>Ga0302326_10024744_pt1 | contig 12188 bp, 11 predicted proteins | sample Palsa_T0_3_FD_202264 | JGI IMG/M metagenome (GOLD analysis project Ga0302326, IMG submission 202264) | Peat permafrost microbial communities from Stordalen Mire near Abisko, Sweden - Palsa_T0_3 | ecosystem: Environmental > Terrestrial > Soil > Palsa > Peat permafrost | place: Sweden: Abisko...
GCATCCGGGAGGGGCGGATCGTGCTGTTCCGCGACTACGCCGATGCGCGTGGGCTGGAGGACGTGATCGGGGAACCGCCCGCGGGCGGCTGAGGTCGGCTAGGCCGTGGCCCCGCGTGGCTGACGGTTGTCGCGCTCGTCGCGGGCTAGTTCGTCCATGCGCCTGGAGAGTCCGGCGATCCGCTGCTCGAGGGCTCGCACGGTCGCGGCCAGGGCGCGAATGTCCTGCGGGTCCGCGCTGTCGGCGGCAGCCGCGGAACTGGAGGGGGCGGCGGTCTCGGTCGTACGGGACTGGTCGCCGGGCTGACTCGGGCCGCCGGCGAATGCCGTCTCGCCGTTCTCGCATTCGGGGAAGACGCGGAGATACAGCAGCCAATACCGCTCGCTCGGCTTGCGGGCGCCGCGCTCCCATGCATTGATCATGTGCTTGAGGCCGCGCACAGTAGCCAGCGGCTCGTCGGCAGCCGAAATAAACTCACGGGCCAGCCGCGAGATGTCCCACCTGCGCGACAGCCGCCATCGGCGCAGCTCCGCGCCATCTACCTGCATCATCAGCGAGGCAAGGGCAAAGCCGAACGCGACCACAGCCGCCACAGCGAGCGCTGGAGTCATACGAGCACACTGTGCTGTCTTCCCTGGTCATGTCAAGAGAACGCGATTAATCCCTGACTGCTGCTATGCAACACCTGCACCTTCTGTCGATCTGATCTCACTGGTTCTGTTCTGTCCCAGGCCGAATGGGTGCTGTCACCGTCAACGACTGTGGCCGCTCCCACTCGCTCCCAGTCGCTCCCTCGTCCCCACTGTTCCGCGTGTGGCGCGAGGGTTTGGACTGTCACTAGAGCAGCTGAGCTCAACTTAGGGTGCGTCCCATCCCATTAGCACCGAACGGCTGCCGGAGAGCGGGAAGTAGGCGAACGCATAATGAGGCCCCAGGCTAAACCGCTGTATCTCACCATTGGCGAGGTGGCCGCACAATTGCGCGTTAGGCCCAGTACGGTGCGGTGGCTGATCCGCACGCAGCAGCTAGCGGCGCAACGTGTCGCCCAAGAATTCCTCATCGAGAAATCCGACCTGGTTGCATTCATCGACGCTCACACCATCCGGGGCCAGACGACCTTATCGAGGAAGTCTTCGACCGCCGTTATGACCTGGCCCAACGCGGCGGCTGATTCAGCCAACCTGCCAGGCACGACCATTGCGTGATCGGCGCCGTCGACCTCGACTACATGGGCAGCTGGAGAGCGGGCAGCCTGAACGTCCCAGTACGGGTCGGCGGTGCCGCCCACCAGCAGGCAGGGAGCTGTCGCACCACGCAGTGCTGCCACCGTCGGCTCGTCCGTTAGCAGGGGCGTGAACCACACCGCTGAAAGGCCGCGGTCGGCTATCAGCGAGGCCGCCAGCGAGCCGAGCGACTTCCCGATGACCACCGGTGCGGCTTCGGTAGCGGCCGTCATCTCGTCGACCGCCTCCTCGACCTGGGATATGACCTGCTGGCGCTGGCTGGCGAAGTCCCGGCCCTCCGCAAAGTCCCATCGGAGCGGCCGTGTAAGACCACCACGGCGTTGTACCGCGAGCCTGGCGAACATCAGTACCGGCACGTCAACGCTGTTGTTGCCGCCGGGAGCCAGGATCGCCGATCGGCTCGTCACTGAGGGCTTGCTTCAGCTGTTGAAGATGTCAGCGGCGGTGTCGGCCGTTAGGGCGCTGTCGAACCACTGGTCTAGCTGGGCGATGTCAGTAGACGAGGCGACCTGCTCCCGCTGCTCGGCGGTCACGTTGATCGCCCGCGAATCGATGATCTTGAGGACGTCCTCGGACTTGGCCTTGACTTCGCCTTGCTGCAGGCCTTGCTGCAGGCCTTGCTGCATGCCCTTCTGCAGGCCTTCCTGGACGAAGCCTTCGATGAAGTCGCTCTTCCATTCCATGGTGGTCATCATCGTCTCCAGTCTCCGACGGGCTACGTCGGACGCTAGGTTCAGCATAATCGTGGACAGCCGTTTCCGATCGGCGACGCTGGCACCGGTCTCCCGGATAGCCGTGAGGAAGGCACGGGCGCCCTGGTCCTCATCCAGGTTCATCGCGCCCATGAAGGCCGCAAAGATCGCCAGGTAGGGGCTGGCGCTGCCGACGCCGGGGGCGTTGAGCGGGTCGATGACCTCAGGGGCGAGGTCGAACCCGGGATGACCCGTGGAAATCACGCGGCGACACTTCTTCGCCTCGTCAGGGTCCGGGCAGATCACCAGCAGGAACGCACGCTGGCAGCGGAGGTGCCTGCGGACGACGGTGAGGTAGACCGGCCAGGAGAACTCCTTGGTCGGGTCGTCCCGGCCCTGCGGCTCGATGATGATGACCAGAGCGGGATCGCCGGTGGCCTTGTCGGCGACGATCACGACGGCGTCGGCCAGGAACTTCACCGGCACCACCTCGCTCAGATCGGTCGGACCGAGCGAGACCGCGATCTCGGCGGGCAGGTCGACATCGGACATGGCCTGTAGCAACTCGACGGCGAGGTCGGGATGCTGGCGGATTAGCTCAATGGGGGCTTCGTGGGTAACGGAGGGCATGACTTCACGCTACGACGCCCTACTGACTTTTTCCGGCACGAATTGCGAAACAGATAGCATTAGAAACAAAATGGTAAATTTGGCAACTGATTGCGCTTTCTGCTTTTTAGTGGATGTCGCGGCGGATGATGCGGATGGCGCCGATTGCGAGGGGCAGCGCGATCCAGATGAGGGCTGAGGATGTTATCTGGGCGGCGTGACCTGACCATTGGCCGTCCAGCAGCCAGCCGAACGTCTCGCCGGTGTTGACCCAGCTTCCGGCGTGCCCGACGCAGCCGCGCGCAGGGTGTCGGCGGCGGCGGATCGCTTCTACGCTGAGGGACCATGGCGGACAGCACGCCCAGCGCCCGGCTGGACCTGATGACAGACCTGGCCTGCGTGCTCCTGTCTACCGCTGGTGGCCTGCTCCTGCTCATCTCGTCGGTCGGCGCCCAGGGTGCGGGGTGGATTCCCGGGCCGGCGCCGGTCGTCTTCGGCGTTGACGCGGGTATCGGGGTGCTCGCGTCGGCCATGCTCTGGTTCCGGCGACGGTGGCCGGTCGGGGTCGCGGTGGCGATGCTGGTGCCGATGGTCCTGTCGCGATCCGCTCAGTTCGCCAGCGTGGTGTCGGTCTTCAACGTCAGCCTCCGCCGTCGTCCGGCGACGGCGGTCGCCGTCGTCCTAGCGCATCAGGTCGCATTCATCGGCTTCAGCCTGCTGTGGATCACGTATTCGTTGTGGGCGGCGTGCTTGTGGGTGCTGTCCTATCACGTGACCGTCGTGGCGCTGGGGATGTATGCCGGTGCCCGTCGCGGGCTCGTCGCGTCGCTGCGGGAGCAGATACGGCAGACCGAGGCGGCACAGAACCTGATGGTCGGGCAGGCCCGCCGCGCGGAGCGGGCCGCGATTGCCGTCGAGATGCACGACGTGCTGGCGCACCGGGTCTCGCTGATGGCGTTGCAGGCCGGGGCGCTTGAGGTTCGGCCGGATCTGCCGTCCGAGGAAGTGGCGAAGACCGCCGGGCTGATCAGGTCGACCGCGCGCCAGGCGATGACGGAGTTGCGCGAGATTATCGGCGTGCTGCATGACGGGGAACACGCGGAGGCGCCGCTGGCCCCGCAGCCGACGTTGTGCGACATCGGCACCCTGGTCGATGGGTACCGGAAGGCGGGGCTCAAGGTTGGGCTGGAGATGACGGTGGACGAACTGGACGCGGTGCCGGGGCCGCTGGGGCGGGACGCCTATCGGATCGTGCGGGAGGCGCTGACCAACGTGAGCAAGCACGCCGGGACGACGGCGGCCGCGGTCTCACTGTCCGGCGGCGCTGGCGAGGGGCTGTTGGTGGAGGTCCGCAACCGGCTGCCGGTCGGCGGTGTGCTGGTCGGCGAGTCCGCGGGCGCACTGCCCGGGTCCGGCCTGGGGCTGGTGAGCCTGGCGGAACGGGTTGCGCTGGCGGGCGGTACGCTCGCGCACGGGCCGGATGGCGGCGGCGACTTCGTGCTTACGGCCGCGTTCCCGTGGGAGGGCTGAGGGTGCTGAATCTGACACTTGGGGTCCTGCTTGCGGATGATGACCCGCTGGTCCGGGCCGGGCTGCGGACCATCCTGTCCGCAGCCGATGATCTGCGCGTGGTCGGGGAAGCGGGGGACGGAGCGGCGGCGGTGGCCGGCGTCGCCGCGTACCGGCCCAATGTTGTGCTGATGGACATTCGCATGCCGGGGCTCAACGGGATCGACGCGACCGAGCGCATCACCGCACTGCGCGATCCGCCCAAGGTCATCGTGCTGACGACCTTCCAGCTGGACGAGTATGTGTTCGCGGCGCTGCGGGCCGGGGCGAGCGGATTCCTGCTTAAGGACACGCCGCCGGTCGACATCATCCGGGCGATACGGCTGGTGGCGGCGGGCGAGGCCATGCTCTCCCCTTCGGTCACCCGGACGCTCATCGAGCGGTTCGGGGCTGATCCAACCGCGTCCAGGCGGGCGACGGCGGAGCTGGCGTTGCGCGGGCTGACCGCGCGCGAGCGCGAGGTGGCGGCCGAGGTTGCTCGCGGGCGTTCCAACGCCGAGATCGCCAGCCGGCTGTACATGAGCGAGGCCACGGTCAAGGGTCACGTATCGAAGGTGATGGCCAAGCTCGGCGGGTCGAACCGGGTGCAGGTGGCGATCATCGTCCGCGACGCCGACCTGGGCTAACTGCTGTGGATGGTGCGGGTTGCCGGGGCAGGCGTGTTGGAGCCGGCCGGTCATCGAGTCCGTCAACGACCGGATTCGGCCGGGGTGACGTGCCACTGGGCTGCGAGGTCGTGGACCCAGGTGGTGGCGGCGGACGGGTCTGCTGGCGGGGCTGCTACTACAACTAGCTCGGTAACGCTGATTTCGGCGAGGCGAGGCAGGACGGCAGGGGTGCCGTCGGCTAGAGCCACGGAGATGGTTAGGTCGCGGGGGTTGCGGCCGCGGAGGTTGCACTGCCTGGCTAGGGTCGCGAGCCGCTCTGGGACCGCTGCGACGGGGAGGTTGAAGCCGTACCAGCCGTCCGCGAAGGTTGCCACGCGGGCCAGGGAGGCGTCGCTGTTGCCGCCGAGCACGATCGGGATGCGGCTGTCGCGGACGGGCTTGGGGTTGACCCGGACTGCGTCGAAGCGGGTGAATTCGCCGGTGAAGGAGGCAGGGTCGTCGGCCCAGAGGGTGCGCATAGCGGCGACGTACTCGGCCGTGCGGTGGGCGCGGCGGGGGAAGGGGACGCCGAGGGCGGCGAACTCTTCGGCCGACCAGCCGATGCCTAGGCCGAGGGTGAGGCGGCCGGCCGATAGCACGTCTAGGGTTGCGGCTTGCTTGGCGGCCACGACCGGGTTGTGCTCGGGGAGAAGCAGGACGCCGGTTGCCAGGCCGATGGTGGTGGTCGCGGCGGCGACAAAGCTCAGGCCGAGCAGCGGGTCGAGCCAGTCGGCGTCGGCCGGGACGGCGATGCGGCCGTCGGCTGAGTACGGGTAGCGGGAGGCGGGCTGGTCGACCAGCACCACGTGCTCCCCCGCCCACAAGGTGGCGAATCCGGCTGCCTCGGCGGCGGTGGCGACCGCGCGGATCACTTCCGGGCGGGCGCCGGTGCCGACGCCGAGCGCGTGCAGGCCAATGCGCATGTGCCCTCCCCCGAGCGGCGTCTCGCCCCGTGCGGTTCATCCCCCGATCCGCTATTGACGTGTACGTTAAGGTTAGCTGCCGTTGACGTAAAGGGGGCGCCGTGCCTGAGCGCGGTACGGGTCAGATTGTGGTGCCCGAGGGGTACAAGTGGATCGCGCTGACGATCTCGACCCTGGGCATGCTGATGGCCACGATCGACGGGTCGATCACGCTGATCTCGCTGCCGGACATCTTCCGCGGGATCGATATCGATCCGCTGCAGCCGGGCAACAGCTTCTACCTGTTGTGGATGATCCTGGGGTTCCTGGTGGTCACGAGCGTGCTGGTGACCACGCTGGGGCGGCTGGGCGATATTTACGGCCGGGTTCGGATGTACAACCTCGGCTTCGCGGTCTTCACTTTCTTCTCGCTGCTGCTCACCGTGACCTGGACTTCCGGGCACGCGGCGGGGATCTACCTGATCGTGCTGCGGCTGTTCCAGGGCGTGGGCGCGGCGATGCTGATGGCGAACTCGGCCGCCGTGCTGACCGACGCGTTTCCCCCGGGTCAGATGGGGATGGCGATGGGGATCAACCAGGCGGCGGCGATGAGCGGGTCGTTCATCGGGCTGGTGCTCGGCGGTGTGCTTGCCCCGATCAACTGGCGGCTCATCTTCCTGGTGTCGGTGCCGATCGGGCTGTTCGCCACCGTCTGGGGCTACCTGAAGCTGCGGGAGCTGAGCGCGCGCAGGCCCGCGCGGATCGACTGGTGGGGCAACGTCACCTTCGCGGCCGGGCTCATCCTGGTCATGATCGGCATTACCTACGGGATCGAGCCCTACCGGGCCGACACCATGGGCTGGACGAACCCCGAGGTGATCTCGTTCCTGGCGGTTGGGGTGGCGCTGCTGATCACGTTCGGGTTCATCGAGACGCGGGTTGCCGAGCCGATGTTCCGCATCCAGCTGTTCAAGATTCGCGCCTTCACCGCGGGCGTGCTGGCGAGCTTCCTGGCGGCGCTGAGTCGCGGCGGACTGATGTTCATGCTGATCATCTGGCTGCAGGGGATCTGGCTGCCGCTGCACGGGTATGACTTCGCGCGGACGCCGCTGTGGGCGGGGCTGGCGATGCTGCCGCTGACGGCCGGGTTCCTGATCTCGGGGCCGTTGTCGGGGATCTTGTCGGACCGGTTCGGGGCGCGGCCGTTCGCTACCGGCGGGATGATCGGGACGGCGGTCGCGTTCGTGCTGCTTGAGTTGCTGCCGGTCAACTTTCCGTACTGGATGTTCGCTCTGCTGCTGTTCTTCACCGGGCTGGTGATGGCGTCATTCGGGTCGCCGAACCGGGCGGCGGTGATGAACAGCCTGCCTCGGGAGCACCGGGGGGCGGGCTCGGGAATGAATACTACGTTCCAGAATTCGGCGCAGGTGCTTTCGGTCGGGATCTTCTTTAGCCTGATGATTATCGGGCTTTCCTCGTCGCTGCCGGCCAGTCTTTATCAGGGGCTGGTGGCGCATGGGGTATCGCCTGCGGCCGCTCTGCGGGTGTCGCATTTGCCGCCGGTATCCACGCTGTTCGCTGCTTTCCTGGGGTATAACCCGGTGCAGCATCTGGTCGGGCCGGGGGTGCTGTCGCATTTGACGGCGGCGCAGCAGGCGACGCTGACGGGCCGGAGTTTCTTTCCCACGTTGATCACGGCGCCGTTTAAGGCGGGGCTGCGGGCTACGTTTGATTTTGCGATTGTGGCTTCGCTGGTGGCAGCGGTGGTTTCGTGGACGCGAGGCGGGAAAGTGGCTGGTGGGACCGCAGCTGACGGGGCGGCTGCTGGGGGCGGGACGGATGAGCGGCTTGTTGCGGTTGCCGTTGATGCTTCTGTTCCGCCTGCTGACGCTGAGGATCCTGAGGGGGTGGGGTGATGGCCGTGAAGAGAGCGGCGGTGGAGGCTGAGCCGGTGCTGTGGCGGATCGGGGAGGTGGCCAAGCTGACGGGGGTCACTACCCGGACGTTGCGGTATTGGGAGGAGCTCGGGCTGCTGCAGCCGGCTAGCCGGACGGACGGGGGCGAGCGGATTTACGGGGCGGGCGACGTTCGGCGGGTGACCCGGATTCGGGAGTGGCAGGAGCTGCTCGGGTTCTCGCTGGATGAGGTGAAGGCGGTGCTGAGCACGGGGGATGTTGACGTGCTGGACCGCGTGCACTTCGAGTTGCGGGACTCTGAGGTGTCGTTGTCGCGGCGGCGGGCGCTGCTGGACGAGGCCATTGCGGCTAATGATCAGCTGGTGGGGCGGCTCGAGGACACGCTGGCGCGGATCCGGGCGCTGCGGGATGAGCGGGCGGCGATCGCGCTTCGGCTGCGGAAGAACCGTGCGGAACTCGGCGTGGACGCCGGCTACTGATAGCGAGTGTCATAGGTTCTGGCGGGCGAGCCAGGACAGGGTGAGGTCGGCGACTTCACGCCATCCGTGATCGAGGACGAGCGAGTGGCCGCGGTCAGGGAATGCGTGATAGTCGGTGACCGCGCCCGAGCCGGAGTAGAGCCGGTAGGCGGCGTGGGCTACCACCTCCGGGACGGTGTGGTCCTTGCCGCCGGCGATGATCAGCAGCGGCCCGCGGTCCCGCTTTCTGGTGTTGACGGCGGCGGGAGACGACTTTTTGAAGTTCGCGGCCGAGGCCTCGAAGAGCGGTCGGCCGGGTCCGGGGATCGCCCACTGGTCGAACAGCTCGCCGGACTCGGTCTCGCTGAGCGCGTTGCCGAAGCCGTAGCGGAACTGCTTCTTGGTCAGCGCTACCGCTCGCTTCCTGTTACCGGGCTTGGACAGCACCGGGAGCCCGGATCGGATCTGGGCGAACGGCAGCGGCTTGACCCCCTTGATCTGGCCGGGGTCGATCGCGATCGCCGCCGCGGCCGCGCCCTCTGACAGCAGTTTCTGCGCGATGAGGCCGCCGAACGAATGGCCGACCACGATCGGCCTGGCCGCCAGGCCGCTGATGACGTCCAGGTAGGCGTTGGTGATGTCGTCGATGCCCTTGTCCGCGACGGCGGCCGCGTTTTTGCGTGTCTGCTGCACGCTGTCGGAGTCGCCGGGCCAGCCGGGCGCCGTCGGGTCGTAGCCGGCCGAGCGGAACAGCTCGAGCCAGGGCTGCCAGGCAGCGGAGTGGATCCACAGCCCGTGGATGAAGACCACCGGGACGGATGGTGCGGTCATGTGTTCCTCCGGGAAGGGCTGGTCAGCCGACCGTGCGGGCGGCGTTGAGGATGACCCTGGTCACCGCGCCGGGGTCGCTGATCATGGACAGGTGCGGGGCCTTGATCTCGGTGATGTGCGACCCGGCTCGCTTGGCCATGACGACCTGCTCAGCCGGCGGGATGACGTGGTCGGCGGTGCCGATGACGTCCCAGGACGGGATCGTCTGCCAGGCGGGCGTGGTGGTCAGCGTGTCCGACAGGATGCTGGCGACCGGCGGCTGCTGCTCGGCCGCGAGCGCGGCTCCCTCACGGGCCGGCAGGCCGTTGGCGAAGCACCCGGGGAACACGCTCTGCTTGACGTACACGTCGGCGTCGCCCGAGGGGGCGCCGGGGTAGGGCACGAAGCTCAGCGCCGTGCTGGTGAGGCACGATCCCGGCAGCGCCGTGGACAGGCTTTCCGGCGTGTCGCCCGCGGCCGGGATGAAGGCGTCGTCGTAGACCAGCGCCTTGACGTTCGGGTTCCCGGTGGCCGCGTTGGTGATGACGAACCCGCCGTAGGAGTGGCCGACCAGGATGATCGGACCGGAGATCGTGCTCAGGAAATCCGACAGGTAGGCGGAGTCGGAGGATACGCCGCTGAGCGGGTTGGGCGGGGCGTCGACGGTGTAGCCGAGCGCCTGCAGCCGCTCGATCACGCCGTTCCAGCTGGAGCTGTCGGCCCACGCGCCGTGCACCAGCACGATGGTCGGCTTGGCGACGGCCGCGCTCGAGGAGGACGCGTGCTTGGCGGTAGTCGCGGCGGTGGCGGCGGTCGCGGAGCCGGCCAGGCCGGCCCCCAGCAGCGTCCCGGCGATGGCCAGGGATACGCCTGCGGCGGCGAGCCTCGGCCCGGTTTGCTTCGGGATCATGGAGATATGCATGCTGCCAAGCGTGCGCCTGGCGGGCGGGCAGCACATGACTTGACCAAGTGATTAACCACTGTCGTCTTTGCCGCTCTCGGCTGCGCGGAGAATGGCCGGGTTAAGTGATGCGCGGCAGGACGGCGCGGGCCGAGACTGGCAGCTAGCGCGGAAGGAGGCGCTCGCCGGCCAGGCGGGCCAGCTCGACCCGGGACCGGATGCCAAGCTTGGTGAAGACGTGGCGCAGGTGCGAGTTCACCGTGTGCGCGGAAATGTAAAGCCGCTGGGCGACCTCGCGGTCGGAGGCGCCCTGGGTGACCAGCTGGACGACCGCGAACTCGGAGGCGGTCAGCTCCGGCCAGCGCGCCGCGGTCGGGTCCTGGCGTCCGGGTGCGCGCTGCGCGCCATGGTCGCGGAGCAGGCGGCGGACGCGGCCTGCGTCTCGGTCGGCTCCGGCTGCGGATTGCAACGTCAGCGCCTCGTCCAGGTAGCCGACCGCCTCGTCCTTCGCGCGTTCCCCGAGCAGCCGGCCGGCATCTTCGAATGCCCTCGCGCGGACCAGCGGCCGAGGGTCGCCGCGGTAGGCCTGGACGGCGGCCAGCGCCCGGTCTGGATCATTGTCAAGCAGGGCGCGTGCGTGCAGAGCGGCGGCGCGCAGCCCGGGAAACCCGGGATTCCCGTCCGCATCGCTCTCCAGCCTTGAGGTGATGGAGGCGGCGTCGGTCCGTTGCCCGGCCGCCAGCAGCAGCCGCACCAGCTCGACGGCGTCAGCATGGCCGACCGGGCTGCTGGCGTGCACGTACCCGGGCGCGAGGACGTCGAGCAGGTCAGGGCCGATAGCCCCGCCATCCAGGCGCACCGTGAGCCACGCGCCCAGGCGCTTGGTGGTCAGGCAGTCGCTGAGCGTCCCGTACAGCGCCGCCGCAACCCGCCGGGCGGCCTGCAGGCCGACCGGGTCGCCGGTGCGCAGTGCGATGTCACCGAGGACGTAGGCGGCGAGGCGGTTGAGGTAGCCGAAGCTCCCGTCTCCGATCTCGTCGGACATGTCCATGATCGCCTCGGCTTCGGCGCGGGCGTCGGCGAGCTGCCCGGCCGCCAGTCGCGCCCGGCATCGCAGCATGGACCAGACCCGGATGTTCCTCGGCACTTCCCTGTCCTCGCGGCTGCCCGCGTCGATGATCGCGTTCGCCTCCTCCAGCCGCAACTCCGAGATCAGCAACAGCGACTTCCACGTCTCCGGCACCCACATCAGGAGCTCCTTCGGCTCGTGCTGACGCCGAACCGCCTCGCTCGCCAGGACCATCGCCTGCTGCCAGTCGCCCTGGGCGAAGGCAAGCAGGGCGCGCGGCACAAACGTGACGATCTCGGCCGAGGGGTCGCCGCTGGCTGCCGCCTCCGCGATCGCGTCCGCGACCGGTCCGGCCGCCGCGGCTGCCTCGCCGCTGATGTCCAGGCCGCAGGCCAGCAGGGAGAGCAGATGGACGCGGAGCGCGGGCGGGACGCCGGGCAGCCGCAGGGCCGCCTGGCACTGCTCGGCGACCGCGGCCGGGGCGTACTGGGCCATTAGCATGCCGATGCCCAGGCGCGCCCGGGCATCGGCCACGGAATCGGCCAGGTCGCTCTCCGACGCGGTGAGGAGCTTCGCCGCCTCGGCCGCCCGGCCCGCCTGCACCAGCAGGTCGATGGCCTGCACGACTGCCTCGGCGCGGTCGGGCCCGCCGCGCGGCGTGAGGTCCAACCCGCGGCGGGACAACGGGACCGCCACCGCCGGAGACATCCGCCCGATCTGCGCCGCCGCCCGCCGCAGCAGGCCGGCCGAGGCGACGTCGCCGGGCTCGGCGACATCCATCACCAGGCAGGCGACGTCGGCGGCGGAGGCCCCGTGCTGAAGCATCACCTCGACCGCGGTGCGCCGCATGCTCTGCCGCACTGCCTTGGGCAGGCTGGCATCGACGGCCTCGCGGACGAGGTCATGCCGGAACCCCAGACGGTTGCCGTCCTCGGTCAGCAGCCCGGCCGCGATCACCTCCCTGATCTCGCCCCGCAGATCCAGCGGCGGCTTTCCGAGCAGCCCGGCCAGCTCGTCGAGGGAGAAGCTGCGCCCGAGCACCGAGGCCATTTCCACGGCGTCCCGGGCGGGCGCGGTCAGCCGCCCGAGCTGGCCGACGACCGAGTCGACGAGCCGGCGCGGCAGGCGCGCGCCCGCGTCCAGTCTGGCCGTGCCGCCGTCGACGGTCACGAGGTCCTCCGCGATCAGCCCGCGCAGCAGCTCGGTCAGCAGGAACGGCTGGCCGTCAACCCGGCTGAGCACCTCCCGCAGCGCCGCATCGGGCTCGCCGCCGAGCATGTCACGGGCGATCTGCGCGACCGCGGCCTCATCCAGCGGACCAAGCCGGATCTCGGACGCTCCCGCCGCCTCGAGCCGGACGACCGCATCCTG
>Ga0302326_10024745_pt1 | contig 12188 bp, 10 predicted proteins | sample Palsa_T0_3_FD_202264 | JGI IMG/M metagenome (GOLD analysis project Ga0302326, IMG submission 202264) | Peat permafrost microbial communities from Stordalen Mire near Abisko, Sweden - Palsa_T0_3 | ecosystem: Environmental > Terrestrial > Soil > Palsa > Peat permafrost | place: Sweden: Abisko...
CGCTGCGATGCATGTTTCCAGCGAAGCTATCGGCTGATTTTCACGCAAGTAGGCGAACGCCCTCCTGGTCCCGGAATGAATATGGATCTCAACGAATCCACGGATAACACCTAGCCAATGAGCACGTGGCGTATTCTCACAACATTTCTGTATCTCGGCCTCATCGCAGCCATTTCGTGGGCGTGCTTTCGTGACCCGTGGCCGATGATTTTGACCGATACATCTAGGGACGCGCACCGCGATCATCAATGCAAACCCTAAGCCGCCGCGTCGCCGCGATAAGGCTCCAGCTGAGGAGGATCCGCATCAGCATCCACCACCCAGACCTTCCGGTCATGGAAGTAATCAAGAAGCGGCCCCAGCGATCAAAGATCAGCCACGGCAAGATCAGAAACGGAATTGTCAGCGCTGGTCCGACCAAGAAATCCCAACACGCAGCATTAGCGCGAGCTCTGACCTGTTGCATCGCTGCCGGAGTAAGGTTCGACCTGAGGATGATCAGCATCGGCATCGAGCACCCAGATTTTCCGGTCGTGGTAATAATCGAGAAGGGGTTTGATATCCCGGCCCGGAATCTCGCGCGCCCAGACGATTCTTGCGTCATCGAGGTCGGCAGCGTTGTACACCCACTCGTTCAGCACATCGTGGTCCGGACTATAGCGAACGATCACCAGATGCTTCTCGGGCGTTGCCCGTAGTTGCTGGGCGATTTCCGCGCGAGATAGATTAAACTCCCGCAGTAGAGGATGGACAACCTCTGTGCCTGGTGAAAATATTCTTGCGACAAGTAGGACAACGATCAGCCTCGATGCGAAGACTCCCACCCGGTAGCTCTTCCACTTCCACTGCCGGAGATGTCTAATGGCCTGACTAACGATGATGTAAATAGAGGCGGTCAAAGGAGCTGCATAGTGCGGCTCAAACCAATAAACCATGAGCAACCAAACTCCGCACCAAACCAACTGAATTTCCAAAAAACGAATTCTGCGGTCAAACACCAGCCAGGGCAACGTCACAAAAGGTACTAAAAGAATCGGTCCCAGAAAGAAGCTTGCACCCTCGCGGCACTTTTTCAAAAGTTGTGCAGCTAATGAATGGCCAAGAAATTTACTTGTGTTCGGGTTTTCAAAAAAGCCGGTGAATAGATGGCCTCCGTGCGCGACTGCGGGTATGATCGGCTGCCAGACGAACACCGGAACATCCCAGTAGACCCGTTGATAGAGCACCCGCGGAAACAGAAGAGCGTCGCCCGTCACCCGCCAGTTGTAATACCCCGTGAACGCAACCGTAGCCCCGAGAACCAGGACCGCTGGCACCAGCGCCCTCGCCAATCGCAGCCTCAAGTCAATGCTTCCGCGCAAACAGAGCCGGATGCCAAGAACGACCGCAACCGGAAGGCACAATAACAGGCCCTCCAGCGGGCGGCTGTTCGCTAAAATCGCCGCACCGGCGCCTAGCAACAAGGAATCTCGCGCCCTGTAGTGGCGCAACAGTCGCGGCAGAGCACCAATCACCAGCGCTCCTCCTGTGGCGGCGACGGCGCCACCCAGATAGGTGTCGACCCAGTAACTCATGAGATCGACCCTCAGAAGCGCGAGCAACGTGCCAATAAATGCCCAACGTGCGGGTAACCACCCTTGCAGAGCCCAAGCCACCGCGGCGCACATCGCCGCCACGCTCAGCAGCACCCCAATCCAGGGATTACCCAGCAGCTGCCCCAGCGCCAGCACCATTCCCTGCGCCGGCGGGTACTTCGAGGCATACGTAGGCAGTTGGAGCACGTGGAAGGTCTCAAAATAAGCCCATAGTTCGTGCGGCGGATTGGTCAGCCTCCCGTGGGCAAACGTGTCGCCAGCCAGCAGATAACTGAACTCGTCATGGATATACGGGATCGGGACCGGGGCCAGCGGCAGCAACAGCAGGCGCGCAACAATAGATACCAGCGCCGCCCCAAAGATGATGGTCCCTTTCCTGAGTGCGAATCGCGCACCGGCGTCTTCAATCCTTTTAAGCCAGGGATCCGCAAAATGCTGCGCGAGCCACGTCAGGGGTGCCAGGATGGCTTGGATGACAACGAGAGGACCGCTCACTAGTCGCTCATTTATCCGTATAAACTGATAGTAAGATCGACGCCATCAGGAAAGCACGCCGCGAAATCGCATGATACCGGTTACGAACCCAACTCACAACAACCTCCACGCGTCACAAGACGACGCTCATCCGCCTGTTACACCGACCTCAAAGCCCATCCTCAGGTTGCGCAACTTGACCCTGATTGCGCTCATGTTCCTGCTGAGCGCCGCATACATGGCAAAAGAACTCAAGCGCGGGTGGATACCGCTCGATGAGGGGACATTGGGGCAATCGGCAGAAAGGGTCCTGCGTGGTGAACTGCCGCACCGGGATTTTGACGACGTTTATACCGGCGGGCTCGCGTTTCTTGATGCCGCAATTTTCCGCCTCCTGGGCCCGAATTCGGCCGATCTCAGGTACGTCGCCTACGTGTTCTTTCTTGCCTGGGTTTTAGCGGTATTCTATGTCGCTCGCCGGTTTGTCTCGGTTCCCGTCGCGTGCGCCGTAACTTTTCTGGCCGTTTGCTGGGGATACCCAAACTACGCCGCCCCCATGCCCTCCTGGTACAACCTGTTCTTCGCCACCTACGGTTTGGCTGCGTTGCTTCACTACATCGAGACGCGGAGATGGGTTTGGCTGCTGCTGGCCGGCATGTGCGGCGGCTTCTCATGCACGGCCAAGGTGGCTGGCCTGTTCTTTATATCCGCCATCTTTCTTTTCCTCCTATTCCGCGAGCGCGTCGCAAACCAGAATCAATCGGCCACACGCAAGAAGACACGACTCTACCCAATCTTCGTCTACGTATGTGTGCTGGCCTACGTAGGGCTCTTGCTCGTTCTCCTTCGCCACAAATTGAATGTTGTGACTTTCGGCTACTTTTTTGTGCCCGGATCCCTGGTTGCGGCTTTCTTGGCCTGGAGCGAGTTTCGCGCAACGCCCACCACCGACCGCCGGTTTGGTTTTCTCATCCGGGAGCTGAGCATTTTCTCGCTGGGCGTCCTGATTCCGTTAGCCGTCTTCATAATCCCCTACCTCAGGGACGGCGGCGTTATGGATGTTTTCCGTGGCGTTTTCGTACTGCCGGCGCGTCGATTTCAGTACGCGACCTTGATGCCGATAGCGATCAGGTTCCTGGGCGGCGTGGTGATCGACACCAGTCTCCTCTGGGGCGTGTTTCTCGCACCGCCCAGAGTGGCCAAGTGGGCGAGAATCACTGTTGCCCTGGTCTCGCCTGTCGCGCTCATCGTCGCCGTCAGGTACGTGAGCGTACAAAAATGTGTCTGGAGCGTCATCTGGGACCTGATGCCAGCGGCCATCATCGCTGGATTGGCATTGCTGCTTTGGCAAGCTCGTGGACTGACCGACGCCCATTCCCGCCAAAAACTATTTCTCCTGCTCTCGGTTACCGCCGGCTGCAGCCTGATTCAAGTCCCGTTCGCGGCGCCCATCTATTTCTGCTATGTCGCGCCCCTGGTCGTGCTAAGTTGTGCCGCCGTCGTGTCCTACGTCGACTTTCCATCGCCCTGGTTTCTTGGGGTCATTTATGGTTCTGTACTTTGTTATGCATTATTCGAGGTGACGCCAGGCTTCCTGTACGCCATGGGTAACTATTATGAACGCGATAACCAGACCCATGTGCTCACTCTACCTCGTGCGGGCGGCCTACGTGTGTCTCCAGAGACGGCAGCCACCTACGAGGCTCTGGGAAGAGTCATCAAGGACCACGCTCGGGGTGAGTATCTTTACGCAACTCCTGACTGCCCGGAGGTCGACTTCCTGTATGGCTTCCGCAACCCGGCGCGAACTTTGTTCGATTTCGTCGATGACCCGGTCGGCCGCACCAACCGAATCTTGCACGCCCTTCACGATCGGGACGTGAATATCGTCGTTATGAATCGGCAACCAGATTTCTCGCACGCGGTCCCCCCCGACCTCCTCGCGGCGCTCGAAAAGGAGTACCCCGAGCATCAGGAGGTCGGACACTTCGTAGTAAGATGGGTGCCATGAGCCTCACCGAGACTCTGCTCGAGCAGCCCATCGTTTATCGCCTGTGGCAGGCTCCATTTGTCGCTCAGAAGATGGCTCCTGTGCTGGCGCACAACAACATGAGCCGCGTCAATCGTGTTCTGGATGTCGGCTGCGGGCCGGGAACGAATACTTCGCAATTCACCCATACCGGATATCTCGGCATCGATATCAACGAGGACTACATCAAGTCTGCCCGCAAGCGCCATCGTCGCGATTTCGTTGCCGCCGATGCCCGCACCTACCGCGTCGCTCCCGAGAATCGCTTCGATTTCATTCTGGTCAACAGCTTTCTGCACCACATTGCAACTCCGGACGTGGTCGAGCTCTTATCTCATTTGCGGACCCTCCTAACCGACGACGGTTGCATTCATATCCTCGATCTGGTCCTTCCCTCCCCCGGATCGATCGCCCGTTTTCTTTCCGATGCGGATCGTGGCAAGTTTGTGCGTCCCTTGGAAGACTGGAAGTCAATCTTCGGCGACCTTTTTCACCCCGTCGTATTTGAGACCTTTCCTCTGACGGGAGTAGGTCTTACGCTTTGGGAGATGCTTTACTTCAAGGGAAGCGCGTTAAAGTAGTCGGAACCTGAGAGTTACGGGTGTAATATCGCTTGGAGGACTGTTCTGCCGATGATTGCTAGCCCTCGCGTCTCCGTCGCCATCCCGATCTACAACGAAGAAGCGGTTGTGCCCGAGCTCGTTCGCAGGACCACTGCCGTCCTCGACTCGCTCCCCGGCGGTCCGCACGAAGTGGTTTTCGTGAACGATGGCAGTTCCGACGGAACTCTTGGGATGCTCGAAGCCGCCGCCGAGCGCGATCCCAGAATTGTGGTCGTAGAGCTGTCTCGCAACTTCGGCCACCAGATCGCCCTCGCCGCCGCCATCGACCAGGTTTCCGGAGACGTGGTCGTGCTCATGGACGGCGACCTCCAGGATCCGCCCGAGTCTATCCCCACGCTGGTCGACCACTACCGGCAGGGATATGACGTCGTTTACGCGCAGCGTGTCAACCGCAAAGAGCCCTGGTGGCTGCGGATGTGCTACTACATCTTCTACCGTCTGCTGGCGGCGCTGTCGTCGATCGAGTTGCCCCTGGATTCCGGCGACTTTGGCCTCATGTCGCGTCGCGTCATCGATGAAATTCGCGCCATGCCCGAACATCACCGCTACCTGCGCGGCCTCCGCACCTGGGTCGGATTTCGCCAGATCGGCATCCCCATCGAACGTGCCGCTCGTCACGCCGGGCGCACCAAGTACAGCCCCCTGAAGCTGCTGAAGCTCGCCTCCGACGGCATCTTCGCCTTCTCCATCGTCCCCCTGCGTGCCGCCGCCATTCTCGGGGCCATCGCCATAACCTGTTCGGTTCTCTTTGCCCTGTATTCCATTTACGCAAAATTCTGGCTGCATGTCCCGCAAGGTTTCACTGCCCTCATTTTTGTCATTACTTTCCTCTCGGGAATGAATCTTTTTTTTCTCGGTATCATTGGAGAGTACGTCGGACGCGTGTACGAAGAAGCGAAAGCGCGGCCTCACTATGTGGTTAGAAGAGTGTTCAGCCAGAAAGTTTCTCGCGACGAAAAGGCTGCCGCCTAGTCGAGGAAAGGGACTGTCCAAGAGTCCCTCTTTTTGTCACGATCCTAAAACGCCGACTAGCTGGCACGCCGGGTCAACCAACCGAGACGTGAAGCCCTTACCGAACTCGTCACGTGGTCCTGCTCGCGTTCGCTGAGATCGTTATAGAAAGGTAAACGCAACAGCCGCTCGCTGATGTCCTCCGCGACCGGGCAGCTTGAGGGACGAGCGGCGAACTTCTTGCCCGCTTCCGACAGATGAAGCGGGCTATAGTGGAACACGCTGAGAATACCTTGAGCTTTCAGATGTGAGATCAGCGATTCGCGCTGCTCAACCGCAGGCAGGAGCATGTAGAACATGTGATAAGCCTGCTCGCACTCCGATGGTATCAACGGTAATTTAATGGAGTTGTTCTCGGCCCACTCGGCCAGCGATTCATAGTATCGATTCCAGATCTGCTGCCGTTTTTCTTGAATCTTTTCTCTGGCTTCGAGCTGCGCATAGAGAAACGCCGCCAAAAGATCGGAAGGCAAGTAGCTCGATCCCAGGTCAACCCACGAATATTTGTCCACCTCGCCGCGGAAGAAACGGTTGCGGTTCGTGCCTTTCTCGCGAATCACGAGCGCTCGTTCCAGCAACTCGGCATCGTTGATGATCAGCGCTCCGCCTTCGCCGCACGTAAAATTCTTGGTCTCATGAAAACTCTGCGTGGCCAGGCAGCCGAACTTTCCCGTGTACGTGCCCTTATAGCGAGCGAACATGCCGTGCGCGTTGTCCTCCACCACCCGAACCCCGTGGCGGGATGCGATCGCGAGAATGGAATCCATCTCGCACGAAACTCCCGCATAGTGGACCACAACAATCGCCTTGGTTCGCGGCGTGATCAGCGACTCCAAACGAGATTCATTCAGGTTCAATGTGTCCTGGCGAACATCCGCGAATACCAGACGTGCTCCCCTTAAGGCGAAGGCATTCGCCGTCGAAACAAACGTAAACGACGGAACGATGACTTCGTCTTCCGGCCCACAGTCAAGAAGTAACGCTGCCATCTCCAGCGCATGCGTGCAGGAAGTGGTTAGAAGAACTTTCTTAACCGCAAGCTCCTCTTCTAGAAACTGGTGGCACTTGCGAGTAAATGGACCATCGCCAGACGCATGCCCGTTGGCAATGGCCTCCGCGATGTACTGATACTCGTTGCCCGCCAGGCAGGGCCGGTTAAATGGAATGCGATAGCTCATTTCACTTTTCTTCGCCCGTAAACCACCGATGGTAAGTATAGTACGAGTGGCTGGGTTCGAACCCCGTTCGGCACCACACTTTCTGCATGGAGACGTTTGTGACCTGGGTCGAAATCACCATGCGCTCGACCCCCCGATCGCGGCTAAACCGCAGGCTGTGGATCATGAGTAAAGGGCATATCCCTTGCCCTTGCGACTCCGGCGCCACGGCGTAAAGCAGACCTTCAATTTCCTGCGGAGAATTCAACCGGAGCGTGGCAAATCCAACCACCTTGCCTTTAGCCTCCGCCACCAGCACCTCGTCAGCAGCGTTGCCGCAAATGCACGACCGTTCAGCCCACGACCGGTACGCCTCATCACACTGCCCCGAGTCCAGTCGGCGATCCGCATGATAATGTCCCATATAGCCTTTGAATGCGGCCGCTGCCACTCTTGGAATTTCTACTTCGTCTCCCGGCTGGAGCCGTCGCACCCGAACTCCGCCTCCATCTTCCGGAATCTTTTTCTTCCTGAGATCGAAGCTGTAGTACAAAAGCGTATCCATCAACAGAAATCTCGCCGCCCCCATGGCCTGTACTGCTTTAAGATCGCCAGTCCCGCAACGCGCCACCAACAGGTCGATCCGCTCCCGGGCGCAGAAGTCCAACGCCGTTGCAAGGCTGTCCGACACGATGTGCGCCCTCGCCACACGCGCTCCGAAACGCTCGCTATCGATCTCCGAGAAAGTCACTATCGCGCGGTCCGCGGTGCCAGGCATTTAACAGCTCACCCACTCCAATCTCTACTCCGTCGTCGAACTCTTCGCCGGAAGGTCTTCGCGCACTACATAGCTCGGCCGCTCCATCATTCGAAAATGCATTCGCGCCAGATATTCGCCCATGATGCCCAGCGCGAACAACTGTGCGCCCGAAAAAAGCGCGATAATGGAGGCAAGAAACGGAAACCCCGGTACGCTTCCGCCGTGCACCAGATATCGTCCCAGCACATAGACAAGAACCGCAATCCCAAAAAGAGTAAAGAGAAATCCGACCAGGCTCGCGAACTGAAGCGGCACCGTGCTGAAGCCGGTCATCATGTTCACCGCGTGAGTTACAAGCTTTCGAAAAGTATATCCCGAGGCGCCTTCTTTCCTCGCATCGTGACGCACCGCTCTAGTCGAGAAACGATTGGTCCCCCACGTCAGCAGAACGTCAATCGAAACAAACGCTCCTTGATACTGAGCGAAAGCCCTGGCAACCTCGGTCCGAAAAACGCGGAACGCGCTGACTTTCCGGGCGACCTCCGCCCCCATCACATTCTGCAAAGCCAGTTTCGTTACCCAGGAAGCAAAGTCTCGCCCCAACCCGTGTTGCTCCTGCGCCGGCGTTCCATAGACCACGTCATAGCCGCCCGCCAGCTCTTCCAGCAATTTCGGAATCTCCTCCGGCGGATGCTGCAGATCGTCATCCATGGTAACGATGACCTCGTACCCTGCCGCCCGGATGCCGCACAGCAACGCATTGTGCTGACCATAATTGCGCATCAGGTTGATGGGGCGAATCCAGGAATATTGCCCCGCCAGTTCGCAGAGCACATCCCAACTGCGGTCGGGACTGCAGTCGTTAACCAGGATAAGCTCAAAATTCTCCGCAATTGCAACCAGCACGGGCTCCAATCGGCGGACTAACTCGGGCAGGATTGCCTCGCTTCGGTAGACGGGAACAACCACGGACAGGCCGGGTAACGGGCCGCAGCTCGTATTTAAGATCCTCGCGGCTCTGTGGGTCGAGTTCATCTTTAACTATCCCCGCGCGATCGTCGTGATGCCGATCACTATGACCACCAGACCTACTAGCTTTTGACTCGAAATCTTTTCGTGAAGGAAATAGAACGATCCGATGGTTATCAACGAGTAGGTGAGGCTGACGAAGAGCGGATAACAGGTTGAGAGCTTCTGGGTAGCGAGAATCCGGAGCCACAGGAGACCCGCGATCCCGGTGAGCAGCAGGCCGCCGACCAGAGCTGGTTGCCGAAGCAATTGCAGCAATGCTGATAGCGACGGTGTGAAGCCGCCCGCCAGTGAGACCCCCCTCTTAACCAAGAGGTTCGCAACCGCCCCGAAGACCGCCGTCAGTAACAACAGCAAGAAACCTGTCAGGCTCAAGTCCGTTTTGCTCCATTCAGAAAGACAATTTTCGCTGCGCAAACAAACCAGGTGCATAAAAATCGGATCAGCGAACGCATTCGAGAATCAGATGTGAGTAAGGTATCCGAATGAGATCGTGACGCACGCTCTCCCGGACATTTGCGAACACCTGGGACGCAATCTTAACGTACCCTGCCTGATTCCTTATGTATTCGCCACGATCTCTCGCCAACAACCACCGCGCAGCCCGCGACTGATCGTCCGTCCAAACCCCGTCCACCGTAACCAGCTTCCCGCCAAGCTTTAACGCATCATGTGCGACTTGAAATAATTGTCTCGCTTCCTGATCGTCAAGATGGTGCACCACCCCGAACGCGAGGACGGCGTCAAAACTCTGTTGTTGGGCAAGTGAAAATTGACTTACTCGTTCGCACACGAATTCAGCCTGTGGAAAGCGCCTTCGGGCCATCTCGATGTACTTCGCGCTCAGGTCAAATCCTAAGTACTCGACCTGTGGCAGGTAATCCACGATCATACCCGGCCCGCAGCCGATCTCCAGGACACGTGCTCCGACTGCAGGCCTGAGATACTCACCGACCAGCACTGTCGCGAGGGCCGGGCCTCCGACTGCACTCCACCACAAATTGTAGGCTGCCGGAAGGGCCAAGACCGAACGAATCTGTTGGAACCCATTCACGACTTCCACCTGATTTCGAAATTATCGACGTCGGCGCGATTTGGAAACTCTCGCTCCAGGGCTGCCCTGAGTTCTGGCGACGCTTTTTCCGAAAATAGCGGATCGTTATTCAAGACCACCAGATTAACGTCGTGCGCGTGAATGACCGACAGTATCCGCTCGGTTCGGTCGGGGCGATCATCTTGGAAATCAAAGAGAGTCCGGGTCGGATTGCGATAGCCATTGAGGAAATAAACCTCAGGACAATCCGGTGTCGCGTAAATATATTCGCCCCGGGCGTGCTGTTTGACCACCGCATACAAATCTTCAGCAGTCCGGGCATCCTCCGGATAGATATGCAGCCCGCCTCCGCGCGGCAGGCCGAGCTTGGCGATATTCTCGTCCGGCGAGTAACCGTAACCCATTTTGTGAATGAAACTGGGCGTGGACACTAGAACTACATACGAGAGTCCAAAGCATAGCGCGCCGATTAATGGCCATTTGGGCGCCGACCGAACATTGCTTACAATCGCGGCCGCTGACAACGCAACCATCGGCGCAACATAACAAAAATAAATAGGTTCTGTGTATGGATACTGAATCAAATTACACGCGGCTGTTACCGATAGCACCAGGAAGACCTGCTGCTGCCGGATGGCACCGATATCTTTCAGAGGCCCGAACGTCAGCAGCGCTGATCCGATGACCAACAGAAGTGGAAGCAGGCTCCAGAAGGTAATCCACTCCTTGATGTCAACATACATGGACCGGCGCGCCAGCAAAAGCGCTATCGGTATTCCGAGAGTGAGTACAACACCGAAGGCATTCGCGAATTTCGGTTTGGTCAAAAACGCGGCAGCAATAAAAGCCAGATTTATCACAATTCCGGCCGCCAATTTTTCAAACGGCTGGTTGTAACTGGCGTACGTCAGCATGTTTGCGGAACGGACAAATATCCCGCGCAAGAACTCATGCAGACCTCCATTCAGAGCACAAGACAGCAAAAAGCTTGCTATGGGAATCGCAACCGCAACCCCGAAAACTGCCGACTCTCGAAACAGATAAGAAAATCTTTTTGCCGGCACCCGTGGAAGGTAGAATTCCAGCCAGAGTATCGCCCCGCCAATTGCTAGATCGGGGACCCCGAAGTAAAGAAAAGTCACAACGTTTCCCGACTTTCGGAGCAGGCCGAAAATCAGTACCTCATACGCAACGATACAAATAACCAAGAAAGCTCTATAAAGACCAGTTTCAACGCGCCCCGCTGTTTTCTGCTCAGCTCTTGCGCGTTCGCGAAACACAAGAAAGAACAGGACACCGGCAACAAAATAAAGACCGCTCAACTTGAAAAGAAACGAACACCCGCCACAGAGCCCCGCTACAAAAAGCCAAGAATATTTGTTGGCCTTAATGTAACGCATTAAAGCTGCGAGCCCAAATGTGGCAAGGAAGAGGTTGTACCAGGATGGCATCGCAGCCGAGTAGTTCGGGACGCTCCATGCCACGCCTAGCAACGTGACGGCGCAAGCAATTGGCGCAGATACGAATCGAGATGCTACGTAATAAAACGCCGGAATCCAGGCCAGTACAAACAGGAATAGAATGTAACGCAAACTCGCCAAATTCGTCCCAAAGAGCCGAAATGCGACCGCGTTAAGATACGTCAGACCTCCCGTGTAACCCTCATCGAAATCCCGATGAGGCAACTCGCCATAAAGGACGCGCTCGGCGGTTTGAGCCAAATATCCTTCATCATGTCCCACCCAACCGCGCTTGAGGTCCCTGGCCACATACCAGGCACTCACGAGAAACGTCGCTGCGATCAGCAACCGCTGAAAAAACTTAGAGGTAAACCCGAATGAACGGCCACCCGGCACATTTAACGATCCGGCCGCGTTAGAGACAAAAGTGGTCACGAGAACCCCAAGTGTACATAGCCCAAGCCATGAGAGCCAATCGGACAGCCCCGCCGCCCCACACAAACTTCTCCCCCAAAACACACAATGCAGCTGTGTTCCTCCGGCTCTGGTGGCCGGTGCGGCTAAAGCTCAAAGCGTCCTGGGATGGACCGCCCGGCACAATCTCACAAACCCGTCTCGACTGCTTGGGCTTGGATGCTGAAAAATTCAGATGGCTTATGAGAGGATTCGCCCTCTTCAGCACGCGCCGCTAGAATATTGGGGATCACACTGGCAAAGCGACGCTCAAAGTTATGAAGCCCGCGACCGGAGGAATTTTAAATGGCTGGCGTAGAAACCGTTTGTGGTGGATTTCCAGGTTCGAAATTGTGCCGGATGACTGACACCGCCAGCCATCGCCACTGGCACTACAGCTTCACGTGCTCACCTATCACCGCGCTGAGGCGACCGGCGAAGTTTCAGACTGCTTGCCGATCGGTTAGTAAAGGCAAACGCTGCTTGAAAAGTTCTACGGGTTCGATCGCAAGGATCTTGTCGTTCTTTTCCCCGATCGCAATC
>Ga0302326_10024749_pt1 | contig 12186 bp, 14 predicted proteins | sample Palsa_T0_3_FD_202264 | JGI IMG/M metagenome (GOLD analysis project Ga0302326, IMG submission 202264) | Peat permafrost microbial communities from Stordalen Mire near Abisko, Sweden - Palsa_T0_3 | ecosystem: Environmental > Terrestrial > Soil > Palsa > Peat permafrost | place: Sweden: Abisko...
GGTGTACCCGAGCGAAGGACGTTGGTCTCGACCGGGGCGAGCTCGGTCGGTTCCTCTTCACGGCCGAGCGCTACGACACCGACCACGCAGCCCTGGCCGCCTTATTGGGTCTCAACGGGCTTCGGGTGAGCGAGGCCTGTGCCACCGATGCCGAGGACCTCGGCTTCGACCGGGGCCATCGCACCCTGCGCATCATCGGCAAGGGCAACAAGCCGGCCGTGATTCCCCTGGTCCCCAGAGTGGCCCGGACCATCGCCCTCGGCGAAAGATGCGAAGGGCCGATCCTGCACCGCCACGACGGTCAGCGACTCGACCGACGCACCGCACACCGTTGGGTCCGCTCCATCGGCAAGCGGGCCGGCCTCGGGATTGTCCATCCCCACATGCTCCGAGCTGCTTTCATCATGGCGGCACTCGACGCGGGGGTGCCGCTGCGTGACGTCCAGATCGCAGCACGCCACGCCGATCCGAGGACGAGGACCGTCTATGACCGCCGGCGGGAGAACTTCGACCGTCATGCGGCCTATGTCGTGGTGGCCTTCGTTGCCGGCGGTAAGGAGCTCTCGAGCTCTATGCCCCGATGCTCGGCAAGTGCCGCCGCGATGTCATCGAGCGAGCGCCCGGTCCGTTCTGCAGCCACCCGGCCGTAGAGCACGACGGCGTAGAACGCGAACCTCCACATGTCGTCCATGCCCCGCCCGTCAGCCTCGTTAAGGAGATCGGGATAGACCCCGGCCCTGATCATGGCCGCAGCCATGAGGGCATGGTGGCTCTTGTGCTGCTGGTACTTGTCACGAAACTGATATTCGAGGAGATAGCGATCGCGCATCCCCTCGTAGTTGATTGGGTCCACCGGTGACGCGCCGGACTCATCGATCGCTTCGGCGGCCAGCTCGAGCGGACCTCAGCCGGAAAGGTGTTGTTGCGAGGTTGCATGGCTGCCAGGTCCTCCATGATGGAGTCAACGTCCGAGTCCTGGTTTGCGGTCAGAGCGAGTAGGCCGAGGCGAGCGGCATTGTGCTAGTCGTCGTAACTAGCGCCAGACTTACGGGCCATGCCACAACGCTAGATCGATGAGCGGCCGCTGGCATGACCCCAGGCCGGCGGTCAGTGGCAGTGCCGACGTAGCGGTACTACGTCAACGGAGGCTGGCGGTAGTGAGGGTGACGACGAGCGGCCTCGTGACGGCACCGCCGAAATCGCTCCGGATGAAGGTCTCCATATCGTCGAGCAAACCAACTCGGTCGGACTCCTGCATCATCTGGGTGCCGGAGTACGAGAGCATCAGGTTTCGGTAGTCCGAGGCGCTGTACGTCTGGTCCCAGTCATATTGGCGGACGTCAACGCAGTCGAAACGACGATCTTCGTCCAGAACAGCGCGGATCTTCGGATCGACGCTTTTACGATTCGGTGCGGGGGGTCCAGAGTGACCTTGTCCATGTCGTTCGTATATCGGCTGGGCAGCCGCGAAGAAGCCCGCATCCTCGGGCGAGTCGACTTGGATTAGGTCGACGATCGCCACGAGGCCGCCGGGTCGCAGGATCGCAGCGGGCCGATCTGTCTGCGCCTCTCGAGAGATCCAGTCGTAGGCGGTGGCGGAGAACACCGCGTCGGCCTCACCGGCCGCGATCTCCATGACCTCGAAGTCACCGACGGCCACTCGTAGCCGGTCCGATGGGAGGTTCGAGCGCAACCTGGCGGCTGTCGCCGGACCTATCTCTATGGCGAGCACCGATGCTCCTCGGGCAAGGAGATCCTTCGTGGCTTGGCCTGTTCCCGGACCGACCTCTACGATTTCCGGCTGGGACGGGAGCATCTGAAAGAGGGCGTCGAACAGGTCGGTGGGATAGGAAGGCCGCACTTTGTCGTAGATCTCAGGGGCCTCGTTGAACGAAAGTCTGATGTCGTCTGGTCGCACTTTCACCATTTTGCCCGAGTCGGACCTACTGCCCCCATGGTGCCGTTCAGCCACGCCCAGATCCGGGTACTGGGACACGGGAGCTGGGAGGACTAGTCAGTCAGAAGGAGGACTAGTCGGTCAGAATTCTGTGGACGGGCGCCCTACGATGTCGTATCTCGACACGCGGACTTGGGCGCAGCAATGGCTCAGGACAATGCTCCGCGAGCCACCGTTTCGGCGTTGCTACCAACCAGTCGCTGCGATGATCGAACCATTCAGCCGTGTCCCAGCCATCGACCCTTCATTCGGGGCATCTCCATAGTTGTCGACGGATCCGTTTGCCGACGCCACCCAGTAGCCATCTCCGTCCGAAGTGGTGAAGATAGCGGTCGCGGGATTCATACCCCCGAACTGTCCAGCCGGACTCCCGAAATCGCCGGCGTCTCCGAAGTTGGCGATCGTGCCGTTGGCAAAGAGGATCCAGTAGCCCTTTCCGTCCGGAGTACGCACCGCCGAGGTAACTGGAGCGGCCTGCGGGCCGGGTGCTCCGAAGTTGGGGGCGTCACCGAAGGTGTAAACGTGGCCGGTTTGCGTAACCAGCCAGTACCCATTCCCGCTTGCGTCGGGCATCACGGCGACTGCCGCCCCCGAACAACCACCAATGCCCGGGCAGCTTCCAGCGAAGCGGGCGTCACCGAAGGCGAAGACGCCACCATCGGAGGCCACCATGAAGTACCCACCACCATCGGCTGATGGCACCATCCCGACGATGGGCGCATCGAGGCTGTCTGGTTCTCCTGATCCCGCAGGATGCAATCCGAGGCCTGGTATGGAGCCGTAGAAGCCCGAATCCCCGAAAGCGAAGATCCCGCCGTCTGAAGCATCGAGCCAGTACCCACCCTTGTTCGCCGTCGGCACGATGCCGACAACCGGGCGTTGGAGCTTGAGAGAGCCAGTCGAGCCATAGAACTGGGCAGAACCGAACGTGAAGATGCCACCGTCGGAGCCATCGAGCCAATAGCCGTGGGTCGATGTGGGCGTGGCAGAGGACGTGACAGGTGGTGTGGCGGGCGGTTGAGTTGCGACATAGGTGAAAGCGTCTGTCGGGAGTGTCTGGCTTGAGCCTCCGGCGGTATAAACGGTCACAAGAACTGTGCCCGCACTTTCGGGCGGTGTCTCGACCGAAAGCGAGCCGTCGGCATTCTCGTAGCCAGAAGCCTCCACTCCTCCGAACGTGACTGCCGTCACCCCGTAGAGATAACTCCCCTGGATCGTGACAAGGGTCCCTCCTGTAGTGCCGCCCGACGCCGGGCTGATGGAGGACACGGCCGGCCGCGGGGTGCCGTAGTAGTCGGTGAATCCGCTGGAGGTCAGAGGGGTCGGATAAGCGATGATCGTTCCCGAGGCGTTGGTCATTTCGACATCGGTGAGGCCGACTGCGGATGTGTCTACGCCGCTCAGGCCAAGGGATGAGAACGTGGTCGACCCGAAGTCCGCCAAGGTCGATTGTGCACCATCCACGGTCGGGGCCTCTTGGATCCACTCAGCCGTTTGCGCCGAAATCGAATACGAGAACGTGTGTGTATAGATCCAATTTTGCGTCTGGTCTTCGATGGAGATCGTCCAGTCATTTGAGGAGCTCTCGACGATCGTCGCGGCCATGGCGTCGCCGGGGTCAACCGGAGCATCTATCTCCACGGCATTGTCCGGAAGAAGCTCATACCAGGCAAAGTAGGGCGATGACGTGCTGGTACCCGCAGTGTCTTGGCTCGTGCCGGTCTGGATCAGGTCAGAGTCGAGGACTCCGTCGATGCCGATCCAAGCCGAGGAGTACTCCTGCGCTGGGGATGCGGCCACCGAAGGAACGGTCCAGTCGCCGCCGACACCGGTGAACGTCGTACCGCTGGCGATGTAGCCAGACCAGTTGGTGCTCGCGAGGGAGTTCTGAGTCCCCGCATCGAGCGCGTGTTCGACGACGTGTGACTGCTGCCCCCCCTGCCAATGCACAGGCGACGGCCCAAGCGGCGAAGGGACATCTGCCGCGCCCGCGTGGGTCAAAGGAGCGCTGCTGTTGATCGGGCTCACGCTCGCGATCGCCGGCTGTTGCGCTGCATTGGCCGCGGCGCCTGAGAGGGCGACCCCGACTGAACATAGGGTGACGAGTGCCGCCAGCACTCGTACGAATCGCCACGACATCGTGAGACCTCCTCCGAGGACGCTCCAAACCCTTGCGCCGTCTGTGCGAGGTCAGCATGTCGAGCGTCGAACCTCAGAGATGATTCTGACGACGGCTAGCGATTCAGTGATAGGGCCATTGGAACTCGCCGGACACAACCCCGGAACAACATCCCCAATCGCCAATGTCAATGGCCGCAAGACCATCTTCGCAACTGTTGTGCCGTCCGACCTCTGTTCAGGCCCGTCATGACGCCGCACTGAACAACTCGGCATTGGCTTCGGTCCAAGAACTCGGCTCTCATGACATCCGCGTCCGAACTGCCCGCCGTCCCGGCAATGTACGGGGGCACCTGCTCAGCTGGGGAATTGAGGCGGCATTCGTCCTCGTGGCAGAGCACGATTGAGTCGGTGTCGCTCGCTGGGTATAAGTCTTGTCAGACCTAGTTCAGGGTGACAGAGAGGAGCCACGTGAGCACATTTGAGAACCGGCCAAATGCCGCGCTCCTGGTCGTCGATGTGCAGAACGGAGTGGTCAGTGGGAACCACGAACGCGATGCAGTGGTGGCGAATATCGAGCGCGTTGTTGACGAGGCACGCCAGAAGCGGATCCCTGTCGTCTGGGTCCAAGACTCCGGCGAGTCGCGTGCCATAGGTAGCGACCCTTGGAAGATCGTCCCCGAACTGACTCCGATCGACACCGAGCCGCATGTCGATAAGAAGTACGGCGATTCATTCGAAGATACCGACCTCGAATCCGTGCTCTCGCGCCTCGGAGTCGGGCGAATCTTCGTCGTCGGTGCACAAACCGATGCATGCATCCGCTCGACACTTCACGGCGCGTTCGTGAGGGGATACGACACGATCCTTGTCGGCGATGCTCATACGACGGAGGACCAGACTCCTTGGGGGGCGCCCCCTCCAGAACAGGTCATCGCCCATACGAACCTCTACTGGAGCTATCAGGAGGCACCGGGTCGGACGGCCCAGGTCGTCAAGACCAAGGACCTCGACTTTCGTGCAACATCGTGAAATCCGCGTAGCCACTTGGTGGTCCGATAGCTCGGATGACGCCTGATACCAATGTACGGGGGCATTTAGCCCCCCCACCGAGATCTGGGACATTCGGAGTTGTTGACCGTCCCTGGTAGCTGGCATCCCACCGCGCCGAGCTCGACAAAGCGGGCAAACTGCGGAAGTGAGCTTCGATCAGTATGCGCCTTACGGGCCTGTCGTTGAGTCGAGTCTGCGAGTCGTGACTTGGAATGTATGGGGCCGATACGGGCAATGGGCGGAGCGACAAGCGGGAATCGAGGAATCCTTAGCCGCGGCGAGTCCTGACGTCATCTGCCTGATCGAGTCCTGGTCGAACGCAGAGACAACACAGGCCAAGCACATTGCCGCACGTCTGGGCTTTGAACATTACGTGTTCGCCGGCGACTGGGACCAGGGCGATTGGGTCTCGGGCACTGCTCTAGTTTCCCGGTGGCCGCTCGAGATAGTCGAACGCCGCAAGCTACGCGGAGAAGATGAATCTGGAATGGGAGAGACGCTGGCCGTCACGATCGAAGGCGACCGCGGGCCCGTGCAGTTCTTTGCCGTGATGCTGGACTACCCACTTGGCGCGAGCGTCGTGCGCCAGGCGCAAGTCCGACAGCTTGCCCAATTCATTTCTTCGACTACCCGCCGTCGTCACCCCATCGTGGTGTGCGGAGACTTCAATGCCGGACCCGACTCTGATGAGATCCGCATGCTCACCGGACAGAGTGCCACCGCAGAACCGGGACTGGTGTTCTACGACGCCTGGGAGGTTGCCGGAGATGGAACTGCGGGAATCACCTGGTCCAACCGCAATCCTTTGGCGGCAGTCGCGCTGTATCCAGATCGACGATTCGACTACGTCTTGTCGGCGTGGCCGCGGCTTGGAGGGGTGGGGCACCCCACCCATTGCGAGCTGCTCGGCGTCGTACCGGACGACCAGCTCCAACTCTCAGACCACTATGGAGTCCTCGCGGAGCTCCGGTACTGACTTGACCCCACAGGGAGAGTCTACCGCGACACAATGCCTGCGAAGTGGGGCAGTCAAATCAGAAGCCAGGACCTGTCACGGGCCCAATAGACGATGTCGGCGCCGACCCGCTGTTCAAATGAGTTGCCGATGTCACCATTGGCCCAGCACAGCCGTCCATCATCCCGCTCTAGCCAATACCGGGATGGCCATCATCGACCTTCTGTACGGCCTCGGGCTGTCACCTCGTAGAGGCGGGTGGATCGTTCAGAACGGCGGATCGCCCAAGCCCTGGAGGTAGGCGAGATCTCTGCCGTTGGGCAGCACGGCAGAACCCACTGAACCGGTATCTAGTCTGAGCTCGAATTCACCGGCCACCTGGAGGGCTCGGAGATCATTCTCAGTTGCCCCTCGGAATCGCCCATCCCAGACCGTCCCCGCCAACACGGTTTCTGTACCAGCCAACGTGTCGATGTCCTCGACAATCTCGTGTTTGGTCAGTCGAATGCCTGCCTCAAACCGCTTGCTGCCATCCATCCAGATCTCGACGGGCCCGCCGTAGTTAACCTCTCTCGTTGTTCTCCGCGCCACACCCCGAGGCTATCCCTCGACTGGCCCCAAACGTCGGCTGGTGAGAAACGGGCCTCGAGCACGCCACAAGTGCCACATGCTCCGTCGTCCGTCCAAGCCCCATCCGGCAGTGGGGCGCCCTTCAGATGGTTCGCTGACGTCACCTATGCATTGAGGAAGTCACGGACATCGCGCTCAGAGCGGAGAACGTATAACGCCATGTGGTTCCCGTGTCGCGACAGGATTCCGAGCTCTAGTTCGCGTTCAGATCGGCGGTCTCGCCAGATGCGCCAGACCAGCGACCATTCTGCGCTCAACCGTCGCGAAAACGACTCGTCACAGCCGTTGGGAAGCTGAAAGCCAACCGGACGCTTACGAACCCCGCGGACGACCGCTCGCCGTGCACACACCCACCATGGAGCATCGAGAAACACGACGGTGTCTGCACGCTCAAGTCGAAGGTCGAAACAGCGCACTCCAGCGACAACCAGCCGAGCTCATATTTCTACCCGATGACTAGGACTTTGGCGTGTCGTCCTGGTCAGATCATTCACCCGCCAATAGGCCTGAACCGACCTGAAAAGCGTGAGGTCACCGGATCGACACCGGTTTCGACCACCCCGAAGCTGATGGAGCGACGATGGACGAGGCATTCCGAACCCTGTTGAGCAGGTCCCGGTCGAGAAGGGTTGCCTTGTGGTCGGAGAGCGTTCCGGTGGTCCATCGAACGCTGTGCTCGGCGTGGAGCTCGGTGGCCAGAGCCCATCGGGCGAGTCCGTCGTAGAGACGCTCCTGGGTCAGCCAAGCTGCGAATTCCCCGTCTCGGTCGAAGCCGAGGCAGGGGCCCACATGTCCAACGATGTCGTGGACGGCACGAAACCTGTCGTACGCGCCGCCGCGGTCGCAGTCCAGCAGCGGGTGGCGCCGATCTCGGTCCCCGGCGCTCGCGGTGATCTCCAGCACCCCATGAGTCCTTGCTGCGCCGACCAACTCCTCATCGGAATCGTATGGACTCTCACAGCGGGTGAACTCGACTCGGAGACCGCGAAGGAAATGACCATCAGGATCCGTCAATCGGGCGAAGATCACGTCTGACTGTCGCGCAAGCTGGTCATACGCGGCGCGGACCGTTCGATCGGTCCGGTTATCTCGAGCCGCCTGAAAACGGGCAGCCACTTCATGCGCGCAGTCTGGGTCGACCCGTCGGGGACTCTCGCGAACGAACCTCCCGCGCGAGCCGCCCGCATCGGACGATCCTTCGCAGATCCCTGGGCGATGGAGTCTCCGGCGCGAACAGCTTCGCTGTTGCTGTCCACCCGCTGACATGCGTCACCGCTCAGGCCAAGACGCCCGCTTCGACCGTCGCGTCCCACCAGTGAGACACCTCGTGGTTCCGTTGACTGTGCCTATCTACCCTAACCAGGCAGTCTTCGGGACTGTCTGAGGCTGAATAGTCTGGTTGACGGTATATCGGTCACCGATATAGAGTGCGTGCGGTGGCGCGACCTAAACGGACTGAAGAGACGTCGAAGGCCACCACGAGCTTTTCCGGGTTCGGCCGCTACGCCGGCCCGGCCACGCTGATCCTCGCCAGTTTGGCGGAGGGCCCCAAGCACGGGTACGCCTTGACCAAGGACATCGAGCGCTTCGCCGACGTGCGGCTCGCGCCGGGAACTCTGTACGAGGCCCTGAGCCGCCTCGAGGGTCAAGGTCTCATCGAATCCATCGAGAGCGCTGACCGTCGCCGCCCCTACCGGCTGACGGCGGTGGGGGCCGAGGCTCTCCGTACCCACCTCGCCGCGCAGCGCAAGGTTGCCGACCTCGGGCTCCGACGTCTTGCCGGCACCTGGGGCGCGCCATGAGGGTGGACGTCAGAAGCGTGCGCCGACGAGCGACGCTGCTGTCACGGTGGTACCCGCGCGAATGGAGGCGTTGCTACGGAGATGAGTTTCTCGAGCTCTTGGTTGACGACCTGCAGGAACGACCTCATTCGCTCAGCCGGAGTCTCGACGTCGCGCGGAATGGTCTCTTGGCTCGGGTCGCCGTTGCCGGGCTCGGAGGTCGATCGCTCCACCCCGACAAGGACGGGCGCCGGTCGCTGGCGGCCTTTGTTTGCGCGGCCGCGCTCTTCGTGACCGTCGCCCTTGCCATCTGGGCGCAGCTCACCATCGGGTGGCAATGGTCCGCACCTGACACGGTCGCGACCACAGCGGCGATGTTCATCATGACCGTTGCGGTTGCCGCTCTCGGAGCGGCGTGTGTCGCCTGTGCTGTACCCGTGGCCTGCCTCGCAGTACGCAACCTTGCAAAACGCCGGAGCATGGAAACCGTGCGACCGCTCACTCTCGTCGTCATCGGGCTCACGGCGCTGATCTTGGGCACGCATCATTTTGCGAACGGATGGCCGGGAACAGGTGGGCACCCGTGGGCTCATCAGGGCATCGTGCCCGGGGGGGTTGCCGCCTACGCCTGGGCGTCCACCTTGTTTCTCAGCTCCTATTGGCTTCACCCGGCCGCTCTGACCAACTTCCCTGCGGTCGAGGTGGCGTGGATGTTCGCCTGCCCACTCGCGCTGGCCTCCGTCATCGTCGGCGTGGCCAAGCTGGTCCGCCGACTCGAATTCTCGAACCGAATCCTGCGCTTCGAGCGAGCAATGGGAGTCATCGGCGCCAGCGCGATGGCACTGTTTCTGATCGGTTCGGCCCTATGGATATTCGACGGAGGGCCAGGCCCGCGGGACCTGTTTCACATCGGGGCAATCGACGTCATGGAGTTGGTGGTGCTGGTCGCGTCGCTTGCCCTCGCAGGCCGGGCGGTGGAATGCACCAGGGACGCCGCACGAGTATTCGTCCCTCGCTGAGCGTCACAAGTGATGGGACGCGCCTGCCCCGACTCTCGCCGTGGCGACAGCCGCCGAGAGTCAGGGGGATGTCCCGAAGTGAACGCCCAAGACATTAACGAAGAGCCTGGAGCGACATGGTCGCGACGGCGCATTCTCACCGTCGGAGTGGCCGGTCTCGCTGCCGTGGTCGCAGCGGCGGCAGTGGGGGTCGACCTGGTGTCGCATGGCGTCCTCCCTGGTCAACAAGAGCTCGATCAGATCGATGGGGCCTGTTCGGTTGCGGCGCCTCCGCTGCGATTCTCGACCACAGGGACCTCGAGGTCTGGGCGCTTCTACTCCAGAGCTCGTGGGCGCAGCGTCGGATACACCATCGCCTGGCCACCGGGCCACGGGCCCGGGAGCCCCGTTCCTCTCATCGTCATGCTGCACGGCGAGGGTGCCAACCACGCCAACGCGCTGACCGGGATGACTCCGGCTCAGGCGATCGCCCTCGAGTCCGACGGCACGCCGCTGCCACCGATGGCGATGGTCACGGTGGACGGCGGCACTGGGTACTGGAACCCACACCCGGGCGACGATCCGATGGCGATGGTGGTCGATGAGCTCATCCCCATGTGCCAACGTCTCGGCCTCGGGCAAGGCCCGAAGTCGATCGGCACCATGGGCATATCCATGGGCGGCTACGGAGCACTGCTCCTGGCCGAGAAGTACCCGACGCTCTTCGGGGCAGTCGCCGCGATCAGTCCGGCCATCTGGACGAGTTACGCCCAGGCCAGCGCGGCGAACGACGGGGCCTACTCGTCCGCCGCCGTGTTCACCGCCAATGATGCCGTCACCCACGCCGATGCCCTCGTTGGGATGCCCGTACGAGTCGCTTCCGGATTGGACGATCCGTTCCATCCCGGCGTGGTCGCCCTGAGCCGCGTTCTGCCGAGTTCAGCCGTGGTGGAGGTCTCGCAGGGTTGCCACACCGGAGACTTCTTCACCGCGCAGGAGCCACCGTCGCTGGAGTTCCTCGGGCGGCACTTGGGATAACGCCTGGCCTGAAGGATGGCCGCTCAACCCTCGCTCTGGCGGATTCCCTCGTCCATGTCCTTGCTGTTCAGATCAGCGGCGAGGAACGGTCCGGAGGTCGGCAGGCTGAGCCGGAGTTCGGACACCGTCATGATCTCGACGACGCCTCGCTCGAACAGGAAGTCGAAGGCGTGTCCACCACCGGTGTGCTCATCGTTGAGGAAGTGCAGGTGGTAGCCGGCCACCGAGATGCCCTGCTCGTAATCGGGTGTCCGGAAGCCGACGAGGACGCCGCCCGTGTCCGTAAAGGTCCGCTCGGCTTCGCTGGCCGTGGCCTCTGGCAGCGGCGGATAGGGGGCTTCCTGGCGCGTCGCCGTGCGGGTGGAGACCGTCGAGAAGCGTCCGGTGCCCCTGATCGCGTAGAAGAGATTCTCGCTCGAGAGGCGTTCGTCGATCTGCGCAATGAGGTCGGCCCGAGTTGTCGGCGTCTTCACGTCGAAGGTCGTGTCGGGTTCGAACGTGGTGACAGCCGCGAAGGGCGTGAGGTCATCTGGACTCGCGACGCGTGCTTCCCCGCTCGAGAACAAATGGAAGCACACACCCTCGTTGACGACCATCTCGCCGTCGAGGCGATTGAAGGTACCAACCCCGAAGTCGCCGTGCTCCAGCAACCCGGCAATGGTCAGAGAACCGTCGTAGATGCCATCGACGAGCGCAGACATGGTCGAGGTCTGGTACAGGGTCCGCGCTCGCGCCCCGTCGTGATGGATTCCGTGGTCAGGGGTACGGTGCGCCAGCATGGTCGCCGCCCACCGGCGGAACCGCTCATGCGGGTGCTCCGACTCGGTCACGGCATGCTCCCGACCTGTCGGCCTGCTCGCTGCGTCATCGGGGAAGGAGCGTACAGGTCGATGTCACTGCAGAACTCCACGACCGCTCCCGTTACTCTGCGGAGATGACCAATGTCGAGGTCTTCATCGATCCGAGCTGCCCGTGGGCCTGGGTCACTTCCCGTTGGCTGCGAGACCTGGCACCGAAGCGGGACCTGACCATCTCTTGGCGTTCGTACTGCCTCGAGATTCGGGATGACTACGACGTAGCGCCCACCGTGCCCGAGGCGTACCGGCAACAAGCCCTGGACGGTCATGCCGTCAGTCATCGCATGTTGCGCATTTTCGAGGCCGCGCGCGCCGAGCAAGGAGAGGAGATCGTCGACCGTCTGTACACGGAATGGGGAGCGCGCAACTTCGCGGGCGAGCGCCCCGACGCCGAATCACTCTTGACCGACTGCGTGTCCGCCGCCGGCCTCGCTCCTGGACTCAGAGCGGCAGCCGATGTCGAGAAATGGGACGTTCCGATCCGTGAGGCCATGGAGGTTGCCTACGCCTTCGGCGGCCCGAGAACCCAGACCCCGACGATCGTCGTTCGCACCGATCCTCCCCACGGGTTCAAGGGTCCCGTGATGGCCCCCGCTCCCACGGGGCCGGACGCAGTCAAGCTCTGGGACGCCATTCAGGTGCTGTCGGAACACCAGGGATTCTTCGAAATCACCCGCCCCCGCACGAACCTTCCCCGACTGCATCTCCCCGACTGAACGACCGGAGGGCCTGCCATACTTGACCCATGACCGGTCCGGCCGAGTCCCCCGGCCCAGGTCGAACCGGCGGCGTCACGCTC
>Ga0302326_10024753_pt1 | contig 12185 bp, 10 predicted proteins | sample Palsa_T0_3_FD_202264 | JGI IMG/M metagenome (GOLD analysis project Ga0302326, IMG submission 202264) | Peat permafrost microbial communities from Stordalen Mire near Abisko, Sweden - Palsa_T0_3 | ecosystem: Environmental > Terrestrial > Soil > Palsa > Peat permafrost | place: Sweden: Abisko...
GGAGCCTGCGTAGAAGTCTTGCCACAAGCAGGCAGCAATACCACCAAAGACAAGATCCAGCAAAACAGCATGAGCCCGGCGATGCGGCGGCTTCGTCCGCGCCCCAATCCGACGCCCACCAGCGCCAATCCGGGAACCATCAGCCAGACCGCGTAGAAGCGCCGCGGCAGCAATAGCGCCGCCGGAGTCGTGGTGACGGGCCGGGCCGTGGTCACAATGTTCAGAGCCACGGTCGCGCCGCTGGTACTTTGCAGCGCGATGGTTGCGCTTGGGCTGAAGGCGCACGAGCTCGCTGGCGGCAGATTGGAACAAGTCAGCGTAATGTTGGAGCTGTAAAGCGGATTGGGCGTAAGTTGGACTTGATACGGCGCGGTGTCGCCCGCCTCCGCGATGGACTGATTGGCTGGACAAACCGACATCGAATAGTCCGACATTTGCGCCGGCACCGAAGTCTCCGCCAGAACAATATTGCCCGGCGCGATAACCTGTACCGTTCCTCCATTGAAAAACTCCGGAGGATTGGACCCGCTTGTTCCCCCGCAGGTGTTGCTCTTGTTGCCGCTGCTTGCCGTGGGCGTCACCGTAATGGTGACGGTGGCGGTGGATCCGGATTGCAGCGAAATCGGCCCGCAACTGACGCTCGTACTGGTTGAGGAGCTCGAACCGCATGTGCCGGTGCTAATCTGGGCAGCGACCAAAGTGACCGGGATTCCGGTGGATGAAGTATTCAGGTCGTCGGTGACTACGATGTTGGTGGCCGCGTCGGGCCCGTTGTTGGTCAGCGTATAGGTAAAGATAGCCGGATTGCCGGCGCTGATGTAGGTCTGATTGGTTCCCAGCGTGAGGACGCCGGTGACCGACATGCTGAGCGCGGTCTCCAACTGGGTGACGAACGCATCGTAGCCACTCTTGTTGTATCCGCCGCCTTCATTCGGAGGCAGCGGTTGGTCAACGCGCAGATCGGTCGCATTCGTTGATCCCACGAGATACGTATTCTGATTGTTGTCCAGGGTGATCCCGGTGCCCAGGGTCGTGGCCGCCCCGCTGGAAACGGTAACGCTCCCGCCGAAATAGCTCGCCCATGACGCTACCGTCGTTTGTCCGACAACGGCCGCGGTGTTCAAACGGGCGACGAATGCGTCCTGAAATCCGTTGAGCGTGCCTTGAATAGCGTTGGGATAGGGAGAAACGGGGAAACTTCCGGAAGTTGGCGCGGGAGGAGTCGCGGCCGAGAGCACCAGCGGCGACTGCGTCCAGCCGGTGATCACAGCCCCGCTGTTGGAATCGACGGTGATGGCCGTTCCCGCTTCGTTGTTCGCCCCTCCGAGATAGGAGAAATAATTCAGCACCATGGCCGTCGGCGTTCCCGCCGTGAACGCAGGATTCGACAGCCGCGCTACGAACGCGTCGTTGGGAGCAGGAGGGGTTTGCGCCGTACAATTTCCCGTGGCATTGGTGCCGGTGTAGAGATTGTTCAGGCAATACTGGTACGAAGCGAAGGTCGCAAAGGTCGTCGGAGCAACAATGTCCGTCGAATTTGTGGTGCCGACAACGTAGACGTTGGCCGCGCCGCTATCGACCGCCACACCCGAACTGTAGTCCGACTCCGTGCCGCCCACGTACGTGGACCACTGCAACTGCTGGCCCTGCGCTCCGGCAGGATTCAGCTTGGCCACAAACGCATCGGGGAGCGTAGGCGCCGTAGTGTAGGTGCATTGTGGAGCGTTGACGATCGTGGTCGGCGGTGCTTGAGCCAGGCAGGGCTGGTAGGCGTTGAGAATGGGAAAGTCGGTGGTTGGGCTGGTGCCGGTGTAGGTGAAGTTGGTGCCGCCGCTGAAGTAAATGTTGCCATTGGTATCGACGGTGATGCCGCCGCCGATCACCGTGGGCAGGGTCGTGCCCGTGGGCGGGGTGAATGTGCCTCCGCCAAAATACGTGGAATACGCGATGCTCCCGATCCCCGAAGCGGTGGTATCCACCTTGGTCACGAAGAACTGAATGGCCGCGCGTGGAAAGCTCTGAAAGGGCAATCCCTGCGGCAGGTTGCTGGCGGGAAACTCATCGCTCGTGCTCCCGGCGTCGCTGGAATAGGTGGTGCCGGTCACGTAGAGGTCTCCAGCCGGATCGATGGCCATGCCCGTGGCTGCATCGGTATTGTTACCCGACAGATAAGAAGAGTAGGCCAGCTGAGTGAAACCTGAATTCAGCTTGGTCACGAACACGTGTGAGGTGCCCACGCTCCCAGTCTCCGGGCCGGTCTGATAGGCGGTGGTCTGAGTCGTTGGAAAGTCGATTGAGGTGGTGGTGCCGGCAACGTAGGGATTGAATCCTCCGTCCACCTTGATGCCAACCGGCGTATCCTGCCCGCTTCCACCCAGGTACGTGACGTCGTCGAGTATTGCTGCCTGCGACCCCAGCGGCGGCGTAATTTTCGCGATGTAAACGTTCTGCGCGCCCGCGGCCGGATTCAGCGAACCATAAACAACTCCCGGTGTTGCCGGAAGGTTAGGAGAAGTGGTGGATCCAGCCAGGTAAATATTGAAACTGGTGTCGACGGCCACGGAAGAAGCCAACTCGTTGCCGCTGCCACCGAAGTAGGTAGAGAAGCTGAGAATGGGATCAATGATTAGTTCCCGCGAGCGGTCATAGGAACCGATCGCGAAGCCCACGCGGTTCGCTCCGCGCAGAACGAATCGCCCTTCCACCGGTTGGCGACGACCGCCGATCTCCTGATAAACGCTGGGAGCTTCCAGCCGAATGCTCTCTTCTTCGTTATGGCTTGCGTTATGGCTTGCGCCATGGCCTGGGCTACGGACAATCACGGCTCCATCCTGAAGCTCAAGCCGTTTCGCGCCGTTGAATTCAAGTTCGGCCCGCGAGGGATCGGAGCCGGGAGCGACCTGAAAGTCGTATTCCAGGCGGCCTTGTTGCCCGTAGAAAACCAGATCGATTCCCGGATAAACATTTTCGTAGCGCACGCGGGCAAACTGCGGCACCGCGGCCCTCCACCGGGAAGCATCGTTGCCAATGAAATAGTGACTTTTGCCGGCCAAGGGTTCGAGCGCTGAAACAACCGCATTCGCATTCGCGCCCGCCAGTTTCATTTCCACCGACTCCACGCGAGATGACTCGACGCGAGACGACTCGGCCCGGGACTGGGAAGGATGAGAATGACCGGCCGGCTTCTGGAAAACCCTGCTGAGGATGGCGCCATCCTGGCCAAGGAACAGGCTGTAACCGGGACCGCGGCTCACGAATCGGGCGCGGGTATCGGATGAGTCGAAATCGAACTGTCCCTGGTTCGGTTCGAAGATGATGGGCAGGCCGGCAAGCAGAGCGCGGGCGCCAGCGACAGTGTCGTCATGAGCCTGGAGAGGAACGTTAGCGCTAGCAGAGAGCCCGATTCCGCCAGGAAGTGCACTCTGCGAGACCATCGGCCGCGGACGGAAACCCCACCCGAGGACAGCGCATCCTGCTCCCAGCAGCACCAACCCAACCGCGAGCATGCGACCTCGCCCTACTGACGTTCCCTTATGCCGGCAATCTCCGTTCACTCGTTTCCTCCGATGCGGTTCCATCAAATTTCCAGTCTATTGGTTCACGCGCACATCTGTCGCCCGGCGCATCCGTGCCCACAACTGCCCACAATCCGTTCGAGTTGGGGATGCGGACGGCCGGAGTCTGCGCCGACGAACGCCTTTATGGCCGAGCTTCGTCTGCAGCTTAGTCGCTGGAACTGGTGGAAAAATAAATAACTACTTAAACATCTTGCGGATAGACAAGTCAAGCCGCAGCCGGGTCCGGAGCCGCGTAGTATCCTAATTTGTCATTCCGAACCGGGCCGAAGGCGCGGTGAGGAACCTGATTTGTCATTCCGAACCGGGCCGAAGGCGCGGTGAGGAACCTGATTTTAGACCGCGTACGACTGTCGAAGTCAAATCAGGACACTACTCGGAGCCTTCCATCCTGCAGGCCAACCCAGCTTCCGGTTTCGTGTGATGCGCGCTACCCTGAGGAAAGATGCCGCAACGCGAGCGGCCGCCCACACTTTTTGCGCTTGCAAATCGCTCCCGATTCTATAGAGTGGGTGCATCGAAAGGTTGGGGGACCTGTCGGGTGGAGTGCAAAGGCGCTCCTCTGCCCCAGGGCGATGCCACACACGTCTCAGGAACGGCGGATGATGCGACGCTTCGATATGCGTCTGCCTGCCGTCGTGCGAATCGAGGACGCCGGCGTTCCCCTCGACGAGGTTCACACCGAGACGCAGAACGTCAGCGCGCGTGGAATCTTTTTCTACCTCGATCGCACCGTGAACGCGGGCACGTCGCTGGCCGTCACTCTTACCTTCCCCCCGCAGATCACGCTCACCGATTCTGTCCGAGTGCGATTCAAAGCGCGAGTCGTGCGCGTGGAGAATCCTCTTCCCTCGGCGCGGGTGGGCGTGGCCGCCGTGATCGAAGGCTATGAGTTTCTGCGGCCGAGCGGCGGGTCTGATTTCTTCTCAGCCTTGCAGTAGCCGCAGAACGCGGCTGCCGCAGTCGTGCCGGATGGTTGCCGGGGCGAACATACGGCCAAGGGTGCTGTACGTACACCGTTGTAGTAATAATGAAGTAAATGTACAATAACGTACGTATATTCACGTACATTATTGCCATTAATTCCCGTTTTGGGACAGAAAACATAGCCCTGCGCGCCAGGGGTAGCGAGAAGGCCGGTCGGGTCGATTTGTAGAATGCCCCGTGCTGCGTCAGCAACGGCCCGTAGAGCGACGCGGACGACGCGACTGGCCCCCACCACGTTGGCGGCAGTTAAAGTGCGCCAGAACGCGTTTACGCGCGTTCTACGAAGAATCAACAACTTCCACCTACTTTCAACGACTTCCACCAACTTTCAACGACTTAGCGAAAAAGCCAGGTTTCCAGGTTTCAGGGTTTCGAGGGGCAGGTTTCAAAGTTTTCGTCTTGAAGGTTTCGAAGCGTCCGACCGGTTTGCGTCCCCTCTTGCTTCGCGCTCAACGTCTGGTAGTGTAAATTTCTTGCCATGAAACTATCGGTGGTGATGCCGGTTTACAACGAGCAGGCGACGTTGCGGCAGGTAGTGGAGCGTGTGCTCGCGATCGAGTTGCAGATTGAACTGATTTGTGTCGATGACGGCTCCCGCGACGGCTCGCGCGAGATTCTGGCCGATCTGGAAAAGCAGTTCCCGCAAATGCGGGTTTTGCAGCAGCCGCAGAATATGGGCAAAGGCGCCGCCCTGCGCCGCGGCATCCGCGAGGCCACCGGCGACTACGTCATCATTCAGGACGCCGACCTGGAATATGACCCCGGCGAATATCCCAAGCTGCTGGGTCCGCTGGAATCGGGCCAGGCCGACGTGGTCTACGGCTCGCGCTTCCTCGGCAGCGGGCCGCATCGCGTGCTCTATTTCTGGCATTCCGTGGGCAACCGGCTGCTCACGTTGCTCTCCAACATGATCACCAACCTCAACATGACCGACATGGAGACCTGCTACAAAGTTTTCCGCCGCGAAGTGATCCAGTCGATTCCGCTGGAGGAAGACCGCTTCGGCTTCGAACCCGAGGTTACGGTGAAGATCGCCCGCCGCCATCTGCGCGTGTATGAAGTTGGAATCAGTTACTGGGGCCGCACCTACGAAGAGGGAAAAAAGATCGGCTGGAAAGACGGCGTGCGCGCGCTGTGGTGCCTGCTGAAGTATGGAATGAGAGAATCGTGATTCGTATCAGGGCATGGCTTTAGCCATGCCGAACGCGCGGCCAATGGAAACGGGCTTTAGCCCCTGCGGTGCAGGATCCAATTCGACGCCCGCATAAGCCGATGAATGCCGAAACGCAGCTTCATCTAAAACTAAACCCCGCCTTACAGGATTCTTGCGGATGTACTCCCTGATCTCCCAATAGCTCTCATGGTCATAAACGCGCACCTCGGAAGACCCCCTCTGCCAAACCGGAGACCGAAATCCGAGTTCCCTTCCGGCTCGAAAGGCAAAGCCGCCCTTGATGAACTGAGTGGCTTTCTCAATCGTCATGTCGTAGCCAACCGTCAGCAAGAGGTGGAAGTGATCCGGCATGACCACGAATTCATGCAGCCGGAACTTCTGCTGCGCCCGATACTCACAGAGAATACGGATAAAGAGGCCTGCGGATCTGTCTGACTGCAGCAGATTGCGCTTCTCCGCGATCGAAGACGTGACAAAGAACGTACGCGCCCCAGCAATCACGCCCGAAGAATCCGAGTGGCGAATCGGGATGGCCATGACACGGCGGCTAAAGCCGGTTCCTTTTTGGCCAAAGCGGCACGCCTGAAGGCGTGCCCCGATACGAATCTAGCACTAGAAAGGATTATGCAAACATGAGTGCGGCAGAGATTTCTTGGCGGTGGTTTCGAATCGGGAATTCGAAAGCGACCAGAAGCAGCCACACGCATCGCTGCGCTGCGCGCGAGTCGGATGAGGTCCGCCGAGCGCTACTTCCCCTTCTGCAATTCCTTCAACTGCTGCCGCAGCTTGCCGAACCTGCGCACCAACGTGCCCAAATAGATGGCGTGGATCAACCAGGTTGCGATGTAGGCGGCGAACAAGAATTTGACCCCGTTCATCGCGCACTCCTGCTCAGCGGGAGGCTGGCTTTGACCGGCTCTGCACCGCCGGCGAGCGATTCCATGGCGTAGGCGTGGTCCACCTCGCGCTTCAGCAGTTCCAGCCGGAAGCGTGCCCAGCACACCATCGCTCCAAAGCAGGAGAACGCCAACAGGTTCAACAAGAAGGCATGCAGCATGCGCGGATCGAGCGACCCGCCGCCGCCGATCACGGGTTGGGGATGCTGGGTGCGGAAAAACCAGATCGAGAAATACACGATGGGAATGTCGAGCGCGCCAAAAATCGCCAGCACCGCGGCCAGCACCGGAGTCTGCGCGGAATCGGAAAAACGCCGCAGCACCAGATAGCTCACGTAAATCAGCCACAACACCAGCGTCGTGGTGAGCCGCACATCCCACGTCCACCAGATGCCCCACACCGGCCGCGCCCAGATCGGACCGGTCACCAGCACGATGGTGCAGAACACCACTCCCACTTCGGCGGAGGCAACCGCCAGCGCATCGGCCCATGCGCTTTTGCGAATCAGATAAATGATCGATGCCACCAGATTGGTCATGAACAGGCAGCCCCCGGTCCACGCCGAAGGCACATGGTAGTAGAAGATTCGCTGGATATCGCCCATGGTGCGCTCGGTCGGCGCAACCACCAGCGCCTGATAAAGCCCGTACAGGAGCAGCACCGCGGTGATCACCGAAAAGATGGAGAAGAGGCGTTTCATTCTGCGTGCAGAATCGTTCCGAACAATCCCAAACAAGCTGTAGTAAACACTACATCGTAGGTGAGAAGCAACACGATCCAAAAACGCGCCGAACCGTCTCCGGCCAAAAGAATGCGCGTGGCCTCAACCATGGCTTGAATCGCCGGAATCGAAATCGGAAACAGCAACAGCGGCAGCATGATCTCGCGGCTGCGCGTGCGCAACGACAGCGCGGCAAAAAATGTGCCATTCACCACCAGCGCCCAGGTTCCCAGCACTCCCACCGGAATCAACTGCCACGCCGGTCCCAGCGCGCGCAAGTTGTAGAAAATGATGAACAGCGGAGTCATCAGCGATTCCAGCAGGACGACGAAAATGAAGTTGCCCAGCGCTTTCGCCAGGAACAGAGCGTTCGCAGGCGCAGGCGCAACGCGATACGCATCCAGCACCTGATTGCGGATCTCGCGCGCCCACGTCTGATTCAGCGCCACCACCGCCGCAAACAGAAACGCCACCCAAACCAACCCACCGGCAATCTGCCGCGATTCCTCCGCGTTGGGATCGAACGAGAAACTGAAGATCACCACCACCAGCAGCGAAAAAAACAACATGGAATTCAGCGCGTCTTTCGAACGCCATTCCAGACGAATGTCTTTGATCAGCGAGGCCAGCATCAAGTCCCAGAAGGAGTTCACTCCGCGCCTCCCGTGCTCGCCCGCTCGGCGGTGGCCGTACGGTCGACAATCTGTCCCGCCTGCATCCAGACGAATTCATCGGCCACGCCTTCGAGAAGGGGCGCCTGATGCGTGACCACGAAAATAGTTTTCCCGGCATCGCGCATGCCTTTGAGCAAAACGACCATCGCGCGCGCGGAATGCACATCGACATTCGAGAAAGGCTCGTCGAGCAGTAGCAGGGTGGGATCGTGCAGAAGCGCGCGCGCCAGCGACATTCTCTGCCGCATTCCCTGCGAATACTGGCCCACGCCGCGCGCCAACTCCGGATCGAGCCCAACCGCCCGAATCACCTCGGCGCAGCGCGTGTCTCCGGCAATGCCGTAGAGCCGGGCAAAATAACGCAGATTCTCCATGCCGCTCATCTCGTCATAAAGAAGCGAGGGATGCGCCATGTAGCCGAGATCGCGGCAAGCTTCCCGCGGGCTCTTGCCGAAAATGGAGATGGTTCCCTGCGTGGGCTGAGCCAAGCCGGCCAACGCGCGCAGCAAGGTAGTCTTTCCGGCTCCGTTATCGCCGAGAATGGCGTGAAAGCGGCCGGCATCGAACTCTGCCGTAACCCGGCGCAGCGCCGCAAAGCGGCCAAACTGCTTCACCACGTTGTGGACGGCAATCGCAGAATTGGCTGAAGGGTTGGAGTTGGTCACAAGAACCTATTCGCAGAGAGCATCAACAACGCGAATAGCGAATCTATGCATTTTTGCGGATTTTTGCAAAGCAGAACACCTCGGGCGCTCTACCCAGGAAGTTCCAAAGCGAATCGAAGGCAAAAAGAAAAGGCACGGACATTGATTGTACGCGCCTTCCCGGTTGAGATTGCAGATGTAGAAAGCTGCCGGGGCGCCATCCTAGCGGGCTCCCGCCCCGGCAACTTGATATGGCCGACCAGCGGTTCCTACAGCTTCTTCGCACCCGCCGGACTGGCCGCCGGAATCGATTTCTTTCCACCCTGCTTCTTGACGAGCGCCGGCGTGCAGCTGTCCGTGTTTGAGCTCGCCACCTGAGTGGCTACGTTGTAGTAGGTTCCCGTCGGCGTGGCAGACGCAGGCGGCGCGATCAGCACGCCCGCACAGGCGCCATTGATCGTGTTGGAGGTTACGGTATCGGTTGGCGTGGCATCACCGCACGCAGCCACATTCACGCCAGACTCGTCCGCAAAATTAACCGTGTTACTCGTGATCGTGGAGAGGTTGGCGCAGGCCACGATCGCGTCGAATATGTGGGTTGCCGTGATCGAATTATTCTTCACCGTCGCATTGTCAGTATCGCCTGGATTCACGCTGTCGAGGTAGATGCCGACGTTCGTGTTGCTGATGGTGTTGTATGTTATCACCGGCGAGTAAGATTGGATGATCAGTATGCCTGCCGCGGCATATGTCGCTTGCGTGTACCAATCCCCATCGACAATGTTGTAAGTGACAGAACCATTGGCTCCGTAGAGTTGGATGCCATTCTGCGCATTGTCGTTCACTTGTCCAGCGCCCATCACCGTATTGCGGCTGATGGTGACGTTCACATTGCTCGTATTCCCGGTCGGGGTTCCATTCGCCGTAATCCCGTTCTTGTCATAATCCTGCACGTTGTTGTAGGTGATGGTGACGGTGGCATCGGCCGCAGGGGATGGATTCGGCTGAATGGTGGTCGCCCCACTCTCCACGTAGATGCCCAGACCCCCTTGGCAGCCGAAGGCCCCAATCACTTGAACGTGGATCACGTTGTTGCGTGTAATGGTGCCGTCGGCGTTCTGATAGAAGATCCCGATGGGGTCCCCGCCGCAGACCGTGCCATTACCGGTGGCGTCCACGGTTAAATCCTCGATGGTGGCGGTCGTGTTCTGCACAAGTACACTGGCCTGAATGTTTCCGCCAAAAGTGCTGGTAGCGTTTGTCACCAGGCCTCCATTGGGAGGCTCGATGATGGCGGCGTTCGAGCCTGCGGAAGCGACGCCTTTCAAGGTTATTTTCTTGCCGATGATCTGAACCTGCTCCGGATAAATGCCGGGGCAAACCAGGATCGTTGTGGATCCAACGGACGGGGCAGCGGCCACAGCTGTCGAAATGGTTAGAAACGACGTGTAGGACGGCTCGCAAGTACCGACCGCAAGGGTGCCGGCGAACGCCAGCTGGCTGAGGCAGGCGAAAGCGAAGGCCATCAACAACCACCGGCCTGTTCTTGAAGATTTTGCTTTAGGGGTTGGGCTTAGATGACGCAAACTGCACACAAGTAGGCTCATGGGTTCTGGATTCTCCTCTGTGAATTGTTCTTGGATTTGACTTCTGGGGCCCGGAGTCCGGGGTAAGTGGAAAGTGAACTCTCGCTAAAGGCTATATCACCGTAAGTTTGAAGTCAAGCACGGCGTCCAGCTTGGGATTTCAGCTCATCTGCAGAGCGTACTTTCCACAACTCTTCGGGCCTTAGTCCACTTCGTCTCGAACTCGATGAGGAGAGTAGTCGAGCGCAGGAAAACGGTCAATCGCACCTTCCGGCCAACTAGCAGCACCAATGAGCCACATTGGACCACGGCTTGCGGTCGATTCCAGCAGGCACGGCAGCCTCGCGGCGAAGTCACCGCTTCCAGTTGCGGCGTGATGCAAAAGAAAAACCGCCCGAGAGATCGGGCGGCTTGCATTTATCTTGGATTCTCCGGCCCGTCCGTCAATTCCAAACTATTTGCCCGTTTGAATCGAAGGTATACGTCAGCTTCCTCCACTGGATGGTTGAAGTGTTGTCGTAGTTGTAGCCCTCGAGGATTACGTTGCCTAGAAACAAATCGCCCAGGGGATCGGATTCTGGGCTAGTTTGGGAGACAGGGTTGTTCCCGTTGGTATCAGAGACGGTGTACACGATTTGTCCGCCGGTCAGGGCGACGGTCAGTTTGTAATAGGCGTTGTATTTGAAGCCCGATCCCCCGGGGAGGCCTAAGTAAGTGAACGAATTTGTCATGTTGTTCCAGCCATAGAATCCAGCAACGCCGCCATTGAGGTAGCAGCTGGGGCCTGGGATGCAACTGGTAATGGGCCCCTGAAACTCGATGATCGGATAGTCGCCGTTGGTGCTGGTGTAGGTGGAATCGAAGCCGGTGGTCCAAAATCCTGCCAAGCGCTCGTTCGACGTTTCCCAAGCTTTCGGAACGTAGAGCTGGATCGATACTGAGGTGGTGCCAGCTAACAAGTCGAATTTGTTCCCTTGCGTATTGTAGAAGCTGGGAGTAGGCGTCTGAAAACCTGCCGGGGTAACAGTCTCCGACAGAACACCGCCGGCCGCGGTAAAATCGGTCGGGGCATAACGGTCCGTGTACCATGCGAGGGGCACTTCGGTCTGACTGTTACTGACCACGGCGGGCACGGAAAAATCAAATCCGAGGGTTTGAGCGGTTGCAGCCGCGGGAATCAAAGCCAGCAAGGAAACCAGCAGGCATCCAACGTAGAGATCCTTCAGTTTCAGCGACATTCTTATTCTCCTTTAGTTTCGAGTTGAGAGTTGCGTTCAGGTTGCTCGACCAGGCAGAGCTAGGCCAGTGTGTTCTCAGTTTCAAACCTAGAAGCGAAGTGCACACGAGCAGAACTCGTGGATTCTTCCAGGTAGTTGTCCTTGGATTTAACTGCTAGGGCCCGGAGTTCGAGGGAAGTGAACTCGCGCTGCAGGGTACATTACCGCAAGTGCGAAGTCAATCGGTATTCGACGTCCAGCTTGGGATTCCGGCGCCGACACGCGCTCTTCACAATTCCTTGCAGCCGCAGTTTACTTCGTCTTGAACTCGATGAGGAGAGTAGTCGAGCGCGGAAAAACGGTCAATCGCACGTTCCGGCTAATTAGCAACACCAATGAGCTACAGGAAGAGCCGCGTGGATTCGATTGCATTCAGTCCGGCAACTTCGCGGCCAAAGAGTCCAAAACTAGTGTAGTGCGTCGAAAAATGGTGATCGTTATGTTGCGCCTCGATCCGGCGTAAGCTTTGGTGTCCGACGAAGAGTCAAGGGCTTTCACCACAGAGGGCACACAGGATCACAGAAGGAAACCGAATGTTGCGCCTCGATCCGGCGTAAGCTTTGGTGTCCGACGAAGAAGTCAAGGGCTTTCACCACAGAGGGCACACAGGATCACAGAGGAAACCGAATGTTGCGCCTCGATCCGGCGTA
>Ga0302326_10024755_pt1 | contig 12184 bp, 12 predicted proteins | sample Palsa_T0_3_FD_202264 | JGI IMG/M metagenome (GOLD analysis project Ga0302326, IMG submission 202264) | Peat permafrost microbial communities from Stordalen Mire near Abisko, Sweden - Palsa_T0_3 | ecosystem: Environmental > Terrestrial > Soil > Palsa > Peat permafrost | place: Sweden: Abisko...
AGGCCGGGGCCCTAGCCGACAGCCCCGGGAGTTGCGTGACCGGGATAGCGCTGGGCACGGATCGGCTCTACAAGTTCCTCAACGATTCGGCCAAGGTGCGGATGGCCCCGGTTGACGAGCAGCTGGCGCCGGCGGCGCTGGCGCAATGCGACCCCTACGTCGCGATGAACTCGGCCATCGAGGTGGACCTGCACGGCCAGGTGAGCGCCGAGGTGGTGGGTGGCCGATATGTCGGCGCCGTCGGCGGGCAGGTGGGTTTCTTCCGGGCCGCCCGCCAGGCCCGGTCGGGACTCGCCATCGTCCCGCTGGCGGCGACGAACGCGGACGGCACCGCGAGCCGGATCGTCCCGGCCGTCAGCGGCCCGGTGACGACCCCGCAGAGCGACGTCGACCTGGTGATCACCGAGTTCGGCGCGGCCGACCTGCGGGGCACGTCCTACCGCGAGCGGGCCGAGCGCCTCATCGCGGTCGCGGCTCCGCAGCACCGCGCCATCCTGGCGTCGGGACGCCCGCCGTGGCTGTAACCCGCCCTCAACGTGAGGGAGACGGCCGGTTTGTATCATGCTTCGTATATAGAGGCAGGGGGAGTGATGGCGGACGACGTAGTCGGGATTCGCGACCGGATGTCCCGGCGGCAGCAGCTGCCAGAAGAGGTGGCGAGCTACGTCCGCGACCTGATCATCTCGGGCGCCGTGAAGCCGGGCGAGTTCCTCCGGATGGAGCGCATCGCCGAACAGGTGGGAGTGAGCAACACGCCGGTCCGCGAGGGCCTGCTCGCCCTGAAGAGCGAGGGCTTCGTCCAGCTCGTGCCTCGCCGCGGCTTCGTCGTCGCCCCTTTCACCCAGCAGGACGTGCGGGACCTGTTTTGGGCCCAGGCCCAGCTGGCGAGGGAGCTGGCCGCCCGCGCGGCCAAGAAGATCACCCCCGAGCAGGTGGCCAGGCTCGAGGTGAATCTCGAGGAGTTCCAGAAGGCCGTGGCGGCCGGGGACAAGGAACGCATTGCCGATCTCGGCTACGCCTTCCACCGGCAGATCAACATGGCGGCGGACTCCCACCGCCTGGCCCTGCTGCTCGGCTCTGTGGTCAACCACCTGCCGAACCGCTTCTACGCCTCGATCGAGGCCCAGGTCTCGGCCACCGGCGACGAGCACCCGCTGCTGGTGGAGGCCATGCGCCAGCACGACGTGCGCAAGGCGCGGTCGCTGATGGAGCACCACATCATGGCCAGCGCCGATCACCTGGTCGACATCCTGGAGGAGCGCGGGCTGTGGGACAACCAGAGGACGGACGCACGGGAGTCGGCGTCCTGACCACGCCCGCCCGAGCCCACCTGCCCGCTCAGGCGGGGTGGTCAAGCAGCGCTGTGAGCAGATCGGCGAGCCAGGACCTGAACCGGGCTGGGTCGTTGTCGAGGAGCAGTTCGGTGCTGGCGCCTTCATAGACGGCCATGACGGCCCGGGCGAGTCCGTCTGGGGTTTGCAGGGACTCGGGCAGGCCGGAGTGGTCGATCGCGGGGGTGAGGGAGGCCGCGAGCGCGTCGCGAAGTTTGCCGCGGTGGGCGCGGAGCGCGGCGGCGACTTCGGGGTTGCGGGCGGCGTAGAGCCGGAAGTCGGCGCTGACCAGGATCCAGTCGCGGTCCAGCGTGAGCGCTTGGACCGCTTGGGCGACGAGTCCGAGGATGTCGCTGGGGGGCAGGGTCAGGCCGGCCGCGACCTGGTGGGCGATCTGCTCGCTGCGTTCGGTGTAGAGGGCGAAGAACAGCTCGTCGAGGGTGTCGAAGTTTGAGTAGAACGCGCCGCGGGTGTAGCCCGCCGCCTCGCACACCTCCTCGATGCTGGCCCGCCCGAACCCGCGGGCCGCGAAAACGCCGAAGGCGGCGTCCAGGAGCCGGCCGCGGGTTTCTGGCCGGCGCCGGGTCACCCGCGCTGGCGTCCCGTCGGCCCGGAGCTTCGCCCGGCGGGCCCGCTGGCTGGGTGACCGCTCCGGTGTGTGCTCAGGCGTCATGACCCCTCCTCCTTCGATACGTTGACGTATCTGATACATGGACGTATTGTAGCGGAAGAGTCAGCGGACAACAACGTCGGCCGACCACGAAGAAGAGGACCGGCAATGAACCAGACAGCCCCGCGACCCCCGCCCCAGCCGGCACCCGCCACCCGACAACGCTTCCTCGCCGAATTCTTCGACGCGTTCGACCGGCGCACGTTCTTGCTGGTGATCGGGGTGCTGCTCATCCAGGCCGGCTTCGTGCTCTCCTATGTCGGCGCCTTTCACGACCCGAGCCCGCACCGGGTGCCGATCGCCGTGCTCGCCCCCGCGCAGATCTCGGGCCACCTCGTCAGTGAACTCAACGCGATCCACGGCCAGCCGCTCTACGCCACCGCCGTCGCCGATCAGACTATCGGCCGGACGCTTCTGCGGCACGGGTCCACCAGCGGGCTGCTGATCATCAACCCCGCAGCCAGCACCGACGGACTGCTCGTCGCCGGGGGCGGCGGCGCAGCGACAGCGACCGCCGTGCAGGACGTCATCGCCCGGACCGAAGCCGCCCAGCACCGCCACGTGACGGTCACCGACGCCGTCCCCGCCCAGCCGGGAGACGCCCGCGGACTGTCGGGCTTCTACCTGGTCGTCGGCTGGCTGGTCGGCGGCTACCTCGTCGCCGCCCTGCTCGGCATCGCCACCCGGCCACGGCCGGCCACGACCCGCCGGGCGATCATCCGCCTCATCGTGCTTGTCCCCTACGCCATTTTCTCGGGGCTCGTCGGAGCCATCATCGTGGGGCCCGTCCTCGGCGCGCTCACCGGCCACCTCGTCGCCATCTCGGCGCTCGGAGCCCTCATCGTCTACTGCGCCGCCGTCGTCACCATGGGCTTTCAGGTCCTTCTGGGCACCCTCGGCGTCGGCCTCACGCTCATCCTCTTCGTCGTGCTGGGCAACCCCAGCGCCGGCGGCGCCTACCCGCCACCCCTGCTGCCGGCCTTCTGGCGGGCGATCAGCCCCGCCCTGCCCAACGGCGCCGGCGTCCAGGCCCTGCGGCACATCGTCTACTTCGGCTCCTACGGCATCACCGGCAACCTGATCGTCATCGCTGCCTACATCGTCACCGCGATCACCGTCGCGATCACCGGGACCTCACTCCTGGCCCGTCGCGCCGCCACGGGCCAGCCGGCCGCGGCAGTTCTCTGACCGGACTCGCCGCCCGGAGACGGTAGCTCGCGTCCAAGATCACCGAATAGCCGGTAACGGCGCGGACACCTCGGCGTCCGCGCCGTTACCCGGCGAGGCTGGCGATGTCCTCCGGGGTGAGCTGGACGCTGGCCGCGCCGACGTTCTCCGCCAGGTGGACGAGGCTGCCGGTGCCGGGGATGGGGAGCATCACCGGGGCGGCGGCCAGCAGCGCGGCGAGCGCGACCTGCTGGACGGTCGCTCCGTACCGGGCGGCGGTCTGCTCAAGCCGGGTCGTGTCGATCGGCTCGAGGCCGCCGCCGAGCGGGAAGAACGGCACGAACGCGGTGCCGGTCCTGGCACACTCCGCCAGCAGCGCGGCGTCCGCGGTGGCGTGCACGTGGAAAGCGTTCTGCACGGCGGCGACCGGGGCGATCGCGCGGGCCTCGGCGAGCTGCGCGGCGTCGACGTTGCTGACGCCCAGGTGCCGGATCAGGCCGTCGGCGCGCAGCTTGGCCAGCGCGGCGAACCGCTCGGCCACCGGCTCGCCGCCAGGCACGTTCCTCCCGCCGACCCGCAGGTAGACCAGGTCGAGATGGTCGACGCCGAGCTCGCGGAGGTTGTCCTCCACCAGGCCGCGCAGCTGGCCCGGGGTCGCCTGCAGGGTGGGGGTGCCGTCCGGCCCGAGCATCGGGCCGACCTTGGTGGCGATCACCAGGCCGCCGGGATAGGGGGCCAGCGCCCGGCGGACCAGCTCGTTGGCGACGACGTCGCCGCGCCGGTAGAAGCTCGCGGTGTCGATGTGGTTCACGCCCAGCTCGACGGCGCGGCGCAGCACCGCGATCCCGTCGTCGGCGTCGCGGACCGGGCCGGTGAAGGTCCCGGTGGGCAACCGCATCGTGCCGAAGCCGAGCCGTGCGACGGGCAGGTCGCCGCCGATCGCGAAGGTGCCCGACGCGGCGGCGAGCGGGCTGGTGTTCGTTGTGTTCGTCATGCTCACAGCCTGCCCCGTCCCCGTGGCCGCGGCGAGGAACTGGCAGGTTGCTGCCATTTGCCGGGCCTGGACACGGCTGACAGACTGGACGGGTGACTGATGACCAGACCAGCACGGTGCGCGGCGACGCGGAGCTCATCGCCCGGGCGGGGCACCTGTTCGACGCGGTGCACGAGGAGTTCGTCTGCGCGGCCCGCGACCTGGCCACCTGGTCACAGCCGGAGGCCCGGTCCGCGATCGCCCGGCGGGTGCTTGCCCCCGGCACGGACAGCTTCACGGTGCGCAAGCTGTGGAGCCCGCTGGCGCTGGCCGACGAGGCGCAGCGCGCGCACCTGCGCCGGCTCGACGCGGCGGGCGCGCAGGTGCGGATCAGTTCCGCGCCGCTGCCGCACGAGACGATCATCCTGGACCGGCGGGTGGCGATTCTGGCCGGCCAGCCGTCGCCGCTCGGCCGCGAGTACACGGTGACGACGTCCCCGGTCCTGGTGGGCGGGGTTTATTCACTGTTCACCGCCGCCTGGGAGGCGGCCATCGACCTTGGCGTCTGCCTGCGCGGCGAGGTCCCCGAGCTCGCTGCCGAGGACCGGGAGATCCTGCGGGCGCTCGGCGCGGGTCTCACCGACGAGGCGGCCGCCCGGCGGCTGGGCACCTCGCTGCGCACCTACCGGCGGCGGGTCGCCGAGCTGATGGCCGCGCTCGAGGCCGGCTCCCGCTTCCAGGCCGGGGCGCGGGCCGGCGAGCTCGGCCTCGCCCACTGACCCGGCCACCCGGTCAGCCCCGCAGCATCTCCAGGTCGGCAGGGTAGCCGAGCCCGTCGATCACGCCGTTGCGGGTCACGCAGAACGCTCCCGCCCGGCAGCCGTGATCGATCGCCGCCTCCATCGGCTCACCGCGGACCAAGGCCGCGGCCAGGCCGGCGTTGAAGGCGTCGCCCGCTCCGGTCGTGTCGATGGCCCGGAGCGGATAAGCATCGAAATACTCCAGCCCCGCGGCCGAGGCCCACAAGGCGCCGCGTTCCCCCAGCGTGACCACCACGTCGCGGACCCCGCAGGAAACCAGCTGCCGAGCCAGCACGTCCGCCGGGCCGGCGGCGAGGCCCAGCGAGGCCGCCAGCGTCGCAAGCTCGCCCTCATTGGGCGTGATGATGTCGAACGAGGCGAGCGCGTCAGGCGGCAGCGGCCGGGGCGGCGCCGGGTTGAGGATCGAGGCGCACCCCACGTTACGGGCCCAGGACGCGAGGTCGACGGCGAGCTCGGCGCGGCACTCCAGCTGCATCAGCAGGTATTTGCCGCCGCGGAGGCCAGCACCGAACCGGCTCAGCACATCGGGCCCGCTGAGCAATGCATTGGCGCCCGGCGCGACCGAGATCGCGTTCTGCCCGACGTCGTCCACCAAGATCAGGGCTATTCCGGTCGGGTTCTGGTCATCGGTCGTGATGCCGTGTCCCGGCAATCCCTCAGATGCCGTCCACCGCCGAGGCCCTGAGCCGGTACGCGGTGGTCGCCCTCTCCGACGTCGGCAGCAACACGTTCCTGCTCCGCCGCCAGACCTTCATCGGTGGCCAGGTCGCGCCCGACCTCCTGGAGCTGATCGCCGCCTACACCACCGGCGGCGGCGGCCTGGTCATGGTCGGCGGCTACATTTCGTTCAGCGGAATCGACGGCAAGGCCGGCTACGGCCAGACGCGGCTGCAGGAGGTACTACCGGTCTGCGTGTCGGCCGGCGACGGCCGGGTCGAAAGGCCGGCCGGGGTCACTCCCGCCATTGACCTGCCCGGCCACCCGACGGTCGCGGCGATCGCGGGCCCGTGGCCCAGGCTGCTCGGGTACAACCGGCTGACGGCCCGGCCACCCGGTGAGGTCGTGGCCAGCTGCGGGGACGACCCGCTGATCGCTGTCGGCACATTCGGCCGGGGCCGTTCCGTGGCGTTTGCCTCAGACCTCGGACCGCACTGGGCGCCAGCCGAGTTCACCAGCTGGGAGGGCTATCCCGCGCTCTGGCACGGGATCGCCTCCTGGGCCGCCGGCCTTGACCACGTCTCATAAGGAGGAAGCGTGACCACCGAACAAGATGGCTCTCAGCGAGGTCTCCGGGCGAACGCCATCGGCCTCGGCGGCGACGTCGTCGTCGCCGTAGCCAACGTCGCTCCGTCCAGTGCCGTGGCCTTCACCCTGGCGCTGCTGTTGACTCTGACCGGTCTGGCCTCGCCGCTGATTGTCCTGCTCGTCGGCTTGCTGATGCTGTGCGTGACCCTGGGCTATGCCGCCATGAACCGCTGGCGGCCCAGCGCGGGCGCCCCGTACGTCTGGGTGGGCGAGGCGACGTCTCCGGTGGCCGGTATCGGCACCGGCCTGCTGTCCGCGCTGGGCGCCACGCTCTTCAACATCGGGAACATCACCCTGGCGGGCGCTTACCTGCTGTTCGTCGTGTCCCCGAGCTCGACGTTCCCGAAGCCGGTGACCTGGCTCATCGCGGCCGCCATCATGGGCGTGCTGCTCTGGATCTCGATCCGCGGCCTGCGTCCGTCCGTTTGGGTGCAGACGACGCTGATCGTCATCGAGTACGCGTCCGTCATCTCGTTCCTGATCCTGGCCTTGATCCACGAGGCCAGCCACGCCGGCGGGGCCACCCTGCCCTCGTGGTCGGACTTCTCCTTCGCCAGCAATATCGGCGGCATTCACGGGGTGGCCAACGCCGGTGTCACCTGCGCGGTCCTGTACGCGGGCTGGGAGGCTACCTCCGTCGTAAGCGAGGAGTCGACGAAACCGCGGCATAACCCGGGCCGCGCCATGATCGCCTCGGTGGCGTTCCTGATCATCTGGTTCACCGTCCTGGTCATGGTCTTCCAGGGCATCACGAATACCAAGACGCTCCTGACTCACGGCGGCGACGTGCTCGCCTACGCCGGCAGCCTGCTGGCCCCGGGACTGGCCGGCCGGATTCTCCCGCTGGCCGTGCTCATCGCGGTGATCGGCACGACCCAGCTGCAGATGACGGAGTCGAGCCGTCTGCTCTACGCGTTCGCGCGCGACCGGCTGCTGCCGGGCTTCCTGGGCAAGATCAGCGAGAAGCACCAGACGCCGTGGGCGGCCCTGGTCGTCCTCGGGCTGATCCCTCCGATCTTCCTGATCCCCTACCTGGCGAGCTCGTCGTTCTTCAAGGTCATCACCGACATCATCAGCTCCGGCGGCGAGCTCTACCTGTTCATGTACTTCATGGTCGCGGTGAGCAGCGTGTGGTTCTACCGCAGCCAGCTCACCAAGAGCGGCCGGTCGCTGCTCCTCGGCGGCATCCTCCCGCTGATCGGCGGCGGCGTGATGCTCGTCCTGTGCATCTACGGGATGACCACCGAGGCCGGCGTCGTGACCGGCGTGGCCCTCGGCATCCTCGTCCTGTGCTACGGCAGTGCCTTCATCATCGTGCGCACCGCCAAGGATTCCCCGTTCCTCACCGAGCTCAAGCGCCGCCGGGCCGCGGGCTTGAGCGGGCCAGACGAGGCGCTGGCCCAGGTCCCCGGCCCGGCGGAGGCAGCGGATGCGTAACCGCCAGATCAGAATACGGAACGGCACTGCCCGCACCCCTAACCCAACCTGCCAGCGGCGACCGGGGCATGGCTGAGGTTCGCTTCCTGGGCTGCGACAACGACGTATTCTGCGGCAACGTCCAGGCCCGGGCGGAGGAGTTCGAACAGGCCTCAGGCCAGAAGCTGACTGTGCGGCTGCTGGACAATGACTTCTACTACGCCATCCCGGTGAACTGGGAGTCCTGCAACCCAGGTGGGGCAACTCCTTCCTACCTCACCTCTGCCGTTACACCGAAAACACCGGTCATTTAATTCGAAATTCGTCACTAGTAAGCAACAATGATTGCGGTGAGGGTCAGTATTCGCTATTATGTTTGATACAAGCGGACCCTCTCTCCGGACGGACGGCACCCCATGCCTGCAGAACCGGTCTCCCCGGACCCCGAGCGGGACGACGACCCCGCCCGGGACACCGGCGAGCCGCGCGCCGCGGGTGAGGACTGGCTAACCCGGGAGGAATGGATCGCGTGGCTGGACTCGCTCGAGCCCGACGACTGGGACGACCCCGGCGAGGATCCCGACAACACGCCCGCCCAGCCGCACGCTCCCGCGCAGCCGCGCGCCGCCGGCCAGCCGCGCGCCGCTGCCAAAGCAGCCGGGAGTACCCGCGCCGCCAAGGGCGGCCGCCGGCGTCCCGGGCAGCCCGGCTCGGCGCGGCGGACGGCGGATGACTCGCCCGGCCCGGCCGGCGCGTTCGCGACCGGTCACCTGCTGGACACCGCCCCCGGCGGGGCCGCGCTGCTCGGGTTCGCCGAGAACGCGGCCGGGGACGATGACAGGTTCGCCGGGGCCTCGGATGATGAGCTGACCGGCGTGATCTGCGCGCTGGACCGGGCCGAGGCGTCCGCGGCCGCGCTCAAGTGCGCCGCGGTCGCCGAGCTGATCCGCCGCCGGCCCGACCCCGGCGCCGAGCCGGTCCTGGACGGGCCCGGGGGCTGGGAGGAGTTCACCGCCTCGGAGCTGGCCTGGGCGCTGGCCGATACCCGGTGGGCCGCGGACACCATGCTGGACCTGGCCGCGACCCTGGCCGTCAAGCTCCCCGGCACCCGGGCCGCGTTCCGGTCCGGGGTCCTGCGCCAGTCCAAGGTCGAGATCATCGCCCGCGGAGTCGCCCACCTCACGCCGGAGGAGGCCCGGGCCGCCGAAGCGAAGGTCCTGGACCGGGCCGGGCGGCTGACCCCGGGCGGCCTGCGGGCCGCGATCAAGCGCGCGGTCATCGAGGTCGCCCCGGACAAGGCGGTCAAACAGCGCGAGCACGGCGCGAAAGACGCCCGGGTGGAACGCTGGCCCGAGCACTCCGGGAACGCCGGCCTGGCCGGCCGGGAACTGCCGCCCGCCGACGTCCTGGCCGCCGACCAGCGCATCACCTGGTGGGCCAAAAAGCTCAAGCAAGCCGGTCTGGACGGCGACATGGACCAGCTCCGGGCCCGCGCCTACATGGACATCATCCTCGGCCGCGACTCCACGCTCCTCGCCCAGCCCGAACCCCCCGCCACCACCGGCAGTACCGACGGGACAGACGGCACCGGCGGCGGTCCGGACGGCGGCGGTCCGGATGCCGGCGGTCCGGACGGCGGCGGTCCGGGTGACGGCGGGTCAGGTCGGCCGGGTCCGGACGGGACCCGGATGCCGCCGGTACCGGGCGTGATCCCGGCCGGGTTCGCCGGCTGCATCAACCTCACCGCGACCCTGGAAACCTTGCTGGGCCTGGCCGACCGGCCCGGCGAGCTGTCGGGTATCGGGCCCATCGACCCGGCCCTGGCCCGCGACCTGGCTTATGCGGCCGCCCGGAACCCCAAGACCACGTACTGCGTCACCGTCACCGACGAGCAAGGACACGCCATCGGTCACGGCTGCGCCCGACCCGAACCCAAAAACCGCGCGCGCACCGGCCAACCGCCCGAACCCCGGCCGCCCCGCGACCACAGCCCGCCCGCCTGGCCCGGCACCGGTCCCCGGCCGGGATTCACTTTCACCGCCTCCGGCGATGACGGGCCGCCCGGCGGCTACGGCACCTGGCGGCTGTCCACCGGCCTGCCCGGACGACCTGACCTGCTCATCGCGCTCGACCCGATCGCCACCGATACCTGTGATCACCGATTCGAGGCCCGCGGTCACGACCCCGGGGTCAAGCTGAAGCACCTGACCCAGATCCGGCACGCCACCTGCACCGGGCCGACCTGCCGCAGACCCGCACAGCAGTGCGACTTCGAACACAACATCCCGTACGAAGCCGGAGGCGCAACCTGCATGTGCAACGGCGGACCCAAATGCCGCCACGAGCACCGGATCAAACAGCACCCCCGCTGGAAGGTCGAACAGATCACCCCGGCCACCTTCCGCTGGACCACCCCATCCGGCCGCCAGTACACCACCGAACCGACCCGCTACCCGATCTGAGGCGCACCCGAGCAGACCCAGCGAAATCGCCAGATAGCACGTCTACCGGCACGACTCGATGCCATGCTCGCGAGGGGCTGAGGCTAGGGGTCGCCCAGGGCGCCTCGTCGCGTGGACGGCTGGCTGCCGTGTCGGCCATCTGGTCGATCGCGGCGCCTCGTAGCCTTAGGCCAGGAACGGCATCGTGCGGAGAGAGTGCCCTGGGCGCCGTACTCGTTAGCCAGGCAAGCGGGGGACGATATGGAACAGCAGACCATCATCATCACGGGAGCCAGCGATGGCATCGGCGCCGCGGCGGCCCGCCAGCTGAGCGGCAAGGGCGAGCGCGTCGTGCTGGCCGGCCGATCACCAGCGAAAACGGCCGCCGTCGCGGACGAACTCGGCGCCCCGTACCACCTGGCCGACTACACCGACCTGGACCAGGTCCGCAACCTGGCGAGCGAGCTACGGGCGACGTACCCGCGCATCGACGTGCTGGCCAACAACGCCGGCGGCATCATGGGCAACCGCGAGCTAACCAAGGATGGGTTCGAGAAGACCTTCCAGGTGAACCACCTGGCCCCGTTCCTGCTGACTCACCTGCTCATGCCGACCCTGCTCCCGAGCCGGGCCAAGATCCTCCAGACCTCCAGCGTCGCGGCCCAGCGGTACGGCCACGTCGACATCGACGACCTCCAGAACGAGAAGAACTACGCGCCGCAGAAGGCCTACGGTGACGGCAAGCTGGAGAACATCCTGTTCACCCGCGAGCTGCACCACCGCTTCCACGACCAGGGCGTCAGCACGGCCGCCTTCCACCCAGGCGTCGTCGCCACCAACTTCGCGAGTGACACCACCCACCTCATGCGCTACTTCTACCACTCCCCGCTCACGCGCCTGTTCACGATCACGCCCGCCCAGGGCGCCGAACCGCTGGTCTGGCTGGCCGAGGGCACGCCCGGCCGCACCTGGCAGTCCGGCGGCTACTACGACAAGAACAAGCCAGCCAGGACCAACGCCCAAGCCGACGACACCCACCTCGCCCAGCAGCTATGGGACCGCAGCGCGGCCATGCTCAAGCTTTGGATGGTAGATTAATGGCATGAGAACTACCATCGACTCTGCCGGACGTGTTGTCATTCCCAAGGCGCTCCGGGACGCTCTTGGGCTGACGGCTGGTCAGCCGCTGGAGATGGACGAACGGGACGGACGGCTGGAGATCGTGCCAGTTGCTACGCCGATGCGACTGGTGGATGAGGGTGACGGTGTGGCTGCCGTCGCTGATATCGACATACCCGTGCTGACGGCCAAAATGGTCAGGGAAACGCTTGAGCGCACCCGCCGATGAAGGCTGTCGATTCCAGCGTGGTCATCGCCGCCTTTGCCACCTGGCACGAATATCACGCCATCGCCAGCAAGGCCATGGCTAGCCGGCCACGTCTGGTCGCGCATGCGGCAGTTGAGTCCTACTCAGTGCTGACCCGGCTGCCGCCGCCGCACCGTGCCCACCCGTCGATCGTGCACGCCTTCATCACCGAGCGGTTCACCGAACCATTCCTCACCCTGTCCGAGACTGGTTACCAGGAGCTTCTTGCCACGGTGGCCGCGGAGCAGATCCTCGGCGGACCTGTTTACGATGCCTTGATCGCTTTCACCGCCGCCGAGCATCACGCCACGCTAGTCAGCCTCGACCAGCGGGCCGCCGTAACCTACGAAGCGGTCGGTGCTGCGGTCGAGCATCTCGTTCGCTAACGGTCATCACGGGATCCCGCCGGCCTGGTGGCGGAACAGGTGCTGCGACTCCGGCGCCTGGGGATGCGGTGGCCCGGGCGGCACGACGCGCGTCGCAAGCAGGCCGGCCAGCGCGAAGCCAGCGGCGACGAAGGCCGCTACGTCGATTCGGTGGCTGATCCCCCCATGGACGGCGACCATCGTCGCGGACAAGATCGCGACGCCGAGCGCGGAACCGCACTGCCTGGTGGCGGTCAGCAGCGCGCTGGCCGTGCCCTCGGACCGGGCGGCGACCGGCCCCTGGGTGCCGGCCAGGGTGGACGAGACCT
>Ga0302326_10024756_pt1 | contig 12184 bp, 10 predicted proteins | sample Palsa_T0_3_FD_202264 | JGI IMG/M metagenome (GOLD analysis project Ga0302326, IMG submission 202264) | Peat permafrost microbial communities from Stordalen Mire near Abisko, Sweden - Palsa_T0_3 | ecosystem: Environmental > Terrestrial > Soil > Palsa > Peat permafrost | place: Sweden: Abisko...
AACGACATTATATTTTTCTACGTGGAATATGTGGATGGCGGCGGCGGCTACGGTGAATATCGCGTGATCCCGACCGACGGCCGCAAGCACGACGAGAAGAAGGCGATCGAGAGCACGTATATGGGGTATACCGTGGGGCGCTGGGAGGGCGACACGCTGGTGCTCGACTCCATCTCGTTCGTCGATACCACCTGGCTGGCGCGCGGCGGGTTCTTTCATTCCGATCAAATGCACGTGATCGAGAAACTTACTCGTAAGGGCGATAAGATTCTGTACGAAGTCACTGTCGACGACCCCGCGTCGCTTGTGGAGCCGTGGGTGATGACGCCGCGCACGCTGACACTCAGCACGTTCCCCGACGCGGGGCTGCTGCGAGAGCGAGGCAACTGCGAGGTCTACGAGATTAAGGACATCAGCTCCCAGATTCGGCACTAGAACGGGGAGAACATTGGAATGAGCAAAGCGGTATTGGCGCTACTCGTCGGGAGCGCTATTTCCACTTCTCTTATAGAGGCGCAGTCACCGGCAACGCCTGCGAACCTGGCCCAACTGATGCGGGGGACCTTATACCCGGAATCGAATGTGGTTTTTGCCGCGCAAGACGTGAACCCGGCGGACGTGCCACACGCCAAGGATCCAAGCATGGCGACCGACCCCCTGGCGAGTTCCTATGGTAAATGGCAAGCGGTGGAGAACAATGCTTTGGCGATCGCCGAGGTCGCGTACCTGCTCACGCTTCCTGGGCGCAAGTGCGCGAATGGTCTGGATGTTCCGGTGAAGAATCCGGATTGGGCCAAGTTCGTTCAAGAGCTTCGGGAGGCGGGAATGACGGCCTACGCGGCGGCTCAAACCAAGAATCAGGACAAGATGACCGAGGCCGCCGACGTGATGACAGCGGCGTGCATGCACTGCCACGTTAAATATCGCGAGAAGAAACTCGCGGACCGATGCAAGTAAAGCTACCGGAGAATTCAATGAAGAGCCTTTACACAACTGCGGCGGCAAGGTCCGCCATGCTGCTGCTCGCGAGCGCCGCACTTGCCCAAGTGAAGTTGGACTCGGTGCGAATCGGCGCGAAGGACAGTGTTGCGTTGGCGAAGTTCTATCAAGCCGCGTTCGGCATGCAGGAGGTCAATCGGATCACTACACCCGGAGGACCTGAGGTCTTTGTGAACTTCGGCGCCACAGCCGACGCCGCAAAGGCCAACAAGAGCGAACCGATCGTGATCATGCATCGCGATTCGGACGACCTGAAGGACCCGATCGCCCACGTGATCCTCAACGTGAAAGACATGGCCGCGACAGTGGCCGCGATCAAGGCCGCCGGCGGCTCCATGGCCGGCGATCCGCGTCCGTTCGGAAACACCGGCCTCGTCATAGGCATCGCGATCGATCCGGCGGGCAACCGCCTTGAGCTGATTCAACGGCCCTGAACAGTTCTGGCGCCGCCGACAATCGTAGCCTCAATGAAATCGGAAGCCACGCGTCACAAACGTGAATCGGAATAGAGATACCAGATCGCAGCGTGGGTGTCGGCTATTGCGGCGATCATTAGAAATCGTCACGGGGAAAGTTGGCGAACATCTCGGCTCGATTCCGGTCGATCTCTTCAGCGGACGGGGCTGATCCGTACTTCGCCAATATGCCACGAGCGGAAAGAGTTGGCGATAGCGAGGAGCTTCGCCTCTTCGGCTCAAGGCCTACGTCGCCTTAGTGTGGCTTGCCCGCGCCGCTCCAAATCTTCGGCGGTTCTCCTGGTACGGGCTTCGTTTCCTTCGGCTCGGGCGCCTCCGTCTGAGGCGGCAGGAAAACCATATGCCGCTCCTGCCCCGCTCGTCTTTTGCCCTTCAGCTTCGCAGCCAGCGGATTCCAACAATCCTCTAGCTGACTTACTTCTTCGGAAACTGCTGGTCGAGCGCCAGATTCAGCTTCAGCACGTTGACTCGCGGCTCGCCGATCAGTCCAAGATCCGGCGACTTGGTGTATTGAGCAACCAATTGACCGAGCTGATCCGCCGGAATGCCGCGGGCCTTCGCCACGCGCGATGTCTGCGCCTGCGCCGATGCCGGGCTAATCTCGGGATCCAGGCCGCTGCCGGACGCAGTGAGTAAGTCGGCCGGGATCGGTCCCTGATAATCCGGATTCTCTTTGTGGAACTTTTCCACCGACGCCTTCACACGATCGATCAGCTTTTGATTGGTGGGCCCGTAGTTAAAGCCGCCGGACGCGTTGGGATCATAACCATCGTTGCCGGCGGCGGACGGACGCGGCTGGAAATACTCCGGCTTGGTGAAGTTCTGCCCAATCAGCTCGGAGCCGATCACCTGACCGTTCTGCGTAATCAGACTGCCGTTGGCCTGATGGGGAAACAGAACCTGAGAGATGCCCGTTACGGCCAGCGGATACGCCACGCCCAGCAGGATCGTCAGGAAAATATTGATTCGCAGTGCCGGCCAAAGTTGTGACAGCATAATCGTCTACTCCTACGCTAAATGAAACAGCACCAATAATTGATCAATGGCCCAAATGCCTGGAAACGGCACAAGAATGCCGCCGATTCCATAGATCAGCAGATTGCGCCGCAGCAGGCTGGCCGCGTCCAATGGACGATATTTCACGCCCCGCAAGGCGAGGGGAACCAGCGCGATAATGATCAGCGCGTTAAAAATCACCGCCGCCAGCACCGCGCTCTGCGGCGTGTGCAACCCCATGATATTGAGCTTGGCGAGCGACGGATAAGTCGCCATGAACATCGCGGGAATGATGGCGAAATACTTCGCGACGTCGTTGGCGATGGAGAACGTGGTGAGCGCACCGCGCGTGATCAGCAATTGCTTGCCGATCGCCACCACTTCAATCAGCTTGGTCGGATTGCTGTCCAGGTCCACCATGTTGCCGGCTTCCTTGGCGGCCATGGTGCCGGTATTCATGGCCAGCCCGACGTCGGCTTGCGCGAGAGCCGGCGCGTCGTTGGTGCCGTCTCCGGTCATCGCCACCAGGCGCCCGGCCACCTGCTCTTTTTTGATGTATTCGAGCTTGTCCTTGGGAGTGGCCTGCGCCAGGAAATCGTCCACGCCGGCTTCGGCTGCGATGGCGGCGGCTGTCAACGGGTTGTCTCCCGTGATCATGATGCTGCGAATGCCCATGGTCCGAAGCTGCGCGATGCGCTCCTTCATTCCACCCTTCACGATGTCTTTCAGGTGAATGATTCCGAGCAGACGATGACCGTCCGCCACGGCCAGCGGTGTTCCGCCATTGCGCGCGATCCGGTCGCTCATCTCCTGGAAATATCCGGGAACTTCCCCGCCCCGCTCCTTCACGAAGGTGGCGATGGCCTCGGTCGCGCCCTTGCGGAGTTCGCGCCCTTCAAAATCGACGCCGCTCATACGCGTGTAGGCCGAGAACGGAATGAAATTCGCGCCATGCTCCGGAATGTGACGCCCGCGCAGACCGTATTTCTCCTTGGCGAGCACCACCACCGACCGGCCTTCCGGCGTTTCGTCGGCGAGACTGGACAACTGCGCCGCGTCGGCCAATTCTTCATCGCTGACACCGGTGATGGCGAGGAACTCCACCGCCTGCCGGTTGCCCAGCGTGATGGTGCCGGTCTTGTCGAGCAGCAGTGAATTCACGTCGCCGGCGGCTTCCACCGCTTTGCCGCTCATCGCGAGCACGTTGTGCTGCATGACGCGGTCCATGCCCGCGATTCCGATGGCGGACAGCAATCCGCCGATCGTTGTAGGGATCAAGCAGACCAGCAACGAAACCAGCACGGCTACGCTCGGAACGGTGCCCGCGCCCGCCTGCGCCACGCTGAAGACCGCGTACGGTTGCAGAGTGACCACCGCCAGCAGGAAGATCAGCGTCAAGCCCGCGATCAGGATGTTCAGCGCGATTTCGTTGGGGGTCTTCTGGCGCTCGGCGCCTTCCACCAGCGCGATCATGCGATCCAAGAATGTTTCTCCTGGATTGGAGGTGATCCGAACCTTGATGTGATCCGACAGCACGCGTGTGCCGCCGGTGACGGCGCTGCGGTCGCCGCCGGACTCGCGAATCACCGGCGCGCTCTCGCCCGTGATTACCGATTCGTCCACCGTCGCGATGCCGTCGATCACTTCGCCGTCGCCGGGGATCAACTCGCCGGCGTCGCAGCTCACCACATCGCCGGCGCGCAATGCCGAGGCGGTCACCTCTTCGATCTTTCCGGACGCGTTCAGCCGCTTGGCCAGCGCGTCGGTCTTGGTCTTCCGCAAGCTATCGGCTTGGGCTTTGCCGCGCGCCTCGGCCATCGCTTCAGCGAAGTTGGCGAACAACACCGTAAACCAGAGCCAGAGCGCGATCTGCAATCCGAACTTCAGGCCCGGGGCGCCGGCGATCACGTCGCGGACAACAAATACCGTGGTAAGCAACGCGCCCACTTCCACCACGAACATCACCGGATTCTTCGCCAACGTGAGCGGGTTCAACTTCCCGAATGACGCCCGGACCGCGCGATTGACGATCTCTGGATCGAATAACGGGCGCGACCGAGCCAGCTTCTTGGGAAGAAGCGAAGTGGCGTCCTCGTGCAGGGGCGCGTTCGGCGTATTTGGGGGAGTGGTGGTAACAGGGGACATGGTTAGCTCCCGAGCGGCAAGGAAATCAGAGAAAACAGCCTGCCGCTGTGCATCAGATAGTGTTCAATGATCGGCCCCAGCGACACCGCCGGAAAATAGGTCAGGACCGCGATGATTACCACCGTTCCTACCAGCAGCCCGACAAACAAAGGGCCGTGCGTTGGGAATGTGCCGCTGGTAACCGGAACTTTCTTTTTCGCCGCCAGGCTGCCGGCCGCCGCGAGAATCGGAATCAGAAACAGGAACCGTCCCAGCAGCATCGCGATTCCGAGGGTCAAGTTGTACCAGGGCGTGTTGGTGTTGAGTCCGCCGAATGCGCTTCCATTGTTGCCGGTGCCGCTGGTGTAGGCGTACATAATTTCCGACAAACCGTGCGGGCCGCTGTTAGTCATGTTGGCGATGGCCGCGCCCGGTGCGTTCCAGTAGCCCTTGGCGGCGAAGGCCGCTTGCGTGGAGATGCCGCTAAATACCAGGATGCAGGCCGAGGTGACGATGATGGCCAGCATCGCCATCTTCACCTCCTTCTGCTCGAGCTTCTTTCCGAGATATTCCGGCGTGCGGCCGACCATCAAGCCGGCGATAAACACCGCGATGATGCAGTAAATCAAAATCCCGTACATGCCCGCGCCCACCCCGCCGAAAATGACGATGTCGGTCATCATGTTCAGCAGAGGCACCAAACCCGCGATGGGCAGAAGGCTGTCGTGCGTGTTATTCACAGCGCCGCAGCTGGTGTCGGTGGTGATGGTGGTAAACAGAGCCGAGTTGACGACACCAAAACGAACTTCCTTGCCCTCCATGTTTCCGCCGGCCTGAGTGGCGGTGGCGGCGCTCTGAATTCCCATCTTGGCGAGATTGGGATTTCCCGCCTGCTCGAATCCGTAACAGACGAACACGCCGGCCAGGAACATCACCGTAAAGGCGGCGAATATGGCCCAGCCTTGGCGCGTGTCGCCGACCATTTTGCCGAACGTATACGTCAGCGCAGCCGGAATCACCAGCAGCAGCCACATTTCGAACAAGTTGGTGAGCGGCGTCGGATTTTCGAAAGGATGTCCGGAGTTGGCGCCAAAGAAGCCTCCGCCATTGGTGCCGAGCATTTTGATGGCTTCCTGCGAAGCCACCGGCCCCTGCGTGATGGTCTGCTTGGCTCCTTCCACCGTGGTCGCTGTGGTGTTGGGTTTCAGGTTCTGAATCACGCCTTGCGAGCACAGAAATAAAGCGGCGATGAACGATATCGGCAGCAACACGTACAAGGCTCCACGCGTCATGTCCACCCAGAAATTGCCCAGCGTTCTCACTTCATGCCGCGCGAATCCCCGGATCACGGCAATCGCGACCGCCAGACCAGCGGCGGCCGAAATGAAATTCTGAACTGCCAAGCCGGCCATCTGCACGAAATAGCTCAGAGTGGATTCTCCGCTGTAGGACTGCCAGTTGGTGTTCGTCAGGAAACTGGCCGCGGTGTTGAATGCCAGGTCAGGTGTGACGTTAGGCGTGCCAAAATTCTGCGGATTGAAGGGCAGATAGGCTTGGGCCCTTTGCAGCAGGTACACCAGCAAAAAGCCGAACACGCTGAAGGCCAGCAACGAGGCGGTGTATTGCGTCCAACGCTGCTCGACGTCCTCGCGGACACCGGCGGCCTTGTAGGTCAAAACTTCCAGCCAGCGCAGCACGGGATGCAAAAATGTCCGCCGCCCCTCGAATACGTTCGTCATGAACGCGCCCAGGGGCTTTACACACACCAGAATGAGGGCGAAAAAGAGCAAAATCTGTAGAACTCCGCTGCTAGTCATATGCCTCTCTCCCTAGAACTTCTCTGGACGGAGAAGCGCGTAAACCAGGTAAATGAACAGGCCGAGCGAAGTAATTCCGGCGATGATATAGTCCATGGATTCTTCCTCCTAGAGCTTGTCGCAGGCCTTGGTGAAGGCCCAGCAGACAGCCAGAAACAGGCAACCGATTGCGACGTAAAACAGGTCGAGCATACCTCTCAACGCCTTTCTGTAATGATGACTTCGTGACCAGCACTCCGCAGTTTTGCGGCCAATCTCTTTTCGGCGGTCGGCCACCATCTTTTGCGGCTTCCCACCACCACTAGCGAATGGGGCTTCAAAACGGACCGCAAAGTCTCTATCGGATCACGGCACAAATAGATGCAAACTCGGGTTTCCACCCGGCAGTCGCTCGCGATCACCCGCAGCCGCCGCTCATTGAAATCCACCAACATCGGCGGAGTGCTGAGCGGCAGCGGATACGGAACAATCTGCGGCACGATAAGCGTGATGCAGCCGCCCAGGCTGCTCGCCAAACTGCCAGCTTCTTTCAAGGCCCCGAGCGTGGCGTCCACCGTCGTAAATACCACCGAAACGTTGAGCTTGGAGTCGGCTTCATCGGCGAACGGCCGTGCCGGCGCTCCGGTCACTGGCGCGATCATTCTTTCCAGTGCGATTGCCATTGTATCCGCCCTTCCACTTTCGAGGGTAGGCGCGGAAGCCTGAAGAAGTCCTTAGAAAGGCGTTAAAAAGGTGTGAAGAGCCCAAGCGACCGCTAGGTGACGTGCGACGCTGTTTCCAACACCGCCTGCAGCGCTTGCGACTGCACCTCTTGCGCCGCCTCCGTCAAATATTCCAACGCCACGGCGACGCCCCCGCGAGAATGCGGAACACCGGCCAGCGCCAGGCCCATCTCGACACCCGAGAGCGTTCCAGCCAGCATCAGGTCGTTAAAATCGCCCAGATGCCCGATCCGAAACACCTTGCCTGCCAGCTTGCCGAGGCCGCTGCCAAGCGACATGTTGAAGTTCTCGAGGACCACTTTGCGAAACTCATCCGCGTTGGATGTCGGCGGCACGAAGACCGCCGTCACGGAACTGCTGTAGCGTTCCGGATCCGCGCACACCGTCTCCAGTCCCCAGGCCCGCACCGCGCGGCGCGTGGCTTCCCCATGCCGGGCGTGTCTAGCAAACACGTTCTCCAGGCCCTCCTCATGCAGCATCGCCAGCGACTCGCGCAATCCATAGAGCAGATTCGTAGCGGGCGTATACGGGAAAAAGCCCATCTTGTTTTGCGCGAGCATCGCTTGCCAATCCCAATAGGATCGCGGCATTCGCGCCGATTTCGAGGCCGCCAGCGCTTTTTCGCTAACGGCGTTGAAGCCCAGTCCCGGCGGCAGCATCAGGCCTTTTTGCGAACCGGCGATGGCCACATCCACGCCCCATTCGTCGTGCCGGTAGTCCATCGAACCGAGCGACGAAATCGTGTCCACCATCAGCAACGCGGGATGCCCGGCGCGATCCAGCGCCTTCCGCATCGCGGGCACGGAATTGGTCACCGCGCTGGACGTTTCGTTGTGCACCACTCCCACGGCCTTGATCTGGTGGCCGCGATCCTCGCGCAGGATGGATTCCACCGCTGCGGGATCGGCGCCGTGCCGCCAATCGCTCGCGACGAAGTTCACGTCCAGCCCCAGATTTACCGCCATCTCTTTCCACAGCGTCGCGAATTGGCCGGTCTCGAACATCAGAACCTTGTCGCCGGGCGAAAGCGTGTTGGCGATGCCCGCCTCCCAAGCGCCCGTGCCGGAGGAAGGAAAGATCATGATCTTGGCGGAGCTGGTTTTGAAAATCGGCTTGAGATCCTCCAGAAGCTCCAGCGCCAGCCGGCTAAACTCTGGCCCCCGGTGATCGATAGTCGGCCGAGCGATCGCTCTGAGAACACGGTCCGGAACATTGCTTGGTCCGGGAACCTGAAGAAAGTGACGTCCACTGGTATTGGGCATAGAAACTACTAGTCTCTCTCAAAACGCGTCTAAAATCAGAGGGTATGCTCAAACCGGCCATCTTTCGGGAGTACGACATCCGGGGCGTCGCGGATATCGAACTCCTCAGCCCCGATGTCGAACAACTTGGACGAGGCCTCGGCACGTACTTGCGTAGGGCCAGCGGAGGCCCAAATATCAATGTCGGACGCGATTGCCGCCTCAGTTCCACGCGCCTCCGCGACGCGCTCGTCAAAGGGCTGCTTGCCGCCGGTTGCAACGTCACCGACATCGGCACGGTCCCAACTCCGGTGCTTTATCACTCGGCGCAGAACCTGAACGCCCACGGCGCGATTATGATCACCGGCAGCCACAATCCGTCCGAGTACAACGGATTCAAGAGCGTCTGCGGCGCGAGCACGCTGCACGGCGAAGCCATTCAGGAAGTCCTCCACATCATCCAGCGCGGCGAATTCGAAACCGGCAATGGAACCCTGACGGCCACCGACGCCGTCACGCCTTACGTGAACGAGATCGCGGCGCAGTTCAAATTGGATCGCCGCATCAAAATCGTCGCCGACGCGGGCAACGGCACCGCCGGCCCGGTGATCCATCGCATATTCGAAAAGATCAACGTGGACGCCACCGAGCTGTTCTTCGAGATGGACGGCCATTTCCCGAACCATCACCCGGATCCCACCGTCCCCGCGAATCTTGCCGCTCTGATCGACAAGGTGCGCCAGACCGGCGCTGATCTTGGCTTGGCCTTCGATGGCGATTCCGACCGCATCGGCGCTATCGACGAGCACGGCAACGTCATCTACGGCGACCTGCTCCTGCTCATCTATGCTCGTGAGATCCTCCAGCGCAAGCCCGGCGCGACCTTCATCGGCGAAGTGAAATGCTCGCAGGTGATGTACGACCAGATCGCGAAACTCGGCGGCAACGGCATCATGTATAAGACCGGCCACTCGCTCATCAAGGCCAAGATGAAGGAAGAACACGCAGAGCTCGCCGGAGAAATGTCCGGCCACATGTTTTTCGCCGACCGTTACCGCGGCTACGACGACGCGCTCTATTCCGCCTGCCGTCTGATTGAAATCGTCGCCAAATCCGGCCAGGCGCTTTCGGCGCAGCTAGCGGGCGTTCCCAAGATGGTTTCGACTCCCGAGATCCGCGTCGATTGCCCCGACGAAATCAAGTTCGATCTCGTCCAGCGCGTCGCTCAACATTTCAAGAGCAAATACAAGACCTTGGACATCGATGGCGTCCGCGTTCTGTTTTCGGACGGCTGGGGCCTGCTGCGCGCGTCCAACACGCAGCCCGTGCTGGTGATGCGCTTCGAAGCCGCCAACGAACATCTTCTGAAGCAATACCAATCGGAAGTCGAGCAGGTTTTGGATACCATTCGCACCGCTGGGAGCGTCGCGTCATGAAGCACACCTACCTCGTTTCGTTCTTTTTCGCCACCGTTCTCTCCGCCCAGCCCGCGCGTACGATTGTCCTACACGCCGCGCGGCTGCTGGACATCGAGACCGGCGCGATTATCGCGCCGGGTGAGGTACTGGTCCAAGGCGACCGCATCGCCGCCGCGGGCGCCACCGTAAATCACCCAGCCGGCGCGCAGATCATCGATCTCGGCGACGCCACTTTGCTCCCCGGCTTGATCGATGCGCACGTGCATCTGTTCCTGCACCCTGGCGCGGAAGACCTTCAGACCGTCCAGGAATCCGTCCCGCAACGCACCATCCTCGCCACGCTTGCCGCGCGCGACGATCTGATGGCCGGCTTTACCGCCGAGCGCGACATGGGCACCGAGGGCGCGGGCGCCGCCGATACCGCCGTGCGCGACGCCATCGATCAAGGCCTCATCCCCGGCCCGCGCCTGCGCATCAGTGGCAATGCCATCAGCATTCTCGGCGGCCACGAGGACGCCATCGGCTACAATCCCGAGCAGCATGTTTTGCCCAACGCCACCTGGGCCAACAATGCCGACCAACTGGTCTCGGTCATTCGCGAACAGTTCAAGCTGGGCGCCGATTTCATCAAGATCTACGAGACTGGCCGAGACTCTGTCCTCGACGGCAGGCTCACCACGCCGTACCAATACACCGAAGCCGAGATGACCGCCGCGGTCCGTGAAGCCGCCCGCGTAGGCAAGCGCGTCGCCGTTCACGCTACCGGAGATCCCGGCACGCTCTATGCCGCGCGCGCGGGCGTCGTCTCCATCGATCACGCTTTTCAACTTTCGGATGAAACCATGCGCCTGATGCGTGAAAAACAAATCTTCGCAGTCCCCACGTTCACCATCATCGAGTACTTCGCCGATCACGCCGCCACTCCCGAGCAAGCCGCGCGTGATCGCCAAACGCAAGAGATGCACGCCCGCGAATTGCCCAAACAGCTCGCAGCCGGGGTTCCCATCGCCATGGGATCCGACGTTGGCCCGTTCCCGCACGGCACGCAGGCCCGCGAATTTGCGCTCATGGTGAAATACGGAATGACGCCGCTAGCCGCGCTCCAAGCCGGCACGCTGAACGGCGCAAAACTGCTGGGCTGGCAGGGCCAGATCGGCGCTTTGAAACCCGGCTACTTCGCCGATGTAATCGCGGTTCCCGGCAACCCGCTCACCGACATCAGCGCAGTGCAGAAAGTCACTTTCGTGATGAAAGGCGGGATCGTATTCCGAAAATAATTCCTTTCACCGCCCTTCTTCTCGCGAGCCTTTGCGCGCCTGCATTCGGCGCCGACCTCGCCATTGTTGGCGCAAAGGTCTTCCCTTCACCTGACGACGCTCCCCTCGCCAGCGCAACCGTTCTCGTCCACGACGGAAAAATCGCGGTGGTTGGACCCAACGTCGCCGTTCCCGCGGGCGCAACCAAACTAACATGCGCGGACTGTTTTGTTTTTGCCGGATTCTGGAACTCGCACGTCCATTTCACGGAGCCCAAGTGGGCCACGGCGGCCACCGAGTCCGCTCCAGTCCTCACTCGGGAACTCCAGGAGATGCTCACCCGTTCCGGTTTCACCACCGTCGTCGACTTGGCCTCCGATATCCGCAGCACCTCGGCGCTGCGCCGCCGCATTGAGTCCGGCGAAGTTCTCGGGCCGCGCATCTACACCGCCGGCTCCGGGCTCTATCCTCCGAATGGAATTCCGTATTACCTGAGCGATCTGCCGCCCCAAGTTCGCGCCCTGCTTCCCCAGCCTTCCACCGCCGCCGAGGCCGCTGCCATCGTCGAAAAGAATATCGCGTCCGGCGCCGACGTTCTCAAACTCTTCACCGGTTCGTATGTTTCGCCCGGCCACGTCAAGCCCATGCCGCTGGATGTGGCCCGAGCCGCCGTTTCCGCCGCGCATGCCAAGCACCAGATTGCCTTCGCGCATCCGTCCAATCTGGAAGGAGTCCGCGTCGCGCTGGACAGCGGCGTGGATGTTCTCGCGCATGCGCCCGATACCGTCGAAGGCGTGGACGACGCGCTGCTAGCTGATTTGGTCGCGCATCACATGTCCATGATTCCCACATTGAAGCTTTTCTCGGAAGAATCCAGCATCCTGAGCATCCGTTCCATCGTTGGCAAGTTTCACCAAGTCGGCGGCGACCTTATGTTTGGAACCGACACGGGATTCGTGACGGATTATGATCTCACCGAAGAATATCGTGAACTCGCGCTTGCAAACCAGTCGTTTAAAGACGTACTCGCAATGTTGACCACAGCGCCGGTGAAACGTTTTGGACTAATAGATGAAGGCCGAATCTCGCCGGGCCAGCGAGGCGATCTCACGATTCTCTCGGCGGACCCGTCCTC
>Ga0302326_10024757_pt1 | contig 12183 bp, 15 predicted proteins | sample Palsa_T0_3_FD_202264 | JGI IMG/M metagenome (GOLD analysis project Ga0302326, IMG submission 202264) | Peat permafrost microbial communities from Stordalen Mire near Abisko, Sweden - Palsa_T0_3 | ecosystem: Environmental > Terrestrial > Soil > Palsa > Peat permafrost | place: Sweden: Abisko...
GCTCCCGGTGACGCGGCCGGTGATCGTCGCCACCGGCTGGTTCAACTGCGCGTCGGCGGTCGCGAGCGCCCCGGCGGTCACCGCGACGCTCGCGGTGGCGGCCCCGATCGCCGGCGGCGGCTCTGAAACGGTGACCGAATAGCTCCCCGTCGGCAGCTGCTCGAGGTCGTACCAGCCGTTGGCCGCGGTCGTCGTCGTGTAGCGGACGGCGCCGGGTCCGGTCGCGGTCACGATCAGGTCGGCGACCGGCAGGGTCGCCGGCGCGCCGGTCACGCGCGGCGCCGTCACCAGGCCGATCAGCGATCCGGTCCCGACCGGCGACCCCGTCGCGGCCGAGATCCTCGCCGTCGCCGTCGCCGTCGCCGTCGCCGTCCGCGCCGCGGTCAGCGCCGGCAGCATGAGCGTGACGACGAGCGCCGCGAGCACCGCGATCCAGCTGCGTGCGCGCGGGCGGCATCGGTACATACCGCCATAACCCCGCGGGCGGTCAAACGATGCGGCGCCGGCCGTTCAGACTGCGGGCGAGCTGCGGACGGCCGCCTCACGCGTCTCACGGCCGTGGCCGCTGTTGGGCGCGCCGTCGGGACGCGGCGGCACGGCCCGCTTGGGGGCGAACCGCAGCTGCGTGGACGGGTCCCAGAGACGGATCTCGAACGCCGGCTCGTCGGCGAGCGTCTCGGCGATCACGTCCGGGGTCTCGCCCCGCAGCCATTCCGAGCGGTTGTCGGGCCGCGGGTTTGAGCCGTTGTCGTCCTGCCGGGCGATGTTCAGGCCGGCGTCGGTGAACATCTGCTGATCCTGCTCGGGCGTGTTGCCGAGCGTCGTCAGGAAGTTGCCCATCATCACGCCGTTGAGCCCCGCCTTCACCGCCGTCGCCTGCAGCTCGCCGAGGTTCTCGACCCGCCCACCGCAGAGGCGGAACAGCGCCTCGGGGAGGATCAGCCGGAAGATCGCGATCCACTTGACGACCTCCCACGGGTCCATCAGCTCCCGGTCGCCGAACTTCGTGCCGGGACGGGGGTTGAGCAGGTTGATCGGCACGCTCGTCGGGTCGATCGCCGCGAGCTCGAAGGCCATCTCGACCCGTTGCTGGCGGGTCTCGCCGAGATTCAGGATCCCGCCGACACAGGTCTCGAGCCCCGCTTCGCGGACGGCCTCGATGGTGCGGATCCGGCCCTGGTAGCGAACCGTGCTCGAGACCTCCGGGTAATACGACTCGGCCGTCTCGACGTTGTGGTGGACCCGCTGGATCCCGGCCTCGCGCAGCGCCTTCGCGCGTGCAACGGACATGTGCCCGATCGAGGCGCAGCGCTTGAGGTTGGTCTGCTCGGCGACCAGCCGGGCGCCGGCCAGCACCTTCTCGAAGTCGCGCTTGGACAGGCCCTGGCCCTGGGTGACCATGCAGAAGCGGTGGGCGCCTGCGGCCTCGGCGGCGCGCGCGTGCTCAAGCATCTGCTCGGGCTCCATCATCGCGTGCATCGGCGTCTCGGCCTCGGCGTACTTGGACTGGGCGCAGAAGCCGCAGTCCTCGGCGCAGCCACCGGACTTGGCGTTGACCAGCGAGCACATGTCGGTCGAGTCCGCGAACCGCTCGACGCGGGCCTCCCACGCGCGCTGCACGAGCGCCTCGATCGCCGCGTGGTCCTCGAGCTCTCCGAGCTGCCCAGCCTCGTCACGCGTGATCAGGGGCGGCACAGGGCGAAACATAACGGCCGCCTCGGACGCGAGTTATGATCGCGGCGTGCCCGAGCGGCTGTACTTCACCGACTCAGACGCCGCCAACCAACTGCTGGCGACCGACCCGATGGCCCTGCTGATCGGGTTCGCGCTCGACCAGCAGGTGCAGGTCCAAAAGGCGTTCTCGGGACCCGAGGTGCTACGCGAGCGGCTGGGGACGATCGAGGCCGCCGCGGTCGCCGCGGCCGATCTGGACCCGATCTTCCGCCAGACGCCCGCGCTCCATCGGTATCCCGGCGCGATGGCCAAGCGGGTCCACGATCTGGCGGTCCACATCCGTGACGAGTACGCCGGCGACGCCGCCCGCGTCTGGACCGACGCGGCCGACGGCGATCAGCTGCGCGCCAACCTCCAGGGCCTCCCGGGCTTCGGCGAGATGAAGGTCACGTCGCTGGGGGCGGTGCTCGCCAAGCGCTTCGGCGTCGTCGCGGCCGAGCCGCTGGTGCCGTGGCATCCGACCCTTGGTGACGTCGATTCGCCGCAGGCGCTCGCGGATTACCAGGCCGCCAAGCGCGCTCATAAGCGCGAGTGGAAGGCCGCCGCGCCCGCCGGGTGAACCGGGACCGTGCGCCCGGTGAACCCGGACCACGCCGCGGGGTGCTCGCGATCGAGATCACCTGTCGATACAAATCCATCGCGCTAGGCGCGCTCCAGGCCCTGTAGCGCTGCGCTGAGCGCCGGCCACGCGGGTCCGTGCGGGTCGATCACGTCGAAGTGGCCGGCGCGGCGCAACTGCTCGAAGGTGCACGCATAACCGGCGGCGCCGGCGAACGTGATGCTCTGCGACATCGGCACGCGATCGTCGTTGTCGCCGTGGATCAGCAGCGAGGGCACGCCGAGCGGCAGCCGCTCGATCGGCGATGCCGCCGCGTACTCAGCGTCGGTCGGCTCACGGCCGCCGAACAGCTCCGCCACCGCATCGGAACCGAGACCCTCGGCGTAGGCGGAGCGCAGGTCGCAGACGCCGGCCAGCGACACCGTGAGCGTGACCGACGGCAGCTCCGCGGCCGCCCACAGCGCCAGCTGCCCGCCCGCGGAGTGGCCGACGAGCGCGACCGGCCGGCCGTCGGCGCCCGCCAGCTCGAGCGCTGCCGCCACCCCGGAACGGACCGCGGCGCCGGTGCCCGGCCAGCCGCCGCCGTCCATGCCGACCCGCGGGTACTCCAGGTTCCATGCCGCAACCCCGAGCTCGGTCACGCAGCGGCGCGCGATCTCCCGGATGGTCGAGGCGTCCCAGCGAGCGCGCCAGAAGCCCCCGTGGATGAACACCACCAGCGGCGATCCGGACTCAGTCCCGAGCCGCTCGGCCGACCACGACGCGTCGCTCATCGGCCCGCCCAGCGCGGAGGGCGCTTCTCGGCGAACGCGCGCACGCCCTCACGGAAATCCTCGGAGCCGAACGATTGCAGGCGCAGTTCCAGCAGCTCGCGCTCGACCGCCGGGGCGAGCGCCGCCTGCCCGTCGAGCACCGCCCGGATCACGCGTTTGTTGCCCGCCTGCGCCAAAGGCGCGTTGCCGGCGATCTCGGACGCCAGCGCCAGCGCCGTCGAGGCCAGCTCGTCGGGCTCGGCCACCTGGTTGACCAGCCCCCAGGACACAGCGGTCGCCGCGTCGATGCGTCCGCCGACGAGGAACAGCTGACGGGTCCTGGCCGCCCCGATCGTGTCGATGAACTTGCGGATGCCCGTGTGGGAGTAGACCAGCCCGAGCTTGGCTGGCGGCATCCCCAGCTTCACCGAGGTCGCCGCCAGGCGCAGGTCGCAGGACAGCGCCAGTTCGAGGCCGCCGCCGATCGCGTGGCCGTTGAGCACGGCGACCGTCGGATACGGATACGCCTCCAGCGCCTCCAGCGCTTCGGCGAACGGCTGCGCCACCAGTCGCGACGCCTCGTCGGCGACCGTCTCCCGCGTCTCGGAATCGAGGCTGGCGATGTCGTAGCCGGCCGAGAAGGTCGAGCCCTCGCCGGTGACGATCACGCAGCGCGCGTCTGACTCGGCGAGCGTGGTGACGACCGCATCGAGGATGGCGTGGTCCAGCGCGCCGCGCTTGCCCGGGTTGGAGATCGTCAGCCGGGTGACGCCCGGGGCCGGTCCGTCGACCAGCAGCCGGCCGGAGGGGGTGGGGGGTGGGGATCCGATGTCAGTCGTCGAGGACAACGAGGACGTCGCCTTCGGACACCGATTGGCCCTCGCTGCAGCGGATCTCGTGGACGACGCCCGGATCCTCGGCCTCGACCGGCATCTCCATCTTCATCGACTCGAGGACCACGACCGCGTCACCCGCCTGCACGGCGTCGCCGACCGCGACCTCGATCTTCCACACGGTGCCCGTGATGTGGGCCTCGATTTCGATCACGGGCGGGCAGCATATGACAGCGCCCGGTCAGGGTGCCACGAACGTCGCCGGGTCCGGCCCGGTGCGCTCGCCCGCGTCGAGCGTGGCGATCCGCTGCATCTGCTCGTCGGACAGCTCGAAGTCGAACAGGGCGATGTTCTCCCGGATCCGGGCCGGGGTCACCGACTTGGGGAACACGATGTTGCCGAGTTGCAAGTGCCAGCGCAGCACCACCTGGGCCGGCGTGCGGCCGACCTCAGAGGCGATCGCGACGATCGTCTCGTCGTCGAGCACCGCGCCCTGAGCGATCGGGCTCCACGCCTCGGTCAGGATTCCGTGTTCGGATCCGAACGCGCGCAGGTCGGGCTGCTGCAGCAGGGGATGCAGCTCGATCTGGTTGACCGACGGGACCACGCCGGTGGCGTCGATCGCGCGCTGGAGATGGTCGACGTTGAAGTTCGAGACGCCGATCGACCGGCTGAGACCTGCGTCGCGCAGCTCGACCAGCGCCTGCCAGGTCTCGACGTACAGATCCTGGGAGGGGACCGGCCAGTGGATCAGGTACAGGTCGACGTAGTCGTAGCCGAGCTGCTGGAGGCTGCGCTCGAGCGCCGGCCGCGCCTTGTCGGCGCCGTGCTGGTCGTTGAACAGCTTCGTGGTGACGAACAGCTCGTCACGGGGGATGCCGCTCTTCGCCGTGGCGGCGCCGACGCCGGACTCGTTGCGGTAGGCGGCGGCGGTGTCGATGTGGCGGTAGCCGGCCGCCAGCGCCTCGACGACGGCTGTCTCGGTCTCCGCAGGCGGCACCTGGAAGACACCGAAGCCCAGCTGGGGAATCGGATGTGAGTCGTTCAGGGTCAGGTTCGGGATCGAATTGGTCATGGCTTCACAGATAGCGCACGTTCCGAGCGCCGCCGCGACGGGCGCCTCGGTACGCTGGTCGGTGCGCAGATGGCACTGGACCGACCCGAACCCGAGCTTGACATCGAGTTGGTGACCGCGTCCCTGCGGGCCGACGCCAGCGATCTCGGCGCGTTCGTGGAGGCCTTGGCGGTCAAGCTCGAGGAGGCGCTGCCCAATGGCGTCCGCGTCGACCGGCGCGGCGGCCTGTTCGGCGCCAAGAAGGTCCGTGAGATCTCGGTGGACGCCGGCGACACACGCTTGAGGCTCGATCGCGACGGCGCCAACATCAAGACCAGCCGCGCGCGGCTGTCGGGCGGGATCGTGCTCAAGACCGAGCGGATCGACACCGACGAGTGGCTGCAGGAGCTCGGCCGCGCGCTGGCCGAGCAGGCGCGGCGCAGCCAGGTCACCCGCGAGGCGCTCGAGCGGATGCTCGAGGCGTAGGCCGGCCCGTCGGTCGTCGCCGAGTCTCGACGACGATGAACGGGTAGCCTGACCAGCAGGCAAGCTACCGGGCGCGGGCGCGCCCGCTCGACGGATAGGAGCGACGATGCCGTTCTTCAGCCGCGACGACGACTCTTCGCAGGAGCCCAGCCAGGACGTCAGGCCGGCCGAGGCGCCGCACGCGGCGGCGTACCAGACGGGCTCGCTGGAGGGAATCCCGGCGTCCGGGCGCCAGCGAATCGCGCGGATGAAGGACGACGCCGCCCGTGGGTTCTTCACCTCGGACCTGTCGGTCAACGAGTTCCTGCTCGTCAAGGAATCGGGCTTCGAGCCCGTCGGGCTCGTGCTCGGCAGCTCGATCTACCACATCGGCTTTCAGCAGGCGATGTGGAACCAGAACCAGGAGATGACCGTCCTGACGCAGGCGATGTACCACGCGCGTGAGCTGGCGATGACGCGGATGGAGGAGGAGGCCGACCAGCTCGGCGCCGACGGGATCGTCGGTGTCCGTCTGGAGATCGGGCGCTACGACTGGGGCGCCGATCTGGCCGAGTTCATCGCGGTCGGCACCGCCGTGCGCCACCGCGAAGGCGTCCTGCACCGCGCGCCGAACGGGCGTCCGTTCACCTCGGACCTCAGCGGTCAGGACTTCTCGACGTTGTTGCGCGCGGGCTACCGCCCCGCGGGCCTGGTGATGGGCAACTGCGTCTACCACGTCGCGCGTCAGGGGATGCTCGCGTCGCTCAAGCAAATCGGCCGCAACGTCGAGATGCCCAACTTCACCCAGGCGCTCTACGAGGCGCGTGAGCTGGCGATGGAGCGGATGCAGAACGAGGCCGACGACGCCCAGGCCGACGGGATCGTCGGTGCGCGGATCATCGAGCGCAGCCATGGCTGGGGCTCACACGTGATCGAGTTCTTCGCGATCGGCACGGCCGTGCTCTCGATCTCCGAAGATCACCAGATCGACCGGCCGGCGCTGGTGCTCCCGCTCCAGGGCTGAGCGCGCGCCCGCGGGACCGCACCGACGCGACCCGTGAGGGGTATCGTCCGCGCCGCGGATGCCGGACGTCCAGATCAAGGAGCAGCGCTACCGCGACGAGCGCCCGCCTGAGCACTTCGACCCGTTTCACGCGCGCACGCGCGACCACGGGCCGGAGGCCCACATCTATGAGCTGGTCCGAGCGCTGACCGTTGCCTACGGGCTGCTGGCGTTCCGGGCGCGGTCGATCGGCTCAGAGAACGTGCCGTCGGGGCCGGTGATCCTGGCGCCCAACCACGCCTCGTTCATGGACCACTTCTTCTGCGGGGCGTTCATCCGGCGCCGGATTCAGTTCATGGCCAAATCACAGCTGTTCGCGCCGGGCCCCGCGTCCTACGTGTTCAGCCACGGCGGCGTGTTCCCGGTTCGGCGCGGGGTGGCCGACGAGGAGGGGTTCACGACCGCGTACGCGGTGCTCGATCGCGGCGGCGCGCTCGGCATGTACTGCGAGGGCGGACGCTCGCGCAACGGCGAGCTGGCCGACCATGCCCGGCCGGGGATCGGACGGTTGGCGCTGGAGTCTGGGGCGCCGGTCGTGCCGGTGGCGATCCTCGGCTCACACCAGGTGCGCAACTGGAAGCGCCTGCAGTTCCCCAAGGTGATCGTCCACTACGGCGTGCCGTTCCGGTTCGAGGCCGAGCGCTCGCCGACACGCGAGCGCCAGCAGTTGGCCGCCGACGCGATCCTCGATCGGATCCGGACGATGCACTCGGAGCTGGTGCGCGCCGGTGGCCGCCGGGGACTTCGCGCCTCACGCCGTCAGGCGCCCGTCAGCTGACGTCCTCGTCGGGACTGAGCCCGGTGCCGGCCACCCGCGTTTTGAGCCACGCGCTCAGGTCGGACAACACCGCGTCGCGCTCGGGCTCGTTGAAGATCTCGTGATAGAGCCCCTCGTAGCGGATCACGCGCCGATCGACGGCGCCGATCCGCTCGCCCAGCATCTCGCTGCCGGCCGGCGGACAGAGCCGATCCTCGCTGCCGTACATGATCAGCGTCGGGATCGTGATCTCGTGCACGCGGCTCGGGAACGTGCCGGTCGTGGTCGCGATCTCGGCGACGGTCCGGGCCGGCAGCCTGCCGTGATGGACGAGCGGGTCCGAGCGGTAGGCCTCGACGACCTGGGGATCCCGGCTGATCAGCGCCGGATCGAGCGCGATCAGCGGCAGCGTCGGCGCGACCGCGGAGATCGCGCGGCCGGCGAGTCGCAATGCCGCCGGGGCATCGATCGACGCCAGCGCCCCGGACAGCGCCAGTCCGTCGAGCCGGTGTTGGTGGTCGCAGGCGTAGCGCAGCGCGATCATCGCGCCCATGCTGTGGCCGACCATCAGGACCGGAATCGACGCCGCCGATTCGTGCTGGACCGCCGCCGAGACGAGTGCGTCGAGGTCGGTGACGGCGTGGTCGACGCGGTCGATCAGCGCCCGCGGGCCCTCCGAGCGGCCGTGGCCGCGATGGTCGAGCGCGTGGACGGCGTAGCCATCGTCGACCAGCCGCTGCGCGACGTGCTCGTAGCGGCCGGAATGCTCGCCTGCGCCGTGCACGAGCACGACCACCGCCGTCGGGGGGTCGGAATCGGCCGGTCCGGGCCGCCACCACCGCCACAGCAGCTTAAGTCCGCCGACCCCCGCCAGCCGGCCGGTGCCGCACTCGGTCAAGCGCCTTCCTCCGCCCACGGGACCACGACCGCGTCCTCCGTCGGCGAGTCACGCGCGACCACGTACTCGGCGGGCTCGGAGCCCGACACGTTCTCGACGACGTGCGTCACCCGGGGCGGCACGTACAGCATGTCGCCCGGGGTGACCTCGAGCTCCTGTTCGAGGTGGTCGCTGGGTGGGCGGGCCCATCGAATCCGGACGCTGCCGGAGAGCATGTACAAGCTGCTTTCGCAGCCCTCGTGGTAATGCGGGAGCGAACGGGCGCCGGGCGGCACCCGGAAACGGCCCATGTAGATGTTGTGCGCACCGGCGGTCGCCTGTGAGATCTCGGCCCCGCCGACGATCCCACGCGGAACCTCGTGATCCGGCCCCGGCCTGATCAGTTTCATGTCGCCGATCCTAATGGCCGGTCGCGCCCGGCAGCTCGATCTGCAGCGGCGGCTGCTCGGCCGCCTCGTGGTCGACCTGGAGCGTCGTGTGCGTGATCGCGAACCGCTCGGAGGCGAGCTGCTGGAGCTGGCGGCGAACGGCGTGGCAGTCGTCGTCGATATGGACGACCACGTGCGCCGAGAGCGCCGGGAAGCCCGACGTCACCTCCCACACGTGCAGGTCGTGGACCTCGACGACACCGGGCTGGGAGGCGAGCACGCGGCCGATCTCCTCGGGGTCCATGCCCTCGGGCGCGGCCTCCATGAACACCCTGCCCGACTGTCGCAAGAGCCCGACCGCGGCGTACAGCAGGATCGCGGCGATCAGCAGCGAGGCCAGCGCGTCGGCCCGCTGAAAGCCCGTCAACAGGATCACGCCCGCGGCGATCGCGGTCGCGATGAATCCGAACAGGTCGGTGACGATGTGTCGATAGGAGCCCTCGATGTTGAGGCTGCGCCGGCCGCCGGAGCCACGGGCGAGCACGCGCGCGGCGACGAGGTTGACGACGATCCCGACCAGCGCCACGATCAGCACCGGCAGGCCCTCGACGCCGGGTGGGGAGAACAGGCGTCGGACCGCGTCGATCACGATCAGCACCCCGAGAATCAGCAGCGTGACGCCGTTGGCCTGAGCGGACAGGATCTCGGCGCGGCCGAGCCCGTAGGTCATCGCGCCGGCCGCGGGCTTGATCGCCAGGCGTGCGGCGGCAAGCGACATCGCCAGCGCGACCGCGTCGGTCAGCATGTGGGCGGCGTCGGAGAGCAGTGCCAGCGACCCCGACAGCAGGCCGACCACGACCTCGCCGAGCATGAAGCAGACGATCAGCGCCAGGGCCGTCTTCAGCGCTCCGCGCTCGGTCTCACGCGACGGCCCGTGCGAGTGGGAGTGGGAGTGGGAGTGAGCGTGGTCGTGCGCCATCGACGCGGCCTCGATCAGTTCATCGACGGGTCGGCGGGCATCCGGGCGACCAGCGCGTAGCTGCCGCCCTTGCGCGTCAGCACCGATTCCCAGAGCCCCAGGGGCGCGCTGGAGAAGGCGTCATCGCGGTGCGCGGGCTCGAGGATCCAGTCACCCTGGTCCAGCTCGGAGTCCAGCTGACCGGGCCCCCAGCCGGCGTGTCCGGCGAAGGCACGGCCGCGGCGGGTCTCGGGCAGCGCGCCGCCGCCATGCTCGCCAAGCACGCCGATGTCCTCGAACGCCACCAGCGCCGCCTGCTGCGCGTCGTCGAACTCGGCCAGGACGATCAGCGCCGACTGGCTCACGGGGCCGCCGATGAACAGCGTGTCATCGCCGTCGACGAACCGGTCGAGCTCGTCGACCGCCTCGCTGACCGTGGTCTCCGACGGGCGGTTGAGCACGAGTCCGAACGCGCCCTGTTCGGTGTGCTCAACGATCAACACGACCGTACGCTGGAAGTTCGGATCCAGCATGCTCGGACCGGCGATCAGCAGCTGGCCGCGGGAGGATTCCACGTGCCCGAGGCTACCTCGGATTTTGGCGCGGTTTCCAGAGGCCGCTGTGGCTGAAGCGGACGCTGGTGTCCCGCCGCCGCGTGATCGATCGGGGTTATCCGTCGGCCTCCTGGACCGCCTCGGCCGCGCCCTGGAAGCCGATCTTGGAATGGGTCCCGTCGCAGAACGGCTTGGTGGTGGAGCCGCCGCAGCGGCACAGGAACACGGCCGCGCCCTGGGTCTGCACTGGGTCACCGTCGGCGTCGACCAGCTCGATCGCGCCGACGACCTTATACGGGCCGTTCTCCGTCACCGTCACCTGTACGTCGGACATCGTTCGCTCCCTCGGGTGGTTGACTGCTCAGACGCTACCGCGGGCCCGGGGCGGCCGCCGCCGGCCCGTGCAGCTCAGAGCCCGTAGGAGCGGCCGATCACGTCCAGCATGATCTCGTCGGTGCCGGCCCCGATCCGGTTCAGGCGCATGTCGCGCCAGACGCGCTCGATGCCGTATTCCTGCATGTAGCCGGCGCCGCCGTGGATCTGGATGCACTCGTCGGCGACCTCGACCGCGATCCGCGAGGCGTGCAGCTTGGCCATCGAGATCTCACGGACGGGGTACTCGCCGTTCTGAAACCGCCAGGCGGTCGTGTAGACCAGCTGACGCGCGGTCTCGATCTTGGTCGCCATCTCGGCGAACTTGTGGCGGATCACCTGGAAGTGGCCGATCTGACGGCCGAACGCCTTGCGCTCGGTGGCGTACTGCAGGGTGCGGTCGAACACGTTCTGCGCCCCCGCGACCGCGCCCGCGGCGCCGATCAGGCGCTCGCCCTGCAGCTCCCACATGATGTGGTAGAAGCCCTTGCCGATCTGGCCGAGGACCGCCGACTCGGGCACCCGGACGTCCTGGAAGGCCAGCAGCGCTGTGTCCGAAGCGTGCATCCCGAGCTTCTTCAGCCGCTTCTCCCGGATCACGCCGGGCGCGTCCATCGGCACGAGAAACAGCGTGAAGCCGTCGTAGCCGGCGTCGACATCCGTCTTGGTGACGAGCACGATCGCATCGGCACGGTGGCCGTTGGTGATGTAGGTCTTCGATCCGTTGATCACATACTCGCCGGTGGCGGGGTCGTGCACCGCGCGGGTCTTGATCCCGGCGACGTCCGAGCCCGCGTCGGGCTCGGTGATCCCCAGGCAGAGGATCTTCTGGCCCTGGATCGCCGGCGCCACCCACTGCTGCTTCTGCTCCTCGGTGCCGAACGCGAGGATCGGCGGCATCGCCATGTCGGTGTGGACCGCCACCCCCATCACCAGCCCGCCCGAGTGCGCATGCGCCAGCTCCTCGGCCAGCACCAGGCTGGTGTAGTAGTCGCCGCCCTGGCCTCCGTACTGCTCAGGCTTGTCCAGGCCGAGGAACCCCAGCTCGCCCATCCGTGCGAACACCGAGTTCGGGAACGTCGTCTCCTCCCACTCCTCGGCGTGGGGCTGGAGCTCGGCGACGACGAACCGGTGGATCGACTCCCGCAGCTGCTCGTGCTCGTCGGTGAAGATGAAGTGCCTGCGGGCTGACGCGTGGTCAGGCCGGATCACGTCGGAGGTGGCCATCGGGCTCCTGGTCTGAAACGGCGGGACGATGCTCGGAAAGTGAACGGTAGAGCTTTCCCCTCTCCACTTCAGCCGGCCCCCGTACGCTGTCGCCCGATGAGCTACGAAACGATCACCTACGGGCTGGCCGACACCGGCGTGGCCACGATCGCGCTCGATCAGCCTCAGACCCGCAACGCGCTGTCGGATGAGCTGCTGGGTGAGCTCCTGCACGCACTCGCGGCGGTCCGCGACGACGATCGGGCGCGCTGCCTGGTACTGACCTCGACCCACGACCGGGTGTTCTCCAGCGGCGGCAACCTGACCGGGTTTTCGGCCGACGTGCCGCTGGTGGGCAAGCACTTCGCCAACGAGCGGTTCCCGGCCGTGTTCCGGGCGCTCGGCGAGCTCGGCAAGCCCTCGATCTGCGCCGCCAATGGTCACGTGCTGGCGGGCGCGCTCGGGTTGGCGCTCGCGTGCGACCTGATCGTCGCCTCAGACGTTGCACGGTTCGGCACGCCGGAGATCAACGTCGGCCTGTTCCCGTTCATGATCATGGCGTTGATCTACCGCAACGTCGGCGCCAAGAAGACCGCCGAGCTGATGCTGC
>Ga0302326_10024758_pt1 | contig 12183 bp, 14 predicted proteins | sample Palsa_T0_3_FD_202264 | JGI IMG/M metagenome (GOLD analysis project Ga0302326, IMG submission 202264) | Peat permafrost microbial communities from Stordalen Mire near Abisko, Sweden - Palsa_T0_3 | ecosystem: Environmental > Terrestrial > Soil > Palsa > Peat permafrost | place: Sweden: Abisko...
GGCGACTCGGTCGTCGCCGAAGCGCTCGCTGCGTGTAAGCCGCCCCCGCGGTGGATGCGATCGTCCATCCGACGCGACGGGTCCGCGACCGGGATCCTTGACTGAACGAATCGTTTGGAGGTCATCGTGAGCAGTAGCGTCGGCAATGAGATTCCTTCGTCATCGGCGCTCGCGCTGGCGGGCACCGCGGCACTGGTGACGGGCGCCTCGAGCGGGATCGGAGCTGCGACCGCGGTCGCGCTTGCCCGGCAGGGGTCGCAGGTCGCCCTCGTGGCCCGCCGCAAGGACCGCCTCGATGCGGTCAGGGAGAGAATCCGCGATCAGGGAGGCGTCGCGCTGTCGCTGGAGGCTGACATCAGCGATCGGAATCAGGCAACCGGTGCGGTGGAGCGGGCGGTGGCGGAGTTCGGACGGCTCGACACGCTGGTCAACAACGCGGGCATCATGCTTCTGGGCTCGGCGCTGCGCAGTTCCGTTGAGGATTGGGAGCGGATGGTCGCGCTCAACGTGATGGGTGCGCTCTACGTCATACACGCTGCGCTTCCCCACCTCGTGAGCGCTGCTGAGGATTCACCGCGCCTGGTCGCGGATCTGGTCAACGTGAGCTCCACGGCCGGACGAATCGCCCGACCGGGCGCCGGGGTTTACGCGCTCACAAAGTTCGGACTCGCCGCGTTCTCGGAATCGCTGCGCCAAGAGTGCCTCTCGCGCCGAGTGCGAGTGAGCGTCGTCGAGCCGGGCACGGTCGACACAGAGATCCTCTCCCACCTCCGCGAGGACGTCCGCCAGGCGCTTCAGAGCCAGATCGGATCGATCGAACCCCTGGTGCCCGAGGACATCGCTGAGGCCATCATTCACATCGTAACCCGCGACCGGCGGGTCGCCGTAAACGAGGTGCTCGTTCGCGCGGCCGCACAAACCTGGTAGCGACGTTGTCCCTCTGTCGCCAGCGCCGACGACCGGTCAGTCGCCATTCCGATCGTCGGCTCAGCGCCCTCGGCACGAGCAAAGCGGTCGTCCGCGGCGACGCTTCCGGGCGCCTGCATCACGCCTGCAGGGGCCACGCCCGACGTCTGCCTCACTGCTCGAGCGAAGGGATACGCTGCCGCGTCGGTTGGCGCAAGAGCACCCTGACCCGGTCGTCCGCCTCAGGCTATGACCACGCCGACCGAATAGCCTCCGATGACCACAGCCCCGGCCCGCTGGAGCACCCTGAACATGAACGTCTGCCCGGACGGCGCGCCGGCCGGGACCGTCCCGGACACCTCGACCTTCCTGCTCTCCCAGGCATCCAGCTGATGGGCCTGCGAGATCCAGGCGAACGGAGTCGACCCAGCGTCGGCGCCGCTCAGCACGGCTTCGGTGAAGGACGGCAGCCGTCGCGGGAAGAAGGCGCTCGGCGGAACGTAGCCGGCCGACTCCCGGACGACCGTGACCTTCAGCGACAGTTGGGAGGTCGGGCTCGCCACAGCCGTAGCCAGGTCAGCCATGAAAGCCTGAATGGTGGTGAGCAGTGGCCACACGGGCACGACCAGCAGGCTGAAGAGAAGCGAGTAGGCACATCCGAACGGAATCGTGAACAGCTCCTGCAACTCCGCCGTCACCGCCGGCGTCTGCAGCAACAGCGACGCGGGATCGTTCGTCAACTGCTGCAGCAGCGTCGGGATCGTCCCGTCGGCGAGGTCACTCGCCAGTTGCTCGCTCGGTGGCTGATACAGAAGGATGTCAGGCCCGAGCGCCCCGAGCGCTGCATACGGACTGTTCAGCAGCTCAGCAGTCGCGTCGTCACCACCAGACAGGCTCTTTGCAGCCTGCTTCAACGTCTCCCAGTGGAACGCAAATCCAGGCACGGCCACACCCCTCCCGGCATACGTGGCGGTTATACTTCCGACGCAATCGACCAGCAGGCCCCAGCCCCTGGACAGCTTCCAAAAGCATACGGCTGGGTGCACCCTCTGTCAACGTATTAGCTCGTGTCCAAGCCCCGAACTTGCAATAAACGAGGCTGTCGTAAATGAGCGATGCCACACTAGTTCCGAGAGTGTTGGAGGGGCGTGACTCCCGCAGGACCAGATGACCTCGTCGTCGCTGACGCCACGATCCGTGGCAACCCCAGGGTCTTGGCACAGTGAGCTCAGCAGACCACAGGTTTGACTGCCGAAAGTTGTGGGTCTAGACTCCGACGAATCGGGGGTTGGGCTTGGCGCTCTTCGGGCCAAGCCCCGGCGCAATTCCAAGCCAACATGCCGCCTAGCGGGAGCATTTCTCGCCCACGCTGGCGCAAATCTGTGCAAATTGGCCACGCTTTATGGGGAGATTGTCATGACGAGGTCACGGAAGGTCGCGGGTTCAGTGCAGAGTACGCAGCGGCGTTGCCATCAGGTCAGAGCATCGTGGCTCGTTTTCGCCTTGGCGCTCTTCGCGTCGCTCACACTCGGCGTTTCGCTGGCTGTGGCTAACACCCCGAATCTCAAAGGGACGTGGGACTGCTGCGGAGCCGGTGGCGCAGCGGCGCAGGACTTCGTAATTACCTCAGGATCGGGCGCTCTTGCAGGATCGGCAAAGCTGCCGGGCGGCGAGGTGTTTGCAACGATCAGCGGCAGGGTCAGCGGGCACACCGTCAGGATCGTCACGACGTACAACAGCTTCGATCCAGGATACGTCGCGACGTTCGCTGGAACTCTCTCTGCCAGCGGCCAAAAGATCACAGGAAATTGGAAAAGCAACGTGGGCCAGTCGGGCACCTTTACGGCAAACCTAGCGTCTAAGCCCAAGAAGACGAAGAAACCCAAGAAGACGAAGAAGCCCAAGAAGACGAAGAAGCCCAAGAAACCCAAGAAGCCCAAGAAGACGAAGAAGACGAAGAAGCCCAAGAAACACAAGAAGCCCTAGGAGCTCGATCAAGCGACGCGGCCCCTCACGCATAGCCGAGAGCATTCTCGCGTCAAAGCGCTCTCCGAGTGTGTCGCGCGTAGGACACAGTTCTTGCACGAAATCAGGGGGACTCGACAGCGCTCCGCAGCGAGCTGGCTCTTGCTCGCGTTCTGCGGCCGAGCAGAGCCGCAGCCTCGGCTTCGTGGCCGTGTCGGCGACGCTCCAGCACGCTCGTGCGCGCCTTCGCTCAGCAGCTCGCGGACGTAGCAAGCCACCACGGGGGCGTGGTTGCACACCCCTCTCGGGTCAGACGGTTGGTACGGTCATGCCGTGTTGGCGTTGTCATGGAGCGGCGGGAAGGACTCGGCTCTTGCGCTGCAGGAGCTGCGGGAACGATCCGGACCGTCTCCGCGCGCGCTGATCACGACAGTCACGGCCGACTACGGGCGGATCTCAATGCACGGCGTCCGACGTGAGCTGCTCAGCCGTCAGGCGCAGGCGGCCGGCCTGCCGCTGGTCGAGGTCGAGATCCCAGCCGCGTGTTCTAACGATGTCTACGAGCAGCGAATGGGACAGGCGCTGGCCGAGGCGCCGCTCGCAGAGGCCCAGACGATCGCGTTCGGCGACCTGTTCCTCGCCGACATCCGGGCGTATCGAGAGGAGCGGCTCAGCCGGGTCGGCAAGCAGGCCACCTTTCCGCTGTGGGGGCGCGACACGAACGCGTTGGCCCGGGAGTTCATCGCGGCGGGTTTTCAGGCGGTCCTGGTCTGCGTCGACCCGCGCCGGCTCGATCCGTCGTTTGCCGGCCGGCGATTCGACCCGGAACTGCTCGCCGATCTCCCAGCGGACGTCGATCCGTGCGGCGAGAACGGCGAATTTCACACGTTCGTCTACGCGGGTCCCGTCTTCAGCGCGCCGATCGCCTGCCACGTCGGTGCGACCGTAGAGCGCGACGGATATGTGTTCTGCGACGTGCTGACGGCCGGGTGAGAGCGCGAGACCTCCACACAGGGCGCGCGGCTCGAGGATGCGCCTTCTCACCAAGGAAGCAGTACCGAATGGCGGTGTGCGGAGCCGGCCGAGCGTGGGCGCCCTCCAGTGGGAGTGATGATCTCTGTTGCTCAGTTGGATCCGCGATGTCGGGGGGCTCGCCTGATCGGCTCGACTGCCGGCGCTGAGCGGGTCACTAGGCTGGTCGCTCATGGCTGGCAAGACATGGTTCATCACCGGTACGTCGCGCGGCTTTGGTCGCGAGTGGACGAAGGCCGCGCTGGATCGCGGCGACCGCGTCGCCGCGACGGCGCGTGACACGAGCGCGCTGGACGACCTCCGGTCCGAGCACGGGGACGCGCTCCTCGCGCTGACCCTCGATGTCACCGACCGCGCGGCGGCGTTTGACGCGGTGAAGCGCGCCCACGAGCGTTTCGGCGGCTTGGACATTGTCGTCAACAACGCGGGCTACGGCCACTTCGGGATGGTTGAGGAGATCTCAGAGCAGGAGGCTCGGGCCCAGATCGAGACCAATCTGTTCGGCGCGCTCTGGATCACGCAGGCCGCGCTGCCGTTCTTGCGCGAGCAGGGCAGCGGCCACATCATTCAGGTGTCCTCGATCGGGGGCATCTCGGCGTTCCCGAGCGTTGGTATCTATCACGCCTCCAAGTGGGGGCTGGAGGGGATCAGTCAGGCACTTGCCCAAGAGGTCAAGGAGTTCGGGATCAACGTCACCCTCGTCGAGCCGGGAGGCTTCTCGACCGATTGGAGCGGTTCATCGGCCTCGCACTCTGAACCCAATCCGGTCTATGACGCAATGCGCGAACGCCAGCAGCAGCGGCGGGCGGGCAACGCCCCGGGAGACCCGACCGCCTCGGCCCGCGCGATTATGCGTGTCGTCGACGCCGATCCGCCGCCGCTGCGGGTGTTCTTCGGCACGGCACCACTTGGTATCGCCGAGAGCGATTACGAAGGCCGCCTGGCAACCTGGCGCGAGTGGCAGCCGGTGGCCGAGCTAGCTCAGGGAGACAGCGAGTAGTCGTCCAGAAGCGACGGCGATCCGGACGTTGCCCGACGGCAAGCATCGATGATCTGACCGCGATAGTTCGCCCCTCCGGGACTGGGCGGTCATCGCGGCGGGCACCCGGATCACCCACTCGGCGGCGGCAATCAGCGCCGCCTCCAAGCGCGCGGAGACGTGCCGGCGGTCCTCGATCGCCCACACCCGTTCCACCGGTCGACGTTCGCGGGCGGGCTGGACCCGGACGCTCGCGACCTGCAGCAGACGTATACAGCGTCTAAGCCGGCTGATGACGGCGATGGGGGTTTCCCGCATCAGACTACCTGTGAGTACTGATGTCTCGCTGGCCGCTCGGGAATACCGTCGTCACGTGCAGATGCAAAGTGTGATGCCGCGATCGATCGGCGCACGGAACCCACCTGCACCTCACCGGTCGAGCTTCAGCAACCGACGCTCAGCGCGCGCTGATCATCAGTTCGCTTACCCAGCTAAATGCTCGAGCACCGCAACGGCATTCAGTCACAACGAAAGGGCTCACCATGAGCAACGTCACGATTCGCAGTGCTACGGAGTACATCATCGGCAGCGAAGTCGCCGGCAGCGACGGCGTCTGCGGCGACCTGCAGCGCATCATCGTTGATCCTGCCGCACGAACGATCACGCACCTGGTGATCGAGCCAAGACACCGGCCAGGCGACGGGCATCTTGTCCCGGTCGAACTCGTGGACTGCGCCGGGAACCAGATCCAGCTGAGGTGCACCACGTCTGAGTTCCAGAAGCTGGAGGACGCTGAGGAGACACACTTCCTGCCCGAAGCCGGCAAAGCCAGTTACACCCAAGATCAGATGCGCTCGATCCCTGCTTACGGCGGGTTGGCCGGCGGGGGCGGGATGGCCGGCCTCGGACCAGCGCCCGCTACGGGCGGGATGGGCGTCGGCGGCATGGGCGCAATGGGCAGAGGACCGGTCCGGCAGGCGATCGTCACCGAAGACCAGGTTCCCGCGGGCGAGATTCAGCTATGCGGTGGCCAGCCGGTGCACGCCACCGATGGCACCATCGGACGCGTCCAAGGACTCGCTGCCGATCCCAGCGATCATCACGTGAGGCACGTCCTGCTGGACGACGGACACCTGTGGGGCAAGAAACGGGTGGCGATTCCGATCGGCGCCGTCACTGGCGTCGATGACGGCGTACGGCTCAACCTCGCCAAGGACCAGGTACGTGACCTGCCGGCCATCGACGTCCCGGACTGGGCATGACCCACGAGACTCGATCGCGAGCATCGAGTCCGGGACCGTAGCCCATCGGCGACGGCCCCGGGCCGGCCGGGCTTCAGCGACCAGGCGCGGTCGGCTCTGCAGGCGCATCGCCGCATTTGTTTTGCGCGGCGATCACAATCTTCGCGTCACGCAACGCCAACTAGGCCGGGTACCGACAGCGGTCGAGGGTTCCCCGCGTCGATGCCTCGCTATACGCTTATCGCGTGAAGCCGCCCGGAGGCCTGAAGCTTCAACTCGATGCAGCTCGCCGCGACGACCGACGTCTTCGTTCTGCTCCGGTGTCCGTCGCCAGTGTGGGTGGTGAGGACGAAATCATGCTCGTCACTGATTCGCGTGGCCGCCTGCGCTACCGGCTGACCGCAGGGGATTACAGGCTGCAAGTGCAACACGCCCCGGAAGTATCGTTCGCGGTGGCGGAGCACGGCTGGACTCCAGTTCGCGTTCGGCTGCACTGAGCGCGGCACGACTCACCCTCCGGCGCGACCCGTGCGCTGGAAGAGACGCGCACCGGCTTGCGATCCGCCGATGTTGCTCAGCGCAAGGGCCGGGCTGCGCTTTGCCGTGATCGCGCGAACGGGCTCGCCGAGATTCCCGATTGGGGGCCGCTGACCAGAAGCCCGAGAGAGTGATGGACGCTAGCCGTACGGCCAGGCCAGACCGTTCCCGAGGGGAGGCTGAGCCGGCCGCGGCGGAGGCAGCCGAGCCTAAAACGGGTTTACCTGACGGTGAGACGCCGGTAGCGTTCAGAGTCGAAACCATGCCCGTGCCGTCACCGGAGATCAGCGCATGTTCCCCTTGCGTCGTGAATCGTGGCGGACCCTGCGTTGATCGAGATGCCGATGACTGAACCCCTTCGCCAGCCCGCAGCGATGATCCAATCCGAACTGCTCTGGCCGGTGTTCTCGAGTGCGTGCCGGCTAGGTGCGGGGTGCGGGGTGCGGTGGTGGGCCCGGCGTGCGACCGGATGGAGCGTTCGGTGAGTGGTGACGAGCTCCGTGTCCTGGCTGACGAGCAGGCGGCATTGCGGCGCGTCGCGACACTCGTCGCGCGCGGGGTACCCCCAGAGGAATTGTTCGCGGCGGCCACCGATGAGGTCGGCCAGTTGCTCCCGGTCGATTTCGCGCTCATGGGCCGCTACGAGACCGACGGGACGGTCATCGCGGTCGCCGCCTGGGGTGCCCCGGTAGCCGGCTTTCCAATTGGCAAGCGGTGGGAGCTTGGCGGGAACAACCTGGTGACGGTCGTCCGAGAGACGGACCGTCCGGCTCGGATCGACCGCTATCCCGATAGCTCCTCGGGCTTGATCGGTGCCGTCGGCCGTGGGAGCGGCTTCAACTCGACGGTCGGGGCGCCGATCGCAGTCGAGGGTCAGCTGTGGGGCCTGTTCGCCGTCGGTTCGACCAACCCGGATTCCCCGCTGCCCGCAGGAACCGAGGCGCGCCTCGCGCAGTTCACGGAACTATTGGCGACCGCGATCGCCAATGCTGAGAGCCGCTCCGCTCTCGCCCGGTTGGCTGAGGAGCAGGCAGCGCTGCGCCGCGTCGCGACACTGGTCGCGCGGCGGACGGCCCCCGAGGAGGTGTTTACGGCGGTTACCGAGGAAGTCGTGCGGGCGCTTGGAGTCAATTCGGCGCGCATGGGCCGCTACGAGTCCGACGGTAGGGTCACGTTCGTCGCCGTCTCGGGCATGACCGGCTCGATGTTCCCCACTGGCGTCCCGTTGGTACTTGAGGGAAGAAACGTCAGCACGATGGTCGCGCAGACCGGTCGTGCGGCCCGGATCGACAACTACGCCGATGCCTCGGGCCTGATCGGTGACGCCTTTCGCGAGGGCGGCGTCCGCTCGGCGGTCGGGACGCCGATCACCGTCGAAGGCCGTCTGTGGGGCGTCATGATCGTCGGCTCGGGCCTGGAGAAACGAATACCGGCCGACATAGAGGAGCACCTGGCACAGTTCACGGAGCTGTTGGCGACGGCGGTCGCGAACGCCGAAAGCCGCGCCGGGCTGGCCCGGCTGGCTGACGAGCAGGCGGCGCTGCGTCGCGTCGCGACGCTGGTGGCGCGTGGGGTACCGCCGGAGGAGTTGTTCGCTGCGGTTGTGGAGGCGATCGGGCGGCTGCTTCCCGTCGATCTGGTGAACATGTGCCGCTACGAGCCCGACCGTACGCAGACGTTCGTCGCGACCTGGGGCCGGCCAGGCAAGCGCTTCCCCCTGGGCAGCCGGTGGCCCCTCGGCGGGAAGAACCTCGGCACGATCGTGTTCGAGACCGGCCGTCCGGCCCGGCTCGAGAGATTTGCCGATGCCGCTGGCCCGGTGAATGTCATCGCTCGTGAGGTGGACCTTCGCTCGGCGGTCGCGGCGCCAATCATCGTTGAGGGACATGTGTGGGGTGTCGTGATCGCTGGTTCAACCTCGGACCAGCGGCTGCCGGCGGACACTGAGGCGCGTCTGGGCTCGTTCACGGAGTTGGTGGCGACGGCGATCGCGAATGCCGAGAGCCGCGCCGCTCTGGCCGCGTCGCGGGCGCGGATCGTCGCCGCCACTGATGAGAGCCGGCGGCGGATCGAGCGCGATCTCCACGACGGGGCGCAGCAACGTCTCGTGAACGCGGTGATCGCGCTCAAGCTCGCGCTGCGAGCGCTGTCGCGGGACGACCCGAACGCGGGTGAGTCGGTGGCCGTGGCGCTGCGCCACCTCGAGCAGGCGAGCGCCGAGTTGCGCGAGCTCGCGCACGGCATTCTGCCCGCGACGCTCACCCGGGGCGGACTGCGAGCGGGAGTTGAGGCGCTCGTGTCACGCGTGTCGCTGCCGGTGAGCGTGGACGTGCCCGTCGAGCGCTTCCCGGCCGCCGTCGAGGCGACTGCATATTTTATCGTCAGCGAGGCGCTCACGAACGTGCTCAAGCACGCACGTGCAAAGGGCGCCGGAGTCACAGCCCGAATACACGATGGAAAGCTGGCGGTGGAGATTTGCGATGACGGTGTCGGTGGGGCGCGAGGTGATCACGGCACTGGACTGGGGGGGCTGCAGGATCGCGTGTCGGCACTGGATGGACGACTCGTCGTCGAGAGTCCGCCGGGTGGCGGCACCCGGGTGCGTGCGCTGCTGCCAGTATCAGACCAGGGCCAACCGTTCGACGGGTCCGCGCGTAGTCGCTGACATTGGCGAACCGTACGGCCTGGGGTGCTGTCCGCGGCTATTCGCCGCCGAGCAGCTGCGCCAGGGGGGCGTCGGGAAGATCAGCCTTGACCACGAACGCGCGGGCCCCGGCGAGCCGGGCCTCGCCGCTGGTCGTGATGTCGGCGTCGATCGAGGTGAGCACGATGCTGGGGCGCCAGGGGAGTACCGCGAGCTCGCGGGCCAACGCGAGTCCGTCTCCGTCCGGCAGTTCGACGTCGACCAGCACCGCCGAGGGCTTCAGCTGGACGGCGGCCGTGCGCGCGGCTGCGACGCTGTCGGCCTCACCGACCACTGTAAGGCCGCGGGCGTCGAGCAGCCGCCCCGCGAGCTCGCGGAAATCCGCGTCATCATCAACCACCAGCACAGAGTTCGTCACGTGCCAATCATCGCCATCTCGCTCCTACTGGCGGGTAGGGAAAACCAGAAATTGGCTCCAAGAGCCAGAGCTGACTGTATATCCGCCGCCGTCCGTGCGGTCAGCGAGCCGTCTCCGCTCCCGGCTCGAGCGGCCGGGTAGGGCTAGCCCTACCCGGCCCCTCCGAAACTCACCGCCCGAGTCTCCGGCGGGTCCGTATGTACACACGTCAGCGTCGATGAGAACCTGCGCTTGATTTTAAGTACCCCGCACGGCGCACCTTTCGCTCAGTGCTACCTCCATCACCGATGACCTCCTCCGATATTTCGATCGCGTACGCATGAGCGCCACGTCGCCTACCTCCACCCACACCCTGGCCGCCGAGCTCGAGCGTGATCGCCTCGAGTGTCGCGTAATACGGATGACGGTCGCGATCGGCGTGCTGCGCGGGCGCGAGAATCGACTCGGGCCCGGCGGGCCCCAACCGCACCTCGGACAGGTCATCGCCGATTTCGAGGCACAGATCCAAGCGATGAACACTCGGCTGCGCGACCTCGGCATGGACGGTCCATCGATCCAGACACAGCGCGGAGCAGATGGACACTCTTTCTGAGAGCACCACCGCATTTGCCCAGCGAATGATCGACGAGTTGGTCGAACGCTACATCTCGTGGCGCGAGGAAAGCTCTGCGGTCCGGATGACGTATCAACGGTGGGCCGACTCTGATTGTGGCGAACGGAGACTGGCCTATGCCGGGTACCTCGCAGCCCTCGACCGCGAAGAGCGGGCCGCCCAAACCTACGCCAGCCAGGTTGACCGTATCAGGCGGCTCGCCACGTGACTGCAGCAAGGTCAACCCAGGCACGGCGAGCCTCGTGTTGGCGTCTTTACGGCTCGATCCTGCCAACCCGAAAACCCACCTCCATCTGAGAGGAATGACGATGTCCCAGACATCACTCAACACCACCCGGCTCCGGGAGACCGGGCTCGGCGTCAAGGAGCGTCCAGAGAAGGTTCGCGCCGGGCTGCTGGGTGTCGGCCTGATGGGTTCGGCGATGGCCGGTCGGCTGCTTGATCGGGATATCGCGGTCGTCGCGTGGGACCGCGATTCTGAGCAGCTGCGTGTTCTCGAAGGTCGCGGTGGCGAGCCGGCGGCAGGGCCGAGCGAGGTGGTGAGCGGCGCCGGGGTTGTGATCACGATGCTTCCAACCGCAGCACTCATCCCGCCGAGCAGGGTCAGCTGACGATCCTGGCCTCGGGACCTGACACCGCCCGCACCGCGGTCGAGCCGATCTTTGATGCGCTGGCATCGCGGGTGTTGTGGGTGGGGAACGCCGGGATGGGGTCGCGTCTGAAAATGGCCGCCAACCACTGGATGATCACCATGGTCGGTGCCCTGGCGGATCTACGAGCTCGACGACGGGCCCGTGACGGCCTAAGCACGCAGCCGGCCTGAGCTGCGACCGGGCGGCAGCTCCGCGTCGATCAGAGAAACCATTCCGCGTGAGTGCTCGCGGTCCTCGCCTTCCTCCGAGCGGCTAGCCCTCGCCTGGTATCGGCAGCAGCGCACACACGCGCGTGCCTGCACCCGACGGACTCTCGAGCTCGAGGCGACCATTCAGCGCCGACACGCGATCCTCCAGCCCGCCCAGCCCGCCCAGCCCGCTCAGCTCGGCGCGCGCCCCACCGATACCGTCATCGCGAATCTCGACTCGCAACTGCCCGCGGCGGACCTGGGCCGTGACTGCAGCGCCGCTGGCCTGCGCGTGTTTGACGACGTTGGTCAACGCCTCGCTGACCACAAAATAGGCCGTCGCCTCAACGCCGGCCGGCAGGCGCTCGACAGTCATGTCCACGCGCACCGGCAGCGAGAACCGGGACACCAACGCCTCGACTCCCGCAGACAGTCCGCCGCGTGTAAGTACCGCCGGCAGGATGCCATGTGCCAACTCGCGCAGGTCGGCGTTCGCCTGCTCAGCGAGCCGCAACGCCTCAGCCACCAGTGCCTCGGGGTTCGCGTCGGCGTGCGCCAGCGCCCGCAGCGCGAGCTTGAGCACGATCACGGCGCGAACCAGAGGTTGCTGGGCCCCGTCGTGGAGATCGCGCTGGATCCGCTGCCGGCTCTCATCGGCGGCGGCGACGATCCGCGCCCGCGACGCGGCCAGAGCGGCATGGCTCTCGGCATTCGCGATCGCCGTCGCCACCAGCTCCGTGAACGAGGCGAGCCGCGCTTCGGTGTCCGGAGGCAGCAACTGCTCCCCCGTTGAGCCGACGCCAATCATGCCCCAGAGGCGACCCTCGGCGATGATTGGCGTCGCGACCGCCGAGCGAAGGTCCACCTCACGAGCGATGACATTCACCGGGCCGGACGCATCGGCGTAGCTCTCGAGCCGGGCCGGACGGCCGGTCTCGAACACGATCGTGCCGAGGTTCTTCCCGCCGAGGGGCCACCGGCTGCCCAGGGGGAAGCGCTTGCCTGGC
>Ga0302326_10024759_pt1 | contig 12183 bp, 14 predicted proteins | sample Palsa_T0_3_FD_202264 | JGI IMG/M metagenome (GOLD analysis project Ga0302326, IMG submission 202264) | Peat permafrost microbial communities from Stordalen Mire near Abisko, Sweden - Palsa_T0_3 | ecosystem: Environmental > Terrestrial > Soil > Palsa > Peat permafrost | place: Sweden: Abisko...
GGTCACCTTTGGATCATTCCCGACGAATGCATTCACTACCCGCGCCGATCAATGTCCGTTGTTACTCCAGTGGCGACATTATTGTTGGGCGCAGGGAAGTGATGCTGAGGGTCAACAACGACGTTTTCGTCCGATACCGATGATGTCTCTTGTTCTCCAATAACGAGCGAACATCGCATCCCTTCGTGTCAAGCTGAGCCGCGAACTTGGCTTCGTGATCTGACGATTTGGATGCGATCACGCGCGCCCGCTCACGAAAACTTGAGCGATCTCTCGGTAACCTCCTGTACGCGCTGCACGAATGTGCAGTATGGCGGCTGCAGCTTTAGCATTTTTCGCTGGCGTTTTGACTGTGGCGGCGCCGTGCTCGCTGCCGCTCCTGCCGGCACTCCTCGGCGCATCGGTCGGGCAAAGCGGCGCGGCCCGGCCGGCGTTCATCACTTTGGGCTTCGTAGTGTCATTCACGGTGGTGGCGGTTTTTTTCAGCGTCGTCACGCAAATCGCAGGCATCGACCAGACAGCGCTGCGTTCCGCAGCCGCCGCGCTCTTGGCTTCGTTCGGCGCGCTTTTGCTTTGGCCGCGTCCCTTCGAATGGCTTTGGCTGCAGATCGGCAGCCGCTTCGTTCCTGGCGACCGCATTATCACGCGGTTCGCCCAGGGCAACTTCGGCGCTTTTGCGCTCGGCACCGCCCTCGGGCTGGTGTGGACGCCCTGCGCCGGTCCGATCTTGGCGTCGATTCTGACGCTGATCGCCACCGCCACAACTCTTGCCTCCGGCGCCGTGCTGCTGGCGGTCTACGCCGTCGGTGCCGCCGTTCCGCTGTTGGTCATAGGATGGGGCGGACAAGCCGTGACCGGCCGCGTCAGGATCTTGGCGCGCCACGCGCATCGTCTGCAGCAGGGTTTGGGCGCGGCGATCATCGCTTTTGCCGCGGCGACTTACTTCGACTACGACGCGCTCATCGCCGCATGGCTTTCGCGATTTTATCCCGGCGCATCGGTCGGGTTTTAAGGAGATTGTGATGAACGAGCGATCCAAGATAGCCGCGGCCCTGACTGCGGCCTTGTGTACCCTAGCTTTCGGCGTCACGTTTGGCGTTGCGCGCGATCAGATAGCGCGCCCGCTGCTTGAAACCGTCGACGCTGCGCGCGCAGCGCCAAACTTCACCGGCATCGACCGTTGGTTCAACTCGGCTCCGCTCAGTATTGCCGACCTGCGGGGCAAGGTCGTGTTGGTCGATTTTTGGACCTATGGCTGTTACAACTGTGTCAACACGTTGCCGCACGTCACTCGGCTCTATGACATCTACAAGGACAAGGGCTTCGTGGTCGTCGGCGTGCATACGCCGGAGTTTCCCTTCGAGAAATCTGCCGGCAACGTCGAGACCGCTCTCAAACGCCATGGCATCCGTTACCCAGTGGCGCAAGACAACGAATTCGCCACCTGGAACGCCTATCGAAACCATTATTGGCCGGCGCAATATATTGTCGACCAGAACGGCAAGATCGTCTTTGAGCACGCCGGCGAAGGCCAGTACGACGAAATGGAACAGCTGGTCAAAAAACTCCTCGACCACAACAGCTGAATTGGGTCCAATGCATCATTTTGCGCAACAGCAATTCGTTTCAAGCCACCTCTGAATCGGGTCAAACACGCGGGTTAGTCGACGGCGCCTTTTTGTCGGCGTTACCCCCGACATCAGAAGTCACAGTCGACCCGCATTGTCGACGCAGAGTGCCATATCCAACCGCTAGCTGGTGGAAAGATGCCTTGCTCGCGGCTTACGCGGCTCTCGCGCACGCTTCCAGCCGTCAAGGACCAACCGTGCAGCACATTTCGCTTCCCGTGCTGCGTTGCGGTTTCCCTCACCGGCCGAAACAATCGAACCCTTCATCAACATATGCCACGCCTGAGCAAACTTTTTCGGTTCTCGCAAGTTTGCTTGTTCTGCGAAGCTGCAGACCATGGCACGAATCTTTGCGAGATGGATGGCGGCAGCTCGCCGGACTGGGCTGTCCACTTTCGATTCCAGCAACACATTGATAAAGGAGCAACCTTCAAACTTCTTCGTGCGGAACCAACCATCGAAGACATCGAAGATCGCTAGCAGTCGCTCCTCGGGATGGGTCGAGCGGCGCTTAATCTCGGCTTCGAGCCAACCTCGCGTCCACACCGCCTCCCGGCGGTCGAGAAACGCGATTGCTAACTCGACCTTGGTCTTGAAGTTGCTGTAAAGGCTGGCTTTGGCGCACCCAGATTTGGCAAGGATTTTGTCGATCCCGACTTGGTTTACTCCATCTCTTGCGAATAAATCGTAAGCCGCATCGACAAGTCGTTCGCGGGGTGGGCCCTGTAAATATTTTGCAGTCAAATCCAATTCCTCAGTTGCAGCCTAGCCGGCTCAAACTACGTCCGCTGAGCCCTTCCTAACATCCGGTCAGCAGGCAACGCAAAGAGGATTCTGAAGCGCACCCAAGCATTTGCATGCGTGTCGGCGCCGCGAAGCCGATTGCGGCATCGGTCGCTCGCAGGTTTTGTGCTTGACCTGGGGGGCGATTAGCCGTGTCATATAGACAGACCAGTCTGTCTGGTCCAGCCCGCGACACTTGATTGTCGGTAGGCGTTTTAAAACGGCTTAATGGGAGGTTAGCGATGGACTTCAATCCGCGGATCACTACCGGTATTCCGACAGAGCCAGTCGGTTCAATTCCACGACCGCTAAAGCTGCAACAGGCTTATGCGGCTTATGACGCCAAGAAAATTGATAAGAAGCAGCTTGAGGAAGAGCAGAACGCCGCCGTCGCCGATACGCTCAAGCGCTTCGAAGCGACCGGATCGCCGATTATCACAGATGGCGAACAGCGCGTTTCGAGCTTTGCGACGTACCCGATTGCTGACACCCTCGCCGGAAGTGGATTGGCTCCAAACCTTGGGCCGGGAGGACAATACTTCGCCATTTTCGCTGATGGCCATAACCGGCAACTGCCGAAGGTCACCGGGGGCCCGTTTCACTATAACTTTTATGCGGGCGACCTCGTAAAAAAGGCGGTCAAGATGACCAGCAAGCCGCTTCATCAAGCGGTCATCGCGCCATCGATGATGTATCTGCTGTATCAGCTTGACGGCGATATACCGGGCTATTCGCGCAAGCAATTTGAGGACGACATCGTCAACGAATGCGAAAAAGACATTCGCTCCTGCTTCGATGCGGGTGCCGCACACGTTGTTATGGATTTTACTGAGGGCCGCCTGGCCCCGCGCAATGATCCGCGCAATCCTTGGACCACCCGGCACCTATTGCCCTTCTTTATTGAGCTCGATAATCGGGTCCTTGATCGCTTCTCGGCTGAGGAGCGAAAGAAAATTGGCGTCCATGTTTGCCCGGGCGGTGATGTCGATTCGGTCCACAGCGCGGACGTGCCATATGAGGAGCTGCTGAAGCATTTGTTCAAACTGAATGCAGGCTATTTCCAGCTCCAGATGGCAAGCGAACGCGATCGAGAAGCCGCTTATAAGTTGGTCGGCAAGCACCTCCGGGAGGACGCGAACGGAGTGCCACAGATGGCGTATATCGGCTGCATTGTGACGCAAAGTCCGCGTCCAGAATCGGCGCAGGAAGTCTGCGATCAGTTAGTCGCAGCCGCGAAATATATCGACAAACAGCGCCTGGGCTCAACCGATGACTGTGGCTTCTCCCCATTCAGCATCGACACAAAGCCCAATCATGGATCACCCGACTACGCACGTGACATTGCGTTTCAGAAAATAGCAAATCGCGTTACTGGAACGAAAATGGCTGCCGACAAGCTAGGTGTTCACTGAAGGTTGGCGGGTTTCAATGGCCATACGTATGGTTCCGCCAGAGGCGCCTGTGACTGATACCGCTTCGAGTCGATCCCAATGACATAACCAGGCGAGCCATTGCTACTCGTTTTCGGCCAAACTCCTCCCTGCCTTTACGAGTAGCGCCCGGCGATGATTGTTACGCGGTCATCGCCGGTCTTTTTGCAAAGCTTGTCCGTCGCAATGTCCGAAAAGGGTCCACTTTCAACACTTACGTGGCTTCGCTTAAAGTCCGTTCTCCTTTCATTTGCGTACGCAATTGCAGACCCGGATAGTGCCTCAAGCACAAGGACTGTACATCGTAATCCCACCCTGTTCGATCGAAGCGGGGATCGTAGCCTTCATATGGAACTGACAGATGGGAGTAAGACAATTCGCCTGCTTGCTTGGAAGATCGGGTCGTCGGTGTCGCCAGTTAGACCGTGAGCTAACCGAGACAGCATTGCGCTCTCACTCAAGCGCGCGACATGCCAGATTTGAACTTACTAGCGAGCAAGCTTTCTCCCTAAAAGCTGGCCCTTTTGTCCCTAATGGATAGAGCTAACCAATCGATTTGCTTGTTTGGCGCTCCCTACGGGAGTCGAATCCCGGCACTTTCGCACCTTTCGCGGGTTGCTACCGCTAGTGAGCCAGATAAGTCATTTGATTCCCCTATTTGCTTGGCCCGGGAGGACTCAAAACCACCGGCGGTCGCGAGCGCTACCAGGCGGCTGCGCAACGTCTTGAGCGTGTTCACTTCGAACTCGTTCACATTGCTCCGTTTGATCCAGCGGTCCTTGTAGGACCGCCGCGTTTGCCAACCGCACCGAAGCCGAGAAATCCCCCGGGCGAAGAGTCTCATTAGACGATGCAGGCACGATGCATCGCCGCTCAGACGAGGCTAATCTTCCGAACAGTCGGCCTCAATTCTGGGCGGCGCGCGATCAGAAGAGCGCGTTGTTGGCGGGTCCTCACTCGACCTGCCCCTTCGCGGGCGCGGCACTCTACGGGACACGCAAGCCTACATAAAGACGCCCGACGGTTTCTCTCGGCCCGCGGCGCAATGCACGCCACACCTTGCGCTTGCCGATTGCGATTAATGCCCCCTGAAAAATCCCCCTGAATGCCTGAAAACTGCCGAGATAAGTTGTTGATTTCATTGAGTTGGCGGAGAGGGAGGGATTCGAACCCATAGCGTTCGCTTCGCGAGCGCGTTTGTTTTCGCACCTCGCTCTGTCGAAGACAGTAGCGAGGTGCGGGATAAATCGGGGGTTCGTTATCCCTCCTATTTCCCACCCCAAACCCATGCGCCTTACGGCGCATGGGTTCGAAGTGGCGGAGAGGGAGGGATGGAACGACAGCGGCTTTCGGGGATCGTAAACCATTGCAGAAAGATATTGATCTTCTGGCCTAACTCGCCTGTTGTATACCCCCTGAAAATACCCCCTGAAACCGGCCCGCTTGATGCCCATGCCGAGTTACCTGTTTCTGCGCCCCGACAGCCGCAACTGGCACGTTCGATTTCGGTATCCCGACCGAGTCGTCGAGAAGTCGCTCGGCACACCGGATCGCAAGCGCGCTGAAATACTAGCCCTGCCGCACATCGCGCACCACAAGGAAACCTTGCTGGCCGCGAAACCGCGTATCGAGAGCGCATGGCGATACGAGTATGAGCCCGGCACCTTGCACGATGGGCCGAACGGCGAGCGTATCGCCGCCAGCGAGAGCGAGCTTAAATTCTATGGCCATGACGGCAAGCTCCTACGCACGACGCCGAACGGCGCACCGGCATTCCAGATCGTGAACCTCCAACAGCGATTTGGCATCCCCGTCCCGGTGCCAATCGAACTCATCCCGGACAATAGCGAAGCGCGGCCGACATTGCAGATCAAGACTGACGACGACAGGCTGCTAGAGACTTATATCAAGCACCGCAAAATCACCGGATATAACGAACGCGAAGCCCGCGAGGTGTGGATGCTGTTCAAGACGCTGACCAACAATAAGCCGCTGAAAAACTGTGATCGTGACGACGGCCGTAAGTTGGTCGCTCATTTTGAGGAGCAAGGGCTTAAGAGTGCGACGGTTGAGAAAAAGATCGCGTGGTTGAACGCGGCGGTGAACTTGGCGATCAAAGAGGGCCGGTTGAAGTTCAATCCGTTCGCGTCCATCGTGCCGAGGGTCCGGGATAAGACGCGACGCCTGCCACTCGCCGACGCTGATATAAAGACGATCAAGCGCAACCTCGCTAGGCTCGATAAGGCCGATCAACTGTTGGTCCGCCTGCTGACGTCCACGGGTATGCGGCTGAGCGAGGCATTCGAGATTGACGGCGAGGAAAAAGAGCGCGGCGTACGCTATGTCGTGGTCGGGCGGAAGACCGAACAATCAACGCGCCGCGTGCCGCTACCGGCCGCCGTGCTGGCATTCCTGCCGACGATTAAAGGGCCGCTCTTTGATCGGATAAAGAACAAAGATCCTTCGGACGCGGCGTCGAAACGGCTTAATCGGTTCCTAGACGACTGCGGCATAACGGACCCGCGCAAGGTCGTGCACTCACTTCGCCATCGCGCGCAAGATCGGTTGCGCGCCGCCGGTTGCCCGGAAGATGTCCGCTGGTCGATATTAGGCCATGAGGAGGAGACAGTCGCCGCCGGTTATGGCGAAGGATTTCCCGTGACGTTGCTTCGCAAGTGGATTGATAAGATCGGGTTTTGATTGCGCTTGCGATGTGACCTGCAAGAGTCACGACGTGAGCACTGTAGCCGACGTTGTTTGCACCACTTTTAAAAGCTCATTCTGGGTGCCCGGGGCACTCATTCGCCGGAGTGGCGGCATTTAAGCAACGTAGGTATGAGTAGCTCTTGCTCTTCGATCCCATCGATCGACTGGGCCTGCCGTTCCGTGGTTGACGCAAGGGTTCGGAACAACTCTTCGCCCATTGGATTGCAGTCGTGGGCTTAATCGGCAAACCTACCCCCGTGCCGCAGCCACCCAGCCCAGTTCGGATCTTCCACATCACCGCGATCGACAACCTCGTGGCCATCGGAACTTCGCGAGTCCTATTGGCAAAGAATGGGCTGGTTGCCGGCCGGATAGCCCATGCCTCAGTCGCCTACGAACACATCCAAGAAAGACGAAGTCAAAAGATAGTGCCGGTCGGCCCTGCAGGAACTTTACACGATTACGTGCCCTTCCATTTCGCCCCACGATCACCGATGCTTATGGCGATCAACGGCGGCAACGTACCAAACTGCCCGCATCGGCAGGAGGATATCGTTCATTTTGTGGCTCACGCCGAAGATATCGCGGCGGCGGGCCTACCCTTTGTCTTTTCGAACTTTCACGCGGTTTTGGATTTCGCGGAATTCTCTAGCGACCTCGCGTCACTCGATCGTATAGACTGGCCGATATTCTTCGAATCGCCCACACAGGGCGGTTATTGCCGTTATTGGCAGAACCGTTCCGAGCCGAAATACATGCGTCGAAAGGAAACACGGCAGGCCGAGTTTCTTGTTCACACCAGACTACCAACACCTCAGATCCGCGAGATAGTTGCGTGCAATGGTGCCGCCGAAGTACGCGTGCGCACAGTGTTGCAGCAGGTCGGTTGGGAAGTACCCGTCAGAGTCGATCCCGCGTGGTATTATTGACGAGGAGGATGACGATGACCGTGAAGCTGACCAGCGGCGATCTTTTGCACCAGGACGTGGATGCCATCGTCAACACCGTTAATACCGTCGGTATAATGGGCAAAGGTATCGCGCTGCAATTTAAGCAAAAGTGGCCGGAGAATTTTAAGGCTTACGAGAAAGCATGTAAGCGCGGTGAAGTGCTGCCCGGCAAGATGTTCATTTACGATGCGGGCGGTCTGCTCAAGCCAAGGTACATCATCAACTTTCCCACAAAGCGACATTGGCGGGAGAAATCGACGCTTGAGGACATTGAAGCGGGCCTCAATGACTTAGTGTATCAAGTTAAGCGACTTGGTATTCACTCTATTGCTCTGCCACCGCTTGGCTGCGGCAATGGCGGCCTTGATTGGGAGCACGTTCGACCGCAAATTGAGCGTGCCTTTGCTGCGCTCCCGGATATTGACGTGAGGCTGTTCTCGCCGTCGGGAACCCCCGCGCCTCAGGCTCAGGAAATCCGCACCACGAAGCCTAACCTCACAGCGGTTCGTGCGGCTATGATCAAGCTGTTAGCGGCTTACCGCGCGCTCGACTACGCGCTCACGCGGATCGAAGCGCAAAAGTTGGCTTATTTCCTCGAGGAGGCGGGCGAACCACTCAAGATGAAGTTCGAAGCCAACGTGTACGGCCCTTACTCCAATACCCTTGAACACGTCCTCAAAGGTCTTGACGGTCATTTTCTCTTGGGTGTCGGTGACCGAACCGGTCCCGGAGAAATCCAGGTGGCGCCGGGCGCTGTTGAAGAGGCCGACTCTTACCTAGCAGAGGCCCAACAGTCCCAAACGGCCGAGCGGGTCTCTCGCGTAAGCGACTTGATCTCGGGATACGAAACTCCTTACGGGATGGAGCTTTTGGCCACTGTCCATTGGGTCGCTACCCATTCGCCTCGCGCAACGAGCTCCGAAGAAGCCGCGAAGGCTGTTCACGCCTGGAATCGACGAAAGAAGCTACTCATGACACACGAGCACATTCGGTTGGCTTGGCAACGCCTAGCTAACCAAAATTGGCTTGCGACGTGACAATAAGCTAATCAGCGGATAAGCTGCGGATCAGGGAAACTTTCATGAGTCTGGAATTAGATATTGATACGTCGTCCTTCGGAAGAGCGATTGCCTCAGCACGAAAGAAGAGAGGATGGAGCCAAAAGGAATTGGCGGCCAAAATCATTAAAGAGGATGGCGAGTCTATCACGCCGCAATACCTTAACGACATTGAGCATGATCGAAGAAGTCCTTCCTCGGACCATTTAGTTGGGGAGTTTGCTCGTGTTCTAAAAATTGAATCAGCCGCCTTGTTTGCAGTAATTGGAATATTGCCGATAACTGACCGGAAGCTCGTTAGGCAGTCCACTCCGCAGCAGATTGATCAGGCGTTCCACGCGTTCAGAAGGAAACTTTCATCCGGCTAGAGATTTGATGAGATACGTTCGGGATACTTTGCACGGATTTAGTGAGCGTCCTCATTACGAGCCCGCCGAACTCGACGCGATGTTCGAGAAAATCGTCGTGGACTTCCTCAGGAAAAAATACGGCAAAGCTGAGTTTCCCATTAAGACCGACGACATCACGACCCTTATCGAGCAGGCTGTTTCCGATCTCGACCAATATGCGGACCTTGCCCCGTACGGAGCCGGGGTGGAAGGGGTCACCGAGTTTGCGCGGGCTGGCAAGCCAAAAGTCATGATTTCCAACGACGTACATCGCTTTGAAAATCGGCTACGCACCAACGTTAACGCATGAATACGGACACGTTGTCCTTCATGCCTATCTATTTGCCGCCGAACAGCGGCGCCTTGGCCTTCAGCCGGGCCAGAAGCCCAACGCGATTTATTGCACGCGCGATTCGATCATCGGCGCCAAGAAAACCGATTGGATGGAATGGCAAGCTGGTTACGTGTCCGGCGCGGCGCTCATGCCAAAAAGCTACATTCGCAACATTGTCGGCGAGATACATCATCGTTTCAATATCTTTGGTCCCGTTTTGCCATCGAGCGACAACGGGAGCAGATTAATTAAGGCGGTGATGGGCGGATTTTCCGTTTCACGCGACGCGGCGACCGTCCGTTTGAAAATATTGGGTTTTCTTGGCGTCGAGCCCGCGATCCGCTCCCTCTTTTCCTGACGCAACTCCCGCATATTGACTCGCCGCCGACTCGGACTTATTTTTACGGAAATCCGCTAATTAGCGGATTACGGTATGGCGAACATGAGGAGACTAAAGATGAATACCTATCCAGCCACGGGGACCGGCGTCCCTGACAGTTCGCCGGACGCGCAATGTGGGGGTGGCGATGAAGCCGTAGACAAGGCATTGCATGAAGTCGCCGAGGCTAAGGCGGAAGAACTCAAGGCCGAGGCGCAGCTCAAACATGCGATCGAGACCGAGGAACGGGCAGAGCATAAGCTCGAGAAAGCCGAAGCCGACCTGGAGGAAGCCGAGCGGCACACGGTGATTCACTTCGAGGTCGACGGCGACCCCTACGAGACAAGGCAAAAGGTTTGGACGCCCAACGCAATAATCAACGCGTTCCCGAAGCTCGACCCGACCGCCAACTACCTGGTGCGCATTGGGCACGATGAGGGCAACTACAAGGACAAGGGCGAAATCCCCATTGAAATTCACGAATGTGATCGATTTCAGGTTATTCCCATCGGCCCAGCGCAGGTGTCGGACGGAACCAAGCGCAGCGGGATCGAAGTCTTCATCACCGGCCTAAAGGATCTCGGCTACGATCCCGTTCCGCTCAAAAACACGACCGACCGCATCTTTTTTGACTACGAAGTCCCGAGCGGAAAATTTGCCGGGAAGCAGTTCCGCCTTGGCCTGGTCGTCCCGCCGGATTTCCCGCTAAGCGCGCCCGGGGGACTACATGTGTCGCCGCGCATTCATCCCAACCGAGGCGGCGACCAGGTGCACCCGGTCGAGGGTATCCAGGACAGCCCGGACTTTCAGCGAGGCGCCGGCGGAGAATGGCACTATTGGTCCCGGCCGTACCGCGAATGGGGGAAAACCAAAAAGACCGTGACCGCGTACATGAGCCACATTTTCCGGCTGTGGGACACGCAATGACCTGCGCCGCGCGCAGCGTGGCGCTGCCGCAGGCGATCGAGCAGTCGGCGCTGAAACATCTTCTTCGCGCCGACGGCCAGGAAGACCTTTGCTTCGCCCTCTGGCATCCGAGCGCCGGCACGAGCCGGCAGACGGCCCTGGTGCAGCAGTTGATCTTGCCGCTAGCCGGCGAAAGAAACGTCCACGGCAACGCCAGCTTCGAAGCTCCTTATTTCGAGCGCGCCTTGCGCGTCGCCGCGAAGGAGGGTGCGGGCCTCGCACTCATGCACAGTCATCCCTTGGGCCGTAACTGGCAGGGCATGAGCAGCGACGATATTAAAACAGAACAGAGTCGTGCCGGCGCGACGCTTGGTGCCACGCGCCTGCCGTTCGTCGGGCTAACGATCGCCGGCGACAGCAATTGGAGCGGGCGGTTCTGGGAACGGACGGCGCCGCGCCAACATGCGCGAAACGACTGTGCCACGGTGCGCGTCGTCGGCGAACGGCTCAAGGTGACGTACATGGACAAGCTGGCGCCGCCGCCGCGGTCCAATGAGGCCCAAATGCGGACGGTCTCGGCCTGGGGTGAACGGAAACAAGCCGACCTCGCCCGGTTGCGGATCGGTGTGGTGGGCTGCGGCAGCGTCGGCGGCTTCATCGCCGAGGCGCTTGCGCGCACCGGCGTCGAAGACGTGGTGTTCATCGATTACGACCAGATCGAAACCAAGAATTTAGACAGGCTAGTCTTCAGTACGCGCGACGACGTCGGAGAACTCAAGGCGCCAATCCTTGCCGAGCACCTTCGGCGAGGCGCCACCGCGGCGAACTTCAATGCCGTGCCTGTCGTAGCCGCGGTATACGAGGAGGAAGGATTTCGCGCTGCGCTTGATTGCGACGTTCTTTTTTCTTGCGTCGATCGTCCCTGGGGCCGCCACGTCCTGAATCTCATCGCCTACGCCCATCTCATCCCGGTTGTTGATGGCGGCATTCTGGTCCGGACGAACCGCAAGAGCGAACTGACGGCGGCCAGTTGGCGCGCGCACACCGTCACGGTCGGCCACCGCTGCCTGGAATGCATCGGCCAATACGACTCGGGGATAGTGCAGGTCGAGCGCGACGGCTACCTTGATGACCCGACCTACATCGAGGGCTTGGCCAAGGATCATGCGCTTCGCGCGCGGGAGAACGTATTCGCGTTCTCCATGGGCTGCGCCAGTCTTCAAACGCTACAGATGCTAGCCATGGTCATCGAGCCCCTCGGTCGCTCCAACCCCGGCGAGCAGCTTTATCATTTCGTCGGCGGATTGATGGAGCCGATGCAACCGCAGACCTGCCAACCTGAGTTCCTCTGTAAGTGCTGCAGATTTTCCCGATCTGTTGTCGATGACCCCATACCTCGCTTTAGCTCGATCGGCGCCGGCACCAGCGCCGTCGCTCCGAGCCGGCGAAGCCGACGTCAGCATCGATCGCCCGAGCTCCATCGTCGGCCCCGAACCAGAATCTGCCAACCAACAATTTCGCTAAAACGAAGATGACGACGTCGCCAGCAGCCGCAGCGCCGACCAGGCGGCTCGAGCAGGTCGCTCCGCCTCAGAGCTCCCGGGAATCGGCGCGCCTCGC
>Ga0302326_10024760_pt1 | contig 12183 bp, 4 predicted proteins | sample Palsa_T0_3_FD_202264 | JGI IMG/M metagenome (GOLD analysis project Ga0302326, IMG submission 202264) | Peat permafrost microbial communities from Stordalen Mire near Abisko, Sweden - Palsa_T0_3 | ecosystem: Environmental > Terrestrial > Soil > Palsa > Peat permafrost | place: Sweden: Abisko...
GCGGACCTGCTGGCTTTTATTCAGTCCTAATAACTCAACGTAGTTACTGGACTTGTTCTGTCACCGTACCCGACGATGCCGCATCGCCGGCATCGCCGGAGTATACGGCTGTAACTACATAACTGCCCGTCGGTACTCCAGCTGACGACGCTGTTAGTACCGCCGTTCCGCCAACCAGGTTGGCTCGGCCGAGCGTCGTGCCTGCCGCCGAGAAAGTTACGCTGCCGGTCGGGGTGCCTGCACCGCTGCTGCGCGTGACTACGGCCGTCAACGTCACGGAAACGCCAGCGCCATCTGGATTCGGGTTGGCGCTCACTGTTGTTACAGTTGACGCGGCCGCCAGATCCACTGTCACTGGCGAAGAGGTCGAAACTGAATCGACTGCATCACCATTGTAGTGAGCGGTAATTAAGTAACTGCCGGCCGGGAGCGTCGCCGTCGATGCGGTGTAACTCGCGGTCCCGTGGGATAGCGTGGCGTTGGCAAGCGGCTGGCTACCGTAATAGAAAGTGACGGTTCCTGTTGGAGTTCCGGTGCCGTTCGTCTCTGCGACATGCGTCGTCAGCGTTACGCTCTCGCCTACTGTTGGGCTGGTTGGCGAGGCGCTCAGCGTCACCGCAGTCGTGGCCACGGCTGCTGGCAGCACAGCTATTGTCAGATTTTCCGCATTCGACGGGGCATCGCTTGCGTCGCCGGAATAATATCCCGATACTACGTAGTTCCCGACCGGGATTCCGGCCGTGGATATCGTCAATGATCCCGCACCTCCGGTCAAAGTGAGCGAAGCAAGCGTCTCACCGATCGCCGAGATTGTTACTTTGCCGGTCGAAGTCCCACTTCCTGTCACCGGCTTCACGCTTGCACGGATCGTTACCGTCTTATTCTGATTGACAGGATTCGGTGTCGCTACAAGCGTCAGTGCTGTCTGGACGCCGCCCACTGTCACCGTGATGACAGGTGTGGTCGAGGCCCCGTAGTTAGCGTCTCCTGAATAAGTTGCTGTAAGTGTGTGCGATCCGGCAGTCAACGAGTTCGTCAGGAAAGTCGCATATGCCTGTGCATATCCGCTGAGTGAGGTGTTCAACTGCACCGTCCCGATACTTTTTGCGGAATCGTAAACCGTAACCGTTCCGGTGGGGTTAGCGGTGCCTTGGAAGCTTACGAATATCGTGGCGCCGAAAGTTTGCCCGGCGTAAGGATTGTTCACGGTGGCATTCAAGACGGACGAGGTCGGTGACGCGGATATTTTCACGTTTACAGTAGAAGAGCTGCTGCCAGCGTAGGTCGCGCTGCCGCGATAGATCGCCTGGTACTGGTGGCTTCCTCCGGAAGGGTCAAATCCATACGTCGCAACTCCGCCGCTCAGGCTCGCAGTCGCTAGAAACATGCCATCCTGATAAATATCGACGGGCCCCGTGGCCGCGCTCGGCGTCACCGTACCCGTCAACGTAATCCTCGATCCATAGCTCGTGGCCGTGGCGCTTGAACCCAACTTGATCGAAGATGCCGTGGTCCCGCTCACTAACGTCTCATTTACAGCCGGCGACGTGGACGCTGCGTAATTCGAGTCTCCCGAATATTTTGCGGTTAGAGTTTGGACGCCCGATCCACTTGCGCTCCAGGTGTAGGTTGCGGTTGGCACCCCCCCAGCCGCCGTCAGCGTGACGGGCGAGCCCAGTGCCTTCGAGCCATCGTAGAACTGCACTGTGCCTGTCGGCGCCACCGAGCCCTGCGCGGGCACAGTCGTGGTCAGCAATACAGACTGTCCCGCGCTCAAACTGCCTCCGGCATTCAATGTCAGAATCGCGTCGCTGGCGGCCTTCGTAATGGTGAATGTTATCGAAGCCGTGCTGGCCAAGAAAGAACTGTCGCCGCTATAAGTAACAGTCAATGGATTCGAACCCACTGGAAGCGATGCCGGCCGGTCAATCGTGAAAATTGTCTCCGAGCTCGATGCGGTCGAAGTCAAACTGCTGTTGATTGGGGTGAGGGCCTGCGTCGCCAGCGTCGTGTTGCCGCTCTTCAGTGTCGCAGTTCCGGTAGGAGCGCCTTCGCCAGATGTTCCTGTGATGGTGGCGTGTAGATAGAAAACTGTTCCGTACGGAAAACTCGTCCCCGCGGAAACATAGTTGCCGTTATTGTCGACCGTCAGACTCTCCAAGGTCGTCGCGCTGCTCTCTGAAGCTATGGTCACTCTGACCGGATTTGAACTGCTTGCGCCGTAAGTGTCGTCGCCCGCGTAGCGCGCGTAAATCTGGTAGGTCCCTCCCGGCAGAGTCGACAGCGTGATCGTTACGCTGCCGCTGGTCAGAGTTCCTTGCCCCACTCCAATGGTTGTTCCATTCGCATTCGTTGCGATAAGCGCGACGTCGCCGGTAGGCGTGCCACTTCCAGAGCCCGGCACAACCGCGACCGTCGCAGTTACCGGGCTGCCGTGTGCAGATGCTGTCGGGCTAAGTGTGAGCGTAGAAATCGTGCTATGGAAGGTTACGGTGCCCCACGCATTGAATAAGTTGGCCGCATTTACGGAGCCCAACCCTGTGGCTAAATCGTAAGCTGTGGTCGTCTGGAAATCGGGCAGCACAAATGGAGCGGTCGCGGGGCAATCTGGTGATCCCTCGACGCAAGGCACGCCATTACTGCCGGAGGTTACATCATTGAAGATGCAGCTCGACGCTGGGACATTGGATGAGTTACAAGCCGCGGTATTCTGTCCCGCAGCCAATTGATACAGCGTGTAATTGATAACTCCCTGGCGCCCGTATTTCTGATCAATTAGTGCCTGAATACCTGCGTAAGAGGGGGACGAAGCGGAGGTACCGCCGCTGATATCCGCACCATACAAGGTGCCATCAGAATTCACCCGGCAGTCGCCGTCGTCGAAGCATGTGAGATAGCCGTCATGCACAGCCGCGGTCAAAGCCACGTCGGGAATGTAACGGTGCGGCCCGGGCACGCTGCTGATTACCTTGATTGGATCCCTGGTCGGCACTCCCGGCCCAGTCTGCCATGGCGGCTTCGCGTACGTATCACTGACACCGCCGCTGCCGGCCCAGATGCCGCCCAGGTAATCCGTGCCCGCTCCACTCTCATTCCACACTGCCTCCGGAATGTAGCCCAGGGCGGAGGTATCATTCGCACCATTGGTCGGCGACCACCAAGTTCCCGTGGTGTCCAGAAACATGTTGCCGCCTACCGACGTGTTATATGGCGTGGATGACCAACCATTCACCGCATAGCCATACATGGCAGCCTGCGCGGTATCGAAATCGTCGCACCCGGCTGAGCCGCTATCACTGGAGCTGGCAAAGACGCTGATGCCTTGCGCTGCGGCCTGCTCATAATATTGCTGCAGAAAATTGCCCGTGTCAGCCTCGCAGTCGGCCACACTAGCGCTGATAACATCGGCGACGTTGTTATCCACGAGATATTCAAGCGCGGAATAAAGAAATACCGACGTAATTGTGCTGGGTGAGTTCACCAGCATAACTGTTGCTCCAGGCGCCACTGCGCCCGACCACTCGGTATCGAGTTCGGCCTCGCCCTCGCCATAACTATTGATGCCCGGATCTGCGCCGTAAGAAATCAATTGCGGATCGTTATTCTTCAAACCGAACGCGGTACGAAATGTCTGGATGTCACGCAGCGGCACATCGGACCAACCAACGATGCCGATGGTCACGCCGGTACCGTCGATGCCTTTGTCGAGCAGCGGTTGCGTGTTATAAATTTTTGCAAAGTCGCCGGGCGACATGTAATGGCTTCCGCCATCCGACCAGGCTGGATTTACGGCGTGCCATGCACCGCCGCCCTCGCGCGTCACTGCGATCGGCTGTGTCCGGGGCTGCTTCGGGCGAATGTCATTCAGCCGGTAGACGCCTTCGACGACATCGTCGAACGCCGCCGGCACTGACACCGGTTTTGTATTCACGACGTGGACTTCGCCATGCAACATGACGCGGTGCATCTCCGTCTGAAACGCGCTTTCTATCTGGCCCGATGTTCCGCTGAAGACGATCGCGCGCTTGCCATGGGTGACATGCTCCACCGTCATGCCGTGACTTTGCAGCCAGCCCGTCAGCCTGGCCAGGTCTGCGTCATCGATGCCGAATAACTGCCCGAAATTAGCCGGCGTTACCCACTGATGAAAATTCTCCGTGCCGCGATCCTGCTGTTGGTCCAGCAACGTTTGTAAGGCATGCTCCTGCGCGGGTGAAGACCTTAACACCAGCTGCAAATTCTGCAGCACTGTCTTGCTGTCGAGGCGACCAAGGTCCTCCGCCGACGCGACTGCGCGCGGCATGCTGCCCGATACTGGCTTCCGCTCAGCCTCGACTATTGGCCGGGTGATGCGCGCCTGAGGATGCGCATCGGTGTGGACGGCCGCCATGGCGGCAGCGAAACTTATCGAGCAAGCAAAAAACAAGACGGCGAAGCGAGGAAAGAGAGAGCGCATCATAAGCAAGCAAATCCTTTAGAAAGCGGCTGCCACACGGAGAGCCCCGCGGGCGTAACGGACGTATGCGTCACTTTATAGCAATTCCGCAATAATTTGGACAATTGTGCGCATTTTGCAGAGCACGTTATGCAGCCCATCGGAAGTAGAGCTAACTATATATATGCTATCAACCCGGCGGATACGTGACGGCCGCTGCGTTTCCAATGCCTGCCCTTTTCTGTAGCATCGGATTGTGCAGTCAACCTGCCGGCGCAGGCCGGCGTGACCCGATGACAAAAGGCAAAGCAGAGAGTCCGTGGCTGGAGCGCCTCCATGCGCTCAAGAATATGCCGCCCGTACTCCGTATTCTGTGGGAGTCGAGCCGCTTCGCGGTGATCTGGGGAACGGTGCTGCGGATCATCGTCGCATCGCTGCCGTTCCTGATCGCGAAGGTTGCGCAATACATCATCAATGACATCGTGGCGGTGATTCCGCCGCGCGGTGGCCAGCTCGCGCCAAACTTCTGGCACCTGGTTGCTGCCGAGATTTTTCTGAATGTATTTCTTGGATTGGTGATGCGTGCGATTGACTACACCGACTCACTGCTTGCCAACAGCTATACGCAATACGTAAGCGTGCGGGTGATGGAGCACGCTTCGCAGCTCGACCTCACCACTTACGAGAATCCAGTTTTTTACGATCGCCTGGAGCGGGCCCGCGTTCAGGCCACCGACCGCCTCGCCATGATTCAGCAGATGGGCCGGCTCATGCAGCAGCTGATGACGACACTGATTTTTTCTGCCGCGCTGGCCTGGGTTTCGCCGTGGCTCATTTTGTTGTTAGCCGTCGGCGTGATGCCGTCGTTCCTGGGCGAAACGCACTATGCGTTTCTCGGCTACGCGAAAAATTTTCGCCAGACGCCGGTCAAGCGGCAGATGGACTATCTGCGCGAAGTTGCCGGCAGCCGCGATGGTGCGAAGGAAATCAAGCTTTTCAACCTGAGCAAATTTTTCACGGAGCGCTTCCAGACTCTTGCGCGGCAGATCTACATAGAAGACGTGCAGCTCTCCCGCTCCAAGCTACTGGTCGGCGGCCTGCTCGGCATCATCGGCACGCTGGGCTACTACAGCGCGTACATATACGTCATATGGCGCACGATCAATCACGATTACAGCATCGGCGAATTCACATTTCTCACCGTTGCCATTCAACAGGCGAGCTCGAATCTGCAACAAGTGTTCACCACGACATCCAGCATTGCGGACCAGGCACTTTTTCTCACGGACCTGTTGGCGTTTTTCGAAATGAAGCCGGCAGTCATTTCCAAGCCGAACGGCATTCTCGTGAAGCCGCCGTTCCACACGGGCTTCGAATTTCAAAATGTCTCCTTCGTTTATCCGGGAACGGAGCGGCGAATTCTTCGCAACTTCACTTTCACACTGCATCCCGGGGAACGGGTCGCGCTGATCGGCGAAAATGGCCAGGGCAAGACGACCATCGTCAAGCTGATCACGCGCCTTTACGATCCGACAGAAGGCCAGATTCTGCTTGACGGAATTGATCTGCGCGAATATTCGCTGGAGTCTTTGCACGATCACATCGGCGTCATCTTCCAGGACTTCATGCAGTATGAAATGACGGCTCGCGAAAACATCGCAGTGGGCGACGTCTCCCATCTTGCGCAGCCTGGCGCCATCGAGCACGCCGCGCAGCAGAGCCTGGCCGACACTGTCGTCAATAAGCTCGAACATGGCTACGACCAAGTTCTCGGACGCCGCTTCGATGGAGGTGTTGAGCTGTCCGGGGGCGAATGGCAGAAAATCGCGCTGGCTCGCGCTTATCTTCGCGATGCGCAGCTGCTGATTCTCGACGAGCCTACCGCCGCCCTAGACGCCCGCAGCGAGCTGGAAGTTTTCGAGCGCTTCGCCGAGCTGACTGAGGGCAAAATGGCGCTTCTCATTTCGCACCGTTTCTCAACAGTGCGCATGGCTGACCGCATCGTGGTTCTTTCCGGTGGCCAGCTCATCGAGGAGGGCAATCATCACTCCTTGATGGATGCCGGCGGCACTTACGCGGAAATGTTCCAGATGCAGGCAGCCAGTTATCGTTGATAGTAGTGCGTTGTGATTTCGTCGCACGCAGTGAACACATCCAGAGGGGGCGGAAATGTCAGAGTCGTGGAAAGTGCCGGAGCAGAGTCAGCCTGACTCCGTTCATCCGGCCGCGCCTCTCACTGCTCCTCTACGGGAAACTGCTTCGACTGGCCTTGCTGAAAAACCGTCAGTCTCCGATGAGATTCTCGTGGCACGCGCGCAGCAGCAGCGCGCATCCTGGCGTCCCGCCGCACTCGATCCCAAAGATGAGCACCGCGAAGAATTCTTCGCCGACCGCCTCAAGGGTTTGCGCCAGCGCCTTCGCAGCACTCTCGCCGCATATAAACCGCGCATCACTTCGCGCGACCTGACGCCGGCTCTGGAGTTGCTCGAAAGTTCGCGCCTGCTCGAAAGTGTCCTCGAAGAACTCGATTCTGTTTATCCGCAGTTTCTCTCCGTACCTTATATAGTCGCTCGCGGTTCCACTACCGCCGCGCCCCGCGTCCTCTCGCTCGCCGAACAGTACACGGTAGCCGTCGATGGCATCTGGTCACCCGAGTCGCTGTCTGTGTATGTCGGAGAAGTACAGCAACAAAATCCGCTTCTGCTCGCCGAAGTTCTGCTGCTCCCCAGCTCACTCCGGCTCGCGCAGGCTGAATTGGTTCTAGACCGGGCCCAGGCGGCGCTTAAACTTCCGGAGCTGCCTTCGATTGAGCAGTCCCCGTTCTCGAATCCACTGCACAGCCTGCGCCGCCTCGGTCAATATGACTGGGAGTCACTGCTCGAATCGCTGACCGCGTTTCACTCTGTACTTGCCCAGGACCCAGCGGGGATTTTTCTGAAAATGGAGCCGGAGACGCGCACGCTGTATCGCATGCGCATCGCCGAACTCGCCGAGCGCGCTGACGGCGGCGAGATGCAGACTGCGCACCAAGCGCTCGACCTTGCTCGCGCCTCCCAACAGAGGCCGCCCGCGGATCCTCGTCTCGCCTGGCGCATGGCGCATATCGGTTACTACTTGTTCGAAGAGGGTCTCCCGGAACTCACTCGCCGCATCGGGCACCATCCAACCGCGCCGATGCGCTTCCGTCAATGGCTGACCCGCTATGGCAGTGACGCCTACATCGCCAGCATCTTGATCCTGTCGTTGCTCATTATTGTCGCGCTGATTGCTCCGCTGGTCTCGCAAAGCGAATTCTGGCTTGTCATCGTCGCTCTCTTTCTCGCGCTGCTGCCTGCTACGCAAGGCGCGTCCGACCTCGTTAATGCTGCCGTCAGCAGCCTGCTATCGCCGCGACCGCTGCCCAAGCTCGATTTTTCCCGCGGCATTCCAGCCGATCAAACCACCTTCGTCGTCGTTCCTACGCTGCTGCTCAATGAGAAGCAAGTCGCCTCCCTGTTCGACGATCTCGAAGCGCGCTACATCGCTAACCGGGATCCCAATCTTCACTTCGGCGTGCTTACCGACTTGCCTGACTCCACGACGCCACCTACGAATGAGGAGCGCAACGTTCTACTCGAGCTCTCAATTCGCCACATCAATCATCTCAATGCAAAATATGAAGGTTATGGCGGCGGCTCCTTTCTCCTCCTTCATCGGCATCGCGTCTTCAATTCTCGCCAAGGCGTTTGGATGGGATGGGAGCGCAAGCGCGGAAAGCTGCTCGACCTCAACCGGCTGTTGATGGGCGAGTACGACAGCTTTCCAATCAAAACCGGCCCCCGGCAGGTGCTGGAGCGCGTTCGCTATATCATCACCCTGGACTCGGACACGCAGCTTCCGCACGGCACTGCCGCGCGCATGATCGGCGCCATCGCACACCCCCTCAATCAAGGAATTGTTCACCCGCAGTTACGAATCGTGACCGCAGGTTATGGCATCTTACAGCCGCGGGTCGGCGTCAGCGTCGCCTCAGCCTCGCGCTCCCGCTTCGCCGCGCTGTACTCCGGGGAAACGGGATATGACATTTACACCCGCGCTGTGTCTGATGTTTACCAGGACCTCTTCGGTGAAGGCACATTTACCGGCAAGGGAATTTACGAAGTCTCTATTCTGCATCGCGTCCTCAATCACCGCTTTCCACGCAACGTTCTCCTGTCGCATGACCTCATCGAAGGTGCGTATGCCCGGGCCGGATTAGTTAGCGACATCGAAGTCATCGACGACTACCCGTCGCATCATTCCGCTTACGTTCGTCGTAATCACCGTTGGGTGCGCGGCGATTGGCAGATCACGCAATGGCTCTTCAATCGCGTGCCTGATGAGTCCAACAAGTTTGTTGCCAACCCGATCAGCGCGATCTCCCGCTGGAAAATTTTCGACAACCTGCGCCGCAGCCTGATCGAGCCCATCACTATGCTGCTGCTCATCCTCGGCTGGTTCGTTCTTCCTGGAGGCCCGTCATATTGGACCATCGTCACCGTCCTGCTGATGATCTTTCCCTCAATTGTTCAGCTCGGCTTCAGCTGGTTTCGCGCAGCCCTTGCTTTCAGTTCGGCCGCAGCAGTTGATGGCTTGCGCACTTTCTTTTCTTCTTTCGGATTCTTCATTCTCAACATTACCTTCCTCCCGCACCAAACCCTGCTCTCGCTGGACGCAATCGTCCGTGCACTCGTCCGGCGTTACATCACGGGCCAACGCCTGCTGGAGTGGGAGACCGCGGCGCAGGCAGAATCCTCCGTTACCGGAAGTTCGCTGGACACCTACCTGCGACTGTCACCATTGGTAGCCGTCGGAATTGCGATTCCTCTTGCGCTCACCCATCCTCGTGCGATTTATGCGGCGAGCCCGATTTTATTTCTTTGGGCGATCGCCCCATTGATTTCCGGGTGGCTCAACTCTTCGCCGCCGAAATTCTCAGGCAAACTCAGCCGGGAGGACCAGGACCTGTTGCACCGGACCGCGTATGCAACATGGCGGTACTTTTCTGAATTCGGCGGCGAGGCGAACCACTGGCTCATCCCCGACAATGTTGAGGAGAAGAGCACGCTGCAAATCCGCAAGCTCTCGCCTACCAACTTCGGCATGCTATTGAATTCGCGGCAAGCCGCGCTGGAGCTGGGCTTTCTCACTTTGCCGGAATTCACTCACGCCACCCTCGGCAGTCTCGCAACTTATGAGCGGCTCGAAAAGAAGCACGGCCATCTCTTCAACTGGTATGACATCGAGAGCTTGCAACCGGTCGCGCCCCTCACGATTTCCACGGTTGACAGCGGCAATCTTCAGGCTTCTCTCTACGCCCTGCACGGAGGCGCTCGCGAACTTCTTGGGCGCCCACTGTTATCGCACAGCCTCTTCCGCGCGCTGGATCAACTCTCTCGACAGGAGCATCTCGAGACGTCTTCGTCACGACCTGGCATGTCGCTCAGTGCCGGATTAGCGTGGTTCTTCGGGCTCCCGATAATTTCCGCGGCAACTGAGGCCGCCGATAAAGCGCGCGAATCCGGCACACGTCAACGGCAAATCAGCGCATTTCTTATTCAACATCTCCCGTGGCTCCTGCCCTCTTATACTGCGCTCCTTGCCGAAGGCGGAATGCCGCCGGCTCCGCCATTGGAGCAGCTCTCGCTTGCGCGCGCCCGTCTCCATGCTGACGCTCTGATCTCAGCACTCGAATCCGAACAGGACGCCAGTCGCCAGCAACTTGCCGCAGAGTTGATCGCGCTTCTTCCCGCAGCACGTCAGCGTCTGGAGAAACTGCAGCAGGAGATCGAGAAAATAGCCGCGGACTCGGAGCGCTTCGCCGAGGAGATGCACTATAACTTTCTCTTCATCGAGTCACGCCAGCTTCTCTCCATCGGCTTTGACATCGTTACCGATCAAATACACTCCGCATGTTACGATTTGCTCGCTTCTGAAGCGCGCATCGCTTTCTTTCTTGCCGTCGCCAAAGGCGACATTCCACAAAAGGCCTGGTTCCGTCTCGACCGCTCGCACGTGCTGGTTGGCAAAGAGGCATGCCTGCTGTCATGGACCGGCACGATGTTCGAGTATTTGATGCCGACGCTCTGGATGCGAAGTTTTCCAGACACACTCATCGCGCGCGCCCTCGAAGCCTGCGTCTCTGTGCAGCGGGAACACGTTCGCGGGATTCCATGGGGCATCTCGGAATCAGGTTTCGCTGAGCTGGATCCAGCCGGCCGCTATTCCTATCAGGCGTGGGGTATTCCACAAGTTGCGCTGAAGTACGGCGCGGAGGACGGCCCGGTGATCTCTCCCTATTCCACCTTTCTCGCGTTGCCGATCGCGCGCCAGCAGGCGTTGGCGAATCTGCATCGCATGGCGAAGCTCGGCTGGATCGGCGAGTACGGTTTCTACGAAGCAGCCGATTACATCCATAGTCAGGAGCCGAGGATGGTTCGCTCCTGGATGGCGCATCACCAGGGCATGTCGCTCGCAGCGATCGCGAATCTTCTTTGCGGCAACGCGTTCCAGCGCTGGTTTCATAACAACGTCACGGTACGAGCCGCAGAATTTCTGCTGCACGAGCGCCCACTCGCGCCGCAGACCCTCAAGTCACTGGAGAGTCGCAAGCCTCTGTAAGGCTTCTTTCGGAACTAGATCGGGCTTGATGCGGCCGCAACAATACGTCCCTGCCCCGTCAGCTGCGCAAAAACAACAAGGTGCAGTTTCCTTTTCGCAGCATCGTCGGGCAGTTTGATAGCCAACAACTTCTGTTGGCCGTCAGAGATGGCACCGAAATACTGCATGCTGCGCACGGCGGCGACATGATGCAATGAGTGGCCGCCGTTTTCTCCGCCGCCCACCATGGTGGTGTCTTCATCATCCGTCACAGCGGCATACAGACCGGGCGCTTCCCCCGCGCCCGCGCCAGACAGCGTCACTGAAACCTGTACTGTCCCCTCGCTTGCGCCGGAGCGGGTTACGGTCAACGCTCCAGTCGTGGTCTTAGCAACCGCAGTAATCGCGCGGACCACCGATGGCCGATCGCTGCCAGGCGACTCGCGAGTGCCTCCAATTACCATTTGCGGCGTGTAGACTTCGGTGGCTTTCATGTTCTTCGCATACACCCGCTGCCGCTGGCTATAGACGCTGGAAGAAAACCGATCGGTCCATCCCAACTGATTCCAATAGTCGACGTGCTCTGCGAGCGGCACGACAAGCACACCAGGGATTGGCTGGTGTTCGGCCATGTCAGCAAGCAAATCATCCGCCGGCGGGCAGGTCGAGCACCCCTCCGACGTATACAACTCCACTAATACTGGCGTCCGTCCAAGAGATGTCTGCGCTTGAGCCGTCCGCGCACTCAGGACTGCTACGCTTACTCCGCCGAGAATGAGTACAACAAATTTCAAAGCCGGTTTGCGTTGCCACATATTTCTTCCTCAGCAACAGGATAGAACGTTACTCATCAAAAAATGAGCGGCCCAGATCACAGGCCGCTCAAGGAACAAAGCCAGTTCATTTTTCGGTTAGAACTGAAACACCATCTTGGCCTGGATCAGACGTGGTGATGCGTTGCCGCCAAGGAACGACCCAAGGATCGACGTTGGAGGATTGACCGTGCCAAAAATACCGCCGTTCTGTTGCTGATTTGACACGTCAGCCACCGGCTGCGCAAAGTTCGGATGGTTGAACAGGTTGAAGAACTGTGCGCCGAGCTTCAGTTGCGCCGACTCCCACTTGGGGAT
>Ga0302326_10024761_pt1 | contig 12183 bp, 7 predicted proteins | sample Palsa_T0_3_FD_202264 | JGI IMG/M metagenome (GOLD analysis project Ga0302326, IMG submission 202264) | Peat permafrost microbial communities from Stordalen Mire near Abisko, Sweden - Palsa_T0_3 | ecosystem: Environmental > Terrestrial > Soil > Palsa > Peat permafrost | place: Sweden: Abisko...
AGTGTTCTTCGACCAGGTGTAGTTTCCTTCGAGGTTGATATATTTTCCGGCTCGCTTTTGGAAGACGACCTCCAACGCGTTGTACCAGGATTGCGCGATGAGCCGCGCCAGGCCACTATAGGTTCCGTCAAACTGCGGATAAGGACGCAGAAGGTTCAGGAGCGGCAGTTGCGCGTCGCCGTAACGCGACTCCGGCTCGTTGAAGATAGCGCTTGGTCCGCTGAAAAGAGGCTGGAACGGGTTATTTACCAGGTTAGCCAGGTCCTGGCTGTTATATTGCGACCGGACCGCTGACGGAATGAAGTTGCGATTGTTGGTGCTGCTGTAGCCGCCCCAGGGAAGGTGTGTGCTGTGATTAGCCGAGTAGTTGATGCTGAGTACGATATTGGCCGGGAACGCTTGCTGAATGCCTAAATTCCATTGGTAGATTTCCGCATTCCTGGCCGTCCCGGTATCCAGATTGTTGCCATTGTTCAGTCCCCATTCCGCCAGTTTGCCGTACTTCGTACCTTGCGGCGCCTCGATACCAGTAGGGAAAGGATTCTCGAGCGTAGCCGACCGCGTGAGATAGCCATCCTTGGTAAAGAAGACCGAAGGGCTCGAGGTGTAAGCGGTACCGGGATATTGGAAATTGGTGGCGACACTCATGCCGTAGTAAACACCGGCGCCTCCGCGTACTGCGAGCTTGTCGTTCACGAGATAAGCAAAACCCAAACGGGGCGCGACGTTGTTCCAATCTGTCGGTACGGTCCGCTGTTTGCTGCTGGCAAAGACAGTGGTGCCCGGCAGGTTGCCGCTGATGCCCGGCACGGCAATACCGCTTGTGCCCGCAAAGTCGCTGAACTGGGAATTGTTGTGGCGTTCGCTGTACGGAGTGCTCCACTCATACCGAATACCCAGGTTGACCGTCAATTTCTTGGTGGCGCGCCAGTCGTCCTGAACGTAAAAGCCGGTCTCTTTCGATTTGTCGGCAACAGCCTGGGTTACGTTGATGCTTCCTGAATCCCCGTAGCCCAGCAGCAGCCCAGCAAAGGAGTTCCCCTGGATGCCGTTGTCCGTATCGAACGGGATCTGCGAGGTGACATCCTGATCGAAGCTGAAGTATCCGTTGGGATAATTGGGCTGGAAGAAGTTGTTATAGAACAACCGCTGCTCACCGCCGAACTTGAATGTTTGAGACCCCTTGGTCCAGGAGAAGGCGGATGAGTAGTTAGCCAGCGTGTGGGCAAATTTGGTGTCGACGCAGCACTGATCGAAGATCGACGTCCAGGGCGCTTCCGGCATGATGATGGCGGGCATGCGCACCAGGCCGTTCTGTTCCAGGTAGCTGGGAAAGCCGACCGAGGTGGGGCTGGGATAGTTGGTGTGACCGGGGGCCGATACACGATCCAACCCTGCCGTGACCGTCCACAAGGTGTGCACGGTCGGCGTGTAGGAGTAGATGATTCCGTCGTTGAAGACGCGCTCCGAATAGTTCGTTCCGTCGTTGAACTCGCCGTCGCCAAAGACAGTTGGAGTGGAACTATTGGCAAAGACGTTGCTGTAACGGCCGGAGAGCGTGGACTTATCGCTGAAATGCTGATCGATTTTGACGTCGAATTGCGATTGCGTCGATGCGGCCAGGATCACTTTTCGATAGTTGAGCGCACCCGAAACGGCATCACCCGCCGTGTTGGGCGCGGGATATAACTTCAGAATCGCCTGCCCGACCGGATCGACCTCCGAGTTGGGAATGATGTTGTTTGGGTAGGCAGGGCGAACGTAGGCAACAGGGTCAATCTGGAAGGGATCGAAGATCTGATTTTGAACCGGGTTGCCGTTCTGGTCGTAGGTCATGGCCGCAGAAAAATCGCCGTTGATTTGCGCAGCCGTTGGCACAGTGGCGACGATGTTCACCGGATTACTGGAAACGACCCGCTCAAAATCCCCAAAGAAAAATGTCTTGTTCTTGATGATCGGACCGCCGATGGAGCCCCCGAACTGATTCTGGGAGTGGCCGGGCTTAGGGCCGCTGTTGAAATAGTCCCGCGCGTCGAAGATGGAATCCTGATTGAACTCGTAGGCGCTGCCATGCAGGCGGTTCGTTCCTGACTTCATGACCTCATCGATCACCGTGCCGCCGTTGTTGCCGTATTCCGCGGAAAAGCTGTTGTTCTGGACCTTTACTTCCTGCAAAGCCTCGACTGTGGCCTGGTAATAGATGTTTGAGGTACCGCCTTCTCCCTGCTCGGGTGCGGTGGTAAGTGTGCCGTCGAGGCGAATTTCGGCAGTGGAATTTCTTTGCCCGTTGGAAACAAAATTCGTGCCCGAGGGATACGAGTCATTGATACCGGACCCGGCGCTTTCCGTGACCCCGGCAGCGAGGAAAACGAGTCCGAACGGATCGCGGTTTTCCAACGGTATCTGGGTCAGATATTTTTCGCCAATATCTGTTCCCAGGGTGGCATTGTCGGAGTCAAGCAGCACCGGCACCGACTCCACAGTGACGCTGGTGTTGGTTCCGGCGGGCACCAGGGTCACGTTCAACGTCGTCTGTTGATTGACGGCGAGAACGATTCCTGGTTTCTCCACTGTGCCGAAGCCGGGCGCATCAATCAGCATGCGGTAGTTGGACGCCGGCAGCGCTGTAAAGACGTACAGTCCGTGATCGTTGGAAGTTGTCTTTTGCGTGATGTTGGTGCCGGTGTCCGTCAACGTGACGCGAGCCTGGGGGATCACCGCCCCCGAGGAATCGGACACGGTGCCGCGCATTTGCCCCTGATCGCTCGACTGGGCGCTGGCGACATAGGGAAAGGAACAAAGACTCAGAATAAGGGCGGTGATTCGGAACCCGGGAAAAGATCTCACAGTAGGTGCCTCCTGCTTCAGGTTTCCGATTACGTTCTTATATGTTACGTAAGCTAGTGTTTATTTGCTTTTAATATGCATGTCAAGAGAAAAGCTTTCGAAAATACGGTTGATCTCGATGGAAAGCGAAACGAGCGGAGAGTGCGAAGGATGCAGAACCACGGCTTGGCGGGCAGCTTCTTATATCGGGAGATTAGTGGCCGGAGCGCAGCGGATTTCCTGTTGAGGTTGGTTGCCTTGGTGAAGTTCCTGCGGCTTTCCTTGAAGAAAGCCGCATACGTGGACCTCGTTAGCTTTGGGAAGTAGGAAATCCGGGTACGCTCTGTCGAAAATCACCATTGAGCAAGCTCTCAGAGGGGTCGAGAGAACCGCAGATCCCTCCACTACGCTTCGCTCCGGTCGGGATGACAAGTCGTGGGATAGCGCTTCCACTTAAAATTCGATCGCTGGTTGTGGGGACTGGGGCCTCCGTCGATTTTCATCACCTTGGGTGGGCTGCAGGCCCATCAGCACTTCGGTCTGGATGACAAAGTTGTTTGAGGGCGAGTGTCCCGCCCTTGCGTCTTTCGAGGACCACCGCTCTCAGACCGGCTGCTCGGTGATCTTCTCGTTTTTGTGGTCCCAGTACAGCCTCTTGCCACTCCAGTAGGACTGCGCAGCCATGATGCACACGATAGCGTGCGAGAAACCATGATCCACGGTGGCATTCGGCTGTTTGCGCGACTGCATCGACTCCAACCAATTCATCAGATGGGAAACGTCGTCATCGTCAGGACCGACCGAGTTGGGGGCCGGGGCACCGGGAACCCGGACAAGCTCTTCACCGTCGGCAGGTGGTGCAACCGGCGGCACCTTCGAGTAGATGGGCCCCACATCGAAGGGATCAAATTCTTTTCTGCCCCCCTCCTTTGAGATGGTAAATAGCGAAGCGCCCTCACCCCCATAGTTCGCAATCGTTCCATCGCGGCCCTGGATGCGGGCGAAGCTGCGATAGCTGTTTCCGAAGATCGTCTTATAGGTGTAGAGAAACCCCTTCGGATAAGTGACCGCCGCAACCGCAGTGTCTGGGTTCTGCCGGCCATCCGGCCAGGTAAAGACCCCGCCGGTCGCCATCACGCTCTCTGGATACGCCTCATCCGTCCAAAGATGAACCAGATCGCAACCGTGGCTTAACCATTGGTCGAAAACGCCAGAGGAGAAATCCTTATAAAGCCGGAACTCCAGATAGACGTGGGGATCAAACGGCCGGGAGGGTTTGCCCAAAAGCCACCGGTTCCAATCCGTGTCTTCCTCGCGTAGCTTCGATTTCCGCCCATTGAGCCACTGCTTCCACTCCAGGTTCACATCCATCAGCATCTCGGGGGAATATCCGGTATCGTTTGGCGTGAATCTCCAGCGCTCTTCGTTCGTATTCCATTCCTGCTCGATATGGACGACTTTGCCAATTCGCCCCGAGCGGATCACATCGCGTATCGCCAGAGGGTAGGGCTGGCTACGATGCTGGGTGCCCACCTGAACAATCTGCTTCGATTGCTTCACGGTATTGCGTGCCTCAATGGCTTCTGCGAGCACATTGGCAAAAGGCTTTTCCACGTAGCAGTCCTTACCTGACCGAACCACTTCCGTACACAACTTGGCATGCTGAAAATCGCCGGTCGCGATCATCACGCCGTCAATATCTTTGCGGGCCAGCATCTCTTCCGCATATTTATAGCTTTGTGGCTCGAGGTTGAAGGCTCGCTTTACCTGAGCGGCGCGGTGCTCCCGTGCCAGGCTCCAAAGATCGCACACCGCGACCGTTTCAACCGGCATCTTTTTTGCCGCCAATTGAGTCATGTGGACGTGGCCCTGACTACGGTCGCCACAGCCAAGTTGACCTAAACGGATACGGTCATTCGCCCCAACCACGCGCGCGTAGGAGCGGGCATCCATTCCCGTAGCCAGCAACGCCCCCGCCGCCTGTTTTACAAAAGTTCGCCTGTCAATTCCTACGCTCGCAGGCCCTACGTTCTCATGATCTGTCATGTTCGACTCCCGTCGTATTGAAAACCGGACCGCACGCCCTGCACCCGGCGCCAGTTTAAGTGACAATTTGCGGAAAACACCGCACACACATTGAACAATTATTGCTTTTCTGCAGCAACACCTCATCCTGCTAAGTGCCAAGGCTGCAAGGCATTCGCCGGTAATGGAGTCCCTTGAGATCGGTATGCCGGGTGCAGGCATTCCATGATCGTGAGACGCTTCAGCGGCGCTTCCGATGCGGTGGCCACACAACTCTCGCTTCTGGTTTCAGGAAACAGATCAGCTCGGATACGAGAAGCAAACCTTGCAATGAGGGGCCGGGGGATTTGCGCGCGTTGGCGGGTAGACCGATCGCGTTGTCTTTCGAATATTGATTTTTTGCTTGTACGGCGACTGAAAACGAACATAAGTAAGAAAAATATCCATGTCAAGTGAAAGTTCTCGCAGTTTTAATATTTTCTTTCTGCAGCGTTTTTCGTGGAGGAGTAGGTCGATCTGCGGCGCAATACCAGCAAGACAAGCGCAAACAACGCCGTGTGGCTGCGGGTCGGCCTCCTGGCACGCATGATCGGACTGTCACATGCCATTCCCCAGGAGAAGAAGCCTTGAGTCTGCCTCGGACTTGCCGTTTTTTCTTGCTGACTGTGAAAAATTTCTCTAGTATCTCTTTTTACCGATAGACGCCCGAGCCCAATTTAGAGAAAGCCCGCTCTCGCCTTCGTTCGGACGTGCAGAAAGATGGGGTCGAAGCCCCGAAGATCGGTTGCAGGCGCATGAAGAAGAAAACCTCGAAAAAGGGCAAAACCGGGCTGCGGGAAATTGCCGCCGCCGCGAACGTAAGCGTCGCTACCGCTTCCCGTGTTCTGAGCGGAAACACACGTGTTGCTAAAGATATTCGCAAGGCTGTTCTGGACGAGGCGCGAAAACTTGGCATCGATCCTTCGCAGCGCAACAAGACCAAGACCTTGGCATTCGTGCTCAGCAATCGTGCGATGCTGCATGCGTTCCACTCCCGGATTCTCAGCGGCGCCGAGGCCTACTGCGCCGCGAATGGCTGGGACATGGTGTTCCTCTCCTTCAATTACTCGCCTCACGTCCCCTGGACGGAGCTGCATCTACCCCGAGTCCTGCAGCGCCAGGATGTGATCCGTTCGGTTATTTTGGCGGGCACCAACTCGGCGAATCTCATCAAGCTGCTTGCCCATCGGGGCATTGGATTTGTAGTTCTTGGCAATAATGTGATTGCTCCGCCGGAGGATCTGAAAAAGAGCGATGTGGTCTTCAGCGATGATGTTCAAGGGGGCGAAGACGCGACTCGATATCTCATCGGTCTGGGCCACCGCCACATATGGTTCGTCGGCAACACCCGCCTGCCATGGTTTGCGCGCTATTTCTCCGGCTATCGGCGCGCGATGGAAGAAAATGGGTTGGTCGCGCGAGAGAGCAGCATCGACTCTGAAAATGAGACGGAAAGCGGCTACCTGGGCACCAAATCGCTCCTGGCCCGCGACGAACCAGTTACCGCAATCCTGGCCGGCAATGACCCTACCGGGCACGGTGTCTATAAGGCCCTGCGCGACCGGGGCTTGAAAGTCCCCGACGACATCAGCGTCGTCGGCTGCGACGACACCATTGGCACTTGGCTGTCTCCGGCGTTGACCACGACCCGCGAATTTCCCGAACAGTTGGGGAAGCAACTCGTCGAATTGGCTCTCAAGCGGATCGCTCAATCCGATCAGGACCCTGAGTGTGTGATGATTCCGACGGAATTAATCAAAAGAGACTCGTGCGGGCCGCCCCGTGCTCCTCGCGCCAAATCAGTCAATCCCATCATGGAACGAACGACAATTAAATGACACGAACCAGCGTTTCATCGATGTTTCGCCAGCATCGATGAAACGCTGGTTCCGAGACGCCGCCGTTCGCGCAAAGCGCCCAGTCCGTGCATCCCTGCTTCAACATGAAGAATACCCATGAGGATATCGAACCTATGCAAGTGAAACACCTTCAGGTGGGAACTATGAAGATTGAGATCCACGCCAATCGCAAGGCAAGCGGTGAAGCTGCCGCACAGTCTGCAGCGCAGGCGTTAAAACAGCTGGATCTCGATCGAGGCGAAATAGGCGTCGTCTTTGCGACAGGTGCTTCTCAGCTGGAAACGCTCCACGCCTTGACTGCGATCGCCGATCTGCCGTGGGGAAAAGTTCGCGGCTTCCATCTGGATGAGTACATCGGGATCGATGAAAATCATCCTGCTTCCTTCCGCCGCTATCTGCGCGAAAACCTTACCCAGCGCGTATCCATGAAGGAGTTTTTTGAAATTGATGGAACTTCGCCGGATTCAGATGGTGTGTGCGAAAAATACGTTGAGCGGCTCGGTGAGGTCGAACCCCAGTTCTGCCTGCTGGGGATTGGAGAGAACGGTCACCTCGCGTTCAACGATCCCGCCGAAGCAGACTTTAATGATCCTGATGCAATGAAGGTCGTCACGCTGGATGCGGCATGCCGGCAGCAGCAGCTGGCGGAAGGTTGGTTTGCGACATTCGAAGATGTTCCAGAGCGGGCCCTTACACTGACCATTCCGACATTACTCAAAGTGCCGAAACTCATTGTTTCGGTTCCAGGACCTCGCAAGGCCCGAAGTGTGCGGCGCACACTCGAGGACCCGATCTCGACCGCTTGCCCGGCCACGATCCTCCGTGTTCATCCGGACGTGACGCTTTATCTGGACACAGAGTCCGCGTCGGAATTGAACGGATTGATCAGCGCCCATTGAGGGATGGGGCACCCGAGTTCGTGGCAGGGAGAATTCCTGAAATCCGCAGCCTGTTAGACAGCCTGTTTGCGCGCGGTGGCAAGAATCTGACGCAGGCGATTGCCCACCGTAAGGTCTTCTCCTGCGCGCAGAGTCATCGAGACAATCTGCAACCGGTTTGGGCGATCTTCCCCCTTCCCTTTTGGATCGTCGCCCTCGCGGACCACTGGAACCAGGCTCGGATTTGTATTTGTGAGCACTTCAATTCGAGGCTCGCTAGCCCTTAATTGCTGATCACATTCCGCCACCGTCAAGCCAAACCGTTTTTCGTCCCACGTAACCGTCAGGGTTGGATAGCTGTTGCCCCCCTTAGGAATATGTATGTCGGTCGTAACTCCGGGAACCGTGCCCACCAACTTCGCGATGCGATCGACCCGGCTCTTCCACTCCTTGTTCAGCGCATCCAGATCGGCGTGCGCCCAGTAGTCAACGGCGGCGAGAATGCCGATTATCTCTTCCTTGCCCACCTTCATAGCCCGGCATGGGGAGCCTTCCCACGGGTTGTTATTCGCCAGGGCGGCGTCGATCAGGTGTTTTCGTCCTAACAGGATGCCGGAGCATTGCGGCCCGCGCAGACCTTTTCCTCCGCTGAAGCAATAGAGATCGACGCCCATTTTTGCGTAGCGAGTGAGATTTTCAAAGGGTGGAATGCCCGCTGCATCGTCCAGCAGCAAGGGAACGCCCGCGCTTCGCGTGATCGTCAGCGCCTGCGGAAGACGGTCGTCGCGCCACGTGGTGTATACCATCGCGGTTTGTGAAGTAATGGCCGGCTGCAGATCGTCGAGCCCATGGGCGAGCACCAGCTTGCCCCCAACAAGCCGGATCGCGCTGTCGAAGGCACTGCGGCCTCCCAGCATGACGACTTCACTTTTCAAGCCAGTTGTGTCGGGCAATTGCCAGACATTCTTTGCATCCGAACCTGCGATACAGCCCGCAGTCGCTACAGCCATCGCACCGGCCGATCCGGACGTCACCATTCCAGATTCAGCGCCGGAGAGCTCCGCAAGACGCTTCCCTGCTCCGCGCTGCAGTTCAAACATGTCGACAAAGTGGTCGGCCGCCTGCTCGACTGCTCGCCGAACCTCTGGTAGCTCCAGCGAGCCGCTCAGATACGTCCACGTCCCGCGCGCATTGATAAAGGGCCGTACTCCAAGACGGGTGTAAACATCCGCGGAAGAAGTTCTTCCTGTGGAGGCAGCCACTGCGCCGGCAAAGCTGCGCGAGCCGATCGTGGCAAACAGCGGAGCTGCGGCCAGCAGTTTTATAAAATGGCGCCGGTCGTTCATGTTAGTTTGGATCCCACGTTGAGGCGGCATTCCACTCCCTTCGACAGCAGCAAAACGAATTTGCAGCAACCTTAACCGTTTGCTTTCGTTTTTTCAATGTATTCTTTCGATTTATCGGCGTCTTCGAGGAACGCCACGCACCCGCTTGTCGATCTCTCACATTCCGAAGGGGTAGACTGTAAATGCATCGCAAGACAGCGAAAGGGAGACACGTCGCGTATGGCTAAGGGTCGATCCACCGTTCACGGGCTCGAGGAGAATACCCGCCATGGCCGAGGCGCGGAGGTTTCCGCCCAGCGTCCGGGCAAGGAGGTTTTGGTAGAGCACCCGATGGACGGAATGATGGCCGAGGAGCGGCGCACGCAGATTCTGCAAATGGTGCGGGGCGAAGGCCGTGTGCGCGTCAACGAACTCGCCAACCGCTTCGGAACTTCTGCCGTCACCGTGCGCAACGATTTGAATGAACTGCACCAGCGCGGGCTAGTGCTTCGCTCTCACGGGGGCGCGGTGATCCCGGACACCATCCTGCGCGAGTCACCAGTCCACGAGCGACTGAAGGCGCATTCAGAGGAGAAACGCCGCATCGGCGCCATGGCGGCCACACTGATCAACGATGGCGAGACCATCATTCTCGACTCGGGAACGACTACGCTGGAGATTGCGCGCCAGATCAAAAACAAACAGGGGCTGCAGATCATCACCAACGGCGTCAACATCGCCGCAGAGTTGCTGGACGCACGGGGTGTACAGACTTTCATCGTGGGAGGCACGGTACGGGGTGATTCAGCCTCCATCATCGGCCGGTCTACCGAGGAAATGTTAGATGAGTTTTCAGCCGACAAGTTGTTCCTGAGTGGGGCCGGGTGCGAACCGGATTTCGGCGTGAGCGGGGCAAATCTCGAAGAAGCAATGGTCAACCGGGCCATGCTGCGCATTTCAAGAGAAATCATTCTGGTTGCTGACGCGAGCAAGTTCTCCAAGCGCAGTATGTCGCGCATCGCGCCCTTCTCTGAGATCGATACAATTATCAGCGACACCAGTCTGCGCGAAGAAATGCAGGCCAAGCTGCGCTCGTTGGGCTGCAACCTGATCCTTGTGTAGCCATTTGCCCTCTGAGGATTAGGCCAGGCCGAGATCTTGCAACGCCAGGCGGGCACCCTTCAGATTGACGAGTTTCATCTCGGAATATTTCCTCGAAAGAATGACGCCGTCGGCGCCCCCGCGAAAAGCCGCAACCACCGCGGCCCTGGTGCCGTCTGGCGTGCATTTGCTGTGACCCGGCTCCGTCGGAATGTCGATGTCGATTCCAGGCCACAACTGGGTCCTGGTTCCCTTGAGACCTGCGCGGGAACGTTGGGTCTCGCGATACACATAATCCGCCGACAACCCGGTGAACGGGATCTCGGCCAGGCTTTTTTCCTGGTAGCCCAACACGCGGTAGTGAAATTCCAGCAACTCTTGCTGTGGCACATCTCCGTAAAGTGTCTGGTGGACACTGTCAATGTATCCCGCCATCCGCTCGCCGGCGCAGTTGTGATACATCACAATCTTCAAAAAGTCGGATACCGGGGCAATCGCGGCCAAATCCTGCTCCGCGCGATAGATCGGATTAAACGAATTGGTCGAACAAATATGCCATCCCACACCCAGGGACGGGTTCACACTCTTGACGTGCGTGTAGATGGCCGCATAGGTTTCGCGAAGGCTATCCGTCCAAAGCATCTCCCATGCGAGCAGTTCCGGGTAACGCAACATAAGCCGCCAAAGCTCGACGTAGTAACCATCCACCGGCCGTTGGCCTTTGCGACCTGCATCCACGAACTTCGCCAATGCGAGAAACCCTTGCTCCGCGCGCTCAGGGCTGATTCCGCGTTCTCTCGCCTTGGTCTTGCAGTAATCGCAAAAGCAGCACACCTCGCGCGGATTCGATCCCCCTTCCTGGCTCGCACCGAGTGCCTCGGAAAACGCGCCCTGGCGCTCCGAGCACCACATAATGCCGTCGATGTCATAGGAGCGCGACCAATCCTCCACGATACCCAGGAGGAAGTTTCGATAATTCGGATTGTTGAAGCAAAGCGTGGTCGCGGCCTTGCCTGACAAATCTTTTTCCTGGAGTTGGGCGATGCCTGGCAGATCCTCGCGGAACGCATCCTCAAACCAGCATATGGTCTTGATGCCGCGCTTTCTGGTGGACGGCAGAACCGACTCGAGCACGTCGTAGTTGCCAAGATCGGGTGCACGAGTGCCCTTGAAAACAGTGTTCCTGTAGTACTGCGGATGAATCGTGGCGTAATTGCCGCCGAAAAATGTACCTGTGTCGTATTCTTGTTTGCCGTGGTCGGGGAGGGGTTGACCGGATAACTGCCGTCCGGCGATGCCGCGCCCGTAAGTGAAGGTCGCCAGAAAAAGCGTATTGATCGAAGCATCCCGCTGGAACTCATCCAGCACCTGCTCCGTTCCCTCATCCGCGAAGGAAACAGCTCCGACCTGAACGCCGATCATCTTCTTCGTCGTGGCCGCAAACGGCGTCGTTGCCGGGTGAGCCGTTGCGGTGAACGCGGCGGCTGCGGCGCTCTGCAGAAATGTTCGTCGATCCATGTTTACCATCGTCCACCCAAAGGCATTTCATTCTGAGTTCGTCCGCGAAAACGGAAGTGTATCGAAAGATTACGCAAACAACAATCCTATTGCCACAACCAATGGAAGGCCATCGCGATGGCATTCAGAAAAAGGAATTCCCTCTTGACAGCCAGAACCTCAGCAGACGGCTTTTTCGTTGACGGCTGCCTTGCGAGAACGGCATAGCTGTTCCTCGCCGTGAAGCCACTGATTACATTATGCTTGCAGAATGCCGTTGACGACATTATGCCTTTGGTGACATATTGGCGAAGATGGCATGGGAAGTCGAGTTCTCGGACGAGTTTGGGGGTTGGTGGGAGGGCCTTACCGCTGCCGAACAGAAGAGCATCGACTTTACCGTCGGTCTGCTTGCAGAAGCTGGACCGACATTGAAGATGCCCCACTCTTCCGGGATAGAGACCTCGCGACACACATATGCGTGAGTTGCGCATTCAACACGAAGGGCGACCGTATCGCGTCCTTTACGCGTTTGATCCTCGCCGTGCTGCCATTTTGCTGATCGGCGGGGACAAGACGGGCAATAACCGCTGGTACGAGGAATACGTTCCTCGGGGGGACGATATTTACGAC
>Ga0302326_10024763_pt1 | contig 12183 bp, 14 predicted proteins | sample Palsa_T0_3_FD_202264 | JGI IMG/M metagenome (GOLD analysis project Ga0302326, IMG submission 202264) | Peat permafrost microbial communities from Stordalen Mire near Abisko, Sweden - Palsa_T0_3 | ecosystem: Environmental > Terrestrial > Soil > Palsa > Peat permafrost | place: Sweden: Abisko...
ATGATGAAGCAGTTTGCCTTTGCGGAAGTGATTCCGATCAGCGCGCGCAAGCGGGACGGTCTCGACACGCTGATCGAAAAGCTGGTGGATCGTCTGCCACAGGGAGAGCGGTATTTTCCACCGGAGCAGTTTACGGACCAGCCGGAGCGGTTTCTGGTGGCGGAACTGATTCGCGAGCGGATTTTAATCGAGACTGGCGAGGAGGTTCCGTACGCTGCTGCCGTAGTGATCGAAAAATTCGAGGAACCGCCAGCGCAGCCCGATTCAGCCAAGCCGAAGAAGCCGCGGCCGCTGAAGGGCGGAGGGTTTGCCGAGGCGAAGCTTCCAGTTACCAGCATTTCGGCGGTGATTTACTGCGAGCGCGACGGGCAGAAGGCGATCCTGATCGGCAAGGGTGGGGTAAAGCTCAAAGCGATCGGAACCAGCGCGCGCAAGGAGATCGAATCGCTGCTGGGGACGCGGGTTTACCTGGAACTGCACGTGATCGTGGAACCGGGCTGGCGGGAGTCGCGGGGATTTATCGACACGCTGGACTGGCGCAAGCAGCTCGAAGATATGGCGGCGCGGCAGGCCGTTGAGACGGAAGGGAATCCAGGAGAGAAGTAGACTTCGGAATCCAGCGTTTTCAATCGAGGAAAAACTTCGTTTGTCAGGCTTCTACGCGGCCTCGGCCGGTGCTTTTTACGGTGTACATGCGTTTGTCGGCTGCTCCGAGGATTGCGTGGACGGAGCGGCCGTCGCCGGGGTAGGACGCGATGCCGGCGCTGGCCCCGATGGTCACTTCCATGCCTTTGCCTACCGCAAAGATCCTTTGTGTGAGGTTGGAGTGGATCGAGCGGGCTAAGCGCAGGGCGGCTTCTCTGGTTGTCGCTGGCATGAGGACCACGAATTCGTCTCCTCCGTAGCGGAAGCAGAGATCGGTCATTCGGCAAAGCTCTCGAATTCGCTTGCCGACCTGGCCCAGAAGCTCGCTTCCTACCAGGTGCCCATGTGCGTCATTCACGAGCTTGAAGCGGTCGAGATCAAGGAAGACCAGGCTGAGCGATTTGGACTCGTTGCGGGCCTTCTCCAGCTCCCGCTCGAGGACGGTGTAGAGATGGCGGGCGTTGTAGAGGCCGGTCACGTCGTCGGTGATGGTGAGTTGCTGGACCTGTGCGATGTCCTGTGCGTTTTCGATGGCGATTGCCGCGTAGTCGACCAGCATGTGCAGAAAGGCGATGGTGTAGTCCGAGTGATCATCGAGGCGCGGGTTAAAGATTTCAAGTACGCCATGAGTTCCCTTGCGTCCGCGGATCGGGAGGCCAATTGCCGAGCGGACGGCGAAGGTCTGGTTTTGGGCCGCATCGGCAAGCCTGGAGTCAGTGGCGGCTTCGGGAATGATGAGGGTTTCGCCGTGAAGGGCGACCCAGCCTGCTAGCCCCTCGCCTATTTTCACGCGCATGTCGGCCAGTCTGGAGTTTTCGCCACCGTCCGTTGAGACGTAATAAAGCTGCTGCCGCTCGGGATCGACCATCAGCAAAGCCCACAGGTCCGCATCGATGAAGCGCTCCATGTACTCAAGAATCGTGCGCAGGATCGATGTGAGGTCCAGAGTGGAAGTGAGCGAACGCGCCAACTCATGGAAGACCAGAAGGTCATCCAGAGGACCTCGATTTACGACGCTCGTGGGCATCTGCGCAACTTTAGGTTATGAGTATTGCGGCCGGACCGGTGCGAATCTGCTGCCGGGGCGAAAAATCAGGAAATTGGTTGTTTAGGCAATCATACTCAATGGGAAGCGGCAACGGGCTAAATTATGTGACGCGAGGACTTTAAGGATGTATCGATAATGATGTAATCGATGCCCCTCAGCCGCCGATGTGCACCATGGAGCGGGAAGGCTTCAGGAATCCAGGCTCGCCGATATGATGCCGGGCTTCCTTCTTCTCTACTGCGCCGACGATGAACTCCTGCAGGCCTTCGTCGCTTGCTCCGTTGCGCATCTGTCGATACAGGTCGTGCTCGAAGTTTGAGAAGAGGCAGGTGCGGATCTTTCCGTCGGAGGTGAGCCGGATGCGGCTGCACGCGCCGCAGAAGGCTTGCGTGACGGGAGCGATGATGCCGATTTCGCCGACACCGTCGACAAATCCGTAGCGGCGGGCGGTTTCGCTTGCCGAATTCGGAGTGAGAGGCCGCAGGGGAAAGACTGCGTTGAGCCGGTCGACAATCTCACGCACTGGGACAACCATGGCCGGGGACCAGAGGCGATCTTCTTCGAGGGGCATGAATTCAATGAATCGGACGATCACGTCTTCGCGACGGGCGAATTCAGCAAAGCCCTCGATCTGATCGTCGTTGAAGCCGCGCAGGAGAACGCAGTTAACCTTGACGCGTCCCATGCCGGCTTGCTGGGCGGCGCGAATGCCTCGCACTACGGCGGGAAAGCTGCCCTGAACGCGCGTGACGCGTTCAAACGTCGCTTGATCGACTGCATCCATACTTACCGTGATGCGGGACAGGCCGGCTTCTTTGAGCGGTTTGGCGAGGCTTTCCAGTAGATGTCCGTTGGTGGTGATGGCCAGATCGAGCGGCTGGCCGGTCGTTGTGCGCCAGGTTGAGAGCTCGCGGACCATCTGGAGCAGATCCTTGCGTAACAGGGGCTCGCCGCCGGTGAGGCGCACCTTTTCGATGCCAAGTTCGACGAAACTGCGAATCAGACGGAGATACTCCGCGGTCGTAAGCTCGGAGTATTGCGCGCCGACCTGGCCGGTGCGGCAATAGACACACTTGTAGTTGCAACGATCGGTGATCGAGACGCGCAGGTCTGTGATGACGCGCCCATGGCTGTCGAATAGACGGCCAGTCAGGCGCGCGGCCAAATCTACCGGTACTTGCTCGATCTGAGGAACGGTTGCCATTACTTACTCGCAAAGAACAAAATACTGTGCTCCCTTAAGGTATACGCAAAAGGGCCACACTGTTCTGATGCGGCAGGACAGCCGGAAGTTTCGGACAGGCCGGGATGCTCGGGAAAGAGGCCGCCCGAGTCGCGTGAAGAGGTTCTAATCCAGGCTTGGTGTGCCCCGACGCATCAGAGTACCCGTTAATCCGCAGACAAAGACGATGCTGAGCGCAACGGCCATGTAGTAAGCCATGGGGTGGGCCCAACCGGGAGAGTAGGTGAGATCCTGACCGACCCAAAGGGACAGGAGCACGGAGATTACTGCGAATTGCCCGGCGATCACCTGGAGGGTCAGACCCCACTCGCGGCGCTTGTCCAGAGCTTCTACCTGGTCGGGGGTCAGGTTGCGTTCTTCGACGGGCAGCAGGACGTTTGCCATGATATCTCTCTCCAGAGCCTTCGGTATATTTGCTGTGCCCAGCGATTGTAAATCCGATGCGGGGGTGGAGCGCAACCCTCCCCGGTGGGTGCCGATTGCGAACAGCCTGGTCCACTTGCGATTGATGCGGTTTCGATCCTGCTTTCGATCCTGCGCCCGTCTGAAATTTCTGCCGAGCGCCGCGAATCGGCCTGGCAATTCAGGCTTACAGGAACGCCAGCGTCTGCAGTTGCGTGATTTCAAAGCGCTTGCGACAACGGACATTCCCGCAGGCTACGAGGTCGTCGCGCCGCACCATGTAGGGCTGAGCTTTGGCGAATCGAGCCCGGTCCCGCTCATCGGCGTTGCGCGGTAACTGCGCCCGCTTGCGCCGCACGACCCAGTTGATCTGGTGGTCACTTGGCTGGCCGCAGTGCGGGCAGACCAGCGTATGGGTCTTCATTTCATTCGTTTCGGTAAAAAAATCGCGCTCTTCCATCATCTGGGTCAACTCCAACTATCTTCCCGCTCCAAAGTATTCCATACTCGGGAGTGCCATGACGAAGCGAAAAATTGAGAAGTTCTCGGTGACCAAGGCTGTGAAGTCGAATGCCCGCGATCAAGTGGGCCAGCCGAAGCCCAGCCGGGTAGTCGAAGACCGGCCGAAAAGTGACGGCCGGGATGCCAAACACAAGACCACACTTGAGGACTTGATCGAGTCTTCGGAAGATTCAGGAGAATGACCATGGGCAAAGCGGTAGGGGTAGGTGGAGTTTTCTTCAAAGCGAAGGATCCAAAGGGACTTCAGGCCTGGTATCACCAGCATTTGGGGATTCCGCTGACCCATGGGTACACGAGCTTCGAGGGTCCGGAAGCTCAGGGAACGACTACTTTTGCATTCTTCCCGGAAGGCAGTGATTATTTCGGCGAGGCGAGCCAGCGCGCGATGGTGAACTTTCGGGTGGATTCGCTGGATGAAGTGCTGGAACAGCTGGCAGCCGCCGGGGCTCGCGTCGATGCGCGCCGGGACGATGCTTCCTTCGGACGTTTTGCGTGGTTCTGGGACCCGGAAGGGAATCGGGTTGAGCTGTGGGAGCCGACGCAAGATCAGCAAGCTAGCTAATTAGCGGGTCGCAGGTTAGCTGGCTTTGTTGAGATTCGATCCCTCGAGCCAGTCGGCGAGTTCCCCGTGACCGCGCTCGCGGGCGAAGCTGGCAGCGGATTGGCCGAAATCGTTGAGAATTCCGGGGTTGGCTCCGTGCTGGATGAGAATTTCTGCGAGATCGCGGCGATTTGCGGCGGCGGCGGAAAAGAGCGCCGTGAAGCCGGCTGTCTGTCGCGCGTTGGGGTCGGCGCCGGCGTCGAGAAGCAGCCCGATTGTCTCGGCGTTCCGGCCGAGGGCCAGCGTTGCATGGAGCGGCTGATTGGTTTGTGCGTTCCTGGAGACCGCGCTGACTGACGCGCCGGATTCGAGCAAAAGCCGGACAGCTTCCGGTGTACCGAAGGCGGCAGCGAGATGCAGCGGCGTCCATCCGTCCGACGAATACGCATTGATGGAGTCAGGGGACGCGTCCAGAGCCTGGCGCAGTGATGCCAGATCGCCCGCTGCTGCCGCTTCAAAGATATCGAGTGCGATGCCGGTACGCGCCATTTCGGCCAGAAAGAAGTCCCGAACCAGCGTCTGGCCGCTGTAGATGGACCAGAGAAGGGCGGAAACTCCCTGAGCATCGCGCCAGGTGAGCAATTCTGGATCGGCGTCGACGGCGTCGGCGACCTCGGTTGTCGCGCCGCGTTGGATGAATTTGAGGAATTGCTGGCTCATTGTGGTTGCTGTTGCTCCTGTTGTGGTTGCGGCTGTTGCTGCTGCGCCTTCGCGCTGTAGGGGCCGGGCTTGACGGGGTCGGCTGCCTTGACTTAGGAGGCAGCTACGGAGGTGCGCTTGGAGTAGATGCGGAAGAGAACTGCGAGATCGAGGGTCTCGGCGACCGGCTGTCCACTTTTCACCGCAGGTTCGAAGGTTGCTTTGCGAATCGCTGCAACGGCGTTTTCGTCCAGGCCAAAGCCGATGGGGCGAACGACGGCAATCTCACCAGGCTTGCCGTCGGCTCCGATGACGGCGCGGTATAGGGCGCGTCCGGCTATTCCGTTGGCTTGGGCAAGCTCGTTTGAGTCGGGAGCAATGGAAGACAGAACTTTAGCCTGCCGGTCGACGGCGCTGGAGCGTATCACCCCTGGGTCATGCGGCCGATAATCGACCCCGGCTGCCTGGGCCTGGTAGTAGAGCTTCCAGAACTGCGGCATCTGCGCCATGACTTTGGCGTCCAGCCCTTCGGCAAAGATGCGGTCGAGCGCATCCCGGAGAACTTTTGCTGCGTGAGCCGGGGAGGTGGTGGTCGTGACGCTGGCTTGATCCGCGGCCTGATCTCCGGTCTGGTCTGCGGCTGGCGCGGGTTGGGCTTCGGATTGGGCAGTTGTCGATGGCGCTGAACTGGATTGTGTCGGCGCGCCGACGACGGTCTCAGAGGACTCAACCAGCTCTTTTGGTGTCTCGCCAGATGTTGGACCCGATTTGGCCGGCTTCTCGTCCTTCGCTTCTTTGGTCTTCTTCGGTTTGACCACTTGCTCACGGTCGATGGTGATCCTGAGCACCTTTTTGTTTGGGGTGATCTTGACTCGGTCCACTGCCTTGGAGGGGTCTTCGGAAGGCAGTGCGCCCAGGAAGTGCAGAGCGTAACGTGCCCCAACCAGCTCGACGTTGTGCCTGGTCAGGTGCACCTTCTCAATTTCGACGCCGCTGAGTGTGTAGGATCCGACGGCTGGATGACCTGTTGCGTCGCCGTGCTCAGTAAAGCTCAGTGAATCTCCGAGGTAGCCCCCACGCAGAAACAGTTGCTTGCCGACGAGCAATTGCCTCAGTTCGTCTTCCGTGACGTCGCCTGGATTGGCGGCCGCCGGGGTCGTAGCGGGCGCGGGTGCAGTTGCATTCGGCGCCTGGGCTGCTGCCGGTGTCGGTTGGCTTGGTTGCTGGTCTTGGACAGGGTGGTCCTGGACTGGGTTTTGGCTAAACAATTTGGCTGATGGAGCCAGGAAGCAGAGCAACGCCAACGCCAGCCCCAGAGTGGGCCGACGCAGCCACGCCCGCCGTGTCGGTCGAGCGAAGACAGATTGGGGCGTCAAAACGATAGGGAAATCGTAGGGAATGTTCATAGGGCCTTGCCCGAAACTTTAGCAGGATTCGAGGAATTTCCGGAGAATCTTTCTTAAACTTTGCCCTCTCGCTTGCCGAGCTGCCACAGAATACGCCGGAAGAGACCCATCATGCGACGCAGGTCGGCTTCGTTGGGCATCAACCGGCGCAGGAGCACACGCAGCGCTTCTCCGTTGGCCGACCGCATGCCGCGCGTCGAGTAATTGACCGCTTCCATTGTCTCTTCGATGAGACTGGCGAGGCGGTCGAGTTGTCCTGAATCGGGTTGACTCTTGCTGCTGGTTGGGGCGGTTTGGGCTGACTCACGCAGGATGGGTTCGCTTGCGGCCGACCGGGTGCGGGAAATCTCGTAGAGGCAGACGGCGACTGCCTGGCCGAGATTCATGGATGGCTGGGCTTCGCAGGTTTCGATCACAGTGAGCGCATGGCACCAGGAGAGATCGTCGCTGGTGAGGCCGTGTTTCTCGGAGCCGAAGACGATGGCTACTCGGTTCTTGCCGACTTCGGTGTTGGGGGCGAGGGCGTGACGGACCTGAGCTGCTGCTTCCGGCAATTCGAGGATCGCCTGCACGGGACGGCGGCGATCCAGCGATCCCGTGCCGAGGACCAGAGTGCAACCGGCTACGGCTTCGGCGAGGGTTTCGTAGACCTTGGCGTCGCGCAGGAGGTCGGGAGCGCCGACGGCCGATTTGGCTTCCATCCAATTGACGGCAAAGGGCGCGACGATCGAAAGGCGCTGAAAGCCGAAGTTGGCCATGGCGCGGGCTGCCGCGCCGATGTTGAGCGGGTTGCGCGGAGAGACCAGAACTACGTCTATCCACTCGCATTGGTCAGGAGTAAGCAAGCATTGATTTTAGCTGGGATGGGCCTTTTTCTGCCGCGCCAGCTCGGCTTCAAAGGCTTGCTGGCGTTCGGCGATGTAGCTCTTGTACCCGGCGGGATCGATGAAGGGTGAGGCCCCTCCGGCTTGCTTGCGGGAAAACTTGTCAAATTTCTCAAGCAATCCGAAGTATGCGCCGTGAGCGCCGAGGAAGATATCGCATGGCAGCGCATTCAGGGTGCGAAAGCCGCGGGCGAAGTCTGCGGCCATTTCTGGATATTTCGGGTTGTTGATCAGGTTGTAGCCGGGGTTGACGTTGGGGCTGCCGACGATTACAACGTTCAGACTCTTGCCGGCCTCATCCACGGTCATCGTCCAGGTGGTGCAGCCTTTGGTGTGGCCGGGCGTTTTATGAGCCGTGAGCATGGTGTTGGCGAGGGCGACGTGTTCGCCGTCGTGGAGCGCGCGGTCGACTTTGGTGGCCGGGAATTGCATGGTCGGGTCATTGGCGTACTGGAAGTCGGTCTTGCCGCCGGACTCGACCACGGAGACGTCGGCATCCATGACCATGTATTTTGCGCCGGTGAGCCCTTTGATTTCGGCGCTGCCTGCGCAGTGGTCATAGTGACCATGGCTGATGAGCAGAATCTTTACATCGCGAAAGTGGAAGCCAAGCTTCTCGATGCTGGCCCGGATCTGAAGCGGCGAGGTGACGAGATTGCTGTTGATGAGGATGTGTCCGCGGGGAGTCGTGATGAGGTAGCTGGCCAGATCGCGGCTGCCGACGTAGTGGAGGTTGCCCGCGATACGAAAGGGAGGCATCGGGGTGGTCCAGTCGGGGCTCAGATCGGCGCGCAGCAGAGTTGGCGCCAGTGTGGCGTCGGCGACAAAAGCGCCGAAGAGTGCGAGTGCGGATCTGCGATCGAAACAGGTTGAAGGCGGCATGACGGTGCTCCAGCCATGAGTATAGGGTCAGGAGGACTGGTGAAAACCCCCTCCAGGATCCGCCTTGCGCGGCCTCTGCGACAATGAATCAAGAGAGTTACGCGATGTGGGAAGAGATGAACGAGCCGACGCTCGTGATTGCCTGGGAACAGGAACTGCTCGCGCAGGCGCAATCGCTGTGCGGTGCGGCTCATGAGTGTGCCCGGCGTGGCTGGGTTCCGGCGACGGCGGGCAACTTCAGCTTTCGGGATTCAGCTTCCGGACGCATCTTCATCACGGCGAGCGGCCTGGACAAGGGCGCAATCACGCCGGCTGATCTGCTGGAAGTCGATCTGGAATGCAAGGTAATTGCCGGACCAGGAAAGCCGTCCGCCGAAACCAGTCTGCATGGAGTCATTTATCGCGACCGTCCGGAATCGGGAGCGATCTTTCATGTCCATTCGATCTGGAATACGCTGCTTTCAGACCGGTTCGCACGGGCGGGAGCCGTCTCACTTGAGAATTACGAATTGCTCAAGGCGCTTTCCGGGGTAGCGACGCACGAGTATTGCGAACTGGTGCCGATTCTGGAAAATTCGCAGGAATACGTAGGATTGGCAGTCGAGTTGGCGGCCGCGCTGCGCAATTATCCGGCCGCGCATGGGGTGTTGCTGCGGCGACACGGGCTCTATACTTGGGGGGAATCGATCGCGGGAGCGCGCCGGCACCTGGAGGCTCTGGAATTCCTCTTCGAGGTTGAATCGCGCCGGTTTGGCTGTGAATCCTGATTCCGGAGTGCGACAACCGCTTGTGTCGCCGAAGTCGTTGGAGGTGAGTCTATGGCTGTCGTCCGAATTCCAGAGGAAGAAAAAACGCTGCATGACGAGCTCTCGATTCGCGCCGAACTCTCGACGCTGGGTGTGAATTATGAGCGGTGGGATCTCTCTCGCGTGGCTGAGGATGCCTCGGCCGAGGCAGTGCTTGCGGCATATGCGGTTGAGATCGACGAGATGAAACGGCTCGGCGGGTACACGACGGCCGATGTTATCGACGTAAATCCCGAGACGCCCGGGCTTGAATCGATGCTGGCCCGATTCGACAAGGAACACACTCATTCTGAGGATGAGGTGCGGTTCATTCTGGCCGGCCGGGGAATTTTCTTCCTGCATCAGTACGAGCGGGTGGTGTCGGTAGAGGTTGGTCCGGGCGATCTGTTGCGTGTGCCGAAAGGGACGACGCACTGGTTCACGCTTTGCGAGGAGCGGCGGATTCGGGCGATTCGGTGGTTTCAGGACACGACGGGGTGGGCTCCGCATTACACGGGGACTGGCGTGGATGAGGGGTATCAGCCGGTCTGCTTCGGGCCCGTTTATCTTGGCGAGCGCGTGACGGGTTCGATCAGCGCATGACTTTGGGGAGGCCACGACTGTATCTGCTGGACGTAGAGGGTACGACTTCACCGGTCTCGCTGGTCTATGAGCAGCTTTTTCCCTATGCGCGCAAGCACTTAAAGGCGTTTTTGATCGAGCATGGGGGAGAGCTGGAAATTGAGGCTGATCTGGCGCTGCTTGCCGCAGAAAACGGGGTGGAAGCTGCTGAGGATGTTCCGAGGTTTGCAGTTGGCGATGGCCCGGATCAGGCTGAGGCCTACCTGCTCTGGCTGATGGACCGGGACCGCAAGTCTACTGCGCTCAAGAGCCTGCAAGGCCGGATATGGAAATCCGGCTACCTGGCCGGAGAATTGGTGGGCACAGTTTTTGACGATGTGCCAGCGGCATTGGCTCGCTGGAGCCGCGAGGCGGCTGTCGCGATCTATTCTTCGGGTTCCGTGGAGGCGCAGAAGCTGCTTTTTCGCTACTCCAGTGTGGGGGATCTTACGCCTTATATTTCTGGCTATTTTGACACGCGGATTGGGGCAAAGACTGCTGCGGAAAGCTACCGGGCGATCGCAGCCGCGATGGGTGTCTCGACGAACGAGGTCATTTTCGTCTCTGATCTGCTGCGGGAACTGGAACCGGCTCGCGAGGCCGGTTGCATGACGCGACTCTCGGTCAGGGAAGGGAATCAGGCTGTAACAGATCGGCAGGAACACGTCGCCATTGAGTCGTTCGCAGAGATTTGAAATCCTTGCACCCACGACCTTCCTTTTGCTGCTCTAAAAGAGGAAGTCTCAGCCGTTACAACCGGAATGCGCGATTTGTAACTTCCCCGGAGTGACCCGAAGAGTGATATTTGAGAATCCAGCGGTGGGGGTCCTGCATGAATTGCAGTCCACGCCCTATGTTCGTTTTTCGCTGCTGGCTGTGAGTTCGATCTTCTTTCTGGTCGATCCGTTTGCCGCGATCCCTTCGTTTCTGGCTATTACCGACGGTGTCGATGCGGCACGGCGTTCGCGTGTGGCACGCAAGGGAGCGATGACCTGCTTCTTTGTTCTGACCATCTTTGCGCTGGCGGGGCGGGTAATCTTCCGCATGTTTGGGATCACGCTGCCGGCCTTTGAGATTGCGGGCGGGCTGATCCTGCTGCTCATTGGACTGGACATGCTGGAGGCCAAGCGTTCCCCCACCCAGGAAGCCAGCGGGGATACCGAAGAAGCGACCCACAAGGAAGATGCGGGGATTGTGCCACTAGGAATACCGATGCTGGCTGGGCCGGGCGCTATTTCAAGCGTAATGGTGCTGGTGGGGCAGGTGACGACGTCGTGGCAGATGGCAGCAATCGTCGGCTGCATCGCCTTTACGGCGCTGGTGAGCTACTTTGTGTTGGCAGGGGCAAGCCGAGTGCGTGGCTTTCTGGGCGAGACCGGGATTCGAATCCTGATCCGCATCATGGGGCTGTTGCTGGTGGCATTGGCTATGCAGTTCTTCGTGAATGGGCTCACGGATCTGGGTGTGATCGCGCATCAGCCAATTGGAGAATAAGTCATCCAATTGGAGAATAAGTCATCGCTGTCGTGAAAGGCGCGTCAATACAGGGCGGAACGGGCATTTGCACAATTATTAGAGGTTTTCAACAGAGTTCGACTTGCGCTGATGTTGGCTCGTTGCTATTCTCAGAAAGTTGCAACCGGGAGCCAAGCAAGACAGCGGCTACGGGGACAACGGCAGGCAGCGAATTCAGGCTGAGTTCAGAGCGATCTGGCAGAGGTTGAATGAGGGGCTTGCAAGAGAGACGAAGCAGTGATAGTCTCAGAAAGTTGCAACCGAAAGCCGAGTGATAACAAGGCAGACGGAAGCAGGCAGTAAACAAAACTAGAACGCAACGGCAGCAAGCTGATTTTTAGTGTGGCCAATAAGATTTGGACACGGGCTTGCAAATGAGAGAAAGCAGTGATACTCTCAGAAAGTTGCTTAAGAGCAGTGGATCTTCTAAAGTGGCTTGAGAGCCTGCCCGTTTAGGGAGAGATGAAGACGGTTCGTTGGGTAAGGCGAGGCAAGTGCCCCTTCTACCCCTGTAGGGAATCCCACAGAGAACATCCCATTGCAAGACCCGAGGAGTAATCCTCGCGAGCCAATATTGGCTCGGGCGAAATGCTGGTTGATCTTTTAAATTTTTGCGCAGTAGCGATTTCACGGAATCCGGCTTCATCGGTCCTCTGAGATTTCATTTGTTCGAGTTGCAACCGCTATCAATGATGATGAGCGGCTCGATAAAAGAGTGAAAACAAAAGAGTTGACAGGGAGATGAAGAAACGGTAGACTGGGAAAGGCGCTAACGACGACGAAACGATGACGCGAAAGCGAATCGGAGTAGAAATCGGCGCACAAGTTCGAGGACACTCGGAAGTGATTCCGGGCCTCGATCCAAACGGCACCGCTCAGGCGGAGGGTCGTAAGGATCTTTGACAACAGGTTGAACGTGCCAGTCGTGATGAAGACAAGCAGCTTTGGCTTGAATCTTCTCACAACATAAGTCATCACGGATTTATTCCG
>Ga0302326_10024767_pt1 | contig 12182 bp, 7 predicted proteins | sample Palsa_T0_3_FD_202264 | JGI IMG/M metagenome (GOLD analysis project Ga0302326, IMG submission 202264) | Peat permafrost microbial communities from Stordalen Mire near Abisko, Sweden - Palsa_T0_3 | ecosystem: Environmental > Terrestrial > Soil > Palsa > Peat permafrost | place: Sweden: Abisko...
AGATGAGCGCCGCGCCGGCCACCGCCAGGCTCGTCGTCACCACGGGCGTGGTACGCCCGACCCGGTCCCGCAGGCGGATCGGTTTGGTGAATTGCCGCGTTTCCCACCCTCGTTCGCGCGCCACCTTAGCCAGAGCGCGGTCTGCGTTCACCGCGACCGGCCTGCCGACGGCTTCGAGCATCGGTAGATCGGTGGCCGAGTCCGAGTAGGCGCTGCTCGCCGTCAGGTCTATCCCGGTGCGCTCGGCCAGCTCGCGCATCGCCGTCGCCTTCTCCGGCCCGTAGGCGTAGAACGCCATGCGGCCCGTGTAGCGACCTTCGTCGTCGACTTCTCCGCGCGAACAGATGGCCCCGTCGACGCCCAGCATGTCGGTCAGCGGGAGCACGATCTCCTCGGGTGAAGCGGACACCAGGTACACCCGGTGCCCGGCGGCCCGGTGGAGCTCCATCAGTTCGAGTGCCTCGGCGTACATGATCGGCTCGATGGTTTCGAGCAGTGTCTCGCGCACGATCTGGCGTACCTGGTCCCGATCCCACCCTTTGGTCATGGCGAGCATCGACTGGCGGACGCGAACCAGGCGCTCTTCGTCGGCGCCGAAGTAGAGGAAGATCAGTTGGGACAGCGCGGCACGGGCGACCACCCGGCGGTTGATCAGGCCACCCCGCATGAAGGGCCGGCCGAAGGCGGCGATGGAGGCGCGATCTATGACCGTCTTGTCGAGATCGAAGAAGGCGGCTTCCATAGCCACCATGCTAAAGCGCCCCTGATCAGAAGAACGACCAGGGTGACCGTTGGCGGAACTTCCCGCGACGGTTCAGCATGTCGGAGGGGATCGTCAGTCCTGAATGAACAGGGTGTGCACGGCATCTTCGGCGTCGGCCGTCGACAGCACCAGCACCTCGTCGCCGGACATGAGGACGGTATCGCCCCGGGGCACGATCAGCCGGTCCGCCCGCACCACCGCAACCACGACGCCGTCCCGGGGGAAGGGCAGGTCGGCGATGGCGAGGCCATTGGCGGGGGAGTCCTCGGCCAATGTGATCTCGACCAGGTGTGCCGAGCCCCCCTGGAACTGCAAGAGCCGGACCAGCGCTCCGACGGAGACAGCCTCTTCCACCAGGGCGGTCAGAAGTTGGGGCGTGCTCACCGAGACGTCCACCCCCCAGCTCTCGTTGAACAGCCACTGGTTCTTCGGGTGGTTGACCCGGGCCACCACTCGGGGGACGGCGAACTCCTGCTTGGCCAGCAACGAGATCACGAGGTTGTCCTCGTCGTCCCCGGTAGCAGCCACCACGACGTCGACCGTGGACAGCCCGGCCGCGTCCAGCGACGACACTTCGCAGGCGTCGGCGGCGATCCACGTGATAGCCAGCGTCGGGCGCAGGCGCTCGACCAGATCGGGGTCTTGCTCGAACACCATGACGTCGTGGCCGTTGGCGAACAAGTCGGCCGCGATGGCCGTACCGACGCTGCCCGCCCCGGCGATGGCGACCTTCACTTGATGCGGTCCGGGTCGAGGAGGAGGTCGAGCTCGAGCCGCGCCCCGTGCATGACCGCCAGGTGCAACACGTCCCCGGCTTGCCCGACGAGCTCGCGGGCATCGAGCCGGGGCACCCCCGAACGTGTGACCGCCACCACGTTGAGCCGGCCGGGCTCCTCCAGCTCCGACAGCGGCCGTCCGGCCCACGAATCGGGCAACGAGCGGTCGATCAGGGTCAGTTGCCCCGATGGGTCCGACCAGTCACCAGCGTCCTCGTCGGGGAGCAGGCGCCGGCGGACCTGATCGATCGTCCACGTGACCGTGGCCACGGTCGGGATGCCCAGGCGTTGATAGATCTCGGCCCGGCGGGGGTCGTAGATGCGTGCCACCACATTGGGGATCATGTACGTCTCGCGCGCGATGCGCACGGTGAGGATGTTGGTGTTGTCGCCGCTCGTCACGGCGGCGAGCGCGTCGGCGCCGACGGCCCCGGCCTTCTCGAGGTCGTCGCGGTCGAACCCCGAGCCGATGATGCGCGGGCCGTCCCATTCCTTCAGGCGCCGGAAGGCCCGGGCGTTCTTGTCCATGATGGCCACGGAATGACCCTGGGCGGTGAGGGAAACGGCCAGACCAGATCCGACCCGGCCACAGCCAACGACGATCACGTGCACGCCACAGCACAACACGCGACCGGCCTCTGTGCAAAGAGGACCATCCGGAGCACGCCTTCATTTCCTCCTACGCTGTCGCCGTGGCGTCCCGCACAGGTCCCCGGCCGCCGGTTGCATTATCGGGAATCACGGCTGGCGCCATACCCGAGCGGCTCCGGTACCGGCTGAAGAACAAGCTGCTCGGGCCCCCGCTCGTCACCGAACAGCTCAGCTCCGAACGCCTGGGCCGGCCGACGGCTCTGGGTGTATTGGCTCCCGACTGCATCTCGTCATCGGCCTACGGCACCGAGGAGATGCTGACCCAGATGACGCCCTACATCGGGCTGGCCGCCTTCAGCCTCCTCGTGCCGATCACCCTGGCCATCCTCGGGGTCCTGTTCTTCGTCACCTTGTCGTATCTCGACGTGATCCAGTACTACACGAAGGCCGGCGGCGCCTACGTGGTGGCTCGCGACAACTTCGGACCGAAGATCGCCCAGATTGCGGCCGTGGCGTTGCTCATCGACTACACGGTCACGGTCGCCGTGCAGACGTCGGCCGGCACCGCCGCCCTCACCAGCGCGGTACCCAGCCTGGCCAACACCTTCGACACCGTGGCCATCACCGTCGGCGTGGTGGTGGTGCTCCTGTACGGGAACCTGCGCGGCATCCGCGAGGCCGGGAAGTTCTTCGCCTTCCCCATGTACTTCTACGTGGTGTCGCTGGGCACGGTCGTGATCGCCGGCTACATCAAAGAGGCCCTCGGCCAGCTCCACCACATTCCCATCCCGCCCCGCAACGAGATCTTCGGGGGACAGCTGGGTACATCGGGCCACGGCCTGTTGATGGGTCTGGCTTTCATCACCCTCCTGCGCGCCTTCGCCAACGGCGGCTCGTCGCTGACCGGGCTCGAAGCCATCTCCAACGGGGTGGGCAGCTTCCGGCGTCCGGCCTCGGTGCACGCCCGCCAGACCCTGGTCGTCATGAGCTCGGTGCTGGGCTTCCTGGTGCTGGGCACCACTCTGCTGGCCCGTTGGACCCATGCCGTGCCCTATGCCGCCGGCTCGCCCACGGTGGTGTCCCAGGAGGTGCAGGCGGTCTTCGGCCGTGGCTTTATCTACTTCGTCGTGCAGCTGGCCACGTTGCTCATCCTCTACACCGGGGGCAACACCAGCTTCAACGGCTTCCCCTTCCTGGCCAACTTCGTGGCCGGCGACCACTATCTGCCCCGCCAGCTGACCCGGCGGGGCCACCGGTTGGCCTTCTCCAACGGGATCCTGGTCCTGGCTGCGGTCTCTATCGCCCTGGTCCTGGCCTACAAGGCGAAGGTCGACGGCCTGGTGGCGCTCTACGCCATCGGCGTGTTCACCGGATTCACCATGGCCGGCGCGGGGATGGTGAAGCACCACCTCACGGAAAAGGGGTCGCACTGGCGCCGCAGCATGGTGGTGAACGGGTTCTCGGCGTTTGTCTCGGGCATCGTCGTGCTGATCTTCGCCGTGGCCAAGTTCACCGAGGGCGCCTGGTTGATCGTCGTCGTGGGACCGCTGCTCTACGTGGGCCTGATCCGCCTGCACCGCCAGTACGACCGCGAGGCCGTCCTGCTCGAGACGGGCGCGGTCAAGGCATCCGAGGCGCCCATCCTGCGCCGTCACGTCGTCGTGGTCCTGGTCGACCGGCTCGATATGGCCACCGCCCGCGCCCTGCAGTACGCCCGCACGCTGACTCCTGACGACCTGCGCGCCGTGCACTTCGACATCGACTCCAAGGAAGCCCGGGAGCTCGAAGAGGAGTGGGGGCGCGTGGGCCTGGCCCGACTTCCTCTGGACATTATCGAGTGCCCCGATCGACGGCTCGGCCGCGCCGCCATAGAGCTCGTGGCCGACGCCACCCTCGACGGCGACACCGAGTGCACCGTCCTGCTGCCTCGCCGGGGCTACTCGCAGATCTGGCAGCGGTTCCTGCACGATCGCACAGCCGACAAGATCGCCGGCGTGCTGTCCCAGGTACCCCACGTGAGCGCCACCATCATTCCCTACAACCTGCCCGGACGCTTCGGCGAGAAGGTGCGCTCGTACGGCGAGTCGGTGCAGGAGGCGCGACTCACCAGCACGTCGAGCGAGGAAGAGGAGACCACGTCCGACGCGTCCGGCCTCCCACCGATCGACGCGGAAGGTCGCACGGGTGTCGATCGGGGAGTGGGTCGCAGGGACAACCAGCGCAAGGCGAACGCCGTCTCCCAGGCCGACGCAGCATTGGCCCGCCGGGCCGGTACCACCACGCCGATTGCCAACGTCAAGTCTCGCCAGAGGGTCAAGGTGGCCGGGCGGGTGAAATCGGTCCGGGTGCAGCCGAGGGCCGGCACGTCCAACCTCGAGTGTGTCCTGAGCGACGGGACCGGCGGCTTGTTGCTGGTCTTCCAGGGTCGGCCGAAGATCGCCGGAATCGAGCCCGGCGCACGCCTCGTGGCCGAGGGCATGGTGGGGGCCTGGGGGAGGCGCCCGGCCATGCTCAACCCATCGTTCGAGTTGGTGGCGGGGGCCGAACAGGACTCGGCCGGGGATTGAACCCCTACGGCCGTGCTTGCTCCACCCTGTCACAGTGGCCTAACGTGCCCCCCGGCCCGTCGTTGGGTGCCTCACCAGTGCGCGCCTCCGACCAGGGAATACAGCATCGATCTCCGGTTTGGGCCGTGACAGTTGCCGTACCGCAGGGTGGGACGGCCTGTCATCGCCACGCCGGAAGTAGACGGACCGAAACAGAAAGGGCACACCAGGAATGATCAACCTCCTCGCTGCAGGCAACGGTGGATACCAGAATTTCCACCTTGGTGGAGCGGACAAGACCTGGCTGTACATCTGCCTTGGGGCCGGTGTTGTCGGGATCGCGGCGGGTCTCCTGCTGGCCCGCAACGTTCTGGCGGCGGACACCGGTACGCCCAAGATGAAGGAAATCGCCCTGGCGGTCCAGGAAGGGGCCGAGGCGTTCTTGAAGCGGCAGTTCCGCACGATCGCCATCATCGTCGTGCCCCTGGCCATACTGATCTTCTTCACCGCCACGAAGGTGGTGAAGCCGGACGGGGACCTCGCCCTGAGCTTCCAGCAGGACGGCCTCTACCGCGTCATCTGCTTCCTCTTCGGAGCCGCCTTCTCCGGCCTCACCGGCTTCATCGGCATGAGCATCGCCGTGCGGGGCAACGTGCGCACGGCCGCCGCCGCCTCCAAGGGCGGCGGCATGGCCGGCGCCCTGCGGGTGGCCTTCCGGACCGGGGCGGTGACCGGGATGCTCTGTGTCGGCCTGGGCCTGCTCGGCGCCACCGCCATCGTCCTGATCTTCCAGAATTCGGCCACCGCCGTCCTCATCGGGTTCGCCTTCGGCGCCTCGCTCCTGGCTCTGTTCATGCGAGTCGGCGGCGGCATCTTCACGAAGGCGGCCGACGTCGGCGCCGACCTCGTGGGCAAGGTGGAGGCGGGCATCCCCGAGGACGACCCCCGCAACGCGGCGACCATCGCCGACAACGTGGGTGACAACGTGGGTGACTGCGCCGGCATGGCGGCCGACCTCTTCGAGTCCTACGAGATCACGATCATCTCCTCGCTGATCCTCGGCTATTCCGCGTTCAACACGCTCCTCAAGCACGGCCACCACGTCAATCCCACACCGGCCGTGCTGTTCCCCCTCATCGTTCCGGCCATCGGGATCTTCGCCTCGGTTATCGGCGTGCTCGTGGTCAAGGCCCGGAACAAGGACCGCAACGCACTGGCCCCGATCAACCGCGGCTTCTGGTTGGCCGCGTTGCTGACGGTCATCGGCGCGTTCCTGGTGGCCCAGTACTACGTGCACGACCTCAAGGTGTTCTACGCCGTGTTGACCGGCGTGGTCCTGTCTCTCGTGGCCAGCCAGATCACCGAGCAGTTCACCTCCACCGAACGCGGCCCGGTCAAAGAGATCGCGGCGTCGACGAGGACAGGCCCGGCCACCGCGGTGTTGTCAGGCATCTCGATCGGCCTCGAGTCGTCGGTGTGGGCCATCATCGCCATCGCCATCGCGCTCGGGGTGGCCATCGGTCTCGGTGACGGCAACATCGAGCTGACCTTCTACCTGGTCGCGCTCATCGGTATCGGGCTGCTCGCCACGGCGGGCATGGTGGTCTCCGAGGACAGCTTCGGTCCCGTCTCGGACAACGCGGCGGGCATCGCCGAGATGTCGGGCGAGTTCTCCGGCGAGGCCGAGCGGATCATGGTCAGCCTCGACGCCGTCGGCAACACCACCAAGGCCATCACCAAGGGTGTGGCCATAGGCTCCGCCGTCATCGCGTCGGTCGCGCTCTTCGCGTCCTTTATCGAGACCATCGGGGAACAGATCCCGAGCCTGCACGCCACGGGTGCGAAGCTCTTCTCGATCATCCAGATCAACGTGGCCAATCCGACCACGTTCATCGGCCTGCTCATCGGAGGCTCGATCGCCTTCCTCTTCTCATCCCTGGCCATCCGGGCCGTCGGGCGTTCGGCGGGCACGGTGGTCCTCGAGGTGCGGCGCCAATTCCGCGAGCACCCCGGGATCATGGATTACACGGAGAAGCCGGAGTACGGCCGGGTCATTTCCATCTGCACGGCCGCGGCCCAGCGGGAACTGGCCACCCCGGCGCTGCTCGCCATCTTGACCCCGGTCATCGTCGGCTTCGGGATCAACTACCTGGCCCTCGGCGCCTTCTTGGCCGGAGCCATCCTGACCGGCCAACTGATGGCCAACACCCTGTCCAACTCCGGTGGGGCATGGGACAACGCCAAGAAGTACATCGAGGACGGCAACGAGGGCGGCAAGGGCTCCGAGGCGCACAAGGCGGCCGTCATCGGCGACACCGTCGGTGACCCGTTCAAGGACACCGCCGGCCCGGCGCTCAACCCGATGATCAAGGTGATGAACCTGGTCTCGTTGCTGATCCTGCCGGCCGTGATCTCGCTGCGCCACCACAACGGTGAGCGCTATGCCATCGCCGCCGTGGCGCTGGTGATCCTCCTCGGCGCCCTGGCGTTCTCCAAGCGGGCCACCGAGGCCATGGATGGCGATGCCACGGCCGTTGACCCGCCGGCGGCCGTTTCAGCGGTCGGAGGCGACTGACCTGGGGGGCACCGCGCACAACCCCCGTGTGGCAGCGTGCCGTCCGCGGCCTGCTCTTGACAGGGGTGTGGCTGACCCTCAACCTTGCGGCACCATGCGGACCGAACGGAACGACGAATTGATGCTCGAGCGGGCTCACCATGGGTAAGGCACTGGTGATCGTGGAGTCGCCCGCCAAGGCGCGCACCATCGGGGGCCTCCTGGGCCCGGACTTCATCGTCGAATCCTCCATCGGCCACATCCGCGACCTCCCCCGGGGGGCCGACGAGGTGCCGGCGGCCTACAAGGGCGAGGGATGGGCCCGGCTCGGCGTCGATGTCGACAACGGGTTCAAGCCCCTCTATGTCGTGTCGGCCTCGAAGAAGTCGGTGGTGGCCAATCTCAAACGGCTGCTCAAGGACGCGGACGAGCTCTACCTCGCCACGGACGAAGACCGGGAAGGCGAGTCAATTGCCTGGCATCTCTTCGAGGTGCTGTCGCCCACGGTGCCGGTCAAGCGCATGGTCTTCCACGAGATCACCCCGGAGGCGATCGCCCGCGCCGTAGAGGAGTGGCGGGATCTCGACCGACGCCTGGTCGACGCCCAGGAGGCGCGGCGGATCCTGGACCGCCTGTACGGCTACGAGGTTTCACCGGTGCTGTGGCGAAAGGTCATGCCGAGGCTCTCGGCGGGCCGGGTGCAGAGCGTCGCCACCCGCATGGTCGTCGAGCGGGAGCGGGCGCGCATGCGGTTCCACTCCGCCACCTGGTGGGGCATCGACGGGACGTTCGCCCATGCCGATACGCCGTCGACGTTCGGCGCCGCACTGGTGTCGCTGGGGGGCACCGCGGTCGCCACGGGCAAGGACTTCAACGACGACGGCGTGCAGACCAGCAAGGGATCGGTACGGGTCCTGGTCGAGGAGGAAGCGACGGCGGTCGCTTCGGCGCTGGCCGGCCAGTCCTTCACCGTCAGCGCCGTCACGGAGAGGCCGTTCCGGCGTTCGCCGGCGGCGCCCTTCATGACCTCGACCCTGCAGCAGGAAGCCGGGCGCAAGTTGCGCTTCAGTGCCCAGCGGGCCATGCAGGTGGCGCAACGCCTCTACGAGCAGGGCTTCATCACCTACATGCGGACGGACTCGACGACGTTGTCCGACCAGGCGCTCACGGCAGCTCGCTCCCAGGCCCGCGAGATGTACGGCGACGCCTATGTGCCTGACAAACCGCGACGCTACGAGCGCAAGGTCAAGAACGCGCAAGAGGCACACGAGGCGATCCGCCCGGCCGGCGAGACGTTCCGCACACCCGAGCAGGCGGGGCGGGCGCTGTCGGGCGACGAGCTCCGCCTGTACGAGTTGGTCTGGAAGCGCACCGTGGCTTCGCAGATGAACGATGCCACCGGGACGAGTGCCCAGATCCGCCTGGTGGCCGACGTCCCCGCGACAGGGTCCGATGGCGCGCCGAACGCGGTGGCCGTCGGAGAGGTGGCCGAGTTCTCCGCCAGCGGAAGGGTCATCGCCTTCCCCGGGTTCCTGCGGGCGTACGTCGAAGGCGAAGACGATCCCGACGCCGAATTGGCGGACCGCGAGGTGGTCCTCCCTGCGCTGGCCGTCGGCGACGTGGTCGAAGGGAGCGCCTTCGAGCCGGGATCGCACACCACCCAGCCGCCCGCCCGCTATACCGAGGCCTCGCTGGTCAAGGCGATGGAGGAGCTCGGCGTCGGTCGACCCTCGACGTACGCCAGCGTGATCGCCACCATTCTCGATCGGGGCTACGTCTGGAAGAAGGGGACGGCCCTCGTGCCGAGCTTCACGGCGTTCGCCGTCGTCGGCCTGCTCGAGCGCTACTTCGGCGAGCTCGTCGACTACGGCTTCACGGCCAGCATGGAGGACGACCTCGATGAGATCGCCTCGGGCCGTGAGGAGTCGCTGCCGTGGCTCTCCCGCTTCTACTTCGGGACCTCGTCGCCCGGGGTCACCGCGCCCGCGGATGGCGCGGGTGACGGCAACGGACGGTCGCTGGGCCTGAAGGCAAACGTGGCGGCGCACCTGGGGGACATCGACGCCCGGGAGATCAACTCCATCCCCATCGGGGCCGGGGACGACGGCGTGCCCATTGTGGCGCGCGTCGGCCGCTACGGGCCGTACCTCCAACGTGGCGACGACCGGGCCTCGTTGCCCGAGGACATGGCTCCCGACGAGCTGACCGTGGCCCGTTCCGAGGAGCTGCTGGCGGCTCCGACCAACGACCGCGTCCTCGGCACCCATCCCGAATCCGGGTTGGAGGTGTCGGTCAAGGCCGGGCGATTCGGGCCCTACGTCCAGCTGGGCGACGCGGGCGAGGGCGCAGGCAAGCCGCGCACCTCGTCCCTCTTCTCCACCATGGATCCGGCGACGCTCTCGTTCGCCGAGGCGCTCGAGCTCCTGCGGATCCCGCGCACCGTGGGGACCGACCCCGAGAGCGGGGAAGAGGTGGTGGCCCACAACGGGAAGTTCGGCCCCTACCTGAAGAAGGGGTCGGACACCCGCAGCCTGACCAGCGAAGACCAGATTCTCACGGTCACGCTTCCCGAAGCCCAGGCGCTCTTCGCCCAACCCAAGCAGCGCCGCGGCCGCACCGCGGCCGCGCCCCTGCGCGAGCTCGGGCCGGACCCGGCCACGCAGCTGCCCGTCGTGGTCAAAGAGGGCCGTTTCGGGCCGTACGTGACCGACGGGACGACGAACGCGTCGCTGCGCAAGGGCGATGACGTCGAGTCGATCACCATGGAGCGAGCGGCCGAGTTGCTGGCCGAGCGGCGGGCGGCCGGACCCTCCACGCGCAAGAAGGCCGGGGCCAAGCGGGCCGGCGCGACCAAGAAGGCGGCCAAGAAATCGACCACGGCCAAGAAGGCGGGTGGGGCGAAGAAGGCGGCCGGCACCCGCAAGGCGGCCGCCAAGAAGGCGACCGGGGCCAAGAAGGCCGGCGCAACGAAGAAAGTAGCGGCCGAGCGGGCCGAGCCCCTCGATCCCTTCTGACATGGCCGCACCGGGCCGCTTGCTCGCGCTCGAAGGGATCGATGGTTGTGGGAAGTCGACGCAGGCCGCGGCACTGGCCGCCGCGTTGGGCGCCCGGCTCACCCATGAGCCCGGGGCGACACCAGTCGGCGCCGCCCTGCGTCAGATCCTCCTGGTGCCCGACTCGCCGCCCGTCTCACTGCGGGCGGAGGCCCTCCTGATGGCGGCCGACCGGGCCGAGCATGTGGCGCTCCTTCTCGCACCCGCGCTGGCGGCCGGGGAGTGGGTGGTGAGCGATCGCTATTCTGGTTCGACGTTGGCGTATCAAGGTTACGGGCGTGGGCTGGACGTGGCCGAGCTGCGCCGGGTCGTCGAGTGGGCCGCCGACGGCGTGGCCGCCGATCTCTCCATAGTCATCGACGTGCCGGTACCCGTGGCCCAGTCGCGCCTGGCCCAGAGCGCCCCCGATCGGCTCGAGCGCCTGGGCCCCGCGTTCGCCCAGCTGGTGCGCGACGGATTCCTGGCCCTCGCCGCGGCGGACCCCGCGCACTGGGTTGTGGTCGACGGGACCATGGATCCGTCGTCGCTGACGGCACATATCGTCTCGGTCGTGCACGAGCGGCTGGGACAACCTCCGGTGGGAACCGGTCGATGAGCGCTCTTCCGCCGGGCGCTCAACCGGCACCGGCTCTCTTCGAGGAGGTGGTGGGTCAGGAACATGCGGTCGCCGCGCTGCGCGCCGCCGCGGTGCAACCGGTGCACGCCTACCTGTTCGTGGGAGCGGCGGGGAACGGAGGCTTGGTCGCCGCGTATGCGTTCGCCGCTGCCCTGCTGTGCCCCGATGGCGGATGCGGGACGTGCCCGACCTGCCGGGCGGTGCGATCGGGAAGCGATCCCGACCTCCATGTGATCCACCGGAGCGGCGCCACGTTGAGCGTCGACGATGCGCATCGCCTGGTCATGCTGGCCCAGCGACGGCCACTGCAGGCGGCACGCCAGGTGGTGATCGTGACCGATGTCCACCTGGGTGGCCGGGCCGCCCCCGCGCTCTTGAAAACGCTCGAGGAGCCACCGGGGGCCACGGTGTTCGTGTTGCTGGCGGATGAGACGTCGCCCGACTTGGCGACGGTGGCCAGCCGGTGCGTGCAGATCCCCTTCCCGCCGGTGCCCCGTGCCGTCATGCTGCAGTGGCTGGCCGGCCGGGGAGTGGACGGCGAGGTGGCCGCCGTGGTGGCGGACAGCAGCGGCGGGAACCCCGAGCGGGCGCGCATCATGATTGAGGATCCGGAGGTGGCGGAACGGGCGACGTTGTGGTCGTCGGTGCCGGACCGCTTGACCGGTACCGGCGTGGTGGCGGCCGAGTTGGCCCGCGGCCTCATCGCTTCGGCCGAGCGCGCCGTCGAACCGCTGCGGGCCGAGCACGCCCAAGAGCTCGAGCGTCTCACCCGGGAAGCGGCGGAGTACGGGGAGAAGACGTTGCCCGGGCGCAAGGAGATCACGGAGCGTTACCAACGGGAGGAACGCAGGTGGCGCACCGATGCCTTGCGGGCCGGGCTGGGCGCCCTGGCCAGGGCGTACCGCGAGCGGATGACCACCCAGGCCGTCGGCACCGGTACCGCGGCGGGCGTGCACGCCCAGGCGGCGGCGGAAGCGGTGACGCTCATTACCGACGCCGCCCGGGCCTTGCCCCGCAATCCCCAGGAGTCCCTCCTCCTGCAGTCGCTCCTCGTCCGCCTGGGCGCCCTTTCGACGTAAAGCTCGCATCGGTCGCACCGGGCGGACCCTCCGGCGCGCCTACGATGAACCCTTCGCCAGGGAGGGGACGCCGGAACCGGTTGTTCACGGAGTCCTGGTCGAAGTGTTGCCTGGGTAGCTCAGTCGGTAGAGCAGCGCACTCGTAATGCGCAGGTCAGGAGTTCGAATCTCCTCTCAGGCTCCAGTAAGGTCCAGGTCAACGGC
>Ga0302326_10024769_pt1 | contig 12182 bp, 18 predicted proteins | sample Palsa_T0_3_FD_202264 | JGI IMG/M metagenome (GOLD analysis project Ga0302326, IMG submission 202264) | Peat permafrost microbial communities from Stordalen Mire near Abisko, Sweden - Palsa_T0_3 | ecosystem: Environmental > Terrestrial > Soil > Palsa > Peat permafrost | place: Sweden: Abisko...
CGACGGGTGAACGTGCCCGGCGTCTGCCGCTTTACCGGTGCTGCCCGCCGCCTGGGCGCCGTCCGGCTGGATGTCCGTCGCGGTGGTGTCGAGAGCGGTGATGCTTACCCAGGTTCCCTGCGTGCCGCCTGCGGTGCAGACGATGATCCCGCCGGACTGGACGACCATCCAGTCGCCGGCGAGGAAAGTGCCCGACGCCGGCGCCGTGCCGGAGGCGATGGCGCCCACGTAGCGGCTTTGCGCGGTCGCCCCGGTGAGGCCCGTCGCGCCGACGGCGGTAGCGGCGACCGGGCCGCCGAACGTCGGCACGCCGCCGATGTACTGGAGGTCAATGTCCTGCAGCATGCTCGGGTTCCTATCCGTAGTTCCGGATGACGTCGGCGACCGGGAGAACGGGGATTCCCCGTGAACTGATCGCCGCCATCAGGGTGGAGAAGTCGGCCTGGGAGATCTGCGTATTTACCGAAGGCGTGCCGGGGATCACGTCGTGCAGGGTGATGACGTACCAGGAGCCGTCGTTGACGCAGCGGTCCAGTGCATGGCCGACGGCGGTGATGACCGACACTGTTGTGCCAGCCGATGAGACGGCGCTCTGGGACCGGATCCGGTACGGCATCGGCGGCGGGAAGGTCTCGTATGTCTCCGCGACGATGGAGCGGCCGTTCGAGAAGTACTGCGAGCAGATCTGGTCGATCGGCACGCCGTCTGTCGTCGAGGAGAATTTCCCCAGCGGGTAGGCGAACGAGTCGAGCGGGAAACCGCCGTTCAGCAGCGAGCTCTCATGCAGTCGACCGGGCGCGCGCCCGGATCCCGGCTGCGCGGTGCCGCCGCCGAGGAACTCCTGCAGCAGGTGGCCGACGCCTACCGCGAGGCGATCGCTGCCGGGGATCCGAGCCCCCGCAACACGCTGGCGAGCCGGTTCAGCTACACGAACGCGCACGTCGGCCGGCTGCTGGTGCTGGCCCGGCGGCCGCGCGACGGCCGCCCGCCGCTGCTCGGCCCGGCCCGGCCCGGCCCGGCAAGGCCGGAGAGGCCAAGCCGCCGTAACCGCAGAGAACCGCTGATTTTCTGCGACAACGCAAAACCCGACCACGGAGAACAGGCCATTGCGCGCCACCCGGCGCGGCTGACTCCACCTGCTTTTATGCGATAGGGGATCGCCAGTGAGCAAGGCAGACGAAATCCGCCGGGCATTCGCCGACCCGGCAGTGAAGGCCCGGCTGGCTCAGGAACATGCGCGAGCCAGGGTCGCGCGCAGCCGCACACGGGACGTCCGCAACCTGGCCGCGAAAGCCGCCGGCGGCCGCGCCGAGGTCGACGAGACGACGCTGGACGCGCTCGCCGACGAGATCGCGGGACTGATCACGCTCGACCGGCACACCAACGCTGCAATCATCCGGGAGATGCTCGCGCCCTACGTCGCCTCACTGGCGAAGTGACCGTCATGGGCACCGTGCACGCTCTCCGTCAGGCCGATACCGCCACGATCGCCGAGGCGGCCACCGCGTTTCTGTTCACCCTTGATCACCCCGAGACCCAAGGCACCCGCCGCGTGTACGCCTCGACCTTGCGGGCGCTGCGGGCCGAGTTCGGCGACACGACCGACCCGGCCGAGCTCGCGCCGGGCGCTGTTGCCGCGTGGTTCTCCGCCAAGTGGGGTCAGTCCGCGCCGGCCACATGGAACAGGAACCTGGACGGCCTCAGGAGCGCTCAGCGCTACTGGCAGGATCAGGGATGGATGACTGTCATCGATCTCACCGCGGCAATCCGTCGCCGCCAGCGCCGCGTCGACAGGTCCTGCGCTCTGTCTCGCCGGGAGATCGAGCGGCTGCTGACCCGGGACGACATCTCCATCCGCGAGCGGACGTTGTGGCGGATGCTTTACGAGTCCGCCGCGCGGTCGGCCGAGGTGCTGCGCCTGGACGTGGAAGACCTCGATCTCGCCAACCGTCGAGCGAAGGTCACCCGCAAGGGCGGCGCGGTCGACGTGATCGTCTGGCAGACCAAGACGGCCATGCTGCTGCCCCGGCTGCTCAAGGGCCGGAAGTCGGGCCCGGTGTTCCTAACCGACCGGCGATCGCGCGTCGAGCTGCCGCCCGGCGACATCGACCGGGCGAGCGGCAAGGCGCGACTTAGTTACCGCCGCGCGGCCGAGATCTTCGAAGAGGCCACGGACGGTGAGCAGGGCGGCCCGTGGACACTTCACCAGCTACGGCACAGCGCACTTACCCACGACGCCGAGAACGGCGCCTCCACGCCCATGCTGATGGCCAAATCCGGGCACACCTCTGTGGCGTCGCTAGCGAGATACGCCAGGCCGTCTTCAGAAGCGCTACAGCGCTGGCAAGAGCAGAACGACCCCGGGCGACGGCGGCCTTAAGCCCACGACCAGTCAAGGTTTTCAGGCGCTGAGCCAGGCTGAGGGCGACGTCAGCCGACTGGTCAACTTCGCTGAGTCTGCCATCTGCGTAGGTCGCCCATTGGATCCCGGCTCGGTCGCGGAAAAAGGAGACCGCGACAAGGTCGTCCACCACCTGGCCGGCAGGTATCAAAGCCGCAGCGTAGTCCTGATCACCAGGTAGGAGCGGCGCTTCGCGGTTTGTGATACCACCCCAGAAGACCCCGCTGTTGACCCTCATGAATCTCGTCTTCACACCGAAGATGGGCTGCCGGCTGCTGTTGACGATGTAGGCCTCCACCGTCGAACTGGCCGACGATCCGACCGCGTACGTGGTCGTGCGTGGCCTCTGCCACACGTACACCTGAACCGCCTGAGCGCGGCGCCTCTCCTCCGCTTCACGGTGACGTTCCCCAAATTCCACCGCGAGCTGACGCGACTGTGCCTTAAATGCCCACCCGGCGACAATTGCGGTGATGATTGCGAAGACCGCCAGGACCACGGTAGCGACGGCTAGTAGTTGCCCCGAAAAGATCACCGACATGTAGGAGAAGCGTATTCACCGCAACGTGCGCAGGCGCGGCAACACGCACAGTTCCCGCCACGCCAGCAAGAAGCGTCGGCCGCAGCGAGGCTTACGAAAGCGGGTTCAGCGCGCCGCGCGGGTCGCGCTCCCATTTGTTCCCGGTAGCGTCGGTGAACGTGATGCTGGCGACGTACACGTCGTCGTCGCACTTCGGGTCCTGAGCGGCGAAGTCCGGGGCAATCTGGAGGTGCCGCTCGGTGAGAGGCGGTAGAACCCGAATCGATTTCAGGGACGTGCCCGTGGACATCGGCTCCCAGCCGAGGCCCTTGACGGGTTCCGTGACCCGGTGGAAGGCGGCGCGGACATCGAAAACCGATAGGTCGGAGGCGTTGCGTACCGTCGCCCCCCAGTCGCTGCCCGAGACGAACGCATCCGCGATCGGGGCCCACGCGAACCACGTGGCGACCATGGACGCCTGTCCTCGGCGCCGTTCTTCGGCTTCCCGTTCGCGTTCCTCGAGGGACCCCTGCAACTCCTTGGCCTGCAGTCCGAGGACCTCGGCTTGCTTCGCGCTCGTTTTTTCCTGCTCGGCGAGCTGCCCGCGCTGAAGGTCGAGCATCTCCGCCTGGTCGCTGACTTCCGTGGACTGCTTGAGGAACGCCCGGCGGGCGTACCAGGCGGTGACGATGGCGAACAGCCCCAGCACGGCTGTGGCCACGGCGGTGAGCTGCTCCGCGAAGATCTCCGACATGGGCGGAAGCGTAAGGGACGAGGGCTCGCGCGGGTGCCTCTTCCTGGGTGATCGGTCAGGCGCGCGGCCGCTGCTCGCCGGCGCGAAGGATCTCGGCTAGGTGCTGAGGGGTGAAGCGCACCTTCCGGCCGACTCGCGTATGCGGGATGAGGCCCTTCCGCGCCTGGGTCATCATCCAGTTCTTCGTCTGGCCGATGATCCTTCCCGCCTCTTCGGCGTCATAGGAAACAGGCAGCGCCACCACGGTTGCACGCCGGCCTTGCGCCGGCGGCTTCGTCGGCACCTCGCCAGGTTCCCTTTGCGCGGTCTTCGCATTTGATTGGCCGGTCTTCGCGGGAAGCCGGGGAGTCTCCGACCGGTCGAGCACAATGCGATCGCCAAGGCCGCCGGGCCTGGCCCAAGATGGCACTACGCAGCGCGCGCCGCCGTCGAGCAGGATGCAGTGGTCGGCGTCGGGGTTCGGCTTCGGGGGCACCTTGGGCGGCGGAACCGGCGGGAGCAGCCTGCGCACCTCGTCAATGAGCTCGGGCGTGGGAGGCGGTGCGGTGAGCACCGGCCAGAGATGACATGTGGTTCCCGTCTCCGGGCAATCGAAGCTCGGGTCAGGCGCCATGGGCTCGCCGTCGGTCCCGATCACCTTCATGGCGCTCTCAATGCCCAAGATGATCATCGGCAATCCGTGTTTGGCGTCGGGGCCGTCCCCGGTTCGGCAGCGAACGCCGCTAACTTCGCGGGCCGTCGAGGGGCTGCATCCGTTTCGGGTCGGCCAGATACCAGCCCTGGACAATCTCACCGGAGGCGCCCCAGCGGAGGAGACACCACCAGCCAGCCTCCGAGCGCCGCCACTGCACGAGCCGAACCAGCCGCCAGCTGCTGTCGACGAACGGGACCATGACTTCCCGCATCTGCCCGTCGACCGGCCGCCCGGAAGGCGGGTCGTCTGGAGACGGCTCGAGGGCCGGCTGGTCGCTGTAGAGCACGGGGTCATCATGCCCGATGGCCAGTTCGAATCTTCACAGGCGATCGTCAAGCGTCGCTAAAGCGTTCGCAAAGCGGCCCGGGGAGCGTTGGGCTATCCATGTGTTGGGGAAACGCCTCGGGTTAGGGCAGCGGAAGACCTCGGTCAGGGAGCGAACTTATGCTCGGCTGCCTCCGCCGCGACGATCTGATTCGTCCCGTCGCCGGACTCCGTGTCAGCCGCCGTGAGGTCGGCGACAGAGGACGCCTCCGCCCCCGCCGAGTACTCCGACATCGCGTTGTCCGCGTCGATCGCCGACTTCTGGTAGTCGGTCGCCCCCGCCTCAAGATCCGGCCGCAGGCCCGGCACGCACTGCGGCGCCGGGTCAGCCTCGACCGCCTGCGAGTCCGCCTGAATGCTCGCGGCGGCGTTCTGGATAGCCGACACGTCCGCCGGGGTCACGCCTCCGCCCTCGGCATCCGAAACCCACTGCGTGGCCGCCTTCGAGAACGCGCCCAGGTCCGACGAGAACGCGTCCAGCTGCGTGATCGACCCGCCGTTCGCCCATGCCCGCACCTGCGTGACGCACCACGCGAAAGCCCCGACGGCCGGCGATGCCTTCGGCTTGGCCCGGTGACGCACGACCGCCGTGCTCGCCTTCGCGGTCGCCACGGCCGACGCCTTCGCCGGAGTCTTCTGGTGTGATCCGGCGACGCCCGCCGCCACGAACAGCCCGGCAAGCGCCACCAGCACCACCGACAGGAAGGGATGCCTCCGTGGCCACGACTTGCCCTTCGGCGCCTGGTGCTGCGGGTAGGGCGGCGGGTACTGGCCTGGCTGGTAGGGGCCGTTCGACGTGCTCATGGCGCTCCTGTTCGCTGAGGGAACTGACGCACACAGCGTGCCGCCTCAACCGCAGGGCGTGAGCAGATACATGTCGGAACGTAACCGGACCGTCACTCAGCTGGCGGGTCCTCGTCATCGACGACACCACGCTTCAGCAGGTCGGTCGCGAAGATCTCGATCTCGGCCATCGTCCTCGGCCGCGCCCGGCCGGCGCGGAGATCGGCCTCTCTCTGTGGCTGCTTGAGGTCTCGCAGCCTGCGCCGCAGGTCGTTCCGGTACTCGGCCAGCTCGTCGGGCGTCATCTCGGCTGCCGGCTTCTCGGGCTTTGAGCTCTCCTGCGTCTCCTGCTGGGCAAGCGCGGCGCGCAGTGCCCGGCGCTTCGGCCGCCCCGCCACTACTTCCCCGCCCCGGCCTGGGCGGCCTCGGCGATCCTCCGCCGCTCCCGAGCTCCGGTCTCCGCGACCGCCCGCTCACGCGCCGAACGAGGCCGCAAGCGGCCTTCCCTGCACTGCCATTCCCACAGCCAGCGCCAGACGCCCCGGAGGCCCCCCATCGGAGGCGCGCACAGGGACGCGTCGGCCGGGTCGCCCTTCCATCGGCGGAGCGGCGCCGCCCCGCGCAGTATGCCGCCGGCGTCCTTCTCGAGCAGCCTGCTCTCCGCCCGCAGCGCGTCGCTCAGCCGGAGCAAGCGGTAGAACCGAGGCGAATCGTCCATCACCCGGGAAGCCAGGTCGAGGAGCGCCGACGACACATCCCACATGGAGTTCCCCGCGATGCCCAGCCGAAGCTGCCGGTCCCACGCGGCCGGCAGCGGCACCTCCCCCGCCCGCAAACCCGCGTTCAGCCTGCGGAGCTGGTACGACGACCACGCATCGTTGTCCTTCGCGACGTCATCCCCGGCCGCCGCCAGGAACAGGCCGCTGATCTCCGCGCGCCGGTCCGGGTCGATCGCCCCCGCCAGATGCCCCAGCGTCGAGGGGCGCGGCCGGAGCCGCCCCCGCTCGAGCCGCTGGACGGTCGACCGGGCGACCGCGGCGCGCTCGGCCAGCCGCCGCGTGCTCAGGCCGTACTCGGCCCGGAACCGCCGGATCAGATCGCCGAGGGCTGGAACGGTCCCCGTTGTTCCGGGCGCGTATGGCGCGCGCGCGCGACCAGCGTTCAGTGCCCCGTGACTCTGGCTGTCCCGTCGTGTCTTGTCTAGTTGGCCGGTGGCGGTCATTCTGCGTCTCGCCAGTCTGTTTCGGGGCGGGTGATGAGGTTGAGGTCGGGGCGTTCTCGGCGGGCGATCACCAGAGCGCCCCTGTCGGCTCGGGGAGCGCGAGGCGCTCGAGGATGGCGTCGCGCCATTGGGATTCGATGACTTCCCAGCAGTCTGGTCCGATGCCGCGCTCGACCGACACCGGGTCTCCGAGGGACCGGCCGCAGTTGGCGCAGAACATCAGGGCGACGAGGGCGGCGTGGAGGCTGTCAGCGTGGGGGTCGTCGCCGCGGCTCCGGGCGTCGGCGGCGAGGCGGGCGGCCTTGCGCGGCCAGTTCTCCGTGAAGATCTGGACCGGGTCGACGCCGAGGCGCTCACTGAGAAGGCGGGCGAACACGGTGCGGGGTCCGCCCTTGTCCATGAACTTGACCAGCATGGCGCGCACCTTGTCGGGCGGCGGGTTGCTGGCGAGCCAGTCGGCGAAGGGCTGGCGGCCGATGGTGACGCGGGAGAGCAGGAGGGTGTCGTCTTCGGTCAGCGGTGTGTTCACGCTGCGGTCCTCTCTTCGGTTTCGGTGTGCTCAAGGTGGGCGCTTTGCGGGGCGGTGACGGCCTGGAGCGCGAGCAGGTGGGCGCAGGTCACCCGGGCGGGGCATCCGCACCACCACGGCGGCGTCGCGCGGGGGTGGTGGCCGAGCTCGTACGTGGCGCTGTCGCCTCGGCAGGTCGCGCGGATCGTGTCGCCGTTGACCGAGGTCACGGTGAGAGCGCCGGTCACCAGGAGACGATGCGCTTTGGCTTGGGGTGTCTCGCGGACGGTCATGCGGCACGCCCTATCGCGTCGCGGACTTTGCTTCGGGCCACCCCTATGTGCTGGAAACCGCGAACATCGCGAACACTGCGAACGGTCGCGCGAAACAGCAGGTCAGACGGTTGCTGGGTACGGCCGGGCGTCGCATCTGCCGGGCGAGACCGCGAACAGTGGCGGCCGAGACCGCGAACATCCAGGTCGGCCTGTTCGCGGTCTTGCCCCCCGATGTTCGCGGTCTTGTTCGCGGTCTTGGGCCACGCGCACCTGCTCTGACCTGCGTTTGTTCGCGATGTTCGCGATGTTCGCGGTTTGCTGGACATGACCCCGCCTACTCGCCGTCGAGTGCTTTGACAGTGAGGTGGATGACCGTGGGATTGCCCCCGTCAGCACGCTTGCGGGTGGTGAGATGACCCTTGGCGGTGCTTGCCAGTAGGCCCTTCTCCTGCAGCATCTTGTGGACTGCGTACTTACTGGGGTTAAGCGGGCTCGGGCTCGACTCTGCGAACTTCCTCGCGGCGTGGTAGGCGACGTCCGCGTGTAGATATACGTCGTCGTCGTCCACGAAGCCGAGCCGCTCCCCTCGAGCGGTGTAGCCGATCGTGGCCGAGTCGTCGATCGTCCAGCCCCATCGCCCCGCGTTCGCCGGAGCGCGACCGTTCAGGTCGGCGAGGTGCGCCCGGCCGGAGGCGATCAGCGCGCCGATCGCCCGCAGGTAGATCTGATGCGGCTGGGCGTCGACCCCGTAGCGTTCCTGCTCGGCCCCGGCCTCGACCAGCGCGGCCCAAGCCCGCATCCAGAGGGCAGTGCGCCGGGCCGCAGTGATGGCCTTGACGTTCTCGGCGAACGCCAGGAACTCGGCGACGCCGAGAGCAAGGCTCCCGATGTTGATGGCGTAGCGGGGGTGGCCGTCAGCGCGTGCCGCGTCGCGGAGCCGTTCCTGCTCGGCGGCCAGCGTCCGGGGCAGCGCCTCGTCAGCGTCGTAGCGGGCGGCGAGCCAAGCCACGTACGCGGCCACCGACACGGCGAGCGTGCCGTCCCCGGCGGCGGCCTGAAGCGTGCCGAGCTTGCCGAGGTCGATGTCACCCGGGGAGATCTCGGTGACCATCGTTCGAGCGCGCATCGATTCGACGCCTGGCGGGATGTCCTCGGCACTGGTCAGCACCTGGGCGCGAGGGGGTTTCACCGGCCGCATGCTGCCGTCCGGCCTGAGCCGTCCCCGGCCGCTGCGGTTGGCCGCGCCGCGGATCAGGCGGTCGGCCGCCGACGCGCGCCGCTGGGCGTCGACGGTGCTGGTGTCAGGGGAGTAGTCGTCAACCGTGAACAGCGCCCCGTCGAGGGTGAACGCCTGCGCCTCGAGGGCGTTCGCCGTGCTGGTCCAGTTGCCGGGCAGCGCGTGGGCGTCCATCGTCGGCCCGTAGTGCTGCTGCGCCACTGCGGTCAGCGCGGTCTTGTAGGTGCCTGACCGGCCGTAGACCTAGACCGCGCACTCCGGGGGGAGCGGGAGCGGCGCCCGGTAGATGGCGGCGAGCACGGGCACGGATACCTTGTCCGGTGCTGCGTCGAGCAGGGCGAGGCTCTTGTTCAGGGCACCGCGAACATCGCGAACATCGGGAACGGCGGGCAGCTCATAGCCGTCGAGCGTGCCGAGGTCGACCGTGACCGACTCGTCGAGGCCGCCTGCGCCGAGCGCGCCGCTGCTGGTCAGGGGAGGCGTTCGGGCTCACGGTCCCGCGCGTCGACTTCCTGCGGCGCAAGGTGCACGTCCTCTCGCAGGCGCAGCGGGGCGAGCTGGCGGCGGCGCTGAAGACCGATGCATCAACGAGAACTATCCCGGCTGACGATTGGGTGCTCAACGCGATCACCACGCATATCCAGCAGTGGGGGACAGGCTCGAAAGAGTCGATCGTCACCAACAGGCTCGGCGCAGTGCCACGCCGGAGCGCGTTCGGCGACTCCTGGCGGAAAGCGGTCACGGCCGCCCGCACCTGCGACAAGAACCCTGCCACGCCGAAGCCAGGCGGCAAGTGCGCAGAGCAGTGCGCCGATCCGACTCACTGCCTCGCCAAGGGCACCCGCGTGCACGATTTGCGGCACTTCTACATCTCAACGCTGATCGACGCGAACCTGAACCCGAAGGTGATCCAGTCGCGGGCAGGGCACGCGACGCTCGCGGAAACGATGGACACGTACGGTCACCTGTTCCCCGACTCGGGGGAACTCGGGCGTGGCGTGATCGAGGCGGCGCTCAGTTCCGTCCCAGTTCCGGACGAGGATGACAGCGACCAGGATGGGGCGTCAAACAATGGCGGCTAACAGGGACAGTGAAAACGCTGGTCAGCGTCCGCTCCGAAGCTGGAAGCCCTATGCCGCCGGCACTCCTGAAATCCCGAGTGACAGAACCCGGCCTACAGGCCGACTCACCCCTTTACATCTCTCTGACCTGGAGCGGAGTCCCACCCGGTAGACACCGGGGGCACTTTGAGGGCACATCATCGCCGGGAATGGCCGAAGCCAGGATCACGCTCGGCGTCCTAAGAGCCCGTGAGGGCGACCTCGAAGGAGCGGTGAGCCCGGGAATGCGCGCACTGGTCGGGGGAGCGCAAGTCACTGCCCGCCGAGGTACCGCGGGGCCTGGGTCATGCGGATCGTGGGCGGTCATCGCTGGAGTTGGCCCAGGCGCTGAACCGGTTCTTGTCGGTGCTTGGAATCGGGCGGCTGGTGTTCTCAGACCAGCGGACGACGGCGTGGCCGCAGATTCGCGGGCCTTCGAACATTCGCAGCATGTCCCCTTCGTTGAGCAAGCGCCACTCTGTCATGTGCCAGTCGGTCAGCGGGATGATGACAGCGCGGGCACTGTCGCCCGGTGCGAGCGTGCCGGTTGAGGAGCACAGGACTGGGGCCCCGGTCTGATCGGTGCCGGTCATGCCGGGCAGACCCCAGTTGGGCCGGTACCGGAGCGGCTCGGTGAACAGTACCGGGGTCTGGCGGCCGCCTTCTGCGGCGGGAATCAGGGTGAGGTCCAGGCCGATGGCGAGCCACTGCGCGCCGGGGTTGTCGTCTGCTGACACTGGTTCATGATCGCAGTGCCCGTGTATACCGCCGGTGCCTAGCCTCACTTGATGCGCGACACATCAGTTCCGCTTGATGTGCGACACACCCTAGGGTTTCTTCTTCCAGGGTAGGCTGACCACGCCGGATCGGTACTCTGTAGCGCATGCAGGGCCAGCCTCCAACCGGAAAGTCCGTGCTGTGCGTCTGGTGCGGGCAGCGCATCGACCCGGAGCAAGGCGACTGTGCGTCGTTCCTGTTCCTGGCCAAGGACTCTTCAGGGAAATTCGTCTCCGCGCCGGACCACTGGCTGGATCAGTCGCCGCACCTCGAAGGTCATCAGTTCTTCTGCCATGTTCGGTGCTTCCGTGGGTCTGTCCCCGAGGCCCAGCAACCGTGGCTGGAACTGGCTCTCGACGAACCATAACCGTCACAGCGTGGCCGTCGGCCGCGATCAGGTCGGGGGTGACGGGTAGTTCGAGGCCTTGTGCCGTCTGATGTCACGGCCGGTGGCCCGGGCCGCGGTGACGGTGATGCCGGGCTCGACGGCGATCTCGTAGGTGTCGGTTCCGACGGTGACCTGGACGGTCTTGCGGGCATGGGACAGGCCGACCTGGATCTTCTGCCCGCCGGCCATGACCGATCCGCGGACCGAGACCCGCCGGGTGACGACGAGGGGTTCGGGCAGGCGGGTCGGCTGAGCGGTTCCGGGGCGGGCTCCGCGCAGCCGGGGCCGCGCCTCGGGCGGGACGGGGCAGGCGACGGTGCGGGCCAGGACGCCACCGGACAGGACGTGTGCGACCGGGCCGTCCAGGCGCAGCGTGACGCGCTGCCCGGCCAGCGGCAGACCGGCGCTGATTATGTGGTCGCCGAGGCTGACGTTGCCCGATGCGTTCACGGTCCGCTCGACTTCGGTCACGTCCCCGGATGCGGGAGGCAGCGGCGGGGGCCCGGCGGGCTGGGCTCCGGCGGCGGCGAGGCGGGCCAGGTCGCGGGCGTCGAGCCGGGACGGCAGGGTCTTGATGCGGTGGCCGTCGAGCAGGACGTGGACCTGGTCAAGCCCGGCCCAGAGCCGGACGGTGCGGCCGGTCATCGCCGGGCCGAGCCAGACCTGCTGCCCGGCGACCCAGAGGTTGCCCGACGGCGGGACCGCCCGGTCAAGTTCCACGGCGCTGCCCTGGTCGTCGCCGGGAACGCGGGCGGGCAGGACGGCGGCCCCGTTACCGGGAGCGGGGTCCGTCTCAGGAACGACGGGTATCGGCGGCCCGGCCAGCTCGGCAGGCACCCGCAGGCCGATCGCGTCGCCCGCGGCCGCGGTGAACCGGGCTGCCGGGAAGGCCATGGCTAGCGACTGGTGCGGGCGCCGTGTGTTGTAGTCCTTGCGCCAGGCGTCAACCGCACCCTGCGCGTCCTCGACACTGGCGAACGGGCCGCGGACGTTGAGCAGCTCCAGCTGGAGCGTCTGGTGCAGCCTCTCGATCTTCCCCGTGGTGGTGGGCGACCGCGGCTTGGTGAGCCGCGGGGTGATGCCGTTCTCCCGGCAGATCCGCTCGAACAGCACCTCGGCCGGCCGGGGCTTGCCGAACCGGCCGGTGAACTGCTTGCCGTTATCGGTCAGGACTTCGCCGGGGATCCCGTACTCGGCCA
>Ga0302326_10024770_pt1 | contig 12182 bp, 9 predicted proteins | sample Palsa_T0_3_FD_202264 | JGI IMG/M metagenome (GOLD analysis project Ga0302326, IMG submission 202264) | Peat permafrost microbial communities from Stordalen Mire near Abisko, Sweden - Palsa_T0_3 | ecosystem: Environmental > Terrestrial > Soil > Palsa > Peat permafrost | place: Sweden: Abisko...
AGCCAAAAGAAGGCTAGAACGGGGCACCCGGCACGGGCCTCTGGCGAAGCGAAGAGCGAACTGCGAAGAGCGATGTTCCTACACGACAAACACGGCCGCCGCATCAGCGATCTACGAATCTCCATCACCGATCGCTGCAACTACAGGTGCGTCTACTGCCGCTCCGGCAGCGACCGGCCGCAGTTCCCGGAAATGCCGATCGCCGACTACCTGCGCATGACGAGCGTCTTCGTTGGCTTGGGGATCACGAAGGTCCGCCTCACCGGCGGCGAGCCGCTCCTGCGCAAGGGCCTGGTCGAGATGGTTCGCGAACTCGCTCAGATGAGTACCCTCGAAGGCGCTCCGCTCGACATCGCTATCACCACGAACGGACATCTGCTGTCGGACATGGCGCAACCGCTCGCCGATGCTGGCTTGTCGCGCGTCACCGTCTCCATGGATGCAGTCGATCCCGAGCGCTTTGCTCGCATCACTCGAGTAGCCAATGGCTACGAGAAGGTGCTCGCCGGAGTTCGCGCGGCGCAGCGTGCCGGCCTCAATCCAGTAAAGATCAACTGCGTCCTGCTGCGCGGCTTCAACGATGACCAGATCGCCGCCTTTGGCCGCTTCGCGCGCGAGGAAGGCGTCGTCGTCCGCTTCATCGAGTTCATGCCGCTGGAAGAGGATCGAGTGTGGTCGCCGGAGATCGTCGTCACCCTCGACGAAATTATGCGGCGCATGGCAGAGTTCATGCCCCTGCGCGAGATCGGCCATACCGGAAGCGAGACCGCCCGGCGCTATGTTTTCGAGGACGGCATTGGGGAGATCGGCATCATCGCGCCGGTGTCGCATCCGTTTTGCGGCCATTGCAGCCGCGTGCGACTCACTTCCGATGGCAAGATTCGCACCTGCCTGTTCTCGGTGCGCGAGCACGATCTGGCGGCTCTAATGGAGGCTGGCGCAAGCGACGACGAGTTGGCCGGCTTCATCCGCGCCGTGGTTGACCAAAAGGAGGCGCGCCACCACATCGGCGAGCCAGGCTTCATACCAGCCTCGCGGACGATGGTGCACATTGGCGGGTGAGTCTGGGTAGGGCGGCGCTTCAGCGCCGCGCCATCACACAGGATCAAAATATTGCCTACTTCGATACCGCCGCAAACAGGTCTGATTTCAGCAGCGCCTGGAAGCGCTGATCGTCGCTCTTGAAGTGCATCTGCAGCAGATCGTTCGAGCTGTTCACCGATGTGTCCTCCAGCGCGATCTTCTCGGTGGGACTTGCACTCATCTTGCGGAACAGCACTCCGGCCTTCACCAGGCCCGACAGAGTGGCCGCGGTCACGGTATCGGAGGTCTTCACACTCAGATCGAAGGTGACTCCGTTGTTGAAGTTCATCACGTAATCGGACGCCAGCAGGCGCTTCTTGATCACATCGAAATCGGTCAGCGATCCAGCCTGGCCCAACGCCGACTTCATCATGTTCTGCGTGCCCGCCTGGTCCAGCACGCTCCATATCGTCGCGCCGTCTATACTGGTGATCAGGTCGTCAATCACGGTATTGGTCTGTACCGACTCGGCGCCGTTATCGCGCACATCGATGGCGCCCTTAATCGCGGCGTTCTCGCCGAACAGGATGGTGGTGGGATCAAGGAATACCATCTCCATCCCCGAGCCCATCGGATAGATGTACGACAGGAGATATTTTTCCGGCTTGATCTTCTTGACCCGCATCTTTTGCAGGAATTCTTTCTGCTTGAGCGGACCCTGTGCAATGCCGATGCTGCGTAGTATCCCCTTCGGCCCGCGGTAGCTGACGAATGTCAGTTGCTCCACGTCCTTTTCGGGATCGATACCCACTCCCTTGAGCGCGCTTTCGAACTGCTTCACACTGTCCGGCATCACGCGGTCTCGGAGCGCGCGCGCCGTCTGCGAATCGCGCAGCGCGCTGTAATCCACCGAAATGATTTGCTGCACGGCAGCGGGAACAACTGTTTGGGCATTGCTGCTCAAGGGTGCGGCGGAGGCCGGCAGGCACATCACGCCACTCAGGACAAGACTGGTGAAAATTTGCTTCATACGCATCCTATTTTACCCGACTGTCACGGCACAGATGCCGAAAAGCTTGGCTTTCGTTGTCCGGGCGCCGGTCGACCGGGCAGGAATTAGACGAATGAGCTCTGCCAACATCAACAGGGGATCGTAGTAAACTGTCGTCACAGGAAACCAGCATGGGCGCTATCGACGACGTTCGGAATGTAATGCAGGACTTTCTCGCTCCTGAGCTTCGGGAGTTAAGAGTGCGCATCGATGCCGTGGAGCGCCATGTCGAAGAACTACAGGGCACGACCCAGGAATTGAAAGGCTCAATGCAGGAGCAGTTCCAGCAAGCTGAGCGGCGCGCTGAAAGACGACACGAAGACATGATGTTCCTGATTCGCCAAGGCCAAGAGGTCCGAAACCTGGCTGAACGCTTGGCTGCCGTCGAAGAAAAGCTTCGAGCGACCCACTAACCCTGGCCTCTATTGTCCAAGCCCCTAGCTCCTTGCCGTCGCCACTCTCTGCTTCACATCCGCCAGAAACGCTTCGTCCTGGATATCGCCCAGATTGATCTCCACATTAGCCAGCGCGCCCTCCATCGCAGCCCGTGCCAGTGATGCTCCTACGCTCAGGTCAGAGGCCATTCTCGGATTCGTAATCGGGCGCAGCGATTCGACGATCTGACGCGCCTCCCTTGCACGCTCGGCAACGACCAACGGAACCAGCGTCGCTTTCTTAGTCGCCGCTTCCACTTCGGCCTGCGCCTCGGGATGATCCTTCGCCTTCTTGAAAGCCGCCATCACTTCATTGAACGACTCGGCGTCCGCATCGATCGCTGCCTTGAACTGTTCGCGCAACTCAGCCAGACGCGCCAGCGCATCGCTCAACTGGCGCTCGTACTGCACATAGGCTTTCTTGCCCCGCGACATTCCGGCAACCATGCTGCCCAGCGCCGCCGCCATCGCTGCCGTTGCCGCCGCCGCACAGCCGCCTCCGGGAGCTGCCGTCGGCGCGGCCAGTTGCTCGACGAACGGCTCGACTCCGGCGCGAATCCCGCCCACGGCCATTTTGCCGCTCATCACCGCCGCCAGCCGGTTTTCCAGAATCAGCGACGAATCGAAATTTTCCACTTGCAGGAACCACTCCGCCGCATCTTCCAGCGCTTTCTTGGGAATCAGCCCGACAATCTCGCTCGACAGCGGCAGCACGCCATAGCGCGCGGCCTCGCGCTTTACGTACTCAAAAGCGCGCGCAATCGGCGTCTGGTCGGTATCGGTCAGATTCATGGAAACCTGTGCCAGCCCGCGCACGCTCACGCCCATGCCTTTCACATAGCGCAGTCCGCCGTTGGAGAAGCGCACCGCCTTGCCAATCTTTTTCGCAATTTCCACATCCGGCGTGTTGAGATACACGTTGTAGGCAACCAGGAATTTCCGCGCTCCAACCACCGTCGCGCCGGCCGTGGGATGCAGCGCCGCCTCGCCAAAATCGGGTTTGCGCGCCGGGTTCGTCTTCACTTCTTCGCGAATTCCCTCGAACTGCCCGCGACGCACATTCTCCAGGTTCTGCCGCTCCGGAGTTTGCGCGGCGGCCTCGTACAAATACACCGGGACCTTATAGCGCTTCCATATCTCTTCGCCCACGCGCCGGGCGACGGCAACGCAGTCTTCCAGGGTCACACCTTCGATTGGGATAAACGGAATCACATCGGCCGCGCCCATGCGCGGATGGGCACCCGTGTGCTTAGTAAGATCGATCAGTTCGGCAGCCTTGCCAACTCCGCGGATCGCAGCTTCGGCCACGTTCACTGGATCGCCGACCAGCGTGATCACGCAGCGGTTGTGGTCCGCGTCCATCTCGCGGTCCAGCAGATAGACGCCATCCATCTTCATGGCTTCGATGATGGCATCGACGCGGGCCTTGTCGCGGCCTTCGGAGAAGTTCGGTACACATTCGACGAGTGCGCGCATAAACATCAGGATAAAGCAAGAGGGGCACCATCAACCTGTCAGGCATAGCGAGCCGCATCGCCCGCTGCTCCTGGCATTGCCGGTTACTCCGGTATTTCACCAGGCGAAAGCTCGTCCACATAGCACCAAATCCACGCTTCGCCTGGCTCGATGGAGCGAATCAGAGGATGCTTGATCCTATGGAAGTGTTTCGTGGCGTGCTTGTTCTTAGACGAGTCACAGCAGCCCACGTGTCCGCACTCCAGGCAAAGCCGCAGATGGACCCACGTGTCGCCTAGCTTCACGCACTCCGGGCAAACGTGAACACTGGTATGGGTGACTTTAATCGAATTGAGATGGGTGCAGTTTTCCGCCACGTGTTTCCTCCTTTGCTCAGCGCTCCAGAGCGCTGCGGTCCCATTTGCCGAGATTAGCGGCCGCGTCGTAGGTGCTCTGCAGAAATTCCATCAACTCTGCTCGGGGAGAAGCTGCCGTGCGCACGTCATCGTACATCAACAGGAAGTTTTTCAATTCCGGATTGTAGAAAGCAGCCTTAGGAAGCACCGCTTGATCGGCAAAGCCGGCCGGCTCCGGAGCCGCATAAGAATAGAATGCCGGTTTTGTCATGCGGTCATCGCCCGGCCAAAAGCCGGCGCTGCTGACTTCGTGCGAGTAGGCCTCGCGAGTGATGGGATCGACGCCTGGCCGTACCGGCGCGCGCCTGCCGGAAAAACGAGTGACCGCCAGATCGAAGCTTCCCCAGAAAAAATGAACAGGACTGGCTTTACCAAGGAAAGGCGCGCGGAACTCCTTAAGGACGTCATCCGCCCAGACCAGAATGTGCCAGAACTTTTGCGCCGCCTCGGCATCGTACGACCTGTGCTCGTTATCTTTTTCGAACGGAATCGTCTTTTCAGGCGGAAGTTCGCACGGCGTCGTCCACATCTTCACGTGAACGCCCAGGTCGGCCAGAGCCGTCATCACCGACCGGTAAAACTCGGCTACACTCTGGGGCTTTAGCGCCAGCTCTACGGCGTTGCCATCAGAAGTCTCGATCTTCAGTTTGTGATCGATGAAATCGAACCAAATCTCGACGTCTCCGCTCTCGTAGGGCATAACGGAAGTCGTCAGGCCGCGGGCGGTCACGTACAGCGGGACATTCCACCAGTGATTGACAAGAGGAGTCAGCTCCAGACGGACTTTGCCGACCACCTGTGTCCACATATGCAGAGTCGCCAGTGTGTCCTTCCACGAATCGTATGGCAGCTCAGGCAGGTTCTTTGGGTCGAAACTCAAACGGCCCGGCATAACGGTCATCGTTCACCCCATCGTCGCACACTACTGTAAACGATTTCCGCCTGGCAGACAGACCAGCGGTCCTGAATACCGCTCCCAAGAAGGCCTGGGCGAGATAAACATCGGGTCGGGTCATGGATCACATATCGGTGTTCATCGAGACCGTATAATTTTGGTTTGCAAACCGTCTCGTATCGAAAAACTGTTCCTAGGGCAGGCCTTTATGACAATCATTAAACAGGACGACCTCATCCAGAGCGTTGCGGACGCTCTGCAATACATCTCCTATTACCATCCCGTCGACTTCATCCAGAGCCTGGCGCGCGCCTATGAGAAGGAGCAATCGCCTGCCGCGCGCGATGCCATCGCGCAGTTGCTGATCAACTCGCGCATGTGCGCCGAAGGCCATCGGCCAATTTGCCAGGACACGGGCATCGTCACCGTCTTCCTTAAGGTTGGGATGAATGTCCAGTGGGACGCGACCATGAGTGTGGAAGACATGGTCAACGAAGGCGTGCGTCGCGCCTATCTGCACGAGGACAATAAGCTGCGGGCCAGCGTGCTGGCCGATCCCGCCGGCACGCGCAAGAACACCAAGGACAACACGCCCGCCGTCATCAACATGACAATCGTTCCGGGCGACAAGCTGGACGTGATCGTTGCGGCCAAGGGCGGCGGCTCTGAGGCGAAGGCGAAGTTTGCCATGCTCAACCCGTCCGACTCCATCGTCGACTGGGTGCTGAAGACCGTTCCGACCATGGGCGCGGGCTGGTGTCCGCCGGGAATCATCGGCATCGGCATCGGCGGCACTGCAGAAAAAGCCATGCTGCTGGCGAAAGAGTCGTTGATGGAGCCCATCGATATCCAGGAGCTAGTCGCCCGCGGGCCGAAGACCACCGCAGAAAATTTGCGCGTGGAGCTCTACAAGAAGATCAATGCTCTCGGCATCGGCGCACAGGGGCTCGGCGGACTGACCACCGTCCTCGATGTCAAGGTGAAGGACTATCCGACCCACGCCGCCAATCTCCCGATCGCGATGATTCCGAACTGCGCCGCTACGCGTCACGCACATTTCGTGCTCGACGGCAGCGGACCCGTCGCGCTGGAACCGCCGTCACTGGAAGATTGGCCAAAACTCACATACGACCCGGTCGGCGCGCGCCGCGTGAACCTCGACACCGTCACTCGCGAGGACGTCGCAAGCTGGAAGCCGGGCGAAGTGCTGCTGCTCAGCGGCAAGCTGCTCACCGGCCGCGATGCGGCTCACAAGCGCATGACGGAGATGCTGACGCGCAAGGAAACGCTGCCGGTTGACTTCAACAATCGCTTTATCTATTACGTTGGACCAGTTGATCCTGTGAGAGATGAAGCCGTCGGCCCAGCTGGCCCTACAACCTCGACGCGCATGGACAAATTCACCCGCCAGATGCTTCGTGAGACTGGACTGCTCGGCATGGTCGGCAAATCCGAGCGCGGACCGGAAGGCATCGCAGCCATCCGCGACCACAAGGCCGTCTACCTGATGGCGGTCGGCGGCGCGGCTTACCTGGTCTCGAAGGCGATCAAGAAATCGCGCGTCATGGCCTTCCACGATCTCGGCATGGAGGCGATCTACGAGTTCGAAGTGGAAGACATGCCGGTGATGGTCGGCGTGGACGTGAACGGCAACTCCGTGCACGAGAGCGGCCCGAAAGAGTGGCAAGCCAGGATTGCGGAGTTGGTGGAGATTGCTTAAACTATCGTGCCGACCTCAAGAAAACCCGCCGCAACAGCTAGAGTACTAATTCAGAATCTCGAGTCGAACCCTCTTCGCCTGCAGTTCTCAGAATTCAAGATTGAGTATCTTCACCAAAGCAACCGCAAAGGACTCGTGCATGCCAAGGAATTCTTCCCGGAGGCTGTGTACGGGAACTCGCTACTCGAATGGGACTTTCCTGACATACCCGCTGCCCCGATTGCACCGAGTGGGTTTGGAGCAATCCCGTTCGAAGCTGAAGATCTGCTCTTACTGCTCCGGTTATACCGGCCTGGCGACCTGGCCTTTGTGGCCATGCAGCTTGAGGGGGAGGGGCGCTCTCCAGCACGACAATACCCTTACCGAGTAATTTCGCCCTTGGTAGGCGTTTCCACCCGGCAGTTCGGATTCAATCAGGCAGACGTTCGTCCGTGGGAGGAGTTCGCGCGTAAATTGAAATCATGTTTTTCGTGGCAATCGAAATAGTTTGAGGTCTCACGCGGCTTTTTCCTTTATGGCGGCGGGAAGGAATTCAACCCCAACTACGAGAGTGAGGTCGATCGAGTAATAGATTATGTAACGGCACTTGAGGCGGCTCTGGTTCCTGAAAGCGACTTCGTCGGTCGCCTACTTCGAGAACGGGCAGGCCGACTTCTTGGATTGAGCAACCTGGCCGAGCAAGAGGCCAAGAAACTCCTCAAAGAGATTTATGTTGTCCGGTCCACACTGGTTCACGGAAGCCCGATGCCGCCGGCTCAGCTCTCGAAACTTCGGAACAGTAGTTACTGGATGGAATTTGAGCGAATATTGCGCGAACTGATTGTGGCCGCTCTTAAGAATGTACCACCTGACGAGGCTGGTCGCCGATTATATCTTGCCAGCTTGTACCGCGTCGATGACGCTACGCGAGCCGAAAAAATAGAGGCGGACTTCAAGGCCGTGAAGGAGGAGGCCGTGAAGCGCGATCTTCTTGGAAGACTGAATACGGACTAGTGGCCGCGATCCCATTTCGCAGGCGTAGTGCGTCCGCTACGAATGCAACTCATCGAGCTTCTTCCACAAAGGATCGAGAGAAACTCCAACGGGTGAATCTGCGATCAGAAGCTTATCAACGGGCTGCCAGCCGCCCTGGCTGCAGTCAAATGCCTTGCGGCGCATGGGGTCGATTACCCAGATGTTGACGACGCCCATCGCGCGGTAATCGTCCAGCCGTTGCTGATAACGGGAGACGCGATCTTCAGGCGAGAGCACCTCGATGACGGCGACCGGTGGCGTGGTGAGGACGGTCTCAAACGACCGGTTGAGAGGAAGAACAGCGATATCGGCAACGCGGACCCGCCCGCGCGAAACCCGCATTCTGATCTCAGGACAGGCTTCTAATTTCCAGTCGTCCTCATGCTTCGCCAGCCACTTGATAAAGAAGGCCTGCGTTAGGGAGTGTTCTTGCTCGCCCACGTTGCGCTCCTCCAGTTCGCCGTCAAGGTAATCGCAGTCCGGCTCGTAGTCCGTCTTGAGATATTCATCCAGCGATACCTGAGTGGTTGCCATCGCGGGCGCTCCTGGGGGAAGTGTAACACTGCTGAGCATTGCAGATAATGACCCAACCCTTCGAATTGTCATCACGAGCGAAGCGAGGGATCTGCTTTTCGCCCGCAGCACTCAAAAGCAGATCCCTCGTCGGCCTGAAGAGACTGTGTCGCAACCCTGTGTCGCCGCTCTGCGGCTCAGGTTTCGTTCCTTTTCGAGCGTGGGCTGACGCCCACGCCTAACATCATCACGCCGCTTCGCGGCTGGGATGGTCGATTTTCAAGCTGTTTGTTCCACCGCTAAAGTCTTTTGCCGGTTGCGACACAGTCTCTGAAGGCCTCCTCGGGATGACAACAAAAGGTTTGCAATGGCGCACCTGAAGGTGCGCCCCTTCAAAACCGGTCCCGATTGTAGCGACGCAACGCCTTCCGCAATCATCTCTCTAAGCAGAGGGTTGTCCAAATGTCCGCCACCACAACTTCCCCGACCCGCACCGAAAAGGATTCTCTCGGCCACAAGGAAGTTCCCGCTCACGCGTACTACGGCATTCAGACCGCGCGCGCGGCGGAGAACTTTCCCATCAGTGGCCTGCGCGCGCATCCCAAGCTCATTCGCGCCATCGCGATGGTGAAGGAAGCTGCGGCGCTGGCGAACCGCGAGCTCGGCCTGGTTGATGCCAAGACCGCCAACGCCATCATCGAAGCTGCCAAGGAGGTTCAACAGGGCAAGTGGGACGAGCACTTCGTGGTCGACGTCTTCCAGGCGGGCGCAGGCGTCAGCTTCCACATGAACAGCAACGAGGTCATCGCCAATCGCGCCTCTGAGCTGCTGGGCGGTGCGCGCGGCGAGTACAAGCACGTCCATCCCAATGACCACGTCAACTATGGCCAGTCGACGAACGACGTCTTCCCGACGGCCATGCGCCTGGCGGCGCTGCTGGAGTTAGAGAAGCTGTATAGCACGCTCGACAACTTGGTCGCTGCGCTGGACGAAAAGGGCAAGGAGTTCCACCACATCTTGAAGTCGGGCCGCACGCACATGCAGGACGCTGTTCCGATGCGCTTGGGACAGGAATTTACGGCCTACGCGGGTGCGATCAAGCGGGCGAAGAAGTCCATTTACGAGCAGTCAGAGCTTCTGCGCGAGATCGGACTCGGCGGCTCGGCCGTCGGCACTGGCATCAACACTCATCCCGATTACCGTCACAAAGCCATCGCCGAGCTGGCGCGCATTTCGGGGCAGAAACTGCACGCCGTCGACGATATGCGATACGCCATGCAGTCGAACCTGGCGATGTCGAGCGTAAGTTCGGCGTTGCGCAACCTGGCGCTGGAGGTGATTCGCATCTCGAACGACCTGCGACTGCTGGCGTCCGGGCCGAACACCGGGCTGGGAGAAATCAATCTTCCCGCGCTGCAACCGGGCTCGTCGATCATGCCCGGCAAAATCAATCCGGTGATGCCTGAGCTGGCTGCCATGGTTTCGTTCCAGGTTGTCGGCTACGACGCGGCGGTCGCGCTGGCAGTGCAAGCGGGGCAACTCGAGCTCAACGTCATGATGCCGACGATGACTTACAGCGTGCTCACGTCCATCACGATCATGACCAACATGCTGCGTCAGCTCACCGACTTCTGCATCAAGGGCATCACGGTGAATCAACAGCGCACCGACTATTACGTGCAAAGCACGGTATCGCTGGCGACGGCCCTGAATCCCTACATCGGCTACGCCAAAGCTGCCGAGATTGCGAAGGAATCGGTGAAGACGGGCAAGTCGATTATCGAAATCGCCCGTGCGCGCGGCGAGCTGACGGAAGAGCAGATCAAGGAAATCCTGGATCCTGCGCGCATGACCGAGCCGGTCATGCCGTTGGACGCGGCGAAGGAGCGCGAGAAGATCAAAACAAAGTGAGCTTAGAATGCCCAGCGCAGCAGCGTCGCGCCGGAAGTAAAGCCGGCTCCCACTGCCGCCAGCAACACCAGACTACCCTTCTTCAGCTTGCCTTCCTGGAGCGCTGTCTGCATGGCGAGCGGAATGGTGCCCGCCGTGGTGTTGCCGTAGTGGTCGATGTTGATGACAACTTTCTCCAATGGCATCTTGAGGCGTTCGGCAGTCGCCAGAATGATTCGCTTGTTCGCCTGATGAGCGATGAAGCAATCCACGTCCTTGCCGGTGAGACCGTTCTTGTGCAGCACGCGGTCGGTCATCTCCGCCATCTTCTTCACCGCGTACTTAAAGACCTGCTGGCCGTCCTGGTGGATGTAGTGCATCTTCTGGTCGACCGTTTCATGCGACGCGGGATGCAGACTTCCGCCGCCCGGCATGTACAGAAACTGCCCGCCCACGCCTTCGATTTGCGCCTCCATATCGATGATTCCGACGTCTTCGCCTTCTTCCGCCGGCTCCAGCAGCACGGCGCCCGCGCCATCGCCAAAGATGATGCAGACCGCGCGATCGGTGAAGTCGGTCATCGAGGAGTTGACGTCCGAGCCGATCACCAGCACCTTCTTGTAGCGGCCGGACGCGATGAACTCCGCGCCTGTGTTCAGCGCGTAGACAAACCCCGAGCAGCCGGCGGAAACGTCAAAGCCCCAGGTTCGATGAATTCCCAATTTGTGTTGTACCAGGCACGCAGTGGAGGGATACATCATGTCGGGGGTAACAGTTCCGATGACGATAAGATCGATTTCCTGAAGGTCGATGGGATGAGACTTCACCAGGTTCTTTACAGCTTCGACCGCCAGATCACTGGCGGCGACGCCTTTGTCCACCAGGTGACGCTCGCGGATTCCAGTGCGTTCCAGGATCCACTGGTCGGTGGTGTCAACCATTTTCTCGAGATCTTGATTGGTAAGAATGCGGGGCGGAACGTAAGTGCCGAGAGCGGTGATTTTGGCGCGCCGACGACTAGACAATAGAGTTCTCCAGTTATGAATGACGGTTCATTTTGAAGGATACGGCGCGGAAAGTCTATGAGGGGGAGGCTTCGCGTCCAGCACTTGGCATTTGGCACTTAGCATTTAGCTTCAAGTTCAGTACCGCGCGATGAGGGCAACAAAGGAATTCACGCGAGGCGTCGATAGATGAACCAGCTGTCGATTAAAAGCTAATTGCTAGTCGCTAATTGCTAATTGCTCAAACAAGCCAGGCGCCAGTTGACCGCTGCACACGCACTGGCCTGCTACCGTTGCTTCCTTCCGGACCTGGCGGGATTCACAAGATTGCGTTGCGCGGGACCAGCGCCCGACGAATTCCAATATAGCATCCCTTCGCAGCTGGTGTGGGACGCGGGACCGGCGCGACGGAAGATGGTCTCGCCACGGAAACTGCGCACGGATCAATGCTAAAATTGAAAGATTGCATGCAGCGGAAAAGCGATTCTGTGGCCTTACTCCACCCCAACAAGCGCAAAATCGGCGCTTCTTGGGGATCCCGGGTGCTGGACGCCGTTGAGGCGCCTGAAGTAACGGCCGCTCCCAAGAAAATTGGATTTGTCAGCCTGGGCTGTCCCAAGAACCTGGTGGACAGCGAGGTGATGATGGGCTTGCTGGCGCAAGGTGGAGCGCAGATCACCGCGCGCGCCGAAGACGCCGACATCATTGTCGTCAATACCTGCTCGTTCATCGACCGTGCCAAGCAGGAGTCGGTGGACACGATCCTG
>Ga0302326_10024771_pt1 | contig 12182 bp, 9 predicted proteins | sample Palsa_T0_3_FD_202264 | JGI IMG/M metagenome (GOLD analysis project Ga0302326, IMG submission 202264) | Peat permafrost microbial communities from Stordalen Mire near Abisko, Sweden - Palsa_T0_3 | ecosystem: Environmental > Terrestrial > Soil > Palsa > Peat permafrost | place: Sweden: Abisko...
ACGCCGGGCCCGACGCAATACTTATACTCCTCCGACGCTTTTCCGGGCCGGGTATATAAGATGACGCTCGATGGCAAGGTACTCGGCTATTTTGGGAGCACGGGCCGGCAGCAGAAGGAGTTCGGCTGGATCCACGAGATCGCGTGTCCTTCGGAAAACACGCTCTATGTGGCCGAGGTCCTGAACTGGCGCGTGCAGAAGCTAACCCTGCATCCGGAGAAGGCGCCGGGTGGGCGACGCTAACCGGATTTGCGCTGGACTAGTCTAAACTTGTAGCCGAAGGCGCCAAATTTCCGTTTGCAAATTACCTAAATGAGTAGTAGAGTTGATGACCAGAGTAGGCTATGGCTGCCGCCCGCGTATCCAGATTCGAATTGCAACTTCTCGAGAAGATGTGGCAGCTGGGCCCCTGTTCGGTACGCGAGATCCAAGAGAGCCTGCCGGAGAAAAACCGCCCCGCTTATACGACCGTTCAGACCATCGTTTACCGCATGGAAGAGAAGGGCTCGGTCCGGCGGACCAGGAAGATAGGCAACGCGCACATATTCGAGGCGGTTTACACCCGTAAAGCCGTATATCGCCGGCTGGTTGGCGACTTGCTCGATCTGTTTGGCGGCTCACCGGCGCCGATGATGTCGCATTTGATCGAGACCGGCAAATTGACCCTGGACGACGTCCGCGCCATCGAAAGAAAGCTCAGCATCAAGGAGGGAAAATGATCGGCGCTGCCGTCGCTCACCTGGGGGAGTCGACTGTGTTTGCCGCCCTCACGGCAATCTTGCTGCTCGCATTCCGCATTCGCAAGCCGCGCGTTCGCCATGCGGCCTGGCTGCTGGTTGCCATCAAGTTCATGCTGCCGGCTTCTATCTTCATGAGCCTGGGTACTGGGATGCGGGCGCTGGCGCCGCAACCGATTCCCATTGCCTGGCCCGGCCCCACATCTCTGCTGGCGGGCGTTTCCACTATGCCGTCGCCGGCGTCCGTTTCCAACCCGCCAATGGAAACTGCGTTCCTGTGTATATGGCTGGCGGGCGCGATTTTCGCGATAGGCGTCTGGCTGCATCGTTTACGCCAACCCTTTCGGACCGTTCCAGCGCCACAGGCGGAAGTTACCATCCTGCATCGTCTCCGAACCCAAGCCGGCGTTTGCCGCAGCGTGTCTCTGCGCCATTCTCAGGACCTTATCGCTCCCGGACTAACGGGAATCTTTACGCCGGTCATCTGCATCTCGGAAGCTCTGCAGGGCGAACTGGAGCCGGCCGAGTTCGAATCGGTGCTGCTGCACGAGTTGGCGCATGTGCGGCGCTGGGACAATCTTTGCAGCGCGGTTGTCCACGCGCTTGCGTGTTTATGTTGGTTCTACCCGCTGCTGTGGTGGATCGAGCGCAAGATTGCGTTCGAAGCCGAACGCGCTTGCGACGATCTGGTCCTCCGCTGGGGTGCGCCGCCCGAGAGTTACGCGGACGCCATTCTGAAAGTTTGCCGTCTTCAGATTGCGGCCCCATTGGCCGGCGTCTCCGGCATCGGATCGAGGTTAAGTGAGCGGGTGGAGTGGATTCTCTCCGAACGGACCGGCAAGCGCGGCGGCTTGGCCGGTGGCGTTTCGATCGCTACGTTGGTGGTTGCGATGACGGTTGCGCCGTTTGTTGTGGGATTCCTCGCCCGGCCGATGTTGGCTGTTGAGAGCGCGCCCCAGGTTACTGCGAGCGTACCGCAAACTCGGGCGACCGTGGCTGCGGATCCGACGCCGCAACCGGCGACCCGCACAGCACAACGGCGGAAACCAAAACCTGTGGCGACGACAACGAACATGGCTGCGCAGGACCAGAAACCGCCGGAAGTCCGATGCGCCTATATGAGCGTCTGGTACCCCGAAGGAACCGTCGGCCGCATGGGCTCCGACCGCATGTGTGTTGCTGCCGCAGACGGCTCACCGTGGTGGGCTCCAATTGAGACTGCCGGCCGGCCTCGCGTGGGCGAAATCGTGGACCTATGGGCGGTAAGACGCGAGCCGGGAGGTCTGCCAGTTTGCACGGTTAGAGAGTCCAAGTCGGATACTGAGTGCTCTTGCAAGTCCGGGCCAGTTGCTCTCGGAGAAGTCGTCACCAGCGTGCGGGGCGAGAGGTTGGTCTGCGATAAGAGGTCGACGCGAAAGGTCGCCGAATGGCAGCCCTTCATCCCAGGAAAGGATAAACAATGAATCGCCTAATAGTCCTTGCCGCCGCGATGATGGCTTGGGCCGCCCCGCAGGATGCGCCCGCTCCGGCATTCGAGGTGGTGTCGATTAAGCCGACCCCCGATCCGCCGATCCGCACCGGAATGTTTCCCATCCCCGGAACCCTGACCGTAGGCAACTACACTCTCAAACGCTTGATCCTGGACTCGTACCGGATCAAGAGCTACCAGCTCTACGGAGGACCGCCGTGGATCGATTCCGAACACTACGATATTGTCGGCAAGGCGGCTAGCAAGGCCAACATGAGTGAGATGTCCAAAATGCTGATTCCCCTGCTGGCCGACCGGTTTCAGTTGAAGATACATCGCGAAACCAAGGAGTTACCCACATACGCGCTGGTGCTTGCCAAGGGCGGCCCGAAAATGAAGCCAGCGACGGAGACTGACAGGTCTTTCGGAATCTTCCCATCGGGGCCAATTACTGAGATCAGGGCCTTCAGATTGGGCATGCAGTTCTTCTCAAACATCCTCTCGGGCCAACTCGACCGCCCTGTACTTAACGAAACCGCACTGACCGGAGAGTTTCAGTTCACCCTGCGCTACCTGACGGATGACGCCCGGCCGAGCCAGCCGGGAGAGACTGAATCGCCTTCCGATCCAAACAGCGCATCTATCTATGCGGCGATGCAAGAACAGTTAGGGCTGAAGCTGGAGCCAAGGAAGGGCCCCGTAGATGTGATCGTCGTCGATCATGCCGAAAGACCTACGGCCAACTGAAGAGAGCGGGCAGAGCCGGCGCTACCCAGAGCCGCCGCAGGTGAACAGTTCCCGAAGAATGTCCACATCCGTCATCACACGGATGCCATGCTCTTCACAAAATTCTTGGGCTGCGGGGGAGGCAAAATGGCGTGTGTTTAGCGTACACAAAACATCTGCTTTGCCATCCGCCGCCGTATAGAGGACAGGGTCATCGGCGGGATCGAACACGGTAATCGGCTTGACAATAACCGGTTCAATCAAGTGGGCGTCATCGGCCAGACTGGCAGTGAATCGCGATGCTTCGCTGGCATTGATACGAAACCGCGCCTAAATCCGGGGATAGAGCAGAACCCGTTCGACCTCGTCGAGGATGAACCACGACAGAACCAGCGCATGACCGCTCAGAATAATGTCCAAGACACGCAATGCCGGGCCACGGGGACTTGTAGCGGCTCGAACAAGAATGTTCGAGTCAAGAGTAAATCTCACCCGCGCCGGCCACGGACGTTGTCGAAGGCCTCGCCGATTATGTCTTCCCGCTCTTGATCCGTGATATCGAGCGCGCGTGAGCCGATCTCACGGGCTTGGGCAATGATGTCCCGGCGCAGTTCTTGCCGTTTGGCGGCGTCAGGAGCGCCGTGAGGACGATAGGCATTGATGCTGATTGTCTCGTCGCTTGAGAGCGCGCGGCCCAGCCAGCGTTCCACGATTAGCCGCTCGTCACCAGCCAAATCGCTGGCCTTTTGTATCGAATAGTCGGGCATCGCAGAGCTCTATCTATTAGGATAAACGATTTGGACAGCGGTTTTGGCTCAGCGCCAGCGCCACGGCGCCGGCTAGCGCACCCGCCAGCGTTCAATACCCGTTGACACCCCCGGCTGCATAGTGACTTCGACCCGCAGTCCCATAGTCGTGACCGGTTTGAAGCTCACATGATTATATTGATTCTTCGCCACGCCGTACGGCCCAGCCGATTCTACCGGCTTCCATTCGTCGCCGTCTTTGTAGAGAATGCGCCAGGACGCGGGGACTTTGCAGCCGCCATGGCCGGTATCGTCGAACCAGTACAACTGCGATTCGGAAACCGTGCTGGGCTTCTCGAATGCATACTCCACCCAGCCGGTGCGGGCGGAAAGGTTGGCGGTCCACCAATCGAAGTGACTGCCAGTATCGGATGAAGTTGGCTCGTCTTCTTCCTTAATGGCATTAGCGCTGCGGCGCGCGTCATTCGCGATCTTCGCGTTCGTGGTCACGTTGGGCGGCGGGGCTGGCCGAGCGTCGGCCTCGGTGGTCGGAAACCACACCAGCATCTGCCCGGGACCGCGGTTGGCCCAAGCGTAGTAAGGAATCGCGGTGATCTCCTCGGGCGTTCGGATAAGGTTGCCCTGCTCGTCGCGTGAGAGAGCAATACCTTTTGTCTTAATCACTTCCACGCCTTTTAATAGATCGGACTTGAACTCGGCGCGCAACGGCTCGTTGTCGGGAATAATCAGGTTGCGAACCTTGCCGCCGGGGTTATCCACCCATTCGGCGGCGTAGACTACCGGCCCGCGCTCAATCGACACGCGGCCGGTATCTGCCGTGACCAGCGCGTTAGCGGCGACGCGGCGGATGGGCATGGGCAGGTTGAGCTCGATGGTATCGCCCGCCTTCCAGGTGCGGGTCAGCGCCACGTAGCCTTTATCGAGCTTGATCGGGACCAGCTTGCCGTTCACGTTGAGCGTTGGCTGCCCGGCGAATTTGTCGGCGAAGCGGTATAGGTCGCTGGCGATGGGCTCATTGCGCGCCCAACCTGGAATGCGCACATTGATGGTCATGGCGGCGGGCTGGTCCGGGGTGACTGTCATCTTCACGTCGCCATCCCACGGGTAGCGGGTCTGCTGCGACACCTTCACGGTGCGGCCGTTATCCATCTTTATATCGGCGGTGCTGCCGATATAAAGATTCACCCACAAGGTGTCGCCGCGCTGCCCGTAGACATAGCCGGGAACCGACGCGATAAAGCGCGTAATGTTCCCCGGGCAACAGGCTACGCCGAACCACGGGCTGCGCTGATCTTTGCCGGCGAGGCCGGTGGCTTCCAGCGGATTCTGATAGAAGAACGTCGTGCCTTCGAGCGACACGCCGGAGATCAAACCGTTATAGAGCGTCCGTTCCATCACGTCGATGTATTTCGCGTCGGCGTGCAGCAGGAACAGACGGTGGTTCCAGTAATCGTTGCCCACGGCGGCGCAAGTTTCGTTGTAGGCGGAGATGTTGGGCAGCTCGTAATCGTTGCCGAAGGATTCGCCCGCGGCCCTCGCGCCAACACCGCCGGTGACGTGCAGCTTCTTGCCCGCCACGTTGTCCCAGATTTTATCGAGCGCGTTGACGTAGGCAGTGTCGCCGGTCAGTGCGGCGACGTCAGCCATGCCGGAATACATATACATGGCGCGAACGGCGTGTCCGCCGGCGGGCGCGTCGGTTTGATCCACCACGCGCTTGTTGGCTTCCACGTAGGCGTTGCCGGCGCCGCGTTCCTGGCTATCGGGCCCGCGCGAATCGAGCATGAATTTCGCCAGATTCAGATAGCGCGCGTCGCCGGTGACGCGGTAGAGCTTGACGAGCCCCATCTCGACGATTTGATGGCCGGGCCAGATGGCGCGCTTGCCGGGCCCGAAGGTCTTATCGAGCAGATCGGCCGTGCGCAGCGCGATATCGAGCAGCGAGCGCTTCCCGGTGGCCTGATAGAAGGCGGCGGCTGCTTCATAGAGATGGCCCAGATCGTAAAGCTCGTGGCTGTTGACGCCTTCGAGGATCCAGCGCTCATTGCCCGACCACGGATGCGGATGCAGCGGGTCGATGGTGCGCGCGGTGTAGAGATAGCCGTCGGGCTCCTGGGCGGCGCCGATGAGCTTGATGACGTTGTCGCAATAGGCTTCGAGCGCGGGGTCGGGATGCACGCTGAGCGTGTAGGCCGCGCCTTCGAGAACCTTATAAACGTCGGTGTCGTCGAAGGGATAGGGCGGGTACTTGTGATTCTCGAAAGGCTCGCCGCGCAGGGCTTGGGCGGCGCGGATGAAATTGTCCATGCGGCCGGTCTCTTCATCCTTCTTGAAGGCGAAGGGGATGGTGACGGTGCGGTTGGTCTCGATACGCGGCGCCCAGAAGCCGTCGTTCACGTGCACGGCGGTGAACGGCACCGGCTTGACGGGGTAATCGCGCTGCTGGGCAAGGCACGCGAAGGCGCATAAGACCAGAGCTCCGAACGCTTTCATGAGGTTCATTATAGTCTTGGGAAAGCCCAGCTGGCCGGGTCGCGCGGCAGCCCTTCATCGCGCCGCCCACAATGTGTTGGCACGCGAATCAATCTTGCACGGCGCTGGTGACCCCATGAAGCATGGGCATCTATCAGTGCTTCCCGTTTCCGCCGCGTTCCAGGAACGCCTTTAGCAATTGCTGCAACTCCTTCATCTGCTCTCGCGATTCCAGGTGCAGGTTATCGAACTCGCGATTCCGCTCGCGCTCCCGGCGGGCGTCTACAACCGCCAGGCGAATGGCCCTGTGCAGCACCCTTTCCGTCTTCGCCTGGCTTTCCCGGAGTTCCGCCATATCGCGGTCGCCGCGCATTTCGTGGTCCGCGATCATCCGGTCGTGGTGTTCGAGCCACGTCTCGTGGTCCATAGACTTAATTCTGACAGAGATCGAGCCGGAAAAATTGGGGCGCAATGAGCCAGAAGAGAGATGAAGTGCTCAGTCGCCTGCTGCGCCAGGGTTGTCGCATGGATCGGGAGCGTGGCCGCCACACTATCCACATCAATCTGTTGAGTATCTCTAGAAAGTCGTGACTGCTTCGCTGTAAGTCCGGTCCGGCGCCGAGGCAATCCTTGCCATCTCTCCGTAGTCCAGCCAGTTTAATTGGCATCGGGAACAATCGTCGATTACTACGTTTCCGGGTCCGCCGTAAAAATGCGTGTCCATGGGGCGATGGCATTTGGGGCACTCGAGGCGCCGCTGCAGTTGCCGCGGATCGGCTGGTTTCAGCGCCGCGCCGGGCTCCCCGCGCCGCGACCTCATCAGCTCAATTACATCCACAAAGATGCTCATGTCTACCAGCATCCCCTTACACCGGGCGCAATACGCTACCGGATGCTCATCGAGCGTCGCTTGCTCCAAACCTGTCGCGCAAACGGGACACGGCCGCCCAGACGGTTGGCCCAGAACACGAACACCATCTTCATTGCGGTCGGGGTAGAAAATGTTGCCGCAGTAATCGCAGTGCAGGCATTGCTGGTCCTGCCGCAAGCGCATCGGCGCGCCGCAATTCCGGCAGTTCATAGAGCCCAATGTTACCGGAAAACGGCGTGCATTCGAACGCCATCCACCGGCGGCGCTTTGAGATCCAGCTTATAACCTTCGCCCAGCCGTCGCGTGATCGCGGTCTGCTTGGCCCGTGGATGTACTTTTATCGAGATACGCGCCATTCCACTTTGGCTCTCAGGTTGGCGACGCCGGCGGCCGCGCGCGTATCCACCACGTCGAAGGCAATCGCGTCGTCGAGCCAGTCGTGGCTCGAGCCATCGGCGTTTTGCGTGGCTACGGTCAAGGTGTAACTCTGCGGCGTCAGCCAGCACTCGATCAGGAAATCGACTTCCAACTCGTCGCCCGGTTGGAAATCGCCCAAGGGGGTGTGCTCAATGCGTGTGTTGGCGCCATAGACATCCATGCCGATGCGGGTGCGGATGAGTATCCCGACCATGGGGTCCGAAGCGGCCTGGCGAAAGCGCGAGCGCACGCGCACGGTGACGGGTTCGCCGCCGGCAATGCTCTCCGCCGGGTCGCCGCGCGAGTTGAGCAGGGCCACGCTCAGGATCTCGCTGGCGCCATCGCCGTGGCGGAAACTGGAGTGGAGGCGCTCGGTCTTCTTTTCGCGCGGCTCCTGCCCCAGCACCAACCCGGTGTAGCGGTTGATGACGTCGTTCGGTTTGCCTTCGGCTTCAATGCGGCCGTGCAGCAGCAGAATGGCGCGGTCCGAGAGCTGCTTCACCAAGCCCAGATCGTGAGAGACGAACAACACGGTGATTTTGCGCTCGCGCAACTCATGAAACTTGCGCACGCAGCGGTTGGCGAATACTGCGTCGCCCACCGCCAGGGCTTCATCGACGATGAGAATTTCCGGGTCGACGTGAATGGCGGTGGAAAACGCGAGGCGCACGTACATGCCGCTGGAATATTCCTTGACGGGGCGCTCGATGAATTCGCCGATTTCGGCGAAAGCTTCGATGGAAGGCATGGCGCGGTCGATTTCGGCGCGGCTCAGTCCCAGGATTTCGCCGTTGAGGTAGACGTTCTCGCGCCCCGTGAATTCGGGGTTGAAGCCGGCGCCGAGCTCGAGCAGCGCGGCGATGCGGCCGCGGGTGACGACGCGTCCGGTGGTCGGTTGGAGAATGCCGCAGACGATCTGCAGCAGCGTGCTCTTGCCGCAGCCATTCGGTCCTACAAGGCTGAGCGTCTCGCCCTTTTCGACGTTGAAGCTGATATCGCGGAGCGCCCAGAAATCGGTGTGCAGCGGGGAAGATCCGGGCAGAAACTCGCGCAGCCGGTCGGCGGGACGGCGGTAAAGGCGATAGAGCTTCGAGACGTTTTGGAGAAGGACCAAATCTGATGGTAGAACATCGGGGCGGAGGGCAAGCTAAAGCATGCCCCACCAAAACGGCTGGAGCGCTACTTTTTAAAAGATGCCCCTACTCATCGCGCAGCGCTATCGCCGGGTCGATCCGGGTCGCCCGTTTGGCCGGCAGCCAGCACGCAAGCAGAGCCGCGACGGCAAGAATACACGGAACAACCACGAACGTCTCCGCGTCGCGCGCGCCCACCACCACCAACATGCTCTGCAGTAAATGCGAGACAGCCAGAGAGGCGATGGCGCCGAGAGCGATGCCGAGCAGCACCAGGCGCATGCCCTCGCGCAGGATCATGCCCTGAACATCGCCGGGGGCTGCGCCCAGCGCCATGCGAATGCCGAGCTCCCGTGCGCGCAGAGTCACTGAGTAAGATACAATCCCATAGATTCCGATGATCGCGAGCGCCAGCGCGAGGCCGCCGAATACGCTGAGCAGCTTGGCTGAGAGACTCTGCGCCCAGAGCGTCTTCTGAATCGTGGTCCGGACAGTTTCAGGGTCTAAGAAAAGGTTTGGATCGACGTTCTGAATTTCCCGGCGTACGTTGGCAAGCACGGTCGCCACCTCGCCGCCGGCGCGGACGTAAAGAACCGAATAAGCGAAGTAATACTGCGGCAGAGCCAGGTAAATCATGGCTTGCGGCAGTTCGCCGATCACTTGATAGTTGGCGTTACGAACCACTCCCACAATCTGCACCGGCTGATTCTCTCCGGCGAATTCGATCACTCGGCCAATGGCTTCCTGGCCCGGCCAAAAGTGAGCGGCGGCAGCTTCATTGACAATGGCTACCTTAGGACTGGTCTTGGCATCCTGCATGGTGAAGTCGCGGCCGTGTACGATGGGTATTTTGACGGCCTGAAAGTAACCCGGCCAAGTCACGCTGGTCAATGTGACTCGCCCTACCCCGCTGGCGGTATTATCCTGACCTTCCAGCAACACGGTGCGCGCGCTGCCGACGTTGAACGGCGGGTCCTTCGCCAGCGCTACCGCTCTTACGCCGGGTACGGTAGCGGCGCGCGCGAGAATGCGCTGCTCGTAATCGCGGCCGCGGGCCTCGTTGTAGCCTTGGTTAGCCACGTTGAAGGTAATAATCCCCAAGTGATCGGCGTCAAATCCCGGATCCACCTGATTCGCATTGATTACGCTGCGGATGAAAAGGCCGGCGCCCAACAGCGCGATCACCGAGAACGCCAACTGGCCGATTACCAGCAGTGAACGCGCCCCCCACTTACCGCCGCCTGAAGAAGGCTGCCCGCTGCGCTCTTTCAGATCGTTCACCAGATCGGCGCGAGTGGCTCGAAACGCCGGAATCAGTCCGAAGAGTATGCCGCTCAGAATGGAAACGGCCAGCGTGTAGCCGAGGACGCGCGGGTCCAGGTCGAATCGAAAACTTGCATATTTGAATGCGGGCGGACGCATCGACCACAGCACCGAGCCTGCGCTTTGCGCCAGCAGCAGGCCGAGCGCTCCACCGCTCACAGAGAGGATCACGCTCTCCACCAGAAGCTGGCGGATGAGTTGCCAGCGGCTTGCTCCCAAGGCCAGGCGCAGCGTGATTTCCTTGGTGCGGGCGGCCGCGCGCACCAACTGCAAACCGGCGACATTGGCGCATGCGATCAGCAGAACCAGACCCGATATGATCAGCAGAATGGAGCCGGTACGATTGTAGATGTCGCGATCCTTGTGGCTCAGAGCGGCCTCGGAAATGGGCGCCAGCTTCACCCCGCGGCCGTTGTTGTCGCGCGGATATTGGCGCGCGAGATCGGCGGCGAGGCTCTGCATGGCGCCTTCGGCCTGCGGCATTCCCATGCCGGGTTTGAGCCGGCCCACCACGGAAAATACCGACGCCCGGCGCTGATTGACCCACGCGACGGATGGAAACACCTGCGGGTACATCATCATGGGGACCCACAACTCGGCGCCGTAGAGTTGATTGATTCCCTGGAACCCGGGCGGCGCCACGCCGACGATGGAGAACGCGCGGCCGTCAATGACGAACGAGCGCCCAACCACATGAGGATCGGCGGCGAATAGCCGGTTCCAGAGGCCATAACCGATCACGGCGACGGCATCGGCGTCGGGCGTGACATCTTCCTCGGGCAGGAATCCGCGCCCGAGCACCGGCTTGACGCCGAGCGCGGTAAAGTAATTGCCGGTCACGATGTGCGCCATCAAGAGCCGCGGTTCGCCCTGGCCGGTAAGGTTCACGGTGATGGGAGCATACAGCGCCAGCGCGGAGAAGACGTTGTTCCGGTCGCGATAGTCCTTGTAGTTGAGATAAGAGCAGCCCAGCGCGCCGGCGCTGCGCGGGTCGACGGTGTAAACCGATGCCAGCGTCTCGGGATTCGTGAGCGGCAACGGGCGCAGCAGAATCGCATTCAACAACGTGAAAATGGTGGTGTTTCCGCCGATGCCCAGCGCCAGTGAAAGTATTGCGACAAGCGTGAAGCTGCGATGCTTCGCCAGACCGCGAAGCGCATATTTCAGATCCCCCAAGGCTTGTCCCCGTTACTTGCCGTACGTTCTAGTACAGAGCAGTATACAACATTCGTATCCGCCTTTGAGGAGGTTTTCCAGCATGCTTGCGCGCAGGGTTGCCATGGCAGGCTCACCGCCTCGGCTTCCGTTGACCACGGAACGTCATGTGACCATCCGCAGTCGTCTTTCCGGCCCGTAACTGGGTATTTGCGGGACGAATCTTCCTCCAATGATCGAGCAGCGTGAACCGCGCCCAGCGGCGCCGCGAAATTTGGGCATTGACATGCTCTATCGAATGCCCGGCGAAGTTCATGCCGGCAGCTTTACGAGCCCTGGAGGGCAATGACAGTGTTAATGATTACCTCGCATGTGAAAGGCCTTGTGATTCGGGCGACGGACGGCGAAATTGGAACGGTAAAGCAACTCTACTTCGACGATGAAACGTGGGCCATCCGCTATGTCACGGTGGACACGGGCGGCTGGTTGGGCGGCCGGGAAGTGCTGATTTCGCCCATTTCCGTAGCCGGAGCGGATTGGCAGGCCCGGCGGCTCGATGTGTCGCTGACCAAGAAACAGGTGGAAGATAGCCCCGATATCGATACGCACAAGCCCGTCTCGCGACAGCATGAGGCGGCATACCTCGACTATTACGGATATCCCTATTATTGGGGTGGCCCCTATTTATGGGGTCCAGCCCTCGTCCCAGCGACTTTGGGTGTGCCGTTGACTTATCCCGTTCCAGCCATTCCGGCGCGGCTAAGCGAAGCGACGACGGATTCGCATCTGCACAGCACCGAAACCGTAACCGGATATTACATCGATGCGACCGACGGTGAAATCGGCCATGTCGACGGGTTTGTGATGGACGACGAAGCCTGGGCGATCCGCTACCTCGAAGTGGCGACCAAGAATTGGTGGCCGGGCAAGAAGGTGCTGGTTTCGCCGGGATGGATCGAGCGCGTGAGCTGGATGGATTCCATGGTCTATACTGGCCTCACGCGGGAAGCCATTCAAAACGCCCCGGAATACGACGAATCCATGCCGATCACGCGCGAGTATGAAAACCGGCTCTACTTTCACTACGGCCGGCCGGCCTACTGGCTGCGCCAG
>Ga0302326_10024773_pt1 | contig 12181 bp, 6 predicted proteins | sample Palsa_T0_3_FD_202264 | JGI IMG/M metagenome (GOLD analysis project Ga0302326, IMG submission 202264) | Peat permafrost microbial communities from Stordalen Mire near Abisko, Sweden - Palsa_T0_3 | ecosystem: Environmental > Terrestrial > Soil > Palsa > Peat permafrost | place: Sweden: Abisko...
GGAGGCCGTCGGCCACCCGATCAATCATGGCAGCCTGCCATCTCTCCCGAAGAACTCACCGCCGCCGTTCATGACAATCTTCGCAACCTGGGCCTGGACGGGCTCGAAGTGGTCAACTACCGCGTGATGGGGCTGGGGCACGGCCCCGCGGAGGGATCCATTGCCGAGCAGGTGACGACACTTGCCGATCTCCGGCGTAAGGGTCTGATCCGCCACATCGGAGTAAGCAACGTTACCGCCGCACAGCTGGCCGAGGCGCGGGCGATCACCGACATCGTGTGCGTGCAGAACCACTACAATCTGGCCCACCGCCATGACGATGCCATGATCGATGGCCTGGCCGGGCACGGCATTGCCTACGTGCCATTCTTTCCGCTGGGCGGGTTCACGCCGCTGCAGTCCTCCACTCTATCGGACGTCGCGAAGCGGATCGGAGCTACCCCCCTGCAGATCGCGCTGGCGTGGCTGCTGCACCGGTCGCCGAACATCCTGCTCATCCCCGGCACCTCCTCGCTCTCCCACCTGCGCGAGAATTTGGCGGTGGGGCAGTTGACTCTGTCACCGGGAACGCTGCGAGAGTTAGACAGCATTGCCGCGGAAGCGGTGGCGCACTGATGACTACCGAAGACGGGGCCGGCGTTTCGAGAGGTTCAGATGTGTCCCGCTGACACTGCGCTCACTCGCGAACGGATTGTGGCCGCGGCCGAGGACGTGATCCGCCGCTTCGGTCCGGCTAAGGCTACGGTGGTGGACGTGGCCCGGGCACTCGGCGTCAGCCATGCGGCAGTCTACCGGCATGTGGAGACCAAGGCGGAATTGCGGGCTCTGGTCGTGGGCCGATGGGCAGAGGCGACTATGCCTCAGCTGCGGGCCATCGCTTCCCGCCCCGGTCCGGCTCCGCAGCGTTTACGGAAACTTTTCAACGCTCTCATCGCTGTCAAACGCCGCCGGGCGACCGACGATCCGGAGCTGTTCGCCGCCTATCGAACATTGGCGGCCGATGCACGGTCCGTCGTTGACGCTCACCTTGACGAGTTGGTCGGGCTGGCTGCCATGGTCATTCGGTCCGGCGTGAAGGACGGCACATTCCGCGCCGTTGACCCTGTGGCCGCTGCCCGGGCTGTCCTTTTTGCCACGTCACGATTTCACCACCCGGCCCACGCCGCCGAATGGCTCAACCCGGCCATCGACGCGGCGTATGACGAGGTGTGGCACCTGCTGATGCACGGCCTGTGTGTGGGGAAGAGTCGTTCCAATTCACTTAGTATTGCGGCAAGTGCCTTGCGTCCGGCGAAGGCAAAAAAAAATTCCACGATAGGCAGCCTTCTAAGCCGCTAAACCAAGGCGAGCCAGCAAATTCTGGAATCTGGGATCAGATCGAAGCGGGTCGTAGGCGGCGTCTACTTTCAGGGCGGTCAACCCGTTGGAACGCTGGGCGTAAGCTTTTTCGAGCCAGGCCATAGCCTGATCCTTGTCTCCGGTGCCCAGGTACGCCTGAACAATCACGATCGGATCCATGGGTTGCCGTCGGTTTAACTCCAGCAATTTCCGCAACGCCGCTTCAGCTTCCTGCCGCCGTCCGGCGCGGCCGGCGACAAAAGCCAGATTGGAATAGTGCCAGGCGGTCTCATCCGAATCGTGTTTTTGGGTTTCGGCGAGGGCCTCGGCGAACATTCCTTTCTCGATATAGGCGTCGGTGATCATTCCGCTGCGCGAAAAGTTCGGGTCCAGTTCACGAACTGCTTTGAACTGGGCGATAGCCCGATCGTATTGGCGTGAGTAATAGAGAATGGCACCATTGTCAGCCGCGATAATCAGGGAAAGCGGATCGAGTTGGCGAGCGCGCTCACTCTCGGCGAGCGCCTCATCGAAGCGCCCCAGCCAGGTCAGGTGCTCGGCATACCAGTGGTGAGCGGTTGCGTCGTTGGGATTTAACTCGATCGCCCGTTTGAATTCCTTTTCGGCAGTCTGCCAATCGTAATCATGGTTCTGGACGATTAAGGCGAGGGCGGCATGTGCCTCCGGCAGGCTGTCGTCGAGTTGCAGAGCGTGCAAGGCCGCAGCGCGCGCTTTGTCCATGTACTCGCCGGGTGGAGCGCCGCTATAGCCGCCGATCAGAGCGTAACTATCCGCCAGCCCAACGAAAGCCCGCGCGTAAGTGGGATCCTTCGCCGTAGCTTGCTGGAAATAGCTGATCGCCTGCTGAAACCCTTCGACGCTCCGCCGATTCCAAAAATACAAGCCCTTCAGGTAAAGGTTGTACGCCTCAAAGGCCTGGGGTGAGAGCGTGGGCTCGGGCGCGGAGTGAGGTTCGGATGCAACGGCCTTGCGCTCGCCCAGAGAGGTTTGAATCTCATCGGAGATTTCACGGGCGATCTCGCTCTGCAGAACCAGCAAATCTTTGAGTTCGCGGTCGTATTGCCGAGCCCACAGATGGGTCTGGTCTTTCATCTCGATGAGCTGGGCAGTGATCCGCACCTGGTTGGCGTCGCGCCTCACGCTGCCTTCGAGAACGTACTGAACGCCCAGTTCGCGGCCGATCTGCGCCAGTGATTCCTGGCTGTTCTTGTAGTGCATCACCGAAGTGCGGGCGATCACGCCCAGGTGATGAGGATCGAGGCTTCCTAACTGGGTGATCATCTCCTCGGTCATCCCGTCACTGAAATAGCTCTGACTTGCATCTCCCGTCAGGTTCTCGAAGGGAAGAACTGCCAGCATCATCCGTTCGCCGGAGCGCGGGGAGCGCGCCTGAGAATGCGACCACCGGAAGTAGAACAAAACCGCAGTCACGATGATTGCGACGACTAGAAGGGGGTCTAGCACAAGCCTGACCCATCTGCGCCGCCCGACTCCCGCTCCGGCATCCGCCGGGGCAGGGGAGGGAAGCGCCGGTGCCGCTGGTTCTCCATGAACCTCGGCCACGGTCTCGGTCGCCGCCTCGACCACGGGCGCAATAAAACGATAACCCTGTCCGGTAATGGTTTGAATGAAGCTGGGCTGGTCGCTGTCGTCTTTCAGAACCTGACGAATTTTTCGAACCGCGCCATTGATGCTGTTGTCGGTATCGAGATGGACGTCTTTACCCCAGATCTTTTCGGCAATCTGTTCGCGGGTAACCGCCTGACCCCGCTTCTGCACCAGCAGGAGAAGAACCTCCATTGGAATGCGTTCCAATTTGAGGAAACGGCCGGAGCGAGAAAGCCGGGATGCCGCGAAGTCGAGCTCGAAACCGTCGCCAAACTTGACGCAGTCTAGGATTCTGGCTGGTTCCGACGGCACACGACCTCCCCGGGGCAGGAAAAATATTCTAACCCGTTTCCTTGGTTTCGCAGCATCTTCTGTATTTTCATTCAGTTACGGCGACATAAAAAATAATAATCCGACAGCCGTCCGCTATTGAGCCGGACGCTGTGTAGGGGCACTATGCGCACCGGCAGATTGGTAGAGAGAAGCAAAGAAGTCTGTCGACACCAGAGTGGCGGACACTCATTAAGAAAACCAGTCAAGCCAGGAACCTGATCAACAAAGCTGGGAGAAAAACTTCATGAGACGAATTCTGTATCTGTGCTTTGCCCTGGCGCTATTCCCGGGGATGTGGGTAGGGCAGCCTGGGAAAGTTATGGCGGGATCTCCGGCGGAGAAGAATGCATTTACCCCAGACTCAATCCAGTACGGCCCGGCGCCCGCCTTCGTAGCTCCGGGGGCGCAGCTCGCCGTGCTCGAGGGCAATCCTATGGCCCCGAGCGGCGACTATACCGTGCGTCTGAAAATGCCTGACGGATACCGCATCGCGCCGCACTGGCATCCCAAGCGCGAAAACGTGACCGTGATCTCCGGGACGTTCAAGGTCGGCATGGGCGACCGCTTCGAGGAAGGCAGCATGATGACCTTTCCTGCGGGCAGCTTCGCCTACCTCGATCCAGACATGCACCACTATGCCATGGCCAACGGCGAAGTGGTGGTCCAGATTCATGGGATTTCGCCGGTGCAGTTTAACTATGTCAACGCTGAGGATGATCCCAGTCGAAAGAAGTAGGCGATGCGATCTTCCAACTTTGCCAGCCGCACCGCGATGAGGCGTTGCAAACGAAAGAGGAACTGCCGTCTTTCCGAAGGAGATCATCGCCAAGGATGTTGGCTAACAACGCCGATCGCTACGAGCTACGAATAAGCAGATCGCCACGAACTACGAATTCACGAACGACGGATTAAGGAGTGCCATGTCCTCCACTCATTCTTTGCTGACGTGCTTTGGAATTTGCTTGCTGAGTTCTGCCCTCATCGCGCAACAGCTGGTTGTTCCCCCATCGTCCAATCCGGGCGCGGCCATGACGATTGTGCCGCGCCTGGTGAATTTTTCCGGGAAGGTAACGGACGGGCAAGGCAAGCCGATCTTTGGACCTGACGGCGGAATTGCCGGGGTCACCTTCGCGATTTACAAAGATCAGTACGAGGGCGCGCCGCTGTGGTTGGAAACGCAAAACGTGACAGCGGACGCGCGGGGCAACTACACCGTGCAACTTGGCGCCACCAAGCCCGCGGGATTGCCTCTCGATCTATTCACTTCGGGCGAAGCCCACTGGCTGGGCGTGCAAGTCAGCGGACAGGCTGAGCAGCCGCGGGTGCTGCTGCTCAGCGTGCCCTACGCGTTGAAGGCGGCGGATGCGGAGACAGTCGGGGGGCTGCCCGCATCCGCCTTTGTGCTGGCCGCACCGGCCTCGGTTGGTGGGGGATCAAACACGAATATTGCAGCAGCTCCTTCCACGTCGGCGACGCCTCCAGCATCTTCCGATGTAACTACGACTGGCGGGACGGTGAACGCGTTGCCACTGTTCACGACAGCGACCAATGTCCAGAGCTCCACGATCACGCAGACCGGAACCGGCACTACCGCGAAGGTTGGCATCGGGACGACCACGCCGGTGGCAACGCTCGACGTCACAGGCAGCGCGACGGTTCGCGGCTTGTTAACTCTGCCCGCGACCGGCACTGCGACAGCCACAGCAGGCAAGCCCTCGCAGGCGCAGGAGTTCATTGCTTCGTCCTTCAGCAGCGCTAGGAGCGCGGCCATCAATCAAACGTTCCTGTGGCAGGCCGAGCAAGCTAATAACAACAGCGCCAGTCCGGGGGCAACGCTGAATTTGCTGTACGGACTGGGCACAGCCAAGCCCGCGGAGACCGGACTACGAATCGGTCCCAAAGGCATCATCGCATTCGCTCCCGGACAAACATTTCCCGGCGGAAGCGGCAACGGAAGTGTGACCAGCGTCGCGCTATCGGCGCCCGCGTCGGATTTCACGGTAAGCGGCTCACCCATCACGAGCAGCGGAACGCTCGGGCTCAACTGGAGTGTCCCTCCAACGAACGTCAGCACCGCCAATGCGATCGTAAAACGCGACGCCACCGGCAGCTTCGGTGCTGGCGCGATAACAGCAAGTTTGGGCGTTACCGGCATCTCGGCGGGCTCCGCAACTGCTGGGATCACCGGGCAAAACGCCCTCGGCGGATATGGAATTTACGGCGTGGCATCGGGGACAACCGGGCAAGGCGTGTGGGGTGAAAGTTTCGGTACGGCGAACGCCAACGGCAACGGTCCTGACGGAGTACACGGAGTTACTCATTCAGGTGCGGGTGCGGGAGTCGCTGGACTGAGCGACGGCGCAGGCGGAATTGGAGTTTACGCCCAGGGCCGCGGCTACGGGCTTTACGGTGTCGCCGGAGACAACGGCCACGAGTTGGCCAGCGGAACCGGAGTGTATGGCTCCAGCTTCTTCGGTACGGGCGTCGCCGGTAACAGTGCCTCCGGGGCAGGGGTGTCAGGCACCAGCACAACCGGCCCAGGAGTCTACGGTTCGAATCCGAATGCTTTTGGATTCGTTACCGACAGCAACGTGCAACAGGCGCGCTCCGCGGGTGGTTGGGTCAAGGCGATGGTGTTCATGGACACGCGGAACAATGAGAACACGATTTTGCGCTGCTTCAACTCAACCCTGCCGGGCGCCGCTGCGACCACTCCGCCCTGCGGCTTTAACATAGTGGATCCGCCTGAGTTCTATGGCCGAGGCATTGATTTCGGCTTCCAGGTCGACGACCGGTTCATCGTTTCGCAAACCTCCTACAACCGCAACTTCATAACCCTGTGCGTTGACACCGACCCCGACTGCCACGCCTACGACTACATGCCAACCGACACACAAGTCCTGGTGCAGTGTTGGGACAGCGATGGCAATGAAAACGGAAATCGCTACTACGTCCTCGTCTATTGAAGGGCGATAGACAATCCGCGATTCCGCCACGGCTGAACGGTTGCCGTGCGATTCCGGGGATGGGTGAATCGGCGAACAAATGCGAGAGTCGAGCTGGAATAACGCCATGAAATTAAACCATCTGCTTCATTCGCTGTTAGCTATCGCTATCCTCTCGACTCTCTTGGCCGGCCAGGAAACACCAACATCCCGTGCGACCGTGCCTCGTCTGGTGAATTTTTCCGGCAGAGCAGCCGATGCGCAGGGCAAGCCGATTGCCGGAATTTCTGGCGTGACGTTCGCGATCTACAAAGATCAATTTGAGGGCGCGCCGCTGTGGCTGGAAACGCAAAATGTGGCGGCAGATGCTAGAGGCAACTACACCGTGCAACTCGGTGCCACGAGGCCCGCCGGATTGCCTCTCGATTTATTCAGTTCGGGCGAAGCTCGATGGCTCGGTGTGCAGGTCAGCGGGCAGGCGGAACAGCCGCGCATTTTGCTGCTGAGCGTTCCCTACGCGCTAAAGGCGGCGGATGCGGAGACCATTGGAGGTCTGCCGCCTTCGGCGTTCGTTCTCGCCGCACCGACCTCGGTCAGTGGGTCAATCAGCAATAGCGCAGTTCCTTCCGCTTCGGCGACGCCGCCCGCATCCTCCGATGTAACTACGACCGGCGGGACGGCAAGCACTCTGCCTGTGTTCACGACCGCGACGAATATCCAAAGCTCCGCGATCACGCAAACCGGAAGCGGAACCACGGCGAAGATCGGAGTCAATACCACGGCGCCGGCGGCAACGCTCGACGTGACCGGCAGCGAGACGGTTCGCGGCCTATTGACTCTGCCCGCCACGGGCGTGGCCACGGCCACCGCGGGCAAGCCATCGCAAGCGCAGGAATTCATTGCTTCCTCTTTTAGCAGCGCGAGTAGTGCCGCAGTGCATCAGACATTCCTGTGGCAGGCCGAGCAAGCCAATAACAACACCGCCAACCCCGGAGCAACGCTGAACCTGCTCTACGGAGCGGGCGCAGCCAAACCCGCCGAGACTGGGCTGCGGATTGGTCCCAAGGGGATCATCGGATTCGCACCCGGCCAGACTTTTCCTAATGTGGCGGGCGATGAGACGGTGACAGGAAATTTCAGCTCCGGCGGCTCTGTCAATGCCACCACCAGCTTCGATATCGGCGGCACAGCATTCGCGTTTGGTTCCACCGCGAAAGCGAATGCGTTTCTCGGCTTTGCCGGCAATTCCACCATGACCGGCTCCTATAACACAGCCAGCGGATATCAGGCGCTGCCGGCTGACACGTCGGGAGCCAGTAACGCGGCATTCGGAAGCCTGGCACTCTTCTCGAACACAACCGGTTCTTACAATACCGCAATGGGTGCGACTGCTCTCTACTGGAACACTGCTGGCGTGTACAACACGGCGGTCGGTTTTCAGGCACTCAATAACAACACCACGGGCGGATCGAATACTGCCACCGGACTCAACGCGCTCTTCGCCAACACCAGTGGCGGGCAAAATACGGCCAGCGGTTACGATGCGCTATTTGCGAATACTAGCGGCTCGTACAACACTGCCCTGGGTTCGTATGCTCTCTACCTTAACACCACCGGCACGTACAACACGGCACTGGGCACGCAGGCGCTGGCCAACAACACCACTGGCGGATCCAATACGGCAAGCGGACTCAATGCACTTTACGCCAATACCACCGGCAGCCAGAATACGGCCAACGGATATGAGGCGCTATATCTGAACACCACCGGGGCGGTCAACACTGCCACCGGCTATCAGGCGCTGGCCAACAACACCACCGGCACGTACAACACGGCAATCGGCACGCAGGCGCTGGTCAACAACACCACTGGCGCAAACAACGCCGCGTTTGGCACCTACGCGCTTTACTCCAACACTACGGCCGGGGGAAACACAGCGCATGGCTATGCGGCGCTCTTCTGGAACTCAACCGGCGCAAACAACACGGCTACCGGGTTTCAGGCGCTTAACAATAACAGTACTGGAGCCGAAAACAGTGCTGCGGGCTACGAGGCTCTCTTTACCAACACCGTTGGCTACGACAACACCGCCTCCGGATACGACGCCCTTTATTCCAACACGACCGGCTGGGACAATACTGCCGATGGCTGGAATGCCCTTCGCTCCAATACCCAGGGAACCTTCAACACGGCTACCGGCAACCAGACCATGTACTGGAATACCACCGGCATAAACAACACCGCCGACGGCTACGCCTCACTGAATCACAACACAACGGGCGGCACCAATACGGCTACCGGTGCGTTGGCACTGAACGTTAATACGACGGGTGGAGGAAACACGGCGGACGGAGTTTACGCGCTCGCACTCAGCAACGGAGACACCAACACGGCCGTGGGAGCCTACGCGTTGGGAAATAACACAACGGGAGCCCAGAACACCGCGGTGGGCTATTACGCTCTCGTCAACAACAATACTGGCAACGGTCTGACGTGCGTCGGCTACAACTGCGAAACCGGTTCTGACGCTCTTACTAACGCGACCGCGATCGGAGCCCATGCCAAGGTCTCGCAAAGCAATTCTTTGGTTCTGGGCGGCGCCGGCGCTTACGCGGTAAAGGTCGGCATCGGCACCGATGCTCCTTCGAGTGTGCTCACCATCGCGCGCGGTGCGGGTCATCCTGTGAGCGATAGCTGGGAAACCTATAGTTCACGCCGCTGGAAGACCAATATCCAATTATTGCGTAACGCGCTCAGCACGGTCGAGCAGTTGCGCGGCGTCTCGTATGAATTGAAGGACTCGGGCAGGCACGAAATCGGCGTGATCGCGGAGGAAGTGGGCGCCGTTGTGCCGGAAGTCGTCACTTATGAGGAGAACGGAAAAGACGCGCGCGGCGTCGATTACAGCCGCCTGACCGCGCTATTGATCGAAGCGGTCAAGCAGCAACAGCGGGAGATTCATCAGCAGAAGGCCGCCCTCCGCACGCAGGCTGTCGCCATTCGCGGTCTGAAGTCCGACCTTCAGGCAACGCGACAGAGCCTACGGAATGTAACCGCGAAAGTAGCAGCTTCGCGGCTCGATGAAGTGGCTGCGAAGTAGAGGGTAAGTCGACCGCGAGCGACGCGTTCGATTTCAAGGCGGAGGAATTGCACGAATCAGACTCCGGCGATTCCGGCTCCGTAAAGTTTGGTGGGAACAGGGCAACTCTGAGAAATGGAGAAACTGTTATGAAGTGTGGAAGGTATCTACTGGCTAGGATTGCCGTGTTCTTATTATTTTTCTGCTCCGTAATGAACGCGCAGCAATCGTCTCCGCCAGGGCAGTCTGCGGTGGTCCCGCGCCTGGTGAATTTTTCCGGAAAAGTGGCAGATCCGCAGGGCAAGGCGCTGCCCGGCATTGCCGGCATCACTTTCTCTATCTTCAAAGATCAGTTCGAGGGCGCGCCGTTGTGGCTGGAAACGCAGAACGTAACGGCTGACGCCAAGGGCAACTACACCGTACAACTCGGCGTGACCAAGCCCGCCGGATTGCCGTTGGATCTGTTCAGTTCGGGCGAAGCCCGTTGGTTGGGCGTGCAGGTCAGCGGGCAGACTGAGCAACCGCGCGTGTTGCTGCTCAGCGTGCCTTACGCACTGAAGGCCGCCGACGCTGAGACCATCGGCGGCTTGCCACCCTCAGCCTTCGTGCTCGTCGCGCCTCCGGCGACAGCGGTCTCGAATAACAACGCCGCCGTTACCGCCACGTCAGCGCCGCCGCCCGCATCGCCCGATGTGACCACGACTGGCGGCACGGTAAATACTCTGCCGCTGTTCACAACCGCGACGAACGTTCAAAACTCCGCCATCACGCAGACAGGAACCGGAGCCACGGCGAAGATCGGAGTCGGAACCACCGCGCCACTCGCAACTCTCGACGTGAAGGGAAGCGCCACTGTTCGCGGCGTTCTAACTTTACCCGCCACCGGGACAGGCACCGCGACCGCCGGCAAAAATTCGCAACCCATTACTTTATCAACGTCGGTCTTCAACAGCGCGACCGGCACAGCTATTCCGCAGAATTTCCGCTGGCAGGCTGAGCCCGTGGGGAATGACAGCGTCACCACCAGCGGCTCCTTGAACTTGCTCTACAGTTCAGGCGCCAACACGCCCGCCGAAACTGGATTGAAGCTCAGCAGCAAGGGACTTTTCACCTTCGCCACCGGGCAAACTTTTCCTGGCACCGGCACTGTTTCGAGCGTAGCCACTGGGGCGGGATTGACCGGTGGACCCATAACATCCTCCGGCACACTGAGCGTTGCCACCGGCGGCATCACCAACGCCATGTTGCAGCATCCTTCGCTGACTGTTACCGCCGGCAGTCCGTTAACCGGCGGCGGAGCAGTAGCGCTCGGTGGCACCACAACTCTCGGTCTCAAATCCTGCGCCAACAATCAGCTTCTGCAATTCATCAGCGGCGCCTGGACCTGCGCCAATGCCGCCGTGGGATCCGTAACTAGCGTGGGTCTGAACCCGCCAAGTACAGACTTCACTGTGACTGGCTCGCCGGTTACAAGCAGCGGCACTCTTACCATGAACTGGACCGTTGCACCTACTTCTAACGACGTCGCCAGCGCCATCGTGAAGCGCGACACTAACGGGAACTTCAGCGCCGGAGGCATCGACGCCAACGGTATCTACTCGTACGGCGGAGCAGGCAGCTATGGAGTCTACGGTGCGAGCTCAAATGTGGGCGTCGAAGGCGTCGGCGGCACCGATGGTGTGCTCGGCGTCAACGGCACAGGCGCTGGGGTTCACGGTCTGAGCGACACGACCTCGACTCCGGGTGTGCTCGGTGAAAACAGCATCACTCATACCGCCTGCTGCGGACCGGACGGAGTCGATGGCGTATCACTCCTGGGAACAGGATCGGGCGTAGCCGGTTTCGCCAGCAACGGGGGCGACGGGATTTACGCCTATAGCGATACGGGCTTTGCGGGATTTTTCTATGGCGACGTCGACGTAGATGGCAATCTTTCTAAGGCTGCGGGCTCATTCAAGATTGATCATCCGCTCGACCCGGCCAACAAATATCTTTTCCATTCGTTCGTCGAATCCCCGGACATGATGAACATTTACAACGGCAATGTCACCACTGACCACAACGGCGCCGCCACCATTCCTTTGCCGGAGTGGTTTGAGACTTTGAATCGCGACTTCCGCTATCAGCTTACGGTCATGGGCCAGTTCGCGCAGGCCATCGTGGCCGTCGAAATTTCTAATCATCAATTCACTATCAAAACCGACAAGCCCAACGTGAAGGTATCCTGGCAGGTCACCGGCATCCGGCATGACGAATGGGCCAACGCGCACCGCATACCCGTGGAGCAAGAGAAATCCGCGGCTGACCGCGGACTCTACCTGCATCCCGAACTCTTCGGTGAACCGCCCGAGAAAGCGATCGGCGCGAAACGCTATCCCATCGTTCTGAAAATGGCCAAGGAGCGAGCAGAGCGATTGGCGACAGCAAGCAAGCCCTAAGACTACTCATCGACACGAGGTCGCGCGTTGTTGGAAAGTGCGATTCGAAAAATGGGACAGCCTAATGCAGTCGCTGGTGCGGAGAACAGGACTTGAACCTGCACGGCCTTGCGGCCACTGGCTCCTAAGGCCAGCGCGTCTGCCAATTCCGCCATCCCCGCATCTCTGAAAGTTTAACATTCCACGCACTGTACAGCGCGTGGGCGGATGCTATGGCAAAAGTTCGTTATGAAAGGTGGAGTTTTTTGTCCGTACTCGCAGAAGTTCGCGTCTTCACCTCGTCAACTCCGCAATCTGTATGTGAAACGGTTCCAGCAATCCACCCGTAGCGTGATCCACAGCGGCTACTGCTAATTGGTAGCCGACTTCCGCCTGCAGCAGGCTTTGCTGCGCGGCCGCCAGTTCGGTCTGCGCCTCCA
>Ga0302326_10024774_pt1 | contig 12181 bp, 2 predicted proteins | sample Palsa_T0_3_FD_202264 | JGI IMG/M metagenome (GOLD analysis project Ga0302326, IMG submission 202264) | Peat permafrost microbial communities from Stordalen Mire near Abisko, Sweden - Palsa_T0_3 | ecosystem: Environmental > Terrestrial > Soil > Palsa > Peat permafrost | place: Sweden: Abisko...
TCATCATCAGGATCGGAATAAAGACGGCAATAAGAGAAATGCTCATCGTCAAAACCGTGAAACCAATCTCTCCCGCGCCTTTCAGCGCGGCTTCCATGGGCTTCATGCCGTTTTCGAGATGGCGCGTAATGTTTTCGATCACGACGATCGCATCGTCAACCACGAATCCCGTGGCAATGGTCAGCGCCATCAGCGAAAGATTGTCCAGGGTATAGCCCATCAGATACATCACGCCGAACGTGGAGATGATGGATACCGGGACCACCACACCCGGAATAAACGTCGACCATCCGTTGCGGAGGAAAATGAACACGACCAGTACCACCAGCCCGATGGAGATGATCATGTTGCGCTGGCCATCCCTGATTGAATCGCGGGTCGTAATGGTGCGGTCGCTGGCGATCCTGAAACGGACAGTCGGCGGAAGCTGGGCCTCAAATTGCGGCATGAGAGCTTTGATCCGCGCGACCGTATCGACGATATTCGCATTCGGCTGGCGGTTGATCTGGATCTGAACCATCGGATTGCCGTTAACAATGCCGAGGTTCCGAACGTCTTCATTCCCATCGATGACGCGGCCGAGGTCCGACAGGCGGATTGGCGCGCCGTTCCGATAGATAACCACCAGATCCTTGTAATCCTTCGCAAGGAAAAGCTGGTCGGTTGCGTAGATCGGAATCTGAACCTCGGAGTTGGCGAGCGCACCCTTCGCTACGTTCGCATTGGCGCCCTGGAGGAACGATCCGATTCGATCGAGCCCCACGTTGTAGATGGAGAGGGGCTGCGGATTCACCTCGACGCGAACCGCGGGAAGCGAGCTTCCACCAACCGAAACCTGGCCGACTCCTTGGACTTGCGATAACTTCTGGGCGAACACGGAAGAGGCGATGTCGTACAACTGAGGCCGCGGGACTACATCCGACTCGAGTGTCATCAGCAGGATCGGCTGGTCGGACGGGTTGATTTTCCGGTATCTCGGCAGGGAGGGAAGATTCGAAGGCAAACTTCCCGCCGAGGAATTAATGGCCGCCTGTACCTCGCGCGCCGCCGAATTGATGTCGCGGCTGAGGTCGAATTGGAGTGTGACCTGCGCGGACCCAACCGAGCTGCTGGACGTCATTTCCGTGACACCCGCGATGCGCGTGAACTGCTTCTCCAGCGGAGTCGCAACAGACGCGGCCATAACCTCGGGGCTCGCCCCCGGGAGGCTGGCGCTGACGGTGATGGTCGGGAAGTCCACCTCCGGCAACGCAGAGACCGGCAATAGCGTGTAGGCGATCGCGCCGGCAAGCGTCATCGCAACCAGAAACAGCGTGGTCGCAACCGGCCGGCGAATGAATGGTGCGGAAATGCTCATATAGGAAGCCTTACGCCAACGGAGGCGTAGACAATAGCTGCTCGCCTTCTTCTAAACTGCGAGACCGAGTGATCCAGGCTGCAATACGTCCGAAAAACAGATAAATAACTGGTGTCGTGAAAAGCGTCATCACTTGGCTGACCAGCAATCCACCGATGATGCAGATGCCCAGAGGCTTTCGCAATTCCGAACCGACGCCGCTCCCGAAGGCGAGAGGCACGGCGCCGAGAAGCGCGGCCATCGTGGTCATCATGATCGGGCGGAAGCGCAGGAGGCACGCCTGATAGATCGCTTCCTCTGGCGGTTTGTTTTCCTTGCGCTCCGCTTCCAGCGCAAAGTCAATCATCATAATGGCGTTCTTCTTCACGATGCCGATCAGAAGAATGATGCCGATCAGCGCGATAACGTCCAGGTCCTTCTTGAACACCACCAACGCCAGGATCGCGCCGACTCCGGCTGATGGCAGCGTGGAAAGAATGGTGAGCGGATGCACAAAGCTCTCATACAGCATGCCGAGAACGATGTACACGGTAACGATGGCCGCGAGGATCAAGACCGACTCGTTTGCAAGCGACGATTCGAACGCATGGGCCGTTCCCTGAAAGCTAGGTTCGATGCTGGCAGGCATACCCAACTCTTGCGTCACTTTCTTGACATCCTGAACGGCCGCGCCCAGAGATACCCCTGGAGCCAAATTAAATGAAAGAGTAACCACCGGGAACTGACTCTGGTGGTTGATCTCAATAGGGGAAGGGACGAAAGTCGCGGTCACGAACGATCCGAGTGGAGCCGGGGGAATTGTCGCGGCGCCCGTCAGAGCCGTGTTCGTTCCCGCCAGCGCGATAGTAGACGCGAGATTGGCGGACGCCGCCCCAGTCGGCACGTACATGTCTTGCAGGGAAGCCGTATCCTGCTGATACTGAGGTTCAACTTCAAGAATCACATGGAACTGATTGGTCTGAGTATAAATCGTCGACACCTGTCTCTGGCCGAAGGCATCGTAGAGCGCGTCGTCGACGTTTTGAGGCGTGATACCAAGCCTGCCCGCCGTGTCACGATCGATATGGACGAGCAATCCCAGGCCGTTGTTTTGCTGATCGCTCGCGACATCGCGCAATTCGGGCAACTGTTTCATCCGCTCGACAAGTCGCGGCGCCCACAAATCCAGCAGCGCCTTATCCGGCGCATCCAGCGAGTACTGATATTGAGTCCTGCTGATCCGGTCCTCCACGGTCAGGTCCTGCACGGGCTGCAAATAAAGCTCGATGCCTGCCACTTGTTGCACCTTCGGCTCCAGGCGCCGGATCACGTCGACCGCGGAGTCTCCGGCGCGCTGATCGAGCGGCTTCAGCGTAATTTGGATGCGTCCGGAATTCATGGTCGTGTTCACGCCATCGGCGCCGATGAACGAAGTGAGATTCTCAACCGCCGGATCCTGGCGGATCACCTGGACCAGTTGCTGCTGCAATTTCGACATGGCGGAAAAAGAAACCGTTTCGGGCGCCTGCGAAATGCCGAGGATCGCGCCCGTATCCTGCACGGGGAAAAATCCCTTCGGGACGATCACGTAGAGATAAATCGTAAGGGCCAGCGTGCCGGCAGCCACGAGCAGCGTCGCAGTCTGATGGCGCAGCACCACGCGAACCATTTTGCCGTACTGTTCGATGGTTTTTTCGAAGCACATCTCCGACCAACGGTACAACTTGCCCTGGCTGGCCTCCGGATGGTGCTTCAGAATACGAGCGGCCATCATGGGAGTAAGCGTCAAAGAGACAAACGCCGAAAATACGATTGTGACCGCGAGAGTCACCGCGAATTCACGGAACAAGCGGCCCACAATATCGCTCATGAAGAGAAGAGGAATTAGCACGGCGATCAGGGAGACGGTCAGCGACACGATGGTGAATCCAATCTCCGCCGATCCCTTGAGCGCGGCTTGCATCGGAGCCTCGCCCATCTCCAGATAGCGCGAGATATTTTCGATCATCACGATCGCATCATCCACAACAAAGCCGGTGGAGATCGTGAGCGCCATCAGCGACAGGTTGTCCAGGCTATACCCGAGCATGTACATCACGGCGAACGTGCCCACCAGCGAAAGAGGCACGGCGATGCCAGGTATGATCGTGGCCGAAGCGCTGCGCAGAAAGAGAAAAATCACCATTACAACCAGGAAGGTGGTTAGCATCAGCTCGAATTCGACATCCCTCACCGACGCCCGGATCGTCGTCGTGCGGTCGCTGATAACCTGCACGCTTATGCCTTGGGGCAGAGATGCTTCGATTTGGGGAAGCAGCGCCTGAACCGTATCGACGACGTTAATGATGTTGGTCCCGGGCTGCCGCTGAATATTCAGAACAATGGCCGGGTCATTATTCACCCAAGCCGCGAGCTTGGTGTTTTCCGCGCCGTCAATGACGGTGGCGACATCGGAAACGCGAACGGGTGCGCCGTTGCGATAGGCGATGATGATGGGCCCGTACTGCGCGCCGGCCGCAAGCTGATCATTGTCGTTAATCGTCCATGCCTGATCCGGCCCGTCAAAATTTCCCTTGGCCTGATTGACGTTTGCGCTGGCAAGCGCCGTTCGCAGTGTCTCAAGACTCAGGCCGTAGGATGCGAGCGCGGTTGGATTCGCTCGCACTCGGACTGCAGGACGCTGCCCTCCGCTGATGCTTACCAGCCCCACACCTTGGAGCTGCGAAATTCTCTGCGCCATGCGCGTTTCCGCAAGCTCTTCGACTTTCGGCAGCGGCACCGTTGTAGACGTTATGGCCAAAGTCAGAATGGGCGCGTCGGCAGGGTTCGTTTTGCTGTAAACAGGAGGAACCGGGAGATTCGCGGGAAGGAAACTCGTCGCTGAGTTGATCGCCGCCTGAACCTCCTGCTCGGCGATGTCGATACTCAGATCGAGCGAAAACTGAAGCGTGATCAGCGAACTGCCAAACGAGCTGATCGATGTCATCTGCGTAAGCCCGGGCACCTGTCCAAACTGTTTCTCCAGGGGCGCCGTGATGGAGGACGTGACCACCTCCGGGCTCGCGCCAGGGTAAAACGTCTGGACCTGCATCGTCGGGTAATCGACCTGGGGCAACGCCGAGACCGGCAATTGCCGGAATGCCACGAAACCCACCAGCACCACGCCAAGCATCATCAGTGACGTTGCCACTGGTCTGAGGATGAAGATTCGGGAAGGACTCATTGACCGGTGTCGCCGTGTTGGCCCTTTTTGGAGTTACCGTCACCCTTGTTGGGAGATTGGCCATCGCCTGGCTTGAATCCGGACCCGGATCCGGATCCGGGCCCTGCTCCGCCGCGGCCTCTCCGTCCATTTCCACCACCAGGGCCGCCGGAGCCCCCGGAGTTATCCAGCTCTCCGGCTTTCCGGACTCGGACCTGAGCGCCTTCGCTCAGCCGGTCGGTGCCATCGACGACAACCCGGTCCCCTTCCGAGAGGCCACTCAGAACGTCGGCCAGGGTGTCGGTGGTTATTCCCACCTGAACGGTTTTCAGGTGCACTTTGGAATGATCATCCACAACATAGACAAACGTTCCTTGCTGGCCATTCTGGATCGCCACGTTTGGAACGACGAGTTGATCGGTCAGCGTATCCACAAGCAGGCGAATGTTCACGAATTGCTGGGGGAAGAGCGCATTATCCTTGTTGTCGAAAACGGCTTTCAGCTTCGAGGTGCCCGTCGTATTGTCAATCTGGTTGTCCATGGTGACTAGCTTCCCGGTTGCCAGCTTCTTGGAGTTATCGCGGTTATATGCATCCGCTTCCATATGCGCCCCGGCCCTGAGCTTTTGCGTGACTTCCGGAAGACTGTCCTCAGGGATGGTAAACAGAACGGATATCGGCTGGAGCTGGGTGATCGTTATGATGCCCGTCGCGTCAGTGGCGTGGACAATGTTGCCGGGATCCACTTGACGCAGACCCACGACACCCGTGATCGGTGCCGTAACCTTGGCATACACCAACTGCAGGTTGGCGTTCTCGATGGCGGCGAGATCTTGTTTGATGGTGCCCTCGTACTGCGCAACCAGCGCTGCCTGCGTATCGAGTTGCTGACTCGGTATGGCATCCGTCTCCCGCAATTTCTGGTAACGCGCAAGGTCTACCTTCGAGTTGTCCAGAAGAGCCTGATCGTGCGCGAGCGTGGCCTGAGCCAAATCCAGTTGAACCTGATATGGCCGTGGATCCAATTCCACCAGGACTTGGCCGGCCTTGACCAAGTCGCCTTCATTAAAATCCGCCTTCATAAACTGGCCGTCGACCCGCGACTTGACGATAACGGTGTAGAACGCGGTTACGTTGCCTAGCCCGTTCAGATAATTTGGGATGCTGGAGCGCGTGACATTGGTTACGACTACCGGCAACGGGCCAACCGTAGCGCCACCGCGGCCACCGCCTCCGCCAAAACCGCCCCCACCGCCAAAACCACCGCCGCCGCCAAAACCGCCGCCACCTCCGCCACCACCGCGTTGGGCTGTCTGGCGCGCAACCGGCTGGCTCGCGCGCCAGACCGCGTATCCCGCGACACACGCGACGATCAGCAAGAGAACTAGCCAGATCAGTCCGCGCTTCTTTGATTTTCCCGAATTCGGCGGGGTCGGGCCATGTTGGCCGGACAGATCAAGTCGTTCCACTTCATGCACTGTTTTCAATTGAGGGGCGCTCCGCTTCTTGTCGTTCAAACCACCAATTGAGAATGGACGGCTTGGGGCGACGGAAGGTTACCTGGTATCACAACTCTATTTCGACTTTCCAGCCGGCCGATAAGATATACGCGTCCAGTTCAGTATGCAATGCCGTAGCCGGGCTCTGCGGAGCGGCCCCTGAAACACGGTGTCACTGGTCTGGGAAGACGCCTCTGCGCGCGGCTATTTTCCGGCTCAGTAGTCCGGTGCATGCTCTTTGCAAGGTTAACTCAGCTTCCACAATGCTGCAAAAGTCTGTATATCTCCCAAAACTTGGCCGTCGGCGCGTGCGTTAGGTGCATTTTTATGAATAGCTTAGCCCTGCGCCAGGCCAGATGAGGCTCTGGCAACCAAACTGCAGCCCGCTCCTGGACGGTTTAGGAGTTGGCGTGGGTGTGTGCCCGCGAGCCATAGCACATCTGGGCAGCCGGGACCGTCGCTCGCGAACCGCTATTGACCGCTGATTAGGATCATCCTCGCGGCGGCTGGGCTGCAGCAAAAAAGCCTTTCTCGCGTGACGTTTTTCCGAGCGCTTTTGCGCATTGTCTAGTGAAGCCGCGGACCGTACTCAACCTGACGCAAGGCAGTTCGCTCTAAGTGGGAATCATCGGGAAGTTGGATGGCCCGGCGTACCCTGCGACGTTCTTTTTCAGCGCGAAATTCTAAGTTCGAAGTTGGGAGCCTTTTAGATGACAACGAGACTGGCCCGCCATTCGCTGCTTGGCGTCTTCGCGGCCTCTGTTCTGCTATGCGCATCCCCCAAGGCCGCCTTCGGTCAGTCCGTCTGGAATGGGTCCGACTCGAACAATTGGTTCACGGCTGGCAACTGGTCCTCTGATGTGGTTCCGAATAGCGTGACGACAGATGTCGTGATCAGCAGTTCGGTGAATAATCCGGTTGTCCTGGGCGCGAAAGCCAGCGTGGAAAACCTGACGCTTATGAACAACAGCGTCAGCCTCAACATCACCGGGGTGACCGATGGGCTTGGGATTGCCGGGACCAGCATTTCGAATGCCGGACTCATCGAGATAAACAACGCGGCCGCGATGTTCATCGATAACCCGAGTGTCACGCTGAGCGGATCCGGAACGGTAGAGTTGGGCACAGCCGCCGGAGCCAGCGGTACCATCGAAGCCGGCGTAGCCGGAACTGACATCCTCATCAACGAGAGCACCATTCAGGGCGAGGGAGATATCGGGGGCAACGGTTTATCGGTAATTAACGGAGGAACGATCGACGCCAATCTCAGCGGCGAGGCCCTGGTCGTTAGCACGGTGGGCAGCAGCGCGGTGATCACAAACTTCCAGACCGTCGGCGCGCTCCAAGTTCTGGGCCTGATGGAGGCCACAACCGGCGGAACTTTGGATATTGAAGCGACGGTGAACAACGCCAACGCGGACATTGTGTCAAACGATGGCGTGGTGCAACTCCTCGGCGCCGTGATTCAAGGCGGCACGCTGACGACCTTAAACCTCGGAACGATGGGGTCCGCCACCGAATCCAGCGCCACGCTGGACGGCAGCACCGTTTCCGGAGCGGTGACCATCAGCAGCGGCAGCATCTATTCGATCTACAACGCGAGCACCACGAGCGTCCTCGGGACGCTCACGAACAATGGCGCGATTGAGATCTATGGTGGGACTCAATTTGGCGCAAATTTTGCGATCAGCGACAACGTGACGCTCAACGGCGGCGGCGTCATAAACCTCAGCACGTACGGTAGCGGCCCGGCTCTTATCGGGGCGAATGCCACCGGGCTGACCTTGACGAACGCCGACAACGTCATCCAAGGCGCGGGCGTCATCGGCAACAACGGCATGACCCTGATCAATCACGGAATAATCGACGCCAATACTCCTTTCAGCGCTGCAAGCATGAGCAGTACGGGGAGCACCGGTATTTTGTTCCTGAGCGCCGCCACCAGGAACTTCGACGGCCTGATGGAAGGCACGAACGGCGGCACGCTGCAGATTCAATCGGTCGTGAATAACACGGCGGGCGTCATATCCGGCAACAGCGGCGCGGTGGCACTGAGCGGAGGCACGATTCAAGGCGGGACCATAGAAACTTTCGGCACAGGGACGGTGGGAAGCATTTCCGGCGGCGGCACGCTCGACGGCAGCACGGGCGCAGGCGTGGTGACCATCAGCAACAACAGCACCTATACGGTGAACAACGGCAGCGTAACCACTCTCGTCGGTGAGATTTTCAACGTCGGAACGATTCAGATAGACGGTGGAGACGATAACAGCGGAGTTTTGGTGACGGGAAACACCAATGACGCGTTTGTGACGCTTGAGGGCGGCGGTACGGTAAACATGACCAGCGCCACGGGCGGCGGGGGCGCGGTGATTGAGGAAGAAAATCACACCACACAAACTCTCATTAACGTCGATAACACCATTCAAGGCGCGGGAACGATCGGGAATACATTTCTGACCCTCGTGAACGGCGGCACGGTGGATGCGAACACTTCGGCGGGCAGAGGCGTGCTGTTCATCAATGCCCAGGTCACCAATTCGAATGGCGACGATGGCGGTTTGCTCGAAGCCACGGATGGCGGCACCCTGCAGCTTCAGACCACCGTCGCCAACGACAATGGCAACATCACGGCGGACGGCGGCGAAGTGCAACTCCTCAGCGGGACCGTGATCCAAGCGGGGACTCTGAACACCATGAACGGCGGGACGATGACAGGCATTTCCGGCAACATCGTGCTGGATGGCAGCACAGACGCCGGGCCAATCGATATCAGCGAAGGCAGCACCTACACCAGTGCGATCGGCGCAAGTACATACATCATCGGACAGATCGCCAACGAGGGCACGATCCAGATCGACGGTGGCGACGGCTCCTTTGGAAGCCTGATCATCAACACGGGCGAGGTGGAGATAGCTGGTGGTGGCACCATTATCCTAAGCACGGCCCCGGGCGGGCGCGAGGCCATCATCGAGGCAACCGCCGCTGACGAAACTCTGACCAACGACGACAACACGATCGAGGGCGCGGGAATCATCGGAAACGGTGGCCTCGCCGTGAACAATGGCGGGATCATTGACGCCAATGCCTCGGGACAAACGCTGACGCTGAACGGTACGGGCGGAGTGGTCAACGCGAATTTGCTGGAAGGCACGGACGGTGGCACGTTGCTGATCCAAACCGAAATTGACAACAGCGCCGGCGACATCACGGCCGACGGCGGCACGGTCAGCGTCGATTCGATCATCGATGGTGGGACGCTGAATTCCCTGGATGGCGGAACGCTCGAGACCACTCCCAATGGCCTTGCCGTGCTCAATGGTGTGACGATTTCCGAGGGCAGCACCTACCTCAACCCCAACAACTCGCAACTACAGGTTTCGGGAACAATCGACAACGAGGGCACCATCCACCTGAGCGCCACAGGCGCCGGCTCCACTATGGAGCTCACCGAAGATACGACGCTGACGGGCGGCGGCACCGTAACGCTATCTGAGAACGGCGCCGGCTCCGCTGCAGCCATCTCTGAGGCATTTCAGGTCAGTGGCGCGACGCTCACTTCCGATAACACGATCCAGGGCGCCGGAGCCATCGGCGACAGCGATCTGACATTTGAGAATGACGCAACCGTCGACGCAAATGCCACCGGCCAGACGCTGACCCTGAACGGCTCCGGCGGAGTCACGAACACGGATCTGCTGGAAGCCACAAACGGAGGCATCCTGCAGATAAGCACCGGGGTTGACAACACCGGTGCAAACATCACAGCCAACGGCGGCACGGTAAGCATCGACTCCGACATCGTTGGCGGAATTTTGAATTCGGAAAATGGCGGGACGCTGGAAACAACGCCGAATGGCGTTGCCGGGCTGAAGGACGTGACGATCTCGAACGGAACCACTTACATCAACGGCAATGATTCTCAACTCCAGGTGGAAGGAACGATCCTCAACGCCGGCGCGATTCAAGTAATCGCCGCCGTGAACAACTCCTTCCTTGTCCTCACGGACGACACCACGCTTGAGGGCGGCGGTACCGTTACGCTCAGCAGCACCCCGAGCGAAGGCATCGCCTTCATTCAAGGGAATGGCAACACTCTTACGAACGTCGATAACATCATCCAGGGTGTGGGGACGATCGGCAACGGCACGTTGGCGCTCGTCAACGGCGGAACGATCGACGCGAACGTCGCGCCCACCGCGCTCACCACCGGTGTCCTGCTTCTGAATGCCGATACGACGAACTCCAACGCCTCGGAGCCAGGTCTTCTTGAAGCCACAAACGGCGGTATCCTGAAAATTCAAGCCACGGTGGACAATTTTAACGGGTTCATCACGGCCGCCGGCGGCTCGGTGCAAATGTTGAATGGGACCGACATTGAAGGCGGCACGCTGACCACCACGGCCGGCGGCACGATGAGCACGTTCTCCGGCAACATTACATTGGATGGCAGCACAGCCTCAGGAGCCATCATTATCACTCCTGGCAGCACCTACACGGCAAGCAACAGTACCGGCACGTTCATCGCAGGGACGATTACGAATTTCGGGACGATCCAGGTGAACGGAGGCGCGGGCACCAATGGGTTCTTGGTCGCCGATGGTGACGTAACGCTGAACGGCGCAGGCACGGTAACGCTGACCACGCTCCCCACTACAGGCAATGCGATTCTCGAGCAGTCGGCTGCCGGCGGCGCGACACTCACCAACGTCAACAATCTTATTCAAGGCGCCGGGATCATCGGGAACAACGGTCTTGACGTGGTGAATCAGAGCGCCGGAACAATCCTTGCGAATGCGGCGGGACAGACGCTCACCCTCGATGGCGGCACGGTCACAAACAGCGGCACGATGCGCGTCAAGGCCGGCAGCACGATGACCGTTACATCGACACTCACGAACTTCAGCGGCAACACCCTCACCGGCGGCACCTACATCGTGAACGGCGCGTCGGGGACGGGAAATACAGGAACCATGCGGCTTTCCTCGCTGGGGAACGTCGCAGCCGGCGAAATCGTGAATAATGCCGCGAGCATCACATTGAACGGCCCGACAGCGAGCACTCTCCTCATAGACGCCGGCGGCAACGCTGCCCTCAAGCCTCTGGCGGCCAACACGACCGCCTCATCGAGTTTCACGATTGAAGGCGGCTACAACTTCAATACGATCGGGAATTTCAGTAACGCCGGCACTGTGGGCATCGGCCTTGGTAGCGCTTTGACCCTGGGCGCAACCGGGGCGAGCACCTACACGCAAGCGGGAGGAACCACAGCCACCACTTCCGTAATCGGTACACTGAGCGCGGCGAGCGTCAGCATCAACGCAGGAACGCTCCTGGGCACGGGCACGATCACCTCCGCCAATTCAACGATCGGTGCGAGCGGCCACCTCTTGCCGGGCACGTCGACCACCGTCCCGGGGACGCTTGGTTTTACGGGGCCGCTTACGGTTAACGGAACTTTGAACGAAGTGCTTACGAATGCCGGCTTCGGCCTCACGACCGTCAGCGGCAACCTGGCGCTGAATGCAGGCAGCAGCGTTCTGGATATTATGCAGGCGGCCGGCTACGATCCGGCGGTAGGCACTGCCCTTGTGATCATGACGGCTGGCACTCCGGTGACGGGAACGTTCGGGACGATCGATAATGCCAGCTTTGATGGCGGCGCCGAGACCTGGAATGTTCTCTACAATCAAGGTGGCGATAACGTTGAACTCGTAGCCGCGGCCGTTGCGGCAACGCCGGTCACGGCCGTGTGGAACGACGGATCGGGAAGCTGGACGACCGCCGCCGATTGGTCATGCAGTCCGGGCGCGACAACCTGCGTTCCCAATAACACCGCAACAAGCTTGTACAGCGTGACCCTGAATTCCGCCGCCGATACGCTGACGCTCGATAATACACACACGCCCTCCGCCATCACGATCAGCAACCTCACCATCACGGCAGGCACTCTCGATATCACCGGGGGAGCGTCGATTACCGCACTGGGCGCGACCAACAACAGCGGCACCATCAACATCAATGCCTCCACGCTGAACGCGGGCGCGCTGACCAACAGCGGCACAATCACCGAGAGCGGCACGAACGCTTCGCTCGTCGCCGACCTGACCAACTCCGGCGCGATGAACTTGAATGGTGTCGGCG
>Ga0302326_10024775_pt1 | contig 12180 bp, 9 predicted proteins | sample Palsa_T0_3_FD_202264 | JGI IMG/M metagenome (GOLD analysis project Ga0302326, IMG submission 202264) | Peat permafrost microbial communities from Stordalen Mire near Abisko, Sweden - Palsa_T0_3 | ecosystem: Environmental > Terrestrial > Soil > Palsa > Peat permafrost | place: Sweden: Abisko...
GAGGCCGCCGGCCGGCGGAGGGGCGCGATTCTGATCTGGATCGCCGGGGTCGTCGCCGTGCTGCTGATCGCGTTTGTGGTCTACAACGAGCTGACGATGCGCCGGGCGCAGACCGTCGCGAGTGTGACGACCGCCGAGCCCGTTTCGCCGTCTCCCTCAACGCAAGGGAGCGAGCCGCCGAGTGCCTCCCCGATCCAAACGCACGTCATAATGCCCCAGGCCCCGGCCGGAGCGCAGTTTGGCCCGAACACCCTTGCGTTGGTGCTTTCGGCTCCTTCATGGCTGCGGGTCACCGTTGACGGCAATGTTAGCATGGAGGGTACGTTCCCAGCCGGAACGTCGAAGACGTTCCACGGCAAGAACGCGCTAGTGCGGGTCGGCAACGCCGGCGGTGTCGAGATTTACGTCGACGGTAAAGACGTCGGCAAACTCGGCAAGACCGGTGACGTCGTCGAGCACGCGTTCACCCTTTGAGAGGAGCACCGTAAGAACTCGTGGCGAGCGAAGCATCGTTCGACGTGGTGTCGCGCGTCGATCAGCAAGAACTCGATAACGCGCTCAATCAAACGCGCAAGGAGATCGAGAACCGGTTCGACTTCAAGAACAGCAAGACCAGCATCGAGTTCGACGGCAAGAAGATCACGCTGATCTCCGACGACGAGTTGAAGATGCGTAACGTGGTGGACGTTCTTCAAGGCAAGGCGGTGCGCCGCGGGATCGACATCAAAGCCTTCGACTTGTCCGAGATCGAACCGGCGGCAAACAGTACCGTTCGTCGCATCATCACGATTCGCAGCGGAATTCCCAAAGACCCGGGCCGAGCGCTCCTCGCGCACATCAAAGGCCTCAAGCTCAAGGTGAACGCGCAGTATCAAGACGAGCAGATCCGCGTTTCGAGCAAGAGCAAGGACGATCTGCAAAAAGTCATCGTGGCGCTGAAAGCGGTGGATTTCGATTTGCCGCTGCAGTTCGTCAACTATCGTTAGAGGATCGAAACGGTGAGAAGCGTCGCGTTCGTGAGTTTGGGTTGCGCGAAGAACCTGGTCGACACCGAGGTGATGCTCGCGAAGCTGGGCGCGGCCGGGTGGCAGCTCGAGACCGAGACGGATCGCGCCGACACCGTGGTGATCAACACGTGCGCGTTCATCGATCCGGCTAAGGAAGAATCCACGCATACCATTCTCGAGCATGCGGCGCGGAAGCGCACCGGTCAGCAGCTCATCGTTGCCGGTTGCCTCGCGCAGCGCTACGGCGAGCAACTGCAAAGCCTCATTCCCGAGATCGACGGCGTGGTGGGGACGGGTGCCTACGGCGGCATTGCGGAGCTGCTCGACGACGTCGAAGCCGGCCGCCGGCCGGTGCGGCTCGACTTTGAAGCCGAGCCCGAGCACGACTTCTTACCGCGACTGGTAACGACGCCGCGCGCCACCGCCTACCTTAAGATAGCGGAAGGCTGCGACCACCCGTGCACGTTCTGCATCATCCCCACGCTGCGCGGCAAGTTTCGCAGCCGCAGCGAAGAGTCGATTCTCGCCGAAGCGCGCGCGCTCGTCGCGGGCGGCGCCAAGGAGCTGATCCTGATCGCGCAAGACACGTCCATGTGGGGACGCGACCGCGGCATCCGGCGGGGCGGCCTCGCGGCGCTGCTCGAGCGCCTGCACGAGATCGACGATCTGCAATGGATCCGGTTGCTCTATCTCTATCCCGCCACCGTCGATCGCGAACTCATCGACGCCATCGCCGGCCTTCCCAAAGTTTGCAAATATATGGATATGCCGCTGCAGCACGCGCATCCCGACGTGCTGCGCGCGATGCTGCGCCCCGGCAACGGCGAGCGCTATCTCGAGATCATCGACGATTTTCGCTCGCGCGTGCCCGGCATAACGATGCGCTCGACCTTCATCGTGGGCTTCCCAGGCGAACGCGACGAGCACGTCGCCTATCTCGAAGAGTGGATCGCGCGAGCGCAGCTCGATCGCGTGGGTTTCTTTGAGTACAGCGCCGAGGAAGGCACGCCGGCCGCGCAGCTCGGCGAACGTATCGGCGTCCGGCGCCGTCGCGAGCGGCTGATTCGGCTACGCGAGGCGCAGCGCCACGCGTCGGAGCGCGCGCGCGCGGCGCGGCGCGGTTCGACCGTTCGCGTCCTCGTCGAGGAGTCGCGCCGGCTTCGCGCGGCCGATCCGCTGCGCCGGGCGCTCGGCGCATCGCGGGCATGGTTCGGGCGTTCCCAAGGTGAAGCGCCGGGGGTCGATGGCGGCATCTATTTCACCGGCGACGCGCGAGTGGGCGAGTTTGCCGACGTCGTGCTCGAATCGAGCGGGCCGTTCGATTATTGCGGGCGCGTCGTCGCGCCGGAGCCGTGCGCCGTATGACTAAGCCGATCCTGATCGTCGTCGCGCTGGTCGTGCTCGGCGTTGCAGCCGCAGCCGCCGGTTATACGCTCGTCGAGCATCGCAATCCGGTAACGGCCATCACGCAGATCTTCGTGCCGACGCCGCAGCAGGTTTTCGGAAAGTCGAACTTGCTGGTGCTCGTAGAGGGCCTCGACTACGACTACACTCCGAGCGACGAAGAGTTCTCTAAGAACTCCCGCAGCGACGTAATCTGGGCGGTCAATCTCGATTTTGCCAACAAGAAGATCTATCAGCTTTCGATTCCGCGCGACATGGTCGCGACGATGCCGAACGGCACGCAAGCGAAGATCAATCAAGCACAGTCCGACGGCGGCGTGAAAGAGGCCAAGAGCGTGATCGCCGGCTGGCTCGGCATTCCGGGCTTCGACCGCTATATGGTCTTGCGAATCGATGCGACCAAAGCGTTCATTACCGCAATCGGCGGCGTGAACGTCGACGTGAAGTCGTCGAACTGCCTGCAATACAATAGAGGCTGCACGGGCGACGAGCTCGATTACGACGACACTTGGGGCCACCTGCACATTCACCTCAAGGAAGGCATGCAGCACCTCACCGGCGAGCAGGCCGTAGCCTACATGCGTTTCCGCCACGACTGGTGCAGCGATCCGTGCCGGATCAAGCGGCAGCAGCAAGTCCTCCACGCGCTCGTGGATAAAGTCAAGGGCGATAAGTTCAATACGTTCGTCCATCTCGGCAGCCTGCTCAACGTCTTTCGCACGTACGTGCAGACCGACTTCACCGATCCGGAGCTGGTCTCGATCGCCAACTCCTATCAAGGCATTCCGAGCGATGCGATCGTGAGCAATCAGGTGCCGTACACCGGCGACGTCGATCTGCCGGGTTACGGCGACTCGCTTGTTCCCGATACGGCCGCGCGCTCGAAGCTCGTGGCGGCGATGCTGGTGGCGCCGCCGGCGGCGATTCCGTCGCCCGACGCGCTCGCGCTGGCCGCGATTCCCGCCTCGACGCTGCGCGTCGACGTCGAAAACGGCAGCGGCGTCGCGGGTGCCGCGCGACTGGTGGCGGCGAATCTGCAAAAGGCCGGCTTTACGATCGGCACGGTCGGCAACGCGGAGCGTTCCGACTATACCGCGACCGAGATTCGCCAGCATTCCACCGTGACGTTCGCCGGCGCGCGCGTGCGCGAGGCACTGCCGGCGCCCCTGCGCGCGGCTGCGGTGGTGAACGAAAGCACGGCGAGCGCGTCGCCGTCGGCAAGCCCGACGCCGGCGAGCGACGTGACCGTCATCGTCGGTAGCGACGTGGCCGCGTGGCATCACCAGCCGTGAAGGGCGTCGCCGCACTCTTTCTGGCGGCCGGCGTCGTCTACGGCGGCTGGCGCGCCCTGGTGCATTCGAGCAACTTGGTCCCGGCGCTGGTGACGCCGAAGACCAACGTCAACCTCGAGTTCGGCGGCGACGTGGTGGCGCGGACGTATCGCTTGACGCACGATCTTTCCACCGGCGACCGATCGAATCGTCCGCGGCTGATCGCGCTGACGTTCGACGACGGTCCATATCCGATCTACACGCCGATGCTGCTCGACGTGCTGCACGAGCTGCGCGTCCCGGCGACGTTCTTTTTGATCGGCAAAGACGCGCAGGAGTGGCCAGAGATCACGCGGCGCATCGAAGCCGACGGCAACGAAATCGCCGACCACACGTACACGCATCCGGATCTGGATAAAGAGACCCCCGACGAAGTGCGCAAGGAGATCGCCGAGGGCGGTGACGCCCTCTGGGATCTCACGCGCGACCCGGCAGCGCGCGAGTTGATGCGTCCGCCGCACGGACGCTACACCGCGCAAACGCTGCAGATCGCGCAGAGCCTCGGATACTCAGTCGTGCTGTGGACCGACGACAGCGGCGATTGGCGCACGCTGACCGTGCCGCAAATCGAGCACCATCTGGTCTCGCACGCGACCGCGCCCGAGATCGTGCTGCTGCATAGCGGCAAGCTCGCGACGATCGAAGCCCTGCCCTACGTGGTCCAGCGCTTCCGGCAGGCGGGGTACCGGTTCGTCACCGTCGGCGAGCTGCTCAAGATGGTGCAGACCGGCGAGTTGAATCACCCGCTCCGGCGGGCGGTTTAGAGCTTCGTTAGAAGGTGCCGCGCCAAATCATCGATACCGAATCGAGCCGCCCGGCCTACGAGCGGCGCCGCACGCGGCGAATTCTGCTTTCGGTGCTGATTTTTGTCGCAATCGTAGCCGCCATCTGGTTCCTTGCTCATCGCGCCGTGGGCCAGGAAACTCGGGCGGCTGCGGGAACCGCTCGCAGTGCCTATGTTTAGCGGTTTCGAGATGAGACGTTTCCTTCACGTCTGCGGCAAGCGCAATACGGTCTTCCTCGCGCTCGTGCTCGGGGGCGTTTTGGTGGCATGCAGCGACCTGGGTCAAACCTCGGGGATCAACGTCGGCCCCGACTTCCCCTCGAAGACGCTGTACGCGACCAACAGCAACCAGAACGCGATCAGCATCTATACCAACGGAACCAAGAGCGGCGCCGGGCCGACCTATCAGATCGGCGGCTCGAGCACGAGCCTCGACGGTCCGCAATATCTGGCGTTCGATCGCGGGTCGGATCTCTGGGTGACTAACTATAACCCGAGCACGAACGCGGCAACGCTCATCGAGTTCGAAGCGCTCGCGACCGGCGACGTGGTGCCGCTCGGCACGACCGCGCTTCCGGGACGCCCGCGCGGCATCGCGTTCTCGCCCAAGGGGCCGTCTCCGGCGCCCTCGGCGTCGGCGACCCCGTTCAATCGAATCATGATCGTGGCGGCGAACGTGCCGACCGACCTGATTCCCAACCGCATCCTGCTCTATCTCGAGGGCAGCACCTCGCCGTATCAGTCGATCGGCGGCGCGAAGACGTTCCTGAAACTTCCCGGCGGCGTGACGATCGACCGCGAGGGTCATATTTACGTGGCCAACATTCAAGGTGGGACGGTCGAGCAGTTCATGTTGCCGACGCCGTCGCCGACGCCCAAGCCGACCGCGACGCCGAAGCCGACGCCGACCCCATCGCCCACGCCGACGCCGAGCAGCACCCCAAGCCCGACCCCGACCCCGTCGCCCACACCGTCGCCCGTGAACGTCTATCCGCGCTTCCAGATCACGAAGAAGAACGGCGTGATCACGCCCTTCAGCGTGGCGCTCGACACCTCGGGGAACATCTATATCATCGACCAAGGCAAGCGCGGCGTGAGCTGCAGCTCGACCCAAGGGCCGGCGATCCTCGTCTTCCCGCCGTACAATAAAAAGATTCCATTCACGAAGCCGATTCGGAAGATCGAGGGTTGTAATACCATGCTCAATGCGCCAACCGATATTAAGGTCAACTCCGCCGGCGTGATCTACGTTGCCGACTCCACCACGAGCGGTGCGGGCATCATTTTGATCTATCCCGCGGGTGCGAACGGCGACCCCACCCCGTCCGCGACGTACAAATCGCCAGGAGCGGTGACGGGAATCGGCCTCGTTCCCTAGGCGGTCATGGCGTTTCTCAAGAGCATCATTGACGGCAACGAGCGCGAGGTCGCGCGACTTCGACGCACCGCGCGGGCCGTCAACGAGTTCGAGCCCGCGATCTCGGCGCTCGGCGACGACGAGCTAAAAGCCAAAACCGCCGAGTTTAGACACCGGCTGGAAGAGGGCGAGACGCTCGACGCCATGCTGCCGGAGGTTTTCGCCGTTGTACGCGAGGCCGGAAAGCGGACCGTCGGGATGCGGCATTTCGACGTGCAGATAATGGGCGGCCAGGTGCTCTACGAAGGGCGCATCGCCGAGATGAAAACCGGCGAAGGAAAGACGCTCGTCGCGACCCTGCCGGTCTACGCTCGCGCGCTCGAAGGGCGCGGCGTGCACGTCGTTACGGTCAACGATTATCTCGCCCGCCGCGACGCCGAATGGATGGGGCCGATCTACGAGTTCCTGGGCTTGACCATCGGCATCATTCAACACGGCTTGGATTCCGCGCAACGGCGCGCGGCCTACAACTGCGACGTCACGTACGTAACGAACAACGAGGTCGGCTTCGATTACCTGCGCGACAACATGGCGTGGCAGGTCGAAGATCTCGTGCAGCGCGAGCTGTACTTCGCGCTCGTCGATGAAGTCGACTCGATCCTCATCGACGAGGCGCGCACGCCGCTCATCATCAGCGGCCCGTCGCAAGAATCGGGCGAACTCTACGATAAGTTCGCGCAGATCCTGCCGCGGCTGAAGAAGGGCGAGGACTACACGGTCGACGAGAAGGCCCACGCCGTTCCGATCACCGAAGCCGGCGTCACGCGCGTCGAGAAGATGCTCGGCATCACGAATCTCTACGAGCAGCGCAATATCGAGCTCACGCATCAGCTCAACGCGGCGCTCAAGGCATGGAACCTTTTCCATCGCGACCAGCAGTATATCGTTAAAGAAGGCGAAGTGATCATCGTCGACGAGTTCACCGGCCGGCTCATGTACGGCCGCCGGTACTCCGACGGTATTCATCAGGCGATCGAAGCGAAGGAAGGCATCAAGGTTCGCGGCGAGGATCAAACGCTCGCGACGATCACGTTCCAAAATCTCTTCCGGCTCTACGAGCATCTCGCCGGGATGACGGGTACCGCCAAAACCGAAGAGCGCGAGTTCCGCGACATCTACGGCTTGGATGTGGTTGTGGTGCCGACGAACATGCCGATGGTTCGTAAAGATAGCTCCGACATCGTCTATAAGTCGGAACGAGCGAAGTTTGAGGCGGTCGTAGAAGAGATCATCGAAGAGCACAAGAAAGGGCGGCCGGTACTCGTCGGCACGCGCTCGATCGAAAAGAGCGAGCTGCTCGCCGCGATGCTGCGGCGCAAGGGCGTCGAGTGCAACGTGCTCAACGCGAAGTATCACGAGCAAGAGGCCGAGATCATCAAGGACGCGGGGCAAGAAGGCCAGGTGACGATCGCCACCAACATGGCCGGTCGCGGAACCGACATTAAGCTCGGCGAAGGCGTGGCGCGCAACGGCGGCTTGCACATCATCGGAACCGAGCGCCACGAGTCGCGCCGGATCGACAACCAGCTGCGCGGGCGCTCCGGGCGCCAAGGCGATCCGGGCTCGTCGCGCTTTTATGTGTCGCTCGAAGACGAAGTGATGCGGCTGTTCGGCGGCGAGCGCATGACGAATATCATGGAGCGCGTCGGCTTCACCGACGAGGCGCCGATCGAATCAGGTCTCGTTACGAAGTCCATTCAGCGCGCGCAGGGCAAGGTCGAGAACCACAACTACGAGATTCGCAAGCACGTTCTCGAGTACGACGACGTGATGAACAAGCAGCGCTCGGTGATTTACGGCGACCGGCGGGCGACGCTCGAGGCTAAGTTCGACTCGCGCGCGTTTATGCTCCAAACGCTCGAGGGCAAAGTCGACGAGGCGGTTGAGGAGAACGCGCCCGAGAACGCGCATCCCAGCGAGTGGGATCTCGAGGAGATGCTCAACGCGCTCGAGCTGGTCTTTCCCATCAAACGGGATGTGAAGCCCGAGGATTTAGCCGGTAAAGATCGCGAGGAGATGCGGCGCATTCTGCGCGCGAAAGCGCAGGAGGCATACGAGACCAAGGAGCGCGAGGTTACGCCCGACATTCTGCGGGTCGTTGAGCAGCGCTATCTCTTGCTGCCGATCATCGACCGGCAGTGGGTGGATCATCTGTATGTGATGGACCACTTAAAGACGGGCATCGGCTTGCGCGGCTACGGTCAAAAAGATCCCCGCGTGGAGTATGAGAAGGAAGCCTTTGAAATCTTCGAGTCGCTGAAGAACAACATTGCCGACGAGGCGATCAAGGGCGTGTTCCGCGTGGTGATCGAGCAGGGGCCGCCGCAGCCGCAACTTCAGCCGTATGCGCCCGGGAACGCCGCGCCGCAGTTCGAGCCGATTCCATCGGGCGAGATGGTGCCGCAGCCGGTCGGCGCGGGCAACGCATTACCGCAGCAGCAACTCGAACAACTACTCGGGCCTGCGCCCGGTACCGGCCGCCGCGTGCAGCAGTTCCATACCAACAAGGACGACGAAGCGCCTGCCAAGCCGATGCAGCGCGAACAACCGAAAGTCGGCCGCAACGAACTCTGCCCCTGCGGAAGCGGGAAGAAGTTTAAACGCTGCCACGGCACCGCTGCATAGCGGGATAGGAGTTGGGCCCCTAAAATTGTGCACCCCCTCGCGGCTCAGGCAGGCTGGGGTGTTGCGCCGATCGCAGCGCCGCGATCCCAGCGTCTAAACTTTCAGAATCTCAGCTGCGAGACCGCGAGGCGCTGCGAGCTAAGCTGCGAGGCGTGCAATTCGCCGCGATCGGCGCCGTGCTGCGCAGCTGCGAGGCTATGCGAAGCCGCTAGCGCGATGCGGCCTCGCGGGCCGGGGCTACTTCGGTGCGAGGCTGATAGTAAGGCTACCGAAGACGCCATGATCAATCACGTGACGAATGCGTTGCGTCCAGCGACCACCTTGCGGATACCGGAAGAGATCGATTTGCTCGTTCTTCGACGGACCCGAGGGTATGATAGCCGTGCCGCCCTGAATGAAAAAGTCTTGCTTAGGGAATTTCAAACCCTTCAGCGAGACCGTGGCGACCACGCTCGCCACTGATCCTTCAATCTGCAACCTGTATATTACGGCTTGTGGTGCTATCCAGATTGCCAGATACTCGCCATCCCATTGAAGGCCGCCGTATTGCGACATGTCTTTGTCTACCGAGATATCAGTGAAGTTGTTGCTACCGCGAAGAAGCTCCGCAAGTTTGTACGGATAAGTCGGGCCGGGTCCGTTACCCTCAACAAAAAGGTCGCCTGTCGCATCGTAAGCCACGAAGACATAACGGTAAATACTGGGATCAGTGTACACGCGCCCCTTACCTCGCGCGCTCTTGTAGATGACGACGTTGCCGGGTCCCGACTGCTGCCCGTATGGGTTGCTCACGGCGAGACTCCCCGTTAAAGGGTCGACCGCGCACGTGTACGGCCTATCAGGATCGCGCAGAGTGCCGATTGGCTTCGCACCTGCGTGGCGGTACTCCACGATGGACGATGGGTTAAGCACCGTCATGAAGACGTCGCCGGTCTTATCGGCGCATACTGCGTCATCGTGGTCAATCGTCCCGACGCGCTTGGCGGCCGGATAAGTGAGAACGTATACCTGCGGGGGCTTGCCTCCAACGGCGTACAGCAGATCCTCGATCTTCGCTTCCGGCAGCATCCACGATCCGCCGCGCTCGGTGTGCGTGGCGATTGCAGAGGTTCGGCTTTGCGTCATCGCGCCCGGCGCGCCGATCGGCGGCTGCGATCCCCCGCAGGCGGTTAAGAATGCCGCGGCGACACAGCTATAAAGGACCCTGAATCCGAACTTGAGGCGAATCATCCTGGAGGTCTTCGCTAGTGGCTAGACGCAACGCTGATGGTTACCCCAGTAAGTTCTGAAGCTAGGTTCTGAAGCTGTTTATGGTTTTTCCCACCCTTTGGATACTTCCACAGGCCGACGCCAGTATTATTTTTATTATCTATTGCGACGATCTCGTTTCCTTGGATCCACGTTTGGCCGCCATGCCGATTATTCAGGCTTGTGAGTTTGGTCGTACCGACGACGGTCGCGGTGCCGTTCTCGATCTTCAGCCGATGGATTAACTCTGGCCCGTGCGCCGCTACTGAGTTGTTGTAATCAACGAGCGTCATGCTTTTGCCATCCCATTGAACAGGACCTAACATTTTAACGGTCGCGGCAATATTGATTTCCGATACAGTCGCGCTGCCATTCGCAACCTCAAATAGGACATGCTTTCCCGTAGCGTCGTCGGCGCCATCAAGGTAAAGGTTACCCGCGTTATCATAGCCGCAGTAGTAGAGAGTCCCGATTTTGGGAGATGTATATATTGTGGGAGAGCCCTCAGCGTTCTTGTAGACTGCAATGTCGCTGTAGCCCGGGTCGGAAGGATTCGAATTGTCGGTTATATTTGACACTGCTAAATCACCGGCGGTGGGGTCCATTGAGCAGCCAAACGGGTAGCCTGGGTCATCAAGCGTCTGTATCGGGCTACTGCCTCCGTGAGCATATTCGAAGATGGTTCCAGTCTGCGCCGAGCTGGCCGTGGTAATAAACACATCCCCCGACGAGTCGGTGCACTCTCCGGACCCGAATTGATTCAAACTGCTCAACTGGAAAACTTGACCTAGGTCCGGCAGCGAATAAACATAGACATTTGCGCCTGCCGCGGAAGAGACATAAAGCAGACTATTGCTCGACAGCCTAACCTTTGCGCCGATCGGCGTGGATGCGTTAGGCGGTGACGCGACCTGGGGGCTCGCGCCCGGCGCGCCGATCGGCGGCTGCGACCCGCCGCAGGCCGCGAGCAATACCGCGGCGGCGCCGATGCTTAGCGCGGGGACGATGATCGAAGGCTTCATTGCTCTACTCCTCACGCCGCAAGGACGCTGCAACGCCCCGCGTTGTTCGGCGCGGGCGCGCTAGATCCCAGCTAGGCGAGCAGCTAACAACGCCGCGAGCTTAGCCCAATGCCGCGGATGCGGCACCTTCGCACCGGCACGGATGCGAGAGCAGGCCGCGAGCGACAGTCCCGTAGCCGCCGCGATCTCGCTCAGCGAAAATCCGTCGAGCTTCGGGACGATCTCGCGTTTGAACCATACCTCGTCGCGCTGGCCCGGATGCTCGCGCGCCCAGCTGCGATTGCGGCGATGCCCTTCGCTGATCGCCTCGCGGCGCGCCTGGTTTATGGAAGTGCGGCGGCGCGGATCGTTACCTGCGGCCGTTTGGACTGCTAGCGCCTTGCGAGCCGCTTCCATTGCACGGAGTCCATGCTCGCGCCGGGCCTTGGGCATGCACGCCCCGCAATGCCGACGCCTGCGCTTGAGCACCGGCTCGCCGCACATTGCGCACCCGATCGGCGAGTTCGGGCGCGCCTCGATGGCGGGCGCGCGCCATTTCCGCGTTGCATACGGCCGCGGCTGCGAGGCTTTGCGAGGCGTTGCGAGGAGCGGCGACTTGCGCGATCCCGATTTTGTGGGCTTTGCAATGCGCGCGCTCGCCGACGAAATGCGAGGCGAACCGCAATGCACAAGCGCCTCGCGGAAGCTCTGTGCAAGGCTCGCCGCGATCGGACGCAGGCACTCGCGCCAATGCGGCAGCGTGAGTGCGAGTTCGTGCGTGAGCGGCGCCGCAATCCGGCATATCCCGTTCGGAAGCTCGGCAAAGTCTCGCGCCGTGAAGACGCGATCCTCCAGGAGATCGAGCAGAAACGCGTCCACGTCCGTGCGCACCGGCTCCATTGCATCGAGTGCGAGCGAATCGCGGTTCCGCTGATCGGCGTGCAGCACGCCCATTGTAGGATCGCAGCCGTGTGCGAGCAATGCGAGGCGCGCTTCGGATTCCACGCACGCAAAAAGGTAGTTGCGCATGGCGTTGAGCGGCGAGGTCGCAGCACGAGGTGCCCCGGTCAGCAGCGACGCACGCGAATACGGCCGCGATTCCTGGCCGCACGATGCGCATACCGCCCCGGGCCCGACCCGACGCTGGGCTCGCTTGTCGCGCAGCCATGCTCCAATCGGATCAGGTTCGCGCATCAGCCACGCCGCGCGTAGGTGCTTTCAAAGGAAAGCGCTCCGAGGTCGCCCTGGCGCGCGAGCTCGTCCTCATCGGTGAGGAACGGCACCTCGTGGCCGGACGCATCGAGAATCTTGGTCTTGCGTAACTTACGCAGTTTCGTATCGTCGCCCGTGGCAAGGAACTCGC
>Ga0302326_10024776_pt1 | contig 12180 bp, 7 predicted proteins | sample Palsa_T0_3_FD_202264 | JGI IMG/M metagenome (GOLD analysis project Ga0302326, IMG submission 202264) | Peat permafrost microbial communities from Stordalen Mire near Abisko, Sweden - Palsa_T0_3 | ecosystem: Environmental > Terrestrial > Soil > Palsa > Peat permafrost | place: Sweden: Abisko...
CTGGCGTCAGAACGGGTGACCTGCCGCGTACGCGGTAGCCCAGTCGCGAACGGCACGGGCATACACGTCGGACTCGTTGTAGGCCCACAACGCCGTCATCCATCCTCTCGGCGTTGCGAGATCCTTTCCGCGCCAACAGAGATATCCCGCAGCCGACAATGCGGCATCATCGAGGTTGTCCACGCTGATGACGCCGTCGTTGTTGGCGTCCACTCCGTACAGCCGCCACGTCTCCGGAATGAACTGCATCGGCCCCATCGCCCGGACGGTGTCCGGGTCGCCGTCCATGCCGCCGGTTTCGCTGTCGATGATGCGCATGGTGCCGTTGGTCCCGTCGAGAACCACCCCTCTGATCGGCGGGCGCACATCGCCGTTGGAAGACAGCGACGCGCCATGGTAGGTGCCGTGATGGCTTTCGACCTGCCCGATGCCGGCAAGCGTTGTCCAGGCGATATGGCAGTTCGGGTTCTCCACCTCGGCGACCCGTGCGGCGTAGCCGTAGGCCTCGAGCGCGGTGACCGGGATGTTCAGGGCCGGGGCGCGCGCAGCGGCCCACCCGTGCAGTTGGTCTGCGGGCCTGCCCTTAGCGTGGGTGTCCACCGCGGGCACCGCGGCGCCCGGCGGCGGCGGGACGCCTTTGAGGAGGTAGGGGCCCAGCTGCCAAGAACAACTCGACGCCAACAGCAGCGCCGTTGCACCTATGACGGCGAACGCCCGCAGCCAACGGACCGGCAGCACAACACACCCCTGACACCCCTGCACACTGATTCCCCGAACCATGGTCCCACGGGAATGGAGTGGGTCACCCCCACGCGGGCACCAGGGTGTCGGCGTTACCGCAATTGCCAGCCGCACTGATCTGCGACCTATCCGAAATTCGCCGCACCGCGGTCACTGCGCCCGGCGTGTCGAACATCACCCGGATTCGGTCGTCGATTCTGCGGCTTCCGAGCTTGCAGAGGCTTGTGGGGCTGCTGGGGCTTCTCGGGCCCGCACGTCATTGTCTGGATTGTCTGGGGCCTCAAGTTCCGGTTCGGCCTCGTCCACGGACGGCCAGCAAGCGCGCCATTCCTGCTCACTGATGTTGCCGACCGGAGCGATGTCGATCTCAGCGGGAATGTCCGCTGGTCGACGCTCCGCGGCGACCGCCTTCTCGACGCCGCGCAGCCTATCGATGAACACCAACAATGCCGTGCGCAATTCGTTTTCTGCATCGACTTCGGGAGTCACCGTAATGGACGTGATGTCGGTTGGGATCAGATCCTTCGGGAAGCCGGCCCGGGTGACCCGCTCAACCACTTTGTGGGCCAACGCCAAAGCCGGCTGCCCGGTGGGCACATCGTCCATCACTGAGTTCCTGGGCTTCTCCAGAGCTTTGCGCTCCTCCCACTGGGCCAGCTGTTCGTCGAGCGTGATCGCCTCTCCTGCAAGCACTCCCGAGGCCCGGTTGCCCAGCTTGCGCACCAGCGCGTCGGCGACATCGTCGATGGTGAACGGGTGGGCAGACGAGTCCTCGGCGATACGAGCGTGGAAAAGTACCTGCAGCAACACATCGCCGAGCTCCTCTCGCACTGCATCGGCATCGCCGCTGCGCACCGCGTCGAAGAGCTCGTAGGTCTCCTCCAGCAGAAATCGACGCAGCGAATCGTGAGTCTGCTCGCTTTCCCACGGTCCGGCGGTCCGCAGTGTGTCCATCAGCGCGACCGCATCGACCAGCCGCTCGCCTCGCTGCTGGTCAGGCGCGGAGATCAACCGCTCACCGGCGGCCAGGCGCGCCGTGACCGAAGGGTGCCCGACATCTGAGGACAGCAACACCGCAGCGTCCTCCCCGGTATGCACCAGGCGCGCCGCCGGCAGCGACCGGGGCACCGTAACGGGCATTTCCTCGGTGTACTGCACCTCGCCGCCGAGCAGCTCGATGGCCTCGACCGGGACCAGCGACGGGCGGCGAGGGTCGACAAGAACGACAGTCACGCGCGCCACTCCACAATCGCGGCCACTCCGGGATAATCGTCATCAGCGCAGGTCATTGTGCTCGTCGCTCCGCACCCGTGCTTGATTCTCCCTTCGGTCCAGCATCCAGCGCCGATATCAACTCGGCGACCATTTTCACCAATTCGAGATCACGAATTCGTGGTGCGCCGACACCGCCGGCGCGCGGAATCGGAACCTGTACGGTCGCCGTCGTGGCGCGGTAACGCGCACCCGGATATTTGCGCGCCAATCGGACCTGAGCGGAGTCCGGCAGCGTCATCGGTGCCACGCGCAGCGTGGCCCCTGTCCCGCCAACCTCGGTGACGCCGGCGGCACGGCACAGCAGTCGAAGGCGCGCCACGGCGACCAGCCGCTCGGCGGTCTCCGGCAGCGCGCCGTACCGGTCGATCAGCTCCTCGACAACCGAGTCGACGGCGGCATTATCGGCCGCTGCGGCCAGCCGCCGATAGCCCTCCAGCCGTAACCGGTCGCTGGGGATGTAGTCCGGCGGCAGGTTCGCATCGACCGGCAGGTCGATCCGCACGTCTTTGGGCTCCTCGGAACTGACGACGGTCTGGCCGTCGGCCGCGGCCCGATACGCCTCGACCGCCTCGCCGACCAAGCGGACGTACAGGTCGAAGCCGACACCTGCGACGTGCCCGGACTGCTCGGCGCCCAGCACATTGCCCGCTCCGCGGATCTCCAGGTCCTTCATCGCCACGGCCATGCCGGCACCCAGCTCGTTGTTCTGGGCGATCGTCGCCAACCGGTCATAGGCGGTCTCGGTGAGCGGCGCCTGCCCCGGATACAGGAAGTAGGCGTAACCGCGTTCCCGGCTACGGCCGACCCGGCCGCGCAGCTGGTGCAGTTGGGCCAGACCGAAGTGGTCGGCCCGCTCAACTATCAGCGTGTTTGCGTTGGAGATATCCAGGCCCGTCTCGACGATCGTGGTGCACACCAGGATGTCGAACTCACGGTTCCAGAATCCCTCGACCGTGGTCTCCAGCAGGTCCTCGTGCATCTGACCATGCGCGACGCCGACCTTGGCTTCCGGCACCAGCTCGCGCACCCGCGCCGCGGCGGCGTCGATGGAACTGACCCGGTTGTGCACGTAGAAGGCCTGTCCGTCGCGCAGCAGTTCCCTACGCAGCGCAGCGGCGACCTGCTTGTCGTCGTGCTGCCCGACATAGGTCAGCACCGGGTAACGCTCTTCGGGCGGGGTCAGGATCGTCGACATCTCGCGGATGCCGGCCAGGCTCATCTCCAGCGTGCGCGGAATCGGGGTGGCGCTCATGGTCAGCACATCGACGTGGGTGCGCAGCGCCTTGATGTGCTCTTTGTGCTCGACGCCGAAGCGCTGCTCCTCGTCGACGACGACCAGACCGAGGTCTTTCCAGCGCACCCCGGTCTGCAGCAGTCGGTGGGTGCCGATCACGATGTCCACCGCGCCGTCGGCCATACCCTCGAGCACAGCCCGGGATTCGGCGGGTTGGGTGAATCGGGACAGACCCTTGACCCGGACCGGGAAGCCGGCCATCCGCGCGGTGAAGGTCTGCAGATGTTGATCGGCCAGCAGCGTGGTGGGTACCAACACGGCGACCTGCTTGCCGTCCTGAACCGCTTTGAACGCCGCGCGGACCGCGATCTCGGTCTTGCCGTAGCCGACGTCGCCGCAGATCACCCGGTCCATCGGCACCGGCTTCTCCATGTCCGCCTTGACCTCGGTGATCGCCGTGAGCTGGTCGATGGTCTCGGTGAAGCCGAACGCGTCCTCCATCTCGGCCTGCCACGGGGTGTCCGGACCGAACGCGTGTCCGGCGCTGGCCTGCCGCTTGGCGTACAGCGACACCAGTTCGCCCGCGATCTCGCGTACCGCTTTGCGGGCCTTGGTTTTGGTGTTCGCCCAGTCACTGCCGCCGAGCCGGCTCAGCGCGGGCGCCTGCCCACCGACGTACCGCGACAGCTGGTCCAGCGAATCCATCGGCACAAAGAGCTTGTCGGTTTCGCTCTGCCCGCGCTTGGTCGAGCCGTACTCCAGCACCAGGTACTCCCGCTGCGCTCCGCCGACGGTGCGCTCGGTCATCTCCACGAATCGTCCGATGCCGTGCTGGTCGTGGACGACCAGGTCGCCCGCGGTCAACGCCAGCGGGTCGACCGTGTTACGGCGTTTGGCGGCCAGTCGTCTGCCATCGGTGGCGGCCACCCGGTTGCCGGTCAGGTCGGTTTCGGTGACGATCACCAGTGCCGAGGCCCCCGCCTCCGATACCTCTGAGCCCCCGATTATCAAACCGTCGTGCAGCGGGCCCTTGAGCACGCCGACCACACCGGGCTTGGGCGCTGCGCCCGGCTCCAACATCGTTGCAGGCGTGTCGGATTCGGCCAGCTGCTCGACGACCCGGTGCGCGGTCCCCGTTCCCGGCGCGACGACGGCAGCGGCCCCGCCGGTGGCGACGTGCGCCCGCAGCATCGCGAAAATCGCTTCGACACTGGCGACGGCGCTCTGCCGGTTGCGGGCGGACGGCGCGGCGCGGATGTCGAGCTCGATCGCCGATTCGTCGGAGAGCTGCGACAGCGTCCACCATCGGTGCCCGGACTGCCGCGCCGCGGCCTGCACTTCGTCGAGTCCGCGGAATCCCGATCCGCCGAGCTGCTCGATGTCGATGGGTGAATCACCGCCGACGGCAGCCACCGACCATGAGGCCTCGAGGAATTCCCGGCCGGTTTTGATCAAATCGGCCGCGCGGGTGCGGACCTTCTCCGGATCGCAGAGCAGCACCGGCGTGCCGTCGGCCAATTGATCGGTCAGCAGCGCCACATTATTGCTGCCCGGCCGCAGCACCGACAGCAGCGCCTCCATACCGTCGACGGCGATGCCCTCGGCCAGCTTGGCCAGCATGTCGCCGACACCGCCGCCGACACCGTGTTCTGGCGGTGGCTGCCGTCCGGCCAGCTCGGCGGCCCGCGCCCGCACGTCGTCGGTCAGCAACAGCTCACGACAGGCGACCGCGATCAGGTTCTCGACGCTGATCTCGGGAATCGACCGCTGATCGGCCACCGAGAACATTCGCATCTCAGTGACCTCGTCACCCCAGAACTCCACCCGCACCGGATGCTCCGCGGTCGGGGCGAAAATATCGAGAATGCCACCGCGGACCGCGAATTCGCCCCGCTTACCAACCATGTCGACCCTGCTGTATGCCAGCTCGACCAGTCGGGTGATCACTCCGTCGAACCCGCCCTCGACCGCGGTATCGTCGCCGACTGTCAGACTCAGCGGTTCGAGCAGGCCGAGTCGGGTGGCCATCGGCTGCAGCAGCGAGCGGACCGCGGTGACCACCACCTGCAACGGCGGGCCGAGCCTGCTGTCCTGCGGGTGATGCAGCCGGCGCAGCAGCATCATCCGGGCACCGACGGTATCGACGCCGGGCGAAAGCCGCTCGTGGGGCAGCGTTTCCCAGGACGGGAACATTGCCGCCGCATCGCCGAAGACGCCGCGCAGTTCGGCGGACAGGTCGTCGGCTTCGCGGCCGGTGGCGGTGACGACCAGCAGCGGACCCCGACGGGCCAGCGCACAAGCCACGAAAAGCCGTGCGCTTGCGGGGCCGACCAGCGCCAGTTCCTCGGGTTGGTCGGCAGCCAGGTCGATGAGTCGCTGCAGCGTCGGCGCGCGCAACGCCAACTCCACCAGCCCCGCGATCGGGGTATCGACGCCTTCCGGCCCCGGTGCGGTCATAATGCCGACATTCTATGGGGTTGCCAGCCCGTCAACATTCGGCCCGGCAGCGTCAGGGATCCGTAACGGCGGCAGCATCCAGCCGAAGTATGCGGACGCTGAAGTCATGACAACGACATTGCCGGAGATCCTGCCGTCCATAGGCTATGCGGCATCGCCGCGGTTCCATCCGGCGATCTGGCCACTGACCGCCCATTCCGACGACGACGGCCGCCTCTGCATCGGCGAGGTACCGCTGCGCGATATCGCCGACGAGTTCCGCACCCCGACCTACGTCATAGATGAGACCGACTTCCGGACCCGCGCCCGCCGTTACCGCACGGCATTGCGCAACACCGAGGTCGTCTACGCCGGCAAATCACTGTTGACCATTGGGGTCGCGCGCTGGGCGCGCGAGGAAGGGCTCAGCGTCGACGTCTGCTCGGCCGGCGAATTGGCCATAGCTCTGGCCGGTGGCGTGGAAAAAGCTCGCATCATCATGCACGGCAACGCAAAGTCGCAGGAAGAATTGCGGGCCGCGGTGCGCTTCGGGGTCAGTCGTATCGTGCTCGATTCGTGCATCGAGATCACCGACCTCGCGGGTTTGGCCGAAGGACGGCAACGGGTGCTGATCCGGGTGACCCCGGACATCGACATCCACGGCCACCGCGCCATCAACACAGGCATCAGTGATCAGAAGTTCGGGTTCACCCTCGACGGCGGGCATGCCGCCGACGCGGTGGCGCGAGTGCTCTCGCACCCCACTCTCGACCTGATCGGGCTGCATTGCCATCTCGGCTCGCAGATCAGCGATGCCGCGCTCTACGGCGAAGCGATTCGGCGAATGATCGCTGCGATGGCAGATATTCACGCGCGGCACGGTCTCATCCTGACCGAGCTGAACATCGGCGGCGGCCATGGGATTCCGTACCTGGCCGGAGACCCCGAGCTCGACATCGACGAGCTGGCTCGGGTGATCGACGACGCATTGGACGCGGCCTGCGCCGCCGAGCGCTTCCCGCGGCCGACCATCGTGGTCGAGCCCGGCCGGGCCATCAGCGCCCGGGCCGGTGTCACCTTGTACGAGGTGCGCGGCATCAAGACACAGGCCGGTGGGCGTACCTTCGTCGCCGTCGACGGCGGCATGAGCGATAACCCACGAGTGTCCTTGTACGGCGCGAAGTACACTGTCGCGCTTGCGAATCGACACTCCCTCGCACCGCGGCAGCGGGTCACGGTGGCGGGTCGGCATTGCGAAGCAGGCGACGAGATCGCCCGCGACGTCGAGCTTCCGGTCGACCTGCACCCGGGCGACCTGCTGGCGGTGGCCTGCACCGGTGCCTACCACCACAGCATGGCGTCGAACTACAACATGGTGGGTCGGCCGCCACTGGTGGCGGTGATGGACGGCCGAGCCCGCGAACTGGTCCGCCGCGAAACGATCGCAGACCTATTAGCGCGCGACCTCGGCTGATAGCCCCTCGGTCGGCGCGACCTCGGTTGATGGCCAGGCCGCTACTGGTCCTGCAGGTGCGGATCGGCTTCCAGATGGGTCAGTCCGTTCCACATCAGGTTGACCAGGTGCGCGGCCACCACTTCCTTCTTGGGTTCCCGAGTGTCGAGCCACCACTGTGCAGTCATCGACACCGAACCGACCAGTGCCTGGGCGTATAGCGGGGCGAGGTTGGAATCCAGGCCACGGCGGGCGAAGTCACCGGCGAGAATCGAACTCACCTGACTGACGGCGTCGTTGAGCAGGCTGGAGTAGGTGCCCGAACTGATCGAAGCCGGCGAGTCGCGGATCATGATGCGGAATCCGTCGGTGCGTTCTTCAACGTAGGTCAGCAGCGCCAGCGCCACCCGCTCGACGCGCACCCGGGACCGGTTGTTGGTCAGCGACGACGTGATGCCGTCCAGCAGCGCCGACATCTCCCGATCGACGACCACCGCGTACAAGCCCTCTTTGCCGCCGAAGTGCTCGTAGACGACGGGTTTGGACACGTTGGCGCGAAGGGCGATCTCCTCGATCGAGGTCCCTTCGTAGCCCCGCTCGGCAAACAGCGACCGCGCGATGTCGATGAGTTGGTGGCGGCGCTCGCTACCAGTCATTCTGGTGCGGGGCGCCCGCGTTTCCTTGTCCGGCGCGGCCACGCCTAACAGGTTATCCGGTTGGCCTGGCTGCACCTCGCATCCGGCTGGCCAACCCGCGCGGTGAACGGGCGAAGACCACCGCCTGCGGTCCGCGATCGGCCCACCCGGTCGTCTAGAGTGGACGCGGTTTAACCGCTGGTCATAACAATCCGTCGTGGTGTAATCGGCAGCACCTCTGATTTTGGTTCAGATAGTTCAGGTTCGAGTCCTGGCGACGGAGCTTCTCAGATCCATTGTCACCGGGTCCGCGAAACGACAGAACGCCTTTGGCGTCGCGGGTGAATTCATTCGATCGAAACGGTCGCACTCCTAATGGCTGCTTCGCGTTATTGATATTCGCAGCTTAGTGAAGCACCGCAGAGGCTACCCGGGTGCCAGGCGACCGCATTGCAGGTGAAAGCACCGAAATGTACTATTCTGCCGTTGGCGCAGGTAAATTCACCTTCGTATGTTTAGCTTCCTGCGACAAACGGCAATTTGAATATTGTTCTACCAAGTTTGATGAGCTTGAGGTTCATATAAAAGCCTCAATTCATTCTGTGGGTACTGATTGTCCCACTGAACAAACTAGAAGTTGGCGCCCTGCAAGGAAGGGATCCACGTGACTGCTGTATCGCTGGATTTCACGACGGCTGACCCGCTCCCTCTCAAAAGCTTCAGCTGGCATGATCCCGACATCGACTGCACGTTGATTGTGTCGCAGCCGTCGGCCGACCCCGCCCTGTGGAGGGAGTATTCGCTCGGCGCGCAACGCAGCTACCGTAAGCACGGCGTCGAGTGCGCCCTCGACACCGACGCTCTCAATCGCGGAGCAGACACCAGTATGTTCTTCGCCGTGATCGACGCTGCCGGAAAGATGGTGGCCGGCGTGCGAGCCATTGAACTGCGGTCGGCCGACGACTCCCACGCGGTTGTCGAATGGGCAGGGCAGCCCGGCCAGCAAGCCGTCCGCGACATGATCACCGACCGCATACCGTTCGGCGTGCTCGAGATGAAATCGGCGTGGGTAACTGACGACCCGGAACGGAACCGCACTCTGACCACCGCGGTAGCCCGTAGCGGCCACCACATTGCGGCTCTCCTCGACGTCCAGTTCTTCATGGCCACCGCGGCCGCATACGTGCTGAACCGCTGGCGGTCGTCCGGCGGGGTGATTGCACCGATTCCGGCTGCGCCGTACCCCGACGACCGGTATCAGACCAAAATGATCTGGTGGAACCGACAAGATTTCGTCAACCATGCGGAACCGCAGCAGGTTGCCAAGATCCTTGTGGAGACCCAGCGACTGACGCAGGAGCTCTACAACGGTCGTGAGGTCGAGTTGGAACCGCGGAATGTGGTGTAGCCCAACGTCTTGTCAGACTGCACCCAGCATTGGCGAATGACGCTAATTCAAAAGTCCAGTTCGATAAATCGCCGCGCGAGTAGCTGCTCCATCGCCACAGCGTCCAGTGGACGGGACAGCAAAAAGCCTTGCGCCCGGCGGCAACCCAAATCAAGCAGTGTCCTGGCCGCGGCTGGGGTCTCGACGCCTTCGGCAACCACATCGAGCTCAAAGGCTTCAGCCAAGGCCATGATCGATCTCACAATCGCCAAATCGTCAGCACTCGTGCCGAGATCGCGGACAAACCCTTTGTCGATCTTCAGGGTGTCGACCGGAAGGGATTTCAAATACGTCAATCCGCTGTAGCCGGTGCCGAAGTCGTCGATGGCGATCTGGACGCCGACGTCCTTGAGCTCAGCGAACGTCTTGCGCGTGCCGTCGAAATCTTGAACGACGACGCCTTCGGTGATCTCCAGGCACAGCCGGCTGGCGTCCACCCCGAACTCGGCGAGGGTTGCCGCAACCGTATCGACAAAGCCCTCCGTGACAAGCTGCGCAGGCGACACGTTCACCCGCAGCAAAGCGCCTCCCACACCGTGTTCGTCCCATTTCCTGACCTGGGCGCAGGCTGATCGGATGACAAGTCGGCCGAGTTTTGCCGCCAGATTGATGGATTCGACGATCCCGATAAAGGATTCGGGCATGAGCAACCCGCGAGTCGGGTGTTGCCAGCGGAGGAGAGCCTCGGCGGCGAGCATCTCACCGGTGCGAATATCGAACTCCGGGAGATAATGCAGCAGCAAAGCTTCGTCGCTATTGGCTATGGCCTGCTCGAGGTGCAGTTCAATATCGTTTCGGATTGCGTAGTTTTCGGACATTTCCTGAGTGAACGCGGAAACCGTATTTCCGCCCGCGCTCTTGGCGGACAACGTGGCCTGATTGGCCCGACGCAGTACATCCGAGCTGTTGTCGAGCCCCGGCACGCCGACGGCGACGCCAATACTCAACGGGCGGGTGAGCACCTCGCCATCGATCACAATCGGTTTGGTCAGCCGCTCCTTGAAGGCCCGAGCGGAAGCCTCCGCAGCTCCCGCCGTCATCGTCGTGGCCGGCACCACGACAAACTCGTCACCACCGAAGCGGCCGATGAGCGCCTCATCGTCTGCCGCCTCGCGCAGAAGATCGGCGAAGGCCCTGAGGAATCGGTCGCCAGCGTCGTAACCGAGGTAGTCGGAAATTACTCTTAGCCGGTCCAAATCAAGGAAAAACACCGCGACTGGGCCGGGCTGGCCGTCCAAGAGTCGATTGTCAAGACCGGTGACGATCATCCTGCGGTTCAGCAGGCCGGTGAGATCGTCATGTTCGGCGAGGTAGCGCAGTTGCTCCTCGGCGACGATGCGGGCTTGGAGCTGCGCAAACAGCGTCGCGATTGCCTGCAAGGCATTCAGCTCGTTCGGCAACCACTCCCGGTCGCCCAGCTTGATGAAGCCAAGTGTGCCGGTCGCCAGATCTCCGGAGAGTAAAGGAATGGCCGCAAGAGATGTCTGCGGAATCCCCGCCCCCTCCTCGATGGCTCGCTGGTAGTCGGCATTCGAAGGGTCAGGGCGCATCACGAAAGGTTCCGTGCGGTTTTCGATCAGCGCGAAGACCGAATCGGCGTCGGCGAAGTACACCACGCCGATCGGATCGGGATTGGGAACATTCTCGCGGCGCGGCCACTCAGCGATCAGCACGGTGGCGCGGATAGCGTGGTCAGTGTGGCGCAGGAAGCCAAAGTCCACGCCGAAGTGACTCACCAGGTCCGCGATCACCTGCTCGCTGATCGCGACATGGTTGGCCGCGGTGGCAGCCATCAAAGCGGCCGCCGCCCCGGTTACCAGGTCGTCGAGCCCCAACGACATGTCGATTACGGTAGTCCGACTTGACGCGACCGCAAATGGACTCGACCACGATCGCGTTGGCTGCGCACTGAAGGCGGCTCGCTGACCGCAACTCGCAGCACCAAAGCGGGGAAAGCGCCGGACGGTATCCCGACCAGCTGCGCAAACTCTTCCTGCAGAAACCTCAGCTCGTTGCCGAAACCAGCCGACGCTGCAATAAGGTCGCCAACGCCGTGGGCGTACAAGAAAATTGGCGCCACCGGCTGGACAGCCAGCCCCTGCTGCTGCGCGGTGATCCATACGGCCTGCACAGCAGAACCGCCGCGCGCATAGTCGGTCAGTGAACCGCCGGCCACCGAAATAACCGCCAACGCAGAGCTTGCCGCCACTTGCCGGCGAATGCTCTCGCCCAGGGCCGATCCCGCTTCCCACTGCGCCAAAGTCGCCATGACATCCGCGCGCCGCAAGATGTCAACCACGGCGAGGTCGCCGGGGTCGAGTTCCAGGCTGCGGATATCAATGCCGGTTTCGGGATGCGAATCGCCGGGCCAGCGTAATTCGGAGATCATCTCCCGATGCAGCCCCGGCGTCAGATAACGGGCGCGATCAGACGCGGCGAAAATCGTTGCAGCCTTGCCGATATCGCTTCGGCTCGTCAAGAGATGCAACCGGGCGCCCTCTCGTTCGGCGGCGGCATGCAGCAGTCCAACGCTGTCATCGGAGATCGGATCGGCAGTTCCCAAGCGGCGGTTGGTTTCCCGCGCGAGCATCGCGTCGTACAACCCGGCGAGGTGCGCGTCGGCGCCGTCGCGCAACTGCAGCGTCGCCCGTAGCGGCGCGCCGTCGGCGCCCGGCGGGTTCTCGGTGAGACTCACTGGCCCCAGCATCCGTTGAGCAGCGGCGGCTACCTTGGCGTTGAATAGCGCCGCGCCGAGTGCAACCGCGCTGCCGCGGTAGCCGATGTCCATCAACGAGGTGTGTTCGGGTGCAAGCCGGATGGCGATGTCATCCGGCCCGGTCTCGATGTGCCAGGGCTGCACGTTACCGCCGGACGGCGCCCGCATCGCGGCGGCGGCGATGCTTCCCGCCACGCCCGGCAGCGCGGGATCTGAATACTCGGGCGGCTCTGGCACGTCACT
>Ga0302326_10024778_pt1 | contig 12180 bp, 10 predicted proteins | sample Palsa_T0_3_FD_202264 | JGI IMG/M metagenome (GOLD analysis project Ga0302326, IMG submission 202264) | Peat permafrost microbial communities from Stordalen Mire near Abisko, Sweden - Palsa_T0_3 | ecosystem: Environmental > Terrestrial > Soil > Palsa > Peat permafrost | place: Sweden: Abisko...
CGCTCGGCGCCGACGGCTGCCACGTGAGCACGGTCCCGTCGGCCGCGCCGATGATGCGCCACGGCGGCGACTCCTCGGTGCCGGTGTACCGGTTTCTGTACCGGACGCCCACGTACTCGCTGCCGAGGGCGCGTACGGGCGGGATCTGCTGGTGCGCCGAGTCGTCGCAGCACGACACGATGCTCACGCTCGTCTTGCCGCCCCAGACGCCGATGGGGTAGTTCGACTGGATGACGCTGCCATCCAGCGCGGCGTTCTGCACGAACTGGAGCAGCTGTCCCGCGCCGAGGCTGTAGGTCGTCGGCTTTCCCTGCGCCGCCGCGGCGACGCCATTGCCGCCGACGATGGCCGCCGTCGGACTGATGGTGACCTGCGTCCCGGGGGTCTCGGCGACGATGGCGACGAAGGGCAGATCCTCCAGGACTTCGCCCCCGCCGAAAGCGTCGACGGCGATGTAGTTGGTCCCCCAGGACGTCGTCGGCAGGAGCAGCGTCGCGCTCGTCAGCGCGGTCTTCCCCCCGCCGTACGGGTAGATGTCGTACGCCGCCACCGGTCCCGTCGAGGTGATGTGGAACGCCGAGCCGATCCCGGTGCCCTCCTGGGCGGCGTTCGTGGTGAGGGCGGTCGTGACGCCGGCCGGACAGTCGAGCGAGCCGATGCCGTCGTTCGCGCCCGGCACCTCGTCGAGGAACAGCAGCGCGACCTCGCCGACCGGCAGGGTGGCGTTGGCGATGGGCGCGTAGGTCACGTTCGCGCCCGAGCCGGTCGCGATGTACCCGAACTTCGATGGGTCGTAGGTCGTGCCCGCATAGTCGACGGAGAGCACCACCGGCGAGGTCCATGTGTTGGCGATGTACGCCGTGAAGCACCCGCCCCGGCCGCCGACGTCGACGTCGGGATCGACGGCGTAGTACTCGCAGCCGGTGTTGGTCATCGAGGTCGCCGCGCCCTGGCACGCGGGGCTCATGCCGCCGCTGCTGCTGCCGCCGTCGCCGAGCAGTCCGCCGGAGCTCGAGCCGGAGCCGCCGCCGCTGCTGCTGCCACTACTGCTGCTGCCGCCACTGCCACTACCGCTTCCTCCGCAGCTGCTGCTTCCTCCGCTGCCGGAGCTGCCTCCTCCGCTGCCCGAGCCGCCCCCGTCGCCGCCGCCGCTGCTCCCGCCGTCCGGGCTGGGGGCGAAGCCGACGCTGCCGTGCGACGAGCCGCAGCCCCAGGCGATGACGATCGGCGAGAGCCAGAGCGCCAGAGAGCGAGCGATGGTCATATGACCATGCTGTCCGCAGGGGGGACGGGTGGAAAGTCTCTTGCACCGTCTCATCCGCGACGGCAGGATCCCGCCGTGTTCGCGCGGCAAGCCCTCGTTCTTCTTCTCGGTGCTCTTCCTCTGGCGACTGGTTGCGGCGGAAGGACGGGCGAAGAAGACCTGCCTTCCTGCGACGACTCGGGCATGGCCTCGGGCGGCGGCGGCTCCTGGGGCGACCCTTCGGACGGCGGGGCGTGGAGCGTCGTCTGTCCTGTCACGCAACCCGCGACCCAGGCCCCATGCAGCGGGGACGTCGTATGCGAGTACGGAAGCGCGTGGTGGGACGTGTCGTGCGACACCGTGATGCACTGCACGGCGGGGGCATGGGCGATCGACGACGTGAGCAGCGAGTCGTGCTTCCCCGAGCCGGGCGCAAACTCCGCGGCGTGCCCACCCGATCCGACGACGGTCACGCCCGAGTCGGCCTGCGACACGCCATCCATCTGTTACTACGGGCAGGGCGCGTTCTGCGCGTGTCAGCCGAGAAGTCAGTCCCAGGACGCGGGGCTCGGCTGGATCTGCGGCCCCGATCCCACGTGTCCCAGCACGCGGCCCCGCATCGGAGCGCCGTGCGACGCGAACGGGCTGACGTGCGGATACGGCGACGAGTCGGGCTTCGAGGTGGAGTGCCAGAGCGGGGCCTGGACCGGTGGTGTCTCGGGCGGAGCCTGAGGATGGCTCGACTCCTGCTCGCGGCCGCGGTCCTCGCCACGCTCTCGGCGCCGTCCGTGCCGGCGTTCGCCTTCAAGGCCTCGAACCCGTCGTACTGCACGAATCAGGTCACGTGCACCGGCGGACAACCGATCATGACCTCCAGCAACGGAACCACGCAGCACCCGGAGGTCGTCATCCTGTTCTGGCAGGACGGCGACGACGTTCCCGTCGGGCATGGGCACCAGTGGGAGACAGGCAACGCCATCTCGAACGATCCGTCCCGTTCTTACCTGATCGGCTCGAGTGTCTCTCTCATGAACACGGCCTACTTTGCATCGCTCCAGCAGTACGGGTTCGGCGGAGTGTATCCCGGCTTCGTCGGCCGACCTCGGCTCGCGCCCTTCGCGCCCATCGTCACGGGGACGCCGAAGAGCTCGGGATCCGGTACGACGACCTCGAGCTTCTTCCTCAACGACATATCGAACGTCATCCTCCAGGAGATCGAGGCCGGCGTCGTGCCGCCTCCGTCGGGTGCGGACGACATCACCTATGTGGTCTTCCTGCCCGAGGCGTCTCCCGGGACCCGGAGCACCTTGTGCAACGGCGCCGGGGGGTGCAACTACTCGGGCGACAACGGCTGCACCTACGGCGAGACGCGAATCAACTGCGCGTACGTCGTCGCGAGCGATCCGAGCCACGCGACGAGCTGGTTCTCGCGCGAAGTGACGGACGCGATTGCCGCGTACGAGGGCGTGACGGTGGGCAACTGCGCGTTCCACGATGGAGTCAGCGGTACGCCGAATCAGCTTTCGGACCCGTGCCAGTGCTTCACCGAGAATCAGAACTCGTTCGCCGTCTCGCCCTACTGGTCCAACGAGGACGGCGCGTGCGTGACACCCGAATCCTGGGGAGAGCTCGACGAGAACCAGAACGCCGGCAGCGGCTGGTTCACTCCGGCCGGCAGCTTCGCCGTGCGACAGAGCTATGGCGGCGGCGGCGGCGTCGTGGCGACCAGCGCCGTCGAGAACGGCAGTCTCGGCAACAGCGTGTACTTCTACCAGGACGGCAACGACGCCTGGGACGGGCACTGCGCGCGTCTCGGGCTCCACACGTGTGCGTCGTGGCTCGCCGACCCGATCGGCAACGGCGGCGCCGAGTTCGCGGCAGGCGGAGGCGGCATGAGCGCGATCGTGGCGGCAATGACGCTCGATGCAGCGTACGGCGTGAACGTGTATCCGGCGGGGAAGGGCACCGGCCAGAGCTGGACGGCGTACGGCACCCCCGACGACGACGTCACGAGCGTGAACGTCACGCAGGACGGGTGGGTCGTCGTCACCGACACCCTGGGGACCCCGTACTACTGGAAGTCGACCGGGGGATGGCAAAGCTTCGGTGGTCCTGGCGATCAGTTCATCGCCTTCGGCGACGGGATCCTCGGACTGACGGTGAACCGCGGCGCGATGTACTTCTGCCCGAGCTCGCAGTTTGCCGCCGGGACGACCGGCTGCAGCTGGCAACCGTTCGGCAACTTCGACTACTGCGCCCGGATGATCGGGGGTCCGGACGTCGGTCACTGGCTCTGCAGCGTGGCCGGCAATACGGACTACTTCGGGGATGGCTACAACCTGGGGGAGACGGGACTCTTCGACGCGGCCGGGTACCAGAACGGCAGCGCGGGAGGATTCGTGGGAGTGAACATCGAGTACGGCGCCTTCGCCTGCAACGGGCACTCGAGCTGCTACTGGGGGCCGTTCTCGAGCCTGAGCGCCAAGGTGGGGCGACTCATCCCGGGTGGGAACGTCTACGCGACGACGTGCGCCGACGATCAACTGATGTGCGACCGTTACTGAGGCCGGCTCCGGCGAGGTCTTCCCCGGCCGCGCGTTCGAAGACACGGAGCAAGAGCCCGACCTCGTCGACCGACAGAGACCGGAACGACGCCGGCGGCTCGTCCACAACACGGCGGACGGTCCGCAGGACGGCGCGTCCGGCCGGGGTGAGCGACACGAGCTTGGCGCGTCGGTCCTCCGGGTGCACGAGTCGAGTGACGAGCCCCCTCCGTTCGAGGTCGTTGACGGCGACGGTGGCGGCGGGGGCGTCGGTGCCGAGCGATTCGGCCAGTGCGCCGAGGGTGAGCGGCCCCCCCCGGAGCCTCTTGAGCGCGCGGACGCGGGTGAAAGGGAGGCCCGTCGCGGCCGTCACGTTGCGCCGCCAGTCGCCGCGCGTGTCCATGACGACCCCGACGAGGAGGTGCCACGCCGCCCGGAGGTCGTGCTCCTCTCGGCTCACGCCGCCGGCACCGGGGGAGGCCCGAGCGCTTTCGCCGCCTCCGGATCGAGGAGCGGCATCACACGGAGGGCGCTCGCGCGCGCGCGCGCTCCGGTCGACAAGAACCCGAGGGCCACGATGACCCCACCGTAGCCTGCGGTGAGCCAGAAGACCGGGTGGATTGCTTCGGCGAACGTGGCGCTGTGCGCCGCCTCGATGCCGCCGCCTGCGAGCGTGCCCGCGATGGCCACGCCGAGCGAAACGCCGACCTGTCGACTGGTGGTGGCAATGGCCGCCGCGACACCTGCCTGCGCGCGAGGCATCCCCGAGACCGCGGTGTTCGTGATCGGCGCGTTCACCATGCCGAGGCCGACGCCGAAGATGGCGTACGCGAGGACGAGCCTCGAGAGCGGCGTCTCGCGCGCGAGGCCCGTGAGCAGGAGGGCGCCGGTGCAGATGGCGAGCCCCGCGGTGACGAGGGCGAATCGCACGTTTCCGCGGGCGACGAGGCGACCGGAGAGCGGTGAGCAGACCATGAGAGCCCCCGCGATGGGGAGCGTGCAGAGCCCCGCGGCAGACGGGCCCAGGCCGCGCGACTCCTGGAGGTAGAGCGAGTTGACGAAGAGAAAGCCGCTGAAGCCGGCGAACGCCGTGACCGCAGTCAGGGTGGCCGAGGTGAAGGGGAGGCTCCGGAAGAACCGGACGTCGAGCAGCGGGTCGGTCTTCCGGCGCTCGTAAACGACGAGGAGCGTCGCGGAGGTCACGAAGACGGTGAACGCGAGGAGGATGAGAGGCGAGCCCCAGCCGCGACGGCGGCCGTCGATGACGCCGGAGATGAGCGAGGCGAGCGCGAAGACCACGAAGAGCTGGCCGACGGGGTCCATCGGGCGAGGGCGAGCGGCCTTCGACTCGGGGACGAAGCGTGCGGTGAGGAGAATGGCCGCGAGGGCGATGGGGATGTTGATCCAGAAGATGGACCGCCAGCCCACGCGCTCGGTGAGAGCCCCGCCGACGAGCGGTCCGATCGCCATCGAGACACCGAAGACGCCGCCCCATATGCCGATGGCCTTCGCGCGCTCACGCGGATCGGTGAAGGTGTTGACGATGATCGACATCGCCACCGGATTCATCATCGCGCCGCCGAGCGCCTGCACCATGCGGAAGACGACGAGGAGCGTCGTGGTGGGGGCGAGACTGCAGAGGAGCGACCCGAGGCTGAAGAGGGCGAGGCCAGCCTGGAAGGTGCGGCGGCGGCCGTAGCGGTCGGCGATGGATCCGGCGAGCAGGAGGAAGCACGCGACCACGACGGTGTAGCCGTCGATGGACCACTGGAGGCCGGCGACCGACGCGCCGAGGTCTTTCCGGATCGAGGGGAGGGCGACGTTGACGATCGTGACGTCCATGGTCACGAGGAGGAGGCTCAGGCAGCACGTGGCCAGCACCACGTAGGGGCGGACGGGGGCTCCCGCGGGGGCCGAGTGGTTGTGCATCCACAACTATTGTGTCAGCACAATGAATGCGAGGCAAGCGGAGCGCGGCAAGCAGTCGCGGCCGAAGCTGGCGGCTGGGGTCTGCCGAGTACACTCGGGCTGACGAGCCCGTTGACGCTATCGCGAAGCCGCTGGCGGAGCCTTTGCATCAGGGGAGCGCATGGGCCTGTCCGCGCTGCGCATGGGGCTGATCGTGCTCGCGATGGCTGCGGCGGGGTGTGGGTCGACGATTCGTGCCGCGAGCACGGAGGTGCCCAGGGCCGCGACACCGGTGTTCGCGGACGCCGCCCTGGGCGTTCTGGAGACGCCGCAGACGCGGCGCCGCATCGACGCCGGGCTGGCGACGCCGGAGATGCAGCACGCCATCGCCGAGGTTGGCGCGGGAATCACACGGGGGGTAGGAGAAAACGCCGGTGATCTCCCGCGGCTGGCGAGGACGCTCGATGCGCACGCCCGAGTTCAAGCAGGCTCTCGGCGAAGCCAGCCGGCAGGTCGGGCGCGATACGTATTCGTCGACGCACGGTCGGCGGGCGCCGACGAACGGCGTGCCGCACGCGTGAAGGTAGGCCCGTGGCGAAGGTGCAGGCCGTGGCGAAGTGCCACGCCTCTCCGGCGCCACCCTCATGCGTGCAAACTACCGGTCAGCCACAGAACGGCCACGACCAAGAGGATGAGCCCCACCGGGGACCAGCTGACGTACCCGTAGCGCGAGTGCCCCCAGCCCCCGCCGCCCAGCGCCAGCAACAGAACCACTACGAGAATGATCATCAACATGGAGCTCTCCGAGTCCGAGATGAGTCCTCGCGAGGTCCAACAGCAAGGCGCGCGCCACTCCACCCACCGGCCAGGCGCCTGCGCCCTGGCCAGCGGCCCGGTGCGTGCTCCCGGGTCGACGTCGTCTCGACCGCCCTCGGCAGGGCTCAGTCCGTCACGGGCGCGGACCGGGCGGCGGTCTCGTCGTCTTCCTTCGCCCACTCCCGGTGAATGCGCGTCGCGACGTAGAGGGCGGGAAACGACAGAAACAGGCCGACGAAACCGAAGATCTCCTCGAAGGCCAGGAGGCTCAGCACGAGGACGAGACCGGGCAGCTTGACGTGCTGCGCGGCGAGCCGAGGGGTCAGGTAGTAACTCTCGATCTTGTGCAAGACGAAGGTGACCGCGAGCATCACGCCGACCGCCCAGGCGCCGCGGGTCTCGTAGGCGACGACGCAGAGCACGGCGCCCGCGATGAAGTTGCCCACCACCGGGAGGAGCCCGGACACGAGAATGAGCACGAAGAGCATTCCCTTGTGCGGCAGCCCCAGGGCGATGAGGACGGGCAACGTGATCACGGCGTTCACCAGGGCGGTGACCCCCTGCATCTTCACGGTGATGGCCACGGCGTCGCCGACGTAGCCGAGCCAACGCGTCATCGTGCCGGAGACGGACTCGGGCACGAGGCCGTGAAGCCAGTGGTCGATCTCGTCGCGCTCGAACAGGTAGATGACCGACAGAACGAACCCGATGAGGAGGTAGAGCGCGAGGTGGGCGAAGGACGTGGCGTAGTGGAGCGCCTGCATGGCGTGCGCCTTGATGGTCTCCGCGGCGCCGCCTCCCCCCTCCTCGCTGCCCGCGAGATGGCGCAGGCGACCGACCATGGGGTGCGAGAGCACGTGCTCGGCGTAGTCCCGTCCGTCGGTCCGGATTTCGTGGACCCAGGGGAGCAACGCGCGCACGCCGAGAAAGATGCCCACGCCGAGCGCCGCCACCACGGCGAGCAGGATGGACGCGACGCCGCCACGACGCTCGAGCCCCGTACGGTCGTGGAGGAAGTCGGCCGCCAGCGTCAGGGTCCGCACGAGGACGACGAAGCAGATGAAAACGGGCGCGAGGTCGCGCAGGCCGTACAGGATGCCCGCGAAGAGGGCCACCGCGACGACCCGCCTCCACTTCAGGTTCGAGGGGAGCGGGAGGTAGTTCGAGCGCATCCCGGTGGATGGGAACCGGAGACGGTGGCGGGGGCAAGGGGATCCTACTCGCAGCGCGCGAGTCACCGTCGCGCTTGCGGAGCGAGGTCGCGGACGAAGTGGAGGACCTGGTCGAGGTGTCGCACGACCTGGAGCTCGTGGTTGAAGACGCCCGCGATCGTGCCCTGACGATCGATGACGTACGTGACCCGGTGAACGATCGGCAGGAACGGGAAGAAGACGTCGTAGGCCCGCGAGATCGCCCGGTCCCGATCGGCGATCATGGGGAACTTGACGGCGAGCGTGGTCGCGAATTTACACTGCGTCGACACGTCGTCGGTCGACACGCCCACGACGTCTGCGCCGAGCGCGCGCAGGTCGTCGTGGTTGTCGCGAAAGCCCTTGGTCTCCACGGTGCAGTTTCGCGTGAAGGCCTTGCGAAAGAAGTAGAGGACGACGATCCGCCCGCGCAGGGATGCGACGGAGACCACGGGGCCCCCCGCGCTCGGCGCCGAGAAGGCCGGTGCCTGGGCGCCCACCTTGAGCATCGCGGAGGATGATAGCTCGGCAACGGCGGCCAGGGCGGGGTTGAGCTACAGCCCACCGAGACTCATGTTCCACGCCGCTCCCGCCCTCGAGACCGATCGCCTCCGCCTGCGCTCGTACCGGCGCGAGGACTTCCCCGCGCTCGTCGCGATGTGGGGCGATCCGCTCGTCATGCGTCACGTTCTGGGACGCGCTTCGACCGAGGAGGAGACCTGGTCGCGCCTTCTGCGGTACGCCGGACTCTGGCCGCTGCTCGGCTACGGCTACTGGGCGGTCGAGGAGCGGAGCACGGGGCGCTTCGTCGGCGACGTGGGCTTCGCCGACTTCCGGCGGGAGATGACGCCCTCGTTCGGTGAGGCACCGGAGGCGGGCTGGGTGCTGGCCGCGTGGGCGCACGGCAAGGGCTTCGCGACCGAAGCGATGCGCGCGGCTCACGCGTGGAGCGACGCGCACCTCGAACGGGCGGCGCATACCGTCTGCATGATCGCGCCACCGAACACGGCCTCGATCGGCGTCGCGATCAAGTGCGGTTACGTGGATGACGGGCGCGCGACGTACAAGGGGAGCGAAGACCGGCTGTTTCGGCGGGCGCGGCGCGAGCGACTCGTCCCGTAGCCGCGTGTCAGTGGCCGCCGAACGCGATCCGCCAGAGGGCCCCGTTGCCGTCCTCGCCGACGAAGAGCGCACCGTCATGGGCCACCGCGATCCCCACCGGGCGAGCCCACACGGCGTCGTCGTCCACGACGAAGCCCGTCATGAAGTCCTCGTACTCGCCGGTCGGAACCCCGTCCTGCAGCGGCACCGCGATCACCTTGGGGCCCGTCCGCTTGCCGCGGTTCCACGAGCCATGAAGCGAGGCGAATACGCCGCTACGGTACTTCGGTGGGAAGGCGGTCGCGTCGTAGAACGTCATCTGCAAGGACGCCGAGTGCGCCTGGAGCAGGACGTCGGGCACGGTCACCGTGCTGGCGAGCTCGGGCCTCTCGCCCGCATGCCGTGGGTCTTCGTGGTCACCGAGGTAGAACCACGGCCAGCCGTAGAACCCGCCGCGACGCACGCGCGTGATGTAGTCGGGGACGAGATCGTCGCCGAGCCCGTCCCGCTCGTTCGTGGAGCACCAGAGGTCACCCGTCACGGCGTGCACGGCGAGGCCCACGCAGTTGCGGATGCCGCTCGCGAATACCTGCCTGTCCTGGCCTTCGGGATCGAACACCAGCACATCAGCCCGGTCGCGTTCGTCGGAGTCGCCCTCGGCCACGTTGGATCCGGAGCCGACGGAGACGAACATCCGCTTGCCGTCGAGGGAGAACGCTACGTCCCGCGTCCAGTGCCCCCCCTGCCCATCGGTGAGCGATGGGACGATGGTTTGCGGTTGCCCGCGAGCGGTCATGTCGCCGCTGGCGTACGGGAAGCGAACCACCGCATTCGTCTCGGCGACGTAGACCCACTTGGGGTCGGGGCCGGGCGGATAGAACGTGATTCCGAACGGCCGCTCGAGACCCGACGCGAAGATCGAGTCCCTCTCGACGGCGCGAGCGCCGTCCGCAGCGCGTAGCACGCGCACCCTGCCGGCCTGGCTCTCGGCCACGAACAGATCGCCCGAGGGCGAAACGCGAAGCAGACGGGGTCCGAGCAGGTCGTGCGCGAAGACGTCCACGCGGAAGCCGGGAGGAACGTACGGGTGTGCGCCCGGAGGCGGCGCGACGACGTTCGGGCCGTTCTGGGCAGAGGGGGTCGAGTAGGGCGCGGGCAGGTCCGCGGTCGTGATGTGGCGCCGTACGCCGGGTCCGTCGTTCCGGTAGTCACCGAACGCGGCGCGTCCGGTGCGCAGGCCAGGGGGCGCGGGGGGCGTGTATTCGGACGCCGCAGTCGCGGGGGCCGAGGTGTCGCCGGGCGCAAGGGTTGCCAGGTAGTCGACGACAGCGCGGCGTTCAGCGTCGTCCGGGATCGCCATCGGCATCGTCGTCCCCACGACCAGCTGCGACGGGGCAGCCAGGAAGCGATCGAGCGTCGCGCGATCCCACGTGAGCCCCGCCTCGCGCAGGGCGCGCGAGTACCCGAAAGCCATCGACGCCGACCTCCGTCCCAGGACGCCGCCGAGCCCGGGCCCCTGCGCAGTATGCTCGCCGGTCGAGTGGCAAAGGGCGCAGCGCTGCTCGAAGATCCGTCGGCCGGTCTGGACCGCATCGCGATCGGGCGGCGGCGGCGGGCGCAGGAAGCTCGCGGACGCGACGACCGTCGCACCGAGGACCGCGAAACACACGAGGGGCGCGAGGCGACGCATCACGGCACCACCGCGGCACGAGCCTTGTAGCGACGGATGACGGCCGAGACGTCGAGATCCGCATCCACCGCGGCGGCTTCGTCGACCCATTCGCGGACCAGCGCAGTGATCGGGACGTGCGCGTCGACGCGGTGAAAGGCGCTCAGCGCGAGGTCGAGATCCTTGCGAAGGTCGCGCAACGCGAACATCGTCGGTTCGTGCCGGTCCTCGAGGTAACCCGGGCGACGAATCGCAAGCGAGGGCACGAATCGCGTGAGCAGATCGAAGGTCACCGCGGGATCGAGCCCCGTGCCCTTGGCCGCCGTCTCGAGCTCCGCGGCGATGAGGACGAGCGCGCCCAGTAGGCTGTTCGCGACGAGCTTGAGGCGTGCGCCGCTCCCCAAGGGCCCCACGTGGCGGAGCTCCCCGAGGCGCTCGAGAACCGGCCGGACGCGGTCGACGTCGGCGCGCTCGCCGCCCGCGATGACGAGCTCCACACCTTTGAGCACATTGGGGGGAGCACCGATCACCGGTGCGTCCACCAGCGTCGAGCCGGTCTTCGCGACCAGGGGCGCGAGCTCCTCGAGCACATCGGGTCCCCCCGTGCTCATCTCGACGAAGCTCTGGCCGCGCGCCCCGGCGAGCGCGCCGGTCGGGCCACCGAACGTCGCGCGGAGCGCGTCGGCGCCGGTGAGGCTCGTGATGACGACGTCGACCATTTCGACGGCCTCCGCAGGCGTCGCCGCGACGATACCGGAACCGACGTTCTGCGCGCGCGAACGCGTCCGGTTCCAGACGACCAGCGGAACGCCTGTTTCTGCGAGGCGCCGCGCGATGGCCGAGCCCATGCGCCCCGTGCCCAGGACTGCGACGCGCGGGCTCATGCGGCCCTCTTGCTCGAGCAGGCGGTGGGGCCCGAGCCGGCAGCGGTCAGCCGGATCGCTCCGGCGATATGGGCAAGGTCGGACGCGTCGAGATCGAGCGACCCCGCAGCGATCCAGCCGTCGACCTGCTCTGGGCTGCGCGCGCCGACGATGGCGCCCGTCACGCCGGGGCAGGCGAGAGTCCACGCGACCGCGACGGCCGACACCGTGACGCCGTGACGTTCTGCGACGGGTCGCAGAGCGTCGCGGAGCGCGATGTTGCGGGAGAGGTGCGGCTCCGTGAACTGCGGGGAGCGACGTCGCCAGTCGTCGTCGGCCATCGCCGCGACGCGGTCCGCCGAGAACGTGTCCGTGAGCAGGCCCGACTGCATCGGGCTGTATACGATGACACCCGTCCCGTGGGCCGCGGCCCACGGGATCACGTCCGCGGCGGCGTCGCGATGGACGAGGGAGAAGGGCGGCTGGATGCTGTCCACATGGTGCACGGACTCCGCACGCTCGAGCAGCGCGACATCGAAGTTCGACACGCCCGCCGCCCGGACCTTCCCCTCGCCGACGAGACGCTCCATCTCGCGCCACGAGTCCTCGATGGGCGTGCCGATCCCATCGGGCCAGTGGAACTGGTAGAGGTCGATTCGCTCCACGCCGAGGCGGCGGAGCGAAGCCTCCACCTCCCGCTGGATCGTCCCCGGGCGCAGGTCGCGCGCGGGCTCGTCGTAGGGCCTCTCGCGGTCCGGGATCATGCCGCCCTTCGTGAAGACGAAGGGGCGCTCCGAGGCGGGTATCTCGCGGAGCGCGCGCCCGACGATCTCCTCGGAGTGGCCGA
>Ga0302326_10024779_pt1 | contig 12179 bp, 14 predicted proteins | sample Palsa_T0_3_FD_202264 | JGI IMG/M metagenome (GOLD analysis project Ga0302326, IMG submission 202264) | Peat permafrost microbial communities from Stordalen Mire near Abisko, Sweden - Palsa_T0_3 | ecosystem: Environmental > Terrestrial > Soil > Palsa > Peat permafrost | place: Sweden: Abisko...
GAGTCCTGAACGAGCCCGTCGATGCGCTGCGCCGCAGCATCCTGGCCGGGCAACGCTTCCGATGCGGAACGCGTGAGGCTGGCGCGAAGGTCTGCGAACGCGGCCTTGGGATCGTTGCCGAGAATCGCCGCCACGGCGAGCTGGGTCGAGGGAACCTTCAAAAGGAAACCGCTGCTCTCGCCCGACGTGCTCTGGTACGATTCCCACTGGCGCCAGCGGCGGACGACGCCGTCGGAGTCGCTTGCGTCGAAGAGCGGCGAAGCCCAAAAGACACACGTCCCCTCGATGACGTCGGGGTCGAGGTAGGAGCGCAGCATCGTAAATTGGCTGCCGCGGCTCGTCGGCACGAAGCCGCGCTCGAGGATCACGCTTGGGCCGGGTCGTCCGCGGCGGTCGGCGCAACGCCGCGAGTAGGAGCCGATGTAACTCGCCAATTTCTTGGCATCCGTCGTGCTTCCGGCTTGGTTGAAGCCGGCATGGTTGAGAACGACGTCGACGACAATGAGCGCGGCGCCGCCTTGGACGGCGTAATCGAGAAGGCTCAGCAGCCGGTCGCGCGGGACGAAAAGCGGTTCGTCCCACTTTGCGAGCGTCTCTTCGTCGATGTCGAGCAGCGTTACGCCGTAGGATTTTCCGTTGGTTGCCTGGATCTCGGGCGTTTCCGTGCCGGCGAACAGCCGCATCGTCGCGTCGAGCTCGGTGCCGCGCAACCGGTCACCGGCGTTGCTCGCGTCGAAGACCTGAAGCAACAGCGCGATCGCAAGGCCGACGACGAGGTTCGAGATCAGCCGGCGGCGATACGGCCGTACGGCGTTCGCAAGACGCGCGAGCGCAACCCGTACGGGCGACAAGAGGTCCGTCACCCGATCGACGAACGACAATAACACTCCTCGAAAGGACGCCCACCTGCTGAAGCAGTGTGGTTTTAATGCCGGCGCCCCGCCCCCCTCGGTTCCGTGCCCCCGCTCGGGCGAAACCCTCGCGAGAACCTCGCCCGTGGCCCGATCTCGCCCACCATGTCAAGCGCGTACGTTGCGGCTAACGTTGGGCCGCCCTAGAGCTGCGCGAGAACCTCGTCCGTCGTGCCAATTTCTCCGATCCTTGGGAAGATATGTTCGAGCGCTCGGTCGTGAGCTTCGGCGATGCGATCGGTCATTGCATCGGAGACGAACGTCAGGTTGAACGACCGCTCGTAGGCGTCGCGCGCGGTCGACTCCACGCCGATGCTCGTCGCGACGCCGCAGAGAACGATGTCGGTAACCCCGCGCCGGCGCAGCTGAAGCTCGAGGCCGGTGCCGTAAAAGGCACCCCATTGATGTTTGAGGATCAGGATATCGCGCTCCGGGTCCGCGCCGAGCGCATCGACAAATTCACTGAACGACGGTGGGAAATCGCCCGCCGGCATCGGGGTCTGTACGCGCGTTTTGATTGCATCGGGACGTCCCTTGGAAAAGCCGACGTGCACGAGCACGACCGGCCGTCCCTTGGCGCGAAACGCCTCAACGAGCCGGACGACGTTGTCGACGACGGCTTGCACCGGATGCACCGTCGGCATCGCCACGATGCCTTTTTGAATGTCGATAACGACGAGGGCGGACGTCGCGTTGATTGCCGTGATCGGCATGCCGTCTATATACCCCTAGCGTTAGCTGTGCATCCGGAGGACCGGCCCAACTGGTTTGCAACGGCCTGCGCGAGTGCGGGCAGTCCCTCCATTAACGAGAGGTAATCGCCCTTGTACCCAACCTGGTACGGTCCTCGCACCGTCCCGGTCGCGACGTCGACGAGCGACACGTCGGTCCCCCAGATCAGAGCCATCGCGCGTGTGACGCTCCCATAGATAACCGTCCGCACGCCGAGTTGCTGCCCGATGCGGCGCGCGCAAGCCGCGTCGTCGCAGACATCGCGGCGCGAGCTCGAGCCGTAGCCTTCGCTTTCCGAGACGCGCTCGACGCGAGCAGGATCGACTACCGGGCCGCTTCGTCGTGCGATCAATTCCCCAAGCCGCTCGCCAAGCGCACGACGCTCGGCCGATGACGGGTCGATCGCGTAGGGTAGCCCGGTATCTCCGGCGACCAGGGGCAGCAGCGCGAACCGTTCGCACACACCCGACGGAAGCGCGCTCGCACCCGCACTCGCGACCAAGAACGTAGCCGGCACGAGCATTGAGATGAAGGCGCGCCGCAGGGACGTCGACACGATCCACTTGTTCGACGCATGGTCCGCAGAGCGCCTGGAGGGAGAGCGACCTCTGCTAAGCACCGTTGGCTGAGACGACCGCTGTCCGAATCAGACGCAGCGCCGCCGAGCCGATCTCGCGCATTCCGGTATCGTCTTCGCGGACGCCATAATCGAGTTCCAAAATGGCATGATAGATAGCGCGATAGCGCGCGGCGTTCCAGGTTCGATCGTCGATCGGCCCGTATGCGGCGCGAAACACCGCATGGGCGCTCGACGGCAGGACGAGATGTGCGATTGCGAGATCTAAGGCCGGATCGCCGAGATGGACGTCGCCCCAGTCAATGATGCCCGTGGGACGGGCCCAATCGTTAAGCAAGATGTGGCGTGCATAGAGATCACCGTGCACGAGCCGGCGCTTCGCATCGCCCAGTGGCAGCGGCGGATGCGCCTCGAGCCACGCCGTAAAGATGTCCTCGCCCGCGATGTGGCCGGACACGGTAAGTGTCGCGACGCGCTTGCGCGTGATCTCAAAACGTTTCTCGTGATCGAGCCGGCCGATCTCGTCGGGTGGTAAGCCGCGTGCAACGAATTCGGCCGGCTCGACGTCGTGCAGCGCGCGTAAGAAACGGGCCAGCGGCTCCGCTAAGGCCGTGCGGGACTCGTCGGACAGGACGACGGAGCACGCCGTCGCCCCGTCGATCCGCTCGTAGCCGGCGAAGATCCATGGGTATTCACCGCTCGCCTTCCCAATAAACTGCGGAGCGGAGATTGCGAGCGGAAGCCTCGGTGCGATATGCGGCAGGATCGCAGCCTCTCGCTCGATGAGCCTGGCGACGATTCGGCGCCGTGGAAAGCGGAATACGACGTGGCCGTCGATGAGGAAGGCCGCGTTATCCCAGCCAATGCCAAATGGCTCGACGGTCGCGCTCGCAAGCTCGGGGAACTGCGTTCTCACGAGCCTAGTCGCGAGCGGAGCATCAACGTCGATATCGGCAGTCCACTCGGGCATCGCGTGTGATTCGCGCCGGCGAGCGACATCCGCTACATTCGGGGCTCGGAGGACCGCCCAATTCCAGCGCGCAAACCCCTAAAGCCGCCGCACCGCGGCGCAGGAGGACCTATGTTGCGTAAGGCGATCCCTCTCGTCATCGTCGCCATCGTGTCTCTGGTTGCCGTTTCGCGCCTGTCCGCGCAGAGCACGTGGCCGACCGCCGACTCCTATGTAAATGCTGACAAAGACAACGCAAACTGGATTTTACCGGCGCGAAGCTACACCGGCAATCGCTATCTCACAAGCACCGAAATCACGAGCGCCAACGTCGGCACGCTAAAGAAAGCGTGGGCGACCAACATCGACGCGCGCGGCCCACTCGAAACCTCGCCGATCGTCTGGAACGGAACCGTGTACGTGACGTCGTCGCACAACGACGTCTACGCGCTCGATGCCCAAACCGGCGCCGTCAAGTGGCACCGAACCTACAAACCGCACGTGATCGCGTTCTCAGCAAATCGCGGCGTCGCCCTGGGCGACGGCAAAGTCTACGAAGCCACGCTCGATGGCCACCTCATCGCGCTCGATGCCGGCACCGGCAAAACGGTCTGGAACATCGTCGCGGCCCACGACACGACCAACACGTTTTTCACGATGCAGCCCGTGCCGTACAAGAATATGCTCCTGCTCGGCGCTTCGAACGGAGACTGGGGCGGCATCGGTTATCTGAGCGCCTTTGACGCCGCGACCGGCAAACGGATCTGGGATTGGAAGACGGTCCCCGGCATCGGCGAGCCCGGACACAACTCCTGGGCCGGCGACTCCTGGAAGCGCGGCGGCGCCGCCATCTGGAGCGGCGTTGCGATCGACCCCGCATCGAACACGCTCTACGTCGACGCCGGCAACCCGCAGCCGGACTTCCTTGGAACGATCCGCAAAGGCGCGAACCTCTACAGCAATTCGATGGTCGCGCTCGACATCAGCGGCGCCACGCCGACGGTCAAGTGGTATCACCAGTTCATCCCGCACGACACACACGACTGGGATCCCGCAATGCCGCCCGTTCTCTTCTCAGGAACCGTCGGCGGAGCGCAGCGCAATCTCGTCGCTGCCGGCGACAAAGGCGGGAACTTCTGGGTGCTCGATGCCGGCACGGGCGCCCTCGTCTATCATGTCGCCGTCAGCACGCAGAAAGGGCAAAACACCGAACCCAACCGCAAGGGCGACGTCGCCTGCCCGAACACGAACGGCGGTGTCGAGTTCAACGGCGGCAGCTACATGCCGGATACGAACGCGTTCTTCGTTCCAAGCGTCGATCAGTGCGGGCTCTGGACTTCGCCCGGCACCGCAACCTACGTCTCGGGCCAATTCTTTCTCGGCGGCGCATTCCCGAAGCTGGTCGGCCCGAGCACCGGTTACATGAGCGCGATCGACATCGGCAGCGGCAAGTTCCTATGGCGCAAGCACCTCGCCTTCCCGCAGATCGGCGGCGCGCTCTCGCTCTCGTCCGGGATCGTCTTCACGGGCGGCGTCAACGGCGACTTCACGGCCTACGACGCCAAAACCGGAAGCGTGCTGTGGCACCATCCGACCAACCAAACGATTCAGGCACCCCCGGGATCGTATAGCGCGGGTGGAAAACAATACGTCATCGTTGCGTCCGGACCAGCCGGCATCAACTTCGCCGATCCGCGCTTCGGACAAGGCGCGCCGACGCTCGAGGGAACGTACACCCATTCCACCAAGGCAACGATCACGGCCTTCACCCTACCCTAGGAGAAACGCGATGCGCACGATCGCCTTGCGGCTGCTCGCCGTCTTCGCTCTCGTATGCGGAGCGCCGGCGAGCGCCGCGCCCGACGATCACGCCGGTGCGCTCGCCGCGCTCGCCGACGTGCGCGCGGCGGTCACGGAGATCGTGCGCATCGAGGATGGCTACGCCGTCGGTCACGGCCCGTATCTTCGCGCCGCGCATCGCGCGATGAACGCGCTCGTCGGCCGCCGCGACGACGGCTATGCCGCCTCGTTCGGCGATCCCGGCGACGGCGCGGGAACGCTCGGCCATCTCGACACGATGCTCGACAAGGAAGGCTCCTCGCTCTGGACGCCCGCGATCGAAGGTGCGAAAGCCAACGTCCTTGCCGCCGCGGACAACCTCCAGAGCGCGTTCGGCGAAAAGGAGATGGAGGATTACCAAGCCGACCTCACACGCGCGCTCGCCAACCTCGCGCTCGTCGTCGGCCGGCCCTCGCAGGACGGGGTGCTTGGCGGAATCAGCGGTGCGCTTGGAAACACGACGCTCGGCGTTCCCGCAGGCATTCCAAGTGTTTCGGGCTGCGCGCTCCCGGCGCGCACACCGGCATATGGGATCGTCGCGCAACGGCTCGTTTATGTCGCCCTCCCGCGGCGCTCGGCGGCTACCACGATCCCGGACGAGTTGAGCGTCGCGCGCGTCGTCGTGCAGGGCGACGACCTGATCCTCTACACGCGCGCCTCGGACAGTGCAATGGCCGTGTGCCGGCGCACGGCGCACTTGCAGCGCACGCGTGCGGTCGCCCCCGCGAAAGCCGTCCCCTGGTATACCGCGGCGCAGGCCCACGACGGCATCGCCGTCTACCGCAAGTCGTGCCTCCAGTGTCACGGCGCCGATCTGCAGGGAACCGCCGGTCCCGCCGTTGCGGGGACCGAGTTTCTCACGACGGCGAAGACCAACAAGTGGACGCTCTCCGATCTGCGCACGACCGTCTTCCAGAACATGCCCTTTTCGAATCCCGGCTCGCTCACGCCCAAGCAGTACGCGGACGTCACCGCATTCTTGCTCGCATCGAATTGTTACGCCGCCGGCACAAAACCGTTCCCGCAGTCCGACAGCCCCGCCTTCGCCGCCATAAAACTCGGCCCAATCCCCGCCGCCAACCCCTCAAACCCCAAACTCCGAACCTGCACCGTTAAATAGTTGTCATCCTGAGCGAAGCGCCGCAGGCGCGCAGTCGAAGGACAGACGGTGCATGGCAAAATCACGCCGCTCCTTCGACTCCCGCCTGAAGGCGCTGCGCTCAGGATGACAAGGCGCCCCGGACGCCGGCCGCCAAGTCGAACCAAATGGCCGACGTCCTGAACGACATCCGCCCGATAAGCCTCGAAGAGATCGAAGCCGCGCGTGCGCGCATCGCGGGCACGATCGTGCGCACGCCGCTTGTGAAGCTCGAGCTCGGCTCGACGCACCGCGACATCTATCTCAAGCTCGAAAATCTTCAGCCGATCAACTCCTTCAAACTGCGCGGCGCGGCCAACGCGGTTGCGATGCTCGCGCCCGATCGTCGCGCCGACGGCGTCTGGACGATCAGCGCGGGCAATGCCGGTCAGGGCGTCGCGTTTGCGGCCCGGAAGGCCGGCGTGCCATGCACGGTCGTGACCATCGAGACCGCTCCGGAAACGAAGGTCGAACGCATGCGCGCGCTCGGTGCGACGATCGTGAAAGCGCCGTTCGACGCGTGCTGGGAGGCACTCGACCGCCGCACCTTTCCCGGCCTGAACGCGACGTTCGTTCACCCGTTCGACGACGACGATTTCATCGCGGGCAACGCCACGATGGGTCTCGAGATCCTCGAAGATCTCCCGAGTGTTGCCATCGTGATTGCAGCCTTCGGGGGCGGCGGTCTCGTCGGCGGCATCGCGTCCGCGATTAAACCGCGCGCGCCGCACGTCCGCGTGTTCGGCGCCGAGCCGGAAACCGCCGCGCCGGCGGCGGCCTCGTTCGCGCGCGATGCGGCCGCGACGTTCGATGAATGGCAGGTCAGTTTCGTCGACGGCGCGGGCGGCAAGAGCGTCTTCCCGCGCATGTGGGAACGCATCAAAGACATCGTCGACGGCTCGATCGTCGTCTCGCTCGACGAAACCAAGAGAGCCATGCGCACGCTCGCCGAAAAGGCGCGCGTCATTGCAGAAGGTGCGGGCGCGCTCCCGGTCGCGGCGGCACTCTCCGGCAGGGTCGAGGGCGAGGGACCGATCGTCGCCGTGATCTCGGGCGGCAACATCGATCTCGCCAAATTCTGCGAACTCGTCGCCTAGACGTACCTCATCAACTCGGCAAGTTGCGGCAGGCTCAGACCGGCGGGCGTCCGTTTCGTCGCCGTGACCCACGCGTCGTCGGCGATGGCATACACCTCATCGACGTACTCGTGGAAAAACTCCCACGTCATCCAATAAAACTTGCCCCAGGAAATCACGATCGCCCCGGACTCGTCGTAGCCGGGAAGCACGACGGCGTGGCCTTCGACGATTTTCGACCTTTTCGGATCGAGGGTCCAAACTTTCGGTACCTCAGCCTCGTGCGGCAGCACGTTCTGCGGAAGGTTGAGGCCGACGTAGGCCACGCCGCAGTCGGCAATCGTGCGTTTGACGTCGTCGGTGCTCCGTGGATCGACTTCGAGATACGCGACCGTCTTGTCGCGTTTGCCGCCGCCCGTCCCGATCGGCGCGCCGTCCTTATGCAGAAATCGCAAGACGTGCTGCACCACGCCGCCCGGGCCTTCGCCCGGCTCCGACGGCTTATACCCGCACGCTTCTTCATAGAGTAACTTGACGTCCGAATCGTTCTCGGTGATCGGCGCACCCTTCGCATGAAACGTCCAAACTTGCCGCGCGTGATAGTACGCCGCGCACGTGCAGTTCTGCAGCTTGTCGTTGAGCAGCATTCCCAGCTCCGCGGGTAGCCGCGACCGCGCGCTTTTCGTATAGTCGACCGCTGCGGGCGGCGGCGGCCTCCGCCGGCCGGCCATCGTGGCGCTCAAATGCGGGATGCGCGGATCGAACGCGCGCGGCAGACGCCCGAGCTTATTGATGAAGTTGTACCGCCGCGGAGGCATTTTTCGGGTGCGTGCGATCGAACGCGATTTGAGCTTCGTGAACTTGCGCCATGTGTTCGACCGTCCACGCAGCGAGGGCGGCAAGCGGAGCTTCGAGCGTTCGCCCCAGGGGCGTCATCGAGTACTCGACGCGCGGCGGGATGACGGGGAAGACCCGGCGGACGACCAAACCGTCGCGCTCGAGATCGCGAAGGGTTTGGGTCAGCATTTTTTGGGATATGCCCTCAATCCGGTGCCGGAACTCCCGAAACCGGACCGGTCCCTCAGCCTCCGAGAGGATGCCCATAATCAGGGTCGTCCACTTGTCGGCAATCCGGTCGAGGATTTGCTGCGCCGGACAAATTTTCGAATAGACGGTCGAGTCAGCCTTAGTATCCATCGAGAACCTAGACCACTTTTTGGTGCCTTCTTGTGATTGATAAGTCGGTATGCTTCAGTGACTAAGGCTCAGGCTACCACATCGTCACTCCCCCGCACAACCCGCAAGGAGACCTCCCTATGAGCAGCGCCCCGAGTTCTACCCAAACCGGCCGCACCTATGTCATCGATGCGACCCATACCAGCGCCGCCTTCGTCGTTCGGCACATGATGATCTCGAAGGTCCGCGGTCATTTCACCGCCGTGACCGGCACGATCGAGCTCGCTCCGGACGGGAACGTTCCGGTCCGCGTCGAGGCTGAAATCGACGTCGCGTCGATCGACACCCGCGAGGCGCAACGCGACGGCCATCTGAAGTCGGCCGATTTTTTCGATGCCGAGCACTACCCGAAGATCACGTTTCGCAGCCTGCGCATCACGGGCTCCGAAGACGCTTTTCACCTCGAAGGCGATCTCACGATTCGCGGGACGACCCACCCGGTTGATTTCGAGGCGAGCTTTGAAGGCGCCGTAGCCGACCCCTACGGTAACCAACGCGTCGGCTACGAAGCGCATACGAAAATCAGCCGCAAGGATTTCGGTCTCAGCTGGAATCAGGCACTCGAGACCGGCGGCGCCGTCGTCGGCGACGAGGTGCGGATCGAACTCACCGTCGAGGCGATCGCGCAGAAGGCGTCATGAGCGATCGGCCGGCGTTAAGCTTTGCAAAAGACGTTCGCCCGCTCTTTACCGATCTCGACGTCGCGCACATGAAGCCGGCCGGCATCGATCTGAGCGACCGGGCATCGGTCGAAGCCCACGCGGACGCGATCTACCACACCGTCACGGCAGGAACCATGCCTCCAGCCGGCACCGGCGAGCGCTGGACGGAAGCCATGTGCGCGCTCTTCAAGCAGTGGCAAACGGAAGGCTACGCCCCATAGCGCTCGCGACTGCGTCGCTATGTTACTACGAGGTCAGTACGGGCACTCGTACGGCGTGTACGGTGGGTTCCACCACGGAACCCACTGGTAGCCGTTCCAGTACCAGCACACTCCGGGCGAATACTCGTAAGCGAACACGTTGACCCCGTCGAGGTTCAACCAAAAGCCGTAGTGGCCGCCCCAGTTCGTCCAGTCTTGATTCTGCCAGTAGTCATGCCAATACCCGTGATACCAGCCGCTCGACCAGTACCCGCGATCGGAACCGGGATGGCCGGCGTACGCCGTGTTTACCGTCGTATGATAGCGGTTGATGTGATAGTTCGTGATGTCGTGCGAGATCTGTGCGTTTCCGATCGTGACGTTGCGCGTTACGCGCGGCGTATACTCTTGCACGCGTTGCTGTTTCGCGGGATGGAACTGATCGGGTGCGGTGTGCGGAACCGGCTGGTGAACGACAATGGCCGCGCGCGGCGCGGCGGGATGCTGGTAGTGCGGTGCGGCCCGTCCACCCCCGCGATTCGGCTGAGCCGTTGCCGGTATGCTCGACAGCAAGAAGCTTACGATGATGACGATCCGAAAAAGCGCGCTCATATGCTTACCTACCTCTCTAGTGACAGCATACCGCGCGACGGAGAGGGAAACCTGAGAATCCCTAGGCGCTGTCGAGTTCGAAGCTCAGTGGAGCGTCTTCGGAAACGTGGTAGACGTCGTACAAGACCGCAAGCGCCAGCACGGCAAGGTACGAGAAGTTGTCGTCGCCGCCCGTTAGCACGTAGGGCATCGTGAAATTGTCGGCGTCGATTTTGGGTGACTCAAAGCCAAAACCCACAAGCGCCGCGCCGGCCTCCGCGCCGAGCTGCTTTTTTGCCGGGAGATAGTTGTTCGACACGGCGTCGACAATGAGGTTCCGCGCGCCTTTTAGCACCATGAACTGGACGTAGTAGTCGCCGGCCTGCACGATCAGAAAGCCGTCCTCTCCAATTTTCATCAGTCCTTTGAACTGCTCGAGGATCTGCGCGATCTCTTGCGGGTGCCGCTCGATGATCGCGGTCGCCTCGGCCTCGCCAATCGCCATGGTCCCGGGACCTACCGCGCGCGCCGCCAAAACCCTCGGCGCCGCGTGGCCCGGGGGACGCTCGGCTTCCTAGTGATCTGCCGGGAATCCGTCGAAGCCGGTAGGCATGAACGGCCTCGCTCACATCTTTCTTCACGTTGCGATGTGCAACGCGGTGGCGCGCTTGCCGGAGGGGACGGTTGTCGCGGTCCACGTGCAGATGGCGTTTCCGCACGGCGATCCCCCGTACGATAAGACGCTGAACCTGGCGCGCGGGGAGGGAAGTGAATGGGTCGTCGAGTTCGACGTCCCGCGCAGCCTCTATCACCTCACGATCGTCGTTCCAAAGTACGGCTGCTCGTCGTCGAGCTTCCAAGCCGTGCTCGCAGATCAGAACCGCAAGATTGCGACGACGCTGCTCGACGGTCCCGACAATACCCCGCCGCCGGTCTTGCTCCTCGTCGGAACGGCCCCCATGTCGTTCCTTTACCTCAAGCCGACGTACGTGCTATTCGACCAGAGCCTGACATGCAATCAGCCGGTGACGCCGCCGCTCACCTCGCAATTCGACGTCGACTACGATCAAGGTGCGTACTATCTCGCGATGCGCCCCGACCCGTCGCTGGCAGGCGCGAACCCGGTCTTTGCGGTGCGCATGCGGACGCCGACCGGTCTTGCGCACTACGTCCGTTTGCCGCTCAAGCTTCCGCCGATCGGACCGCATTGGCCTCAGGAGGATCAGTTCAACATCACCGAAGACATGATCGACGGCCTCGCCACCGAAAAGACGGGCGTCTTGCTCTGCCCGAAAGTCTGGGGGACGAGCGCGGGCTAGTGGAGCGGATCGTCATCCCGACGCCGTTTGGCGCGGCGCTCGAGATTGCGTCCGCCGATGGGAGGATCGTCGCGAGTGCGTTCGTCCGCCGCCGTGGCGCAATCCCGCGCGCACGCGCGGGCGATCGAATTCTGGGCGAAGCCGCAGCGCAGGTAAAAGCCTACCTTGCGAAGCGTTTGCGTCGCTTCGACCTCCCGCTCCACTTTTGCGGAACCGAGATGCAGATCGCGATTTGGCGCACGGTCGCGTCGCTCGAAAGCGGTGACCTCGTCTCGTATGCCGACATCGCACGCGCGATCGGCGCGCCGGGCGCCCACCGCGCGGTCGCAAGCGCGATGAAAAGCGCCCCGCTCGACCTGTTCGTCCCAGCCCATCGCGTGATCGGCGCCGACGGCCGCCTCCACGGTGCCGCCGCCGGCTCGATGCGGCGCAAACTCTTGACGTTCGAGGGCCATCGCACGCTCGCGAAAAGGTGAGCGGGCGCACCGTCGAACGCGGGCCCGCATGACCCCACTAGATCTCACCCAGCACCCGCCGCGCTCGTGCCGTGCGGAGGTCGACGGCATCATCTTTCTCCCGCGCGCGATCGACAAGGTTCGCGCCACGCTCCCGGGCGGAAACATCGGTTCCTATCTCAACCTCAAAGACGAGATTCCGACGTTGAGCGGACTGTTTTATCGGCGCATGCGCATCACGCATGAGGAGTTCGCCTCCGCCGTCGCGAGCGCAGAGAGCGACGCCGACGTCGTCGCCTGGCTGCGCGCCCGCATCGACGATCGCGCCGTCGAAAAATTCACCGCCCAACTCCTCTCGATCCGCCTTGGCGGCATCCCGGAGGAAGGGCGGCCGGCCCTCCAGGCATACTACCCAGCCGCCAAGCAAGCCCCCGACGACATGCTGCTGGTCGATCTCATCGACGCGGACGACGCAGCTGCGTTCGCCGGCCGTG
>Ga0302326_10024780_pt1 | contig 12179 bp, 13 predicted proteins | sample Palsa_T0_3_FD_202264 | JGI IMG/M metagenome (GOLD analysis project Ga0302326, IMG submission 202264) | Peat permafrost microbial communities from Stordalen Mire near Abisko, Sweden - Palsa_T0_3 | ecosystem: Environmental > Terrestrial > Soil > Palsa > Peat permafrost | place: Sweden: Abisko...
GGCCCGGTTGCAGCGCGGTGAGTCCGAGCTGGTACATGAAACTCACGATGTCCTGCGCGTTGACGGGCAGCGCGACGGTACGCGGTGGCGTATCGAGCGTTATTGCCATCGTGTTCCAGTCGAAGTTCGCGGCCGCCTGCTCGGTCGTGCCGGAACGCCGACGTTCTACCGTGAAACGCACCGGACGCAGCCCATCCGGCGTGACTTCGCCTTCGCTTTCATAATTGAGGCGTTGGCGATTGAATAGCCATGCCAAGCCGCCAGATTCAGAGTGGCTGGTAAACCGGTAGTGATTGTGATCGATGTTCCAGGTTTGCAGCGTCGAGCCGACGATCCAGCTGGCGCCGCCGTAATAAAGTACATATTTGATTTGTCCCTGGCGCGGAAGCGTACGCATCAACTCTGGCGGCGTCGGCGCGGTTGCTGCGGCGACGCCGGTGGACAAGGCATTCGCCGCGGGGACGCTTGCGGTGGTTGTGGCGGCACGCTCCGGTTGCGGTGTCGGAGTGGTGATGACCGGCGGCGGTGCTGCGGTTTTAGTTGGTGGAGACGGTCGCCGCCGTAGTTTCGGAGCGGGTGCCGGTTGCAGCCGCGCCGTCAGCGTTAACGTCAGCGGTTCCGCAGACTTTTCCGGCAGTCGCCAGCGGGTGCCGAACATCAGCAGAAAATGCAGCAGCAGTGATAACCCGATGAATAGGGCAAGCCGACGCAGGTTTACCGACAGCCCGTCGTGCGTCATTTGAATTCCAGTTGCGCGATGGTTTGCTCGAACCGTGTGCCATCATTTTCAACGATCAACAGTTTGACCGGGAACAGATGACGGTCGCGCGCGAGCCAGACTTCGACACTGTTGTCATCAGCCTCGCGCTCCTTGACGAGATGCAATGTGTGCAGCTTTCCGAGCGAAGTGTTGATCATCTCGTTTCCCACGAGGCGATAGCGGTACGGCTCGATTTTCTTTCCGTTGGTCATGGCGAAATTGAGTTTGCCGGTTTGCTTCAATTTCAAAAACAGGAATTGATACATCACGCTGACCCGGTCCTGCGTGCCACCGGTCAGCGGCGCGGTCTGTTCGAGGCCATCGAAGCTCATGCGCAACAACCCGGCGTCCCAGTCAAATATCGCGGCCACGTTTTTGGTCGCGTCATCACTGCGCTCGGCGGTGAATTTCTGCGGCCGCAGCCCGGCGTGGGTGATCGTGCCGCTGCTGGTAAGTTTTTCCTTGCCCCGGAACAGTGCCGCGATGCCGGTTGGGTTGATCTCGCTGACGATGCTGTAGCGATCCCCAGTTTTCTCGAAGATTTCCTTCACTGCGCCGACATACAGATGATCGCGGAATACGTCGTAGCCAGCAGTCACTGTAGTCGGCGCGGCGGCGGTTGATCCTGCTGCGGCCAGCAGCAGCGATGCGAATAGAACCGACGTGACGCGCATCATGGGTCGAGCGCGGGGGAGAGCAGGCTGCCGTCAGGTTTTTGCACCCCCTCGATTTCGACGCTACCGGCCGGCGTAATGGTGAGGCGATCTTCGCAAAACCAGCGCATCGCTTGCAGATAGATGCGGTGCTCCTGCGCGAGCACGCGTGCCGCGAGTGTGCCTTCATTGTCGTCAGGCAGCACCGGCACTGCGGCCTGAATAATGATCGGGCCGAAATCGACCTGTGGCGTCACGAAATGCACGGTGCAGCCATGCACCTTGAGGCCAGCCGCGAGCGCTGCACGATGCGTGTGCAGACCGGGGAATGCCGGCAGCAACGACGGATGAATGTTGATCATGCGTCCCGCGTAGCGATTGACGAAGGGCGCGGTCAGCACGCGCATGAAGCCGGCGAGCACGATCAGATCGGGGCTTAAAGGATCTATGGTTTGAGCCAGCGCGGTCTCGAAGGTTGCGCGGTCGGCATGAGCCCGGTGATCGACCACGCGCGTTGTTACACCGTTTTGATGCGCGACCGTAAGGCCGGCAGCCTGCGGTTCACTGCTGATGACGGCTGCGACCGTAAGCGGCAGGCGCGCTTCGAGGATCGCCTGCATGTTGCTGCCGCGGCCCGAGATCAGGATGACGATTTTTTTCATGCAACGATGATTTGTGTCTCGTGCGTCGCGCGGGCGCGGATGATACCGATGCGATAAACTGTTTCAGCCGCGTCCTGCAGCAGCTTGTCCGCGGCATCAGCGTGTTCCGGCGCGACGACCACAATCATGCCGACACCGCAATTGAATACGCGTAGCATCTCGGCATCGGTGATATTACCTTGCTGTTGCAGCCACTGGAGCAGCCGCGGCATCTTCCAGCTCGCACGATCGAGTTGCGCGGTCAGCGTGCTTGGCAAAATTCGCGGCACGTTTTCGGTGAGTCCGCCGCCGGTGATGTGCGCGAGTCCCTTGACCGGTATTTTCTCCATCAGCTGTAGTAGTGGTTTTACGTAAATGCGCGTTGGTGCCAATACCAGCTCGGCGAGCGGCGTGCCGTCGAGCAGTTGCGCGAGGTTGACGTTCTGCTGTTTCAGAACACGGCGGATCAGTGAATAGCCATTCGAGTGCGCGCCACTCGACGCAAGTCCGAGCACGATGTCGCCCGCAGTAATTTGGGCACCATCGATGATTTTGCTTCTTTCAACGACGCCAACTGCAAAACCGGCGAGGTCGTACTCGCCTTCGGCATACATGCCAGGCATCTCGGCGGTCTCGCCACCGATTAGCGCACAGCCGGCACGTTCGCAGCCGGCGGCAATGCCTTTGACGACCTCGGTCGCGGTCTCGACGTCGAGCTTGCCGCACGCGAAATAGTCGAGAAAGAACAGTGGCTCGGCGCCCTGTACCAGGATGTCGTTGACGCTCATCGCGACCAAATCAATGCCGATGGTATCGTGGCGGTTCAAGTCGAAGGCGAGCTTGAGCTTCGTGCCGACACCGTCGGTGCCCGACACTAGAACCGGCTCGCGATATTTCTTTGGGATGCGGCACAGCGCGCCGAAGCCACCGATGCCGGCAAGCACCTCCGGGCGCAGCGTCTTTTTCGCGTGCGGCTTGATGTTTTCGACCAGCGCGTCACCCGCATCGATATCGACGCCAGCGTCTCGGTAAGTCAAAGGTTTTCCGGTTTGTGCAGGATCGGGCGGGCTCACGATGCGTCCAATCGCATGATAAGGTGAAAGGCAAAGCGGTGAATCGGTTAAAATTTTACCTTATTCGCCACCATTCTGCCGGAATCTTCTAGTCATGAAGCAGCTCGTGCTCGATATCGCCGCGCCGCCCGCGCCTACGCTCGACAACTTCGTGCCGAGCCGCAATGGCCAACTGTTGGCCGCGCTGCGTGCGCAGTTGGCCGGGACGAGCGGACGATTCATCTACCTGTGGGGATCCGTCGGCAGCGGGCGCAGCCATTTGCTGAACGCAGCGCTGGCGGCGGCACGGGCCGGCGGCAGGTTGGCGCAACCATTCACGGCAGCGACGACATTCGAATTAGCGCTAGATGCGTTGGTGGTCGCTGACGATGTGCATTTGCTTGATGCCAGTGCGCAAATTGTGTTGTTCGATCTCTACAACCGCTTGCGCATTGGTGGCCGCAGTGGCGCGCTGCTCGCGAGCGGCGATGTTGCGCCAGCACAGCTGACTGTGCGCGAAGATCTCAAGACGCGGCTTGCTGCCGGACTGGTCTATCAGTTGCACGCGCTCGATGACGACGAAAAGGCCGCCGCGCTCGAGCGGCACGCTCAGGGACGGGGATTCAAGCTAACGAAAGAAGTCACGGACTATCTGCTACATCATGCTCGGCGCGACCTGCCTTCGCTGCTCGCGCTGCTCGACGCGCTTGATCGCCATTCGCTGGCAACCAAGCGCGCGATCACCGTCCCGCTGCTGCGCGAATTGTTAAAAATCGATGAAACCGCGGATGAACGAAAATGAATGCGGATAAAAACACAGCCACGACCACAAAAGTGCTGACGGATGGAATTTATGAAGTCAATTTTAAGTTTTATCTGCGTCCGTCTGCACTCATCTGTGGTTAAAAGGCTTTTTAAGTGAACCTCGCATTGTTTGATCTCGACAACACATTACTGTCTGGCGACAGCGATTTCGAATGGGCACAGTTCCTCATCAGCAAGGGTGTGCTCGACCGCGAAGTCCATGAGGCACGCAACCGTGCGTTCTACGAGCAGTACAGAAGCGGTACGCTCGACATCAATGAATTCATGCAGTTCCAGCTGAAGCCGCTTTCGCGCCACCAGCGGCGCGAACTAGACGCATGGCATCAGGAATTCATGCGTGAACGGGTTTTGCCGATCATCGGGCAGAAAGCACGCGATCTCGTTGAGAAACACAAGGACGATCTGCGCGTCGTAATCACTGCAACCAACAGCTTCATCACCAGCCCGATTGCACGGGAGTTTGGCGTTGAGCACTTGATTGCGACCGAGCCCGAGCAAGTGAACGGTCAATTTACCGGCAAGCCGGTCGGCACGCCGTCGTTCCGAGAAGGGAAGGTAACGCGGCTTGAAGAGTGGCTTATCGCGCGCGGGCAGTCGTTTGCGTCGTTTACGCACAGCTGGTTTTACAGCGATTCGCTGAATGATCTCGCGTTATTGTCGTGCGTTACTGATCCGGTCGCGGTCGATCCCGACGAGACACTGCGTGCGCATGCAAACAAACAGGATTGGCCAATAATCAGCTTGCGATAAAAGTTATGGTGGGCTTTCAAAAGATGTCGAATAAGTGGTGGTTCGGTTTCTCTTTAGCTTTCTTGTCCGGTTTTATGACGCCACCAGCGTTGGCGGCGGAATATGAGGATATTTTCGAAAAATCATATCAACCCGGCGATCCTAAATACGACCCCAGGGCGTATTCGCTGATCAAGTCTAGCGGCGGCGGTTATCTGCTGACGGGGGAAATTTTGCCGGGGCAGTCATTTGTCGTTAAGGTGAGGCCCGATGGCCAGCAAGAATGGCAGCAGATTTTTAAGGGTACCCCAGTAACCTCGGAGCAGCGTGAGTACGCTGTTTTCGATACGAATGATGGCGGTGCGCTTGCTGTCGGCACAACAAACTCGATTGACATAGTACCGATCCAGCAAGATACGATTGAACGACAGCGCTCGCTAGATGGTGGGGCACTGCATGATGAATTTGCGTCCGGCTCGGGGCCGCAAGTTGGCATAACGACTGCTGCTTTTGCAATAAGATTGGATCGAACCGGCCAAGTAGTGTGGAAAAAGGCATACGGTGATTTAAATGACCGTCGGGATATAAGTGCTTTTGTGTGTGGAACCCGAACGGAGGGAGGGGTTGTTCTGATCGGCACCAAACCCAGGATTTGGTTCAACCAACCAACGTCGGACGGACATGCCTACATTGAAGAACTTTGGATTATTAAGGTCAATGACCGTGGAGATGTAGTTTGGGAGACAAAGATTGCGGAAGATAGATCAGAGCTTTTGGTGCCATTATTAAAGGATCCTCCATACGAAAGCTGTGCCGCACCGGTCGTAGATGCCCAAGGTAATATTGCATTCGCAGTTCATGCGCGATACGGCACGTCAATTGTCCGCCATGGACATCGTATCGTTGTTGGTCAGGGGATAAAATACAACGATAGCCATGACAGCAAGCTGTTTGTAATCAAACTCGATGCCAACGGCCACGAGCTTAAACGGTTGCGGCTGGAATCAAATCGGGGGGCACAGTTATTTGCTTCGTTTACCGGTTATGTGCTGCTCGATAATATGATGGTGGGCCAAAAGGTCTCGGTCCGGCAAACTTTTCTTGATCGAAACCTGAAGATTGTTTCCCAGAATGAGATTGAAGGCTTCGAGATGCGGGTGGCCGTGATGGACAGAGATGGCGGGATTCATTTGATTGGTTTCCGTCCCGGACTTCTCCTGGCTGGGCTTGATGCCGTTTTGGCTTACTTGAGGCCAAATGGTGAATTGGTGGGGATCAAAACATTGGGTCGATTTCCATCTTGGGGCGAACCGGTTGCCCTGGTTACCGGCGACAGCCCGGGTGAGGTTGTCTTATTGCAATCAGGCAGCGACGATCATGATATCAAGCTCATGAAATTTCGATTTTCGAATTGATCTCCAATTACGGTGACGGGCGTTATCAAGCTGGGCACGGCGACCCGAGTTGCTCGAGCCGGACACGCCAGAAGCGCTCTATGGTTGCCGCTTGCGAGCGTTCGGTGCCGGTGCGGATGCACACTTTCTGCCCGTTATATAATCTGCTTGTCTCGTAATACGAGCTTACAAAACTGTCATTCCAGCGCAAGCTGGAATCCATGAACGAGCTGGATGCCAGCTTGCGCTGGCATGATCCGATAAGCCTTCCGGTCGGTTGTCCTAATTTCATGATCAAACGATTCCTAGGTAAGATTTTTTCCGGACGTATGTCCGGCCCCGCGCAGCCCAAGGTCATTCCACTCAAATCTCACGGCCGCATCAGCCGCTGCGCGGTGCAGGTATGCGAGACGTTGCAGCAGCGGGACTACGCAACTTATGTGGTTGGCGGCGCAGTGCGCGACCTGTTGCTCGGACGTCAACCCAAGGACTACGATGTCGCAACCGCCGCCAAGCCAGAAGAGGTGCGCGCGCTGTTCCGCCGTTCACGCATCATCGGCCGCCGTTTTCGGCTGGTGCAGGTGATGTGCGGGGCGGAGATGGTAGAGGTCTCAACCTTTCGCGGCAGCAGCGCCGGCGATGATGCCGCTCAAACCACCGATGAGCACGGGCGCATTCTGCGCGACAACGTATTCGGTACGCAGGAAGAGGATGCGCGCCGTCGAGATTTCACCATCAATGCGCTGTTCTACGATCCAGTGCGTGAGGAAGTCATTGATTATCACGGTGGCGTTGCCGACCTCAAAGCGCACCGGCTGCGCATGATCGGCGATCCGGCGCAGCGCTACCGCGAAGATCCGGTGCGCATGTTGCGCGCGGTACGGATCGCAGCATCGCGCGGACTCGAGATTGAGGCGCATACGCGCCAGCCAATCCGCTCACTTGCCGATTTGCTGCACAACGTACCGGCAGCGCGACTGTTCGACGAAATGATGAAGCTGTTACTGTCGGGCCATGCGGCGGAAGGTGTCAAGCGCTTGCGCAAGGAGGGTCTGCATGGCGGGTTGCTGCCACTACTCGATGTGATATTCGAGCAGCCGCTCGGCGAACGGTTTGTGATGCTCGCACTTGCCAATACCGATCGGCGCATCAATGAAGACAAGCCGGTATCGCCAGGGTTTTTATTTGCTGCGCTGTTGTGGCACGAAGTACTCGCAGCGTGGAAACAGAACGAAGCGCACGGCATGCATACCATGCCGGCATTGTTTCAGGCGATGGATCCGGTGTTGCGCGTGCAGGCCGAGCGCATTGCTATTCCGCGCCGCTTCGGCGCTGACATGAAAGAGATCTGGGCATTGCAGCCTCGTCTGCTGAATCGCTTCGGCCGGCGGCCATTCCACACTCTTGAACATCCGCGCTTTCGTGCCGCGTATGATTTTCTGCTGTTGCGTTGCGCATCCGGCGAACTGGACCCTGAGATCGGTGATTGGTGGGAGCGCTTTCAACATGCAGACGCAGCGACGCGCTCTGGCATGCTACTCAAGGACGCTGGCGGCAATCGCAACCGGCCGCGGCGGCGCCGGAAACGCAAACCCGCAGGCGCTGGCGCAGTGATGACCGTGCCGTCTGACGAATAAACATGCCGGGCGCTACTGCGTTTGTCGCGCTCGGCGCGAATCTTGATGACCCGCTGGCACAGGTGGCGGCGGCATTATCCGAACTCGCGGCATTGCCACAGACCCGCCTGGTCAAACGTTCTTCGTTGTATCGCTGTACACCGGTCGGCTATCGCGATCAGCCTGATTTTATCAATGCGGTCGCACAGATTGAAACCGTGCAGGCACCGCGCGCGCTGCTCGATGCGCTGCTTGCGATTGAGCACAACCACGGCCGCGTGCGCGACTTCCGAAATGCACCGCGTACGCTGGATCTCGATTTGCTGCTATACGGCGATTTGCAATATCACGAGCACGGCCTGACGCTGCCGCATCCGCGTTTGCACCAGCGCGCGTTCGTGCTGGTGCCACTTGCCGAAATTGCGCCGGCTGTGGCGATTCCAGGCCACGGCTCGGCCACGGATTTGCTGCGTACGATGGATACCGGCGGCGTGGATAAACTCGACGTCGCGATGACTCCCCCATCATGAGCCTACTGCCGGAAAAATATCGTCACATTGCGGTCGAAGGCCCGATTGGCGCCGGCAAAACCACGCTCGCCAAGCTGCTCGCTGAACGCAACGGTAGCACGCCGCTACTCGAGGATCCGGATGCAAACCCGTTCTTGCCGGGTTTTTATCAGGACCCCGAGCGATATGCGCTGCCAGCGCAACTGTTCTTTCTGTTCCAGCGCTTGCACCAGATGAGTGAATTGAATCAGACCGATTTGTTTAAGCGTGTGACGATTTCCGATTTCATTCTCGACAAAGACCCGTTATTCGCGCGGCTCACACTCAACGATGATGAGTTGCGCCTCTATCAACAGGTTTATGCTCAGCTGCAACCAACGGCAGCGTCTCCCGATCTGGTAATCTATCTGCAAGCGTCACCGGAAATGCTGATCGACCGCGTGCGGCGGCGCGGCATCAGTTACGAGCGGTCGATCGCGGAGGACTATTTGTTCCGACTTGCCGAAAGCTATGCGCGGTTTTTTTATCAATATGACGCGGCACCGGTGCTGATCGTCAACTCCGAGAACTTGAATTTCGCTACCGCGCCTCAGCACTTTGAACTGCTGCTCGAACGCATTCGCGACATGCGCGGGGAACGGGAATTTTTTAATCAGGGAGAGTAAGAGTTATGCGGGCAGCATTAACAGCTTTGCAGAAGATGGCCCACGAAGGCGAGAAAATCGCCGTGCTCACCTGCTATGACGCGAGTTTCGCCGCGTTGCTCGAAGACGCCGGGGTCGATATCCTTCTGGTCGGCGATTCGCTCGGCATGGTACTGCAGGGCCACGACACCACGTTGCCGGTCACGCTGCACGACATGGAATATCATACCGCGTGCGTTGCGCGCGGCTCGCAACGCACATTTATCATCGCCGATATGCCGTTCGGTACGTTTCAGGCGAGTCCGGCACGGACATTCGAGAATGCTGCGCTCTTGCTGGCGGCCGGCGCGCAGATGGTCAAGCTCGAAGGCGGTGCAGTAATGGCGGACACTGTTGCATTCCTGACCGCACGTGGCGTGCCGGTATGCAGCCATTTGGGGCTCACTCCGCAATCCGTCCATCAATTCGGCGGCTACCGCGTGCAGGGCAGGAGCGAGGCAGATGCCGAGCGCCTGCTCGCCGATGCGGTAATGTTGCAGGAAGCGGGCGCTGGCATGCTTGTGCTTGAGTTCGTGCCGGCCGATCTGGCGCGCGCCGTCACGCGCGCACTAACGATTCCGACCATCGGCATCGGCGCCGGAGTCAGCTGCTCGGGCCAGGTGCTGGTGCTCTACGATATACTCGATATTTTCCCGGGCAAAAAAGCCAAATTCGCAAAAAATTTTCTGGGCGATAGCGGCAACATCCGGCGCGCGGTCGAAAAATACGTGAAGGCGGTCAAAACCGGAACCTTTCCCGGACCCGAACACAGTTTTTAAAGATGGACATTCTGCGTTCTGTCGCGGAGTTGCGTACCCGCCTGCAGCGCGAGCCGAACAATGTGTTCGTGCCGACCATGGGTAACTTGCACGACGGCCATATCCAGCTCATCAACTTGGCGCGTCCGCGTGCCGCCTGTGTGGTGGTCAGTATTTTCGTCAATCGTCTGCAGTTTGGTCCCCGGGAAGACTTCGACCGTTATCCGCGTACCTTCGAGACTGACTGCGCGAAGCTACAACATGCCGGGGTTGATGTGGTGTTTGCCCCCGATGAGCGCGAGATCTATCCCGAGCCACAGACCTTCCTGATCGAGCCATCCAACCTGCAGAACATTCTGGAAGGCGCGTTTCGTCCCGGCCATTTTCGTGGCGTCGCAACGGTGGTGTTGAAATTGTTCAACATGGTTTCCCCACGCGCGGCGATTTTCGGGAAAAAAGATTATCAACAATATGTGGTTTTGCGCGACATGGTGGGCCAGCTTGCATTGCCGATTGAAATCATTCCCGCCGAAACGGTACGTGCGCCGGACGGACTGGCATTATCGTCGCGCAATGCTTACCTGTCGGCGGAAGAACGGCGCGAAGCTCCGCGCCTTTATCAAACATTGTGTCGCGTTCGCGAGGAGATCTGGTCCGGTGCACGCGACCTGCAGCGTCTCGAATCCGACGCAGTGGCAGAGTTCGCGCGTCGTGGCTGGCAACCTGATTACGTTGCGGTGCGCAGGCAGCAAGATTTGCAGCTACCGCGCATGGGCGACACGGCGTTGGTGGCGCTAGCCGCCGCACGTCTCGGCAAAGCGCGTTTGATCGACAACATCGAAATTTCTTCTGCCTGATTTTGCTGGGCGCAGGAACTGGAACGCGTGGAGCGCTGCTGACAGGATGTCAGCCGGAGCTGGCCGGATTCAACTGCATTCTGACCGACAGTATCCGGTTTTTCATGTTTCGCCGGCGCGTCGTCAGCGGGCCACCCGTCATAAAGGAAAATATCCATCGGGCACCATATTGCGTCCCAGGATACTAAAGGATTTTATCGGAAATGCACTTGGTGCCGGGAGAGAGAATCGAACTCTCATGGTGTTGCCACCGCGGGATTTTGAGTCCCGTGCGTCTACCAGTTCCGCCATCCCGGCGCGGAAGAGCGCGCATTATCCCGTAATGGATGCTCGGCAGGCAACCGCTGATATTGCCTAAAAGTCCGCCTTATAATCCGGCCGATGCGTTTAAGCGATTTTGAATATGATTTGCCGGCGGAGCTGATTGCGCAATACCCGGCGCATGAGCGCAGCGCGAGTCGTCTGCTGCATCTAGACGGCGAGTGGCATGATCGCATGTTCTGCGATTTGCCCGAGCTTGTGCTGCCGGGCGACGTGCTAGTGCTAAACGATACGCGCGTGATCAAAGCGCGGCTGATTGGACGTAAGGCGAGCGGCGGACAAATCGAAGCGTTGGTCGAGCGTGTCCTCGATGGCGAACGTGCGCTGGTGCAGTTGCGTGCGAGTAAGACAACGCGCGCCGGGACCCAACTTGAATTCACAAAAGACAAAGGGTCGGTCGTGACCGCTGAGGTGCTGGGCCGTCAGGGCGAATTCTTTGAGCTGCGGTTTGTCGGATGCACAGATGTGTTTGCGCTGCTAGAGCGCGTCGGCAGCGTTCCGCTACCGCCGTACATTACGCATGTGCCGAATAGCGATGATGACGCGCGTTATCAAACGGTCTATGCACGTGAATTCGGTGCGGTCGCAGCACCAACTGCCGGGCTGCACTTTGATGCAGCAATGTTCGCTGCGCTCAAGGCGCGCGGCGTAGTGATCGCGTCGCTAACGTTGCACGTTGGTGCTGGCACTTTTCAGCCGGTGCGGGTTGAAAATCTTACCGAGCATCGGATGCACAGCGAGTGGTACTCGCTGCCACAGGCGACCGTGGACGCCATCCACAACGCAAATGCGGCGGGACAACGCGTGTTCGCAGTTGGCACCACCAGCTTGCGTGCGCTGGAATCAGCGGCCTCGGGGGGGGAATTGCGAATGGGGAGTGCCGAAACCAGTTTGTTCATACTGCCTGGCCATCGCTTTCGCGTTGTTGACCGGTTGCTGACTAATTTTCATCTGCCACGCTCGACGTTGCTGATGCTGGTGTCGGCATTCGCTGGCGTGGATAATATCCGCCACGCTTATCAACATGCGATCGAGCAGCGCTATCGATTCTTCAGTTATGGCGATGCGATGCTGATCGAACGATCCTCATGAAATTTCAGCTGCTGCAGCAAGACGGGGCGGCCCGCCGTGGCCAGCTCGTACTTGCGCATGGCGCAGTGGACACACCGGCATTCATGCCGGTTGGCACTTATGGCACGGTGAAGGCGATGACGCCGGCCGAGTTGCAGAAAATCGGCTCTCAAATCGTGCTCGGTAACACCTTTCATCTGTGGCTGCGGCCGGGGCTCGACGTGATTGCCGCACACGGCGGACTGCACCGTTTCATGGGTTGGGATAGACCGATCCTTACCGATTCCGGTGGCTTCCAGGTATTCAGCCT
>Ga0302326_10024785_pt1 | contig 12179 bp, 17 predicted proteins | sample Palsa_T0_3_FD_202264 | JGI IMG/M metagenome (GOLD analysis project Ga0302326, IMG submission 202264) | Peat permafrost microbial communities from Stordalen Mire near Abisko, Sweden - Palsa_T0_3 | ecosystem: Environmental > Terrestrial > Soil > Palsa > Peat permafrost | place: Sweden: Abisko...
CGATAATGCTTTCCGCACAGTATACAGCCTTGCCAACGCCACGATACCAGCAAACAGTCCCTAACAAAAGAGTAAGTATCTGTAGATTCGAGGGCATGACAGGGGAGAAGTACCGTGGCGACATAGCCTCCAACAAGGATGAATATGTAAAAGTATTGTCCGCCTCCTTGGGCAAGGGCCAGTGTTTGTTGAATTAGATCGTAGCCGGTAACAAGCAGCGACAAGCCGATTCCCACGATGAGGCCCACGTAGGTTGATATGTAGAGAGCTCTGGCCCATCTTCGCGTCAACACCGCCATCCTCGTCAACGTTGGCGGTGACGGAATCGGATCGGCGATTGACTGCTCCAGAAAAGATCAAACCATGGGAAATCTTGCTCTGCTTCACAGAGGTCGAGTAACCTGAACCATAGCACATATGGAGGGGTTGACTGGGCGCAGTTAACGTTGTTCCTTTTAGCTTATATGCACTTATTATTTGGAAACATGCAAGTGTGAGATGATGACATTCCAATGCACGGGTGCAGAGACTACTACTAGCTTTTTTGATTTTGGTATGACAGTATATACTCGCTCACATCTCGCAGCCACTTTTCCTGCTTTCCTGTTCCACTCTATCTCATCCAAGAAGATCCCCCACCGCCGAAAGCCCAGGCGTTCCCTCCTTGGTTGCAATTTCGATATACGAATAAATAGTAGTCGTAGCCAAAAGGATACCCGTCCTATAAATTAGCCCACAAGTCAATGAATGAGGTGAGAGTTACCCAGATCCAAGCGCGCCGATGAGATCGGAGATGGCACTCAACGCACCGATAGTGGCTCCACCGAATGCCGCCGCAGTGGGAATAACCCTCTTCAACTCCTTGTACATGCTCTGTTCTCTGTGGCCGGCAATCGTCATGCTCTGCTCCTTGAGTTGTTTGGCGACTTCTCTGGGCGACGCGCCAGAGACCTCGATCCACGTTTTCGAGAACAAGGCGCAGGCGCTCAACATGAAAGTGAAGTAAATTGCCGTGTGGATGGGATCGAGCAGGGCAGAAGTCAATGTCAAGGGCGGGGAGAGGTAGTATGCCAGGCCGGAGATGGCATGTAATTGGCCGGAGCCGTCGCGGCCTTCCCACACGCCGATGAGCTGGACAAGGAGATTGTCGGGGTAGCGGTTGAAGATCATTTGAGAGACAAGGAAGATGTTGGAGGTCAATGTCGATTGGAGCATCAGAGGCATGTTGGATGTGTAGAAGAGTTTGATGGGGTACGTGCCGCGTTGACCACGGAATTTGACAGACTTGACGGGGATTTCCACGCGGAAGGCTAAGGTTAGACACAGTACAATAGAGGGTGTACCTTGGAGATAGATGACGGCAGCGAAGACCGCGAGGGTTGCAATGAGATTCATCATGTTTGGCAGGTTTTGGCGGTAAAAGGCCTCTTTCAGGGCCCGCGTTTTATCATTCCAGGTGAACAAGAGATGGAACAGACAAATGACCGCGCCCTCGAACTCGGGCCCTCTTCCAGTGTTGACAGTCGTGGGAGAGAATGCCTTCCAAACAATGTTCTCGCAGATATTTGTGGCGATGAACAAGGAGATACCGCTTCCGATTCCATAGCCTTTTTGAAGCATCTCGTCGAGAAGGATGACAATCATACCAGCGGTGACAAGTTGGGAAATAAGGAGAATGACAACTCCCCAGCCAAGTTCGGAGGGTTTTCCATACAATCCCGTCGCGACGTATACAACGGCTTGTCCGAATGTCAAGATCAAGGCAAATACTACGGGTTAGTCGCGCTTCATGGATGGATGGAATACAATTCTGGGCGGTTTGGAAAAGTTCGCGATCCGATTTAAGATCGAGATTGACATCGATGAGTTGAGATCCTGCGAGCATCTGAATGATCATTCCCGACGTCACAATAGGCTGGATTCCCAGCTCCATCAACTGACCGTTAACAAGCACCACGGACGATGAATACAGTTCCTCGGTTGGAGGCTAAAATCATACGTAGCCAGAAAAGCGGGTCCGCCGAATCAGCAGAAACAATCCCATAAAGCGGAACTTGGGAAAGCACAAGAAAGATCAGAAGCGTGACGGCCGTCCACGTAACACGCTGCTGGAAGGGGACCTACGCGGTTTTGTCAGCGTCAAGAATGCGGAGAGGGCGGGCGAGGAGGTACTTTTCGCTCTGGCGACATGATTTCGGGAAGCCATTTCTGGAAGGGACTGACAAGGTCCAGGAAGCGCACTGCGGAGGAGAGTTAGCAGGGAGAGATGGATTGGGCGGGTTACGGGACATGGTTGGGTGCTGCTGCGGGCGGAGGATGCGGTGCAAAATGCGGCGAGATGCTGTGCTGTGCTGGCGAGATGATGGCTGGCGAGTGCGATGGACCGACCACGTATCCCAGGAATTTCGCGACAGGGCAGTCCCAATCCCAATGCACTCTGAAAAAGTCTGCAGGTGGCTTGGGCGATTGATCTGCTCGAATCAGTGCCGCACATCAAAGTCAAGAATTTTCACCGCTGTCGTCGTTCAACAATGCAGCCGCCTACCGCCCTGCGTCCAGAGACCCATGAAGAAGAAGGTGCGCTTGTCTGAAATATTACATCTAATCTCAGCTGTCATGATAGATCCTTCCAACACTGCCGTGCCCACCGCCATCCCCGATCAAGCGGAAATGCACATCGACGAAGAATCTCGACCTCGCTTCCCACCCTCTTCTCAGACCGTTTGCACTCCATGTCTCCCGTCGCTAACATCAGACCTCTACCAAATCCCAAATCAGAAGAGTAACCATCCCACCTCATCGTCTGACTCCCCTTCGCAACAACTGGACAAAAATCTACCCTCCCCTCGTCGAGCATCTCCAGCTGCAGGTACGCATGAACGTCAAAACAAAGCAAGTCGAAATGCGGACAAGCAAGTTCACCCTCGACGGCGGCAGTTCTCTACAAAAAGGCGCGGACTTTCTACGGGCATTCACACTTGGATTTGACGTTGATGTATTCCCTTTAATTTGTATAAGCTGATATTGTTAGGACGCTATTTCTCTACTACGACTGGATGATCTGTATATTGAGACGTTTAGCATACAGGATGTCAAGCCTTCGTTACATGGTCAACATTTGTCTCGTGCGATTGGCCGTTTGGCGGGACATAATGGCCGGACGAAATTTACTATTGAGAACAGCACGCGGACCAGAGTCATCCTTGCGGACAGTAAAATCCATATTCTTGGGGGGTATGAGAATATCAGAGTTGCCAGAGAGAGTATTTGTCGACTCATTCTTGGTGCACCAGAAGGCAAGGTGCAAGGACGATTACGAGATGTAGGTAAACGCCTGCGGGAGCGGTACTAGTTGGGAGATCTGTTTCAGTAGTTCGAGATTGCATTTGGGGAGTACGTATTCTTAGTGTCAATTGGGATATCATAATCGTATGTATCTTTGGGTATTCAAAGTTTGTACCACAATCCAGAACTCGTTCACATTAACACCCGCCCCAGTTAATGCCCTACTAAACTTGAATGACATTCACGTATAGAATCCTAATAACTCCATTCATTAACATACTCTATGACCGCGGTGCAATAACATGAGCTTGATCTCCCCCCAGCCGAAGTGCATAATCCCCCGCCTGTGTGATATACCGCACCCACGGCAGCGCAGGGTACTGTAGCTTTGGTTCCACAATCTTCAAATACCGTACTTGAATCCCCGAGGTTGTAAAATACGGGATCTCAAATTTCAACTCCACGGGCCGTTTTCGCTGATCCAAGTCGGCTACATCATAGTTAGTACTTGGATTGTGGGGTGCGGGTGGGGGGGATTACTTCCTTTGACGCTGGGGAGACCAAGTTCTGCGCGCATGAGGAATTCCTTGCCTCCGCCAAATTGTTTGATTTTCCAGACTATGGCGGACTTTTCGGGGACGTAGTAGACGCTTCCGATTGTTGTTCGGAAGCGCGGGGTGTCGGCGTCTTCGGGTACTGGGACGATTATCTCGACATTATTCGCTGTTGAGCGTCGTTTGAATTGGGCTTTTGCCTATTCTTAGCCAGTATGGGAAGAATGTCCACCTTGATCATGTACTCTATTCGTGATCCGGAGTGCGACTCGACGAAACATTCCACCCAAATTAAAGGTTTCACCTGACGTCAGTGGTATGAGAGAATGGGATTAACCTGTGAATTAAGGCGATAACTCATGAGTTCGAATTCGCCATCCGGAGGAATAAAACTGATCGTCCTATCGTTTTCAAACCTCGAAAGCCGTACACATTGATGAAACTTGACATCCTCCATCTCAATACTCTTCCCCCGGGAAGTCCGTCCCGTCGACTCAAACATAATCTTATCATTCAACCCGAGACGTAACTCTGGCATCCCCGAAAGATAGCACTTCATCTTAATCGCGCCTAAAATCTCGCTGCGCAAAACATTCCCATTCGAATTGACGAGCAGATTGACACTCTCAATGACGTCCAAGAAGACCTCGTTCTTGCGATACATGATTCCCTCGGAGCGCCAGGAGACGGCATTTGTGACTGCGACGGGGGGACGCGCCTGGATCTCCAGTTTGTGGGATTCTTGGGTGATGTATTCTTGTAGGATTTTGGTCTCTGTCGTTTGAGGGTAGCCGAAATCCATCATCTCGTCGAGCAGTTCGTAGATGATGACGAAGTTGTCTCGGATGGATTCTTCTTCTAGTTCCTTGAAGTATTCTACCATGACCTTTTGTTGTCAGTAATGCTTCGCAGCGGACTTGCCTGGACGATTTTGTGCAGGAACAAAAGGATTTCCACGGCGTTGGAGTTCCGTTTTGTAAGCGCGAGGAGGTACAGATTGCTATGTCGTATATAGAGATACTAGAATAAGCAGAGGCACGGAGGGTCAGTGGAGGAAGTACATTGACGCCTTCATGGGAAATGCACGGTGGAGACGCAGCGTTCTCTTCCTCCGCGTCAAGCAGAAGCGGCATGAACTTCTCGACCGCCGACATGGGAATGTCGCCTCGATAGTTGCGCGCAAGAAGCGTCTTGCCCTTCAAGTCGAGGAAGAAGACAGCCGACGTCATTGTGCGGCGAACAACGGCGAGGCGAATCAATCGGTCGGCGAGCGTGAGAGCAACCGACACGTTTGACCAGATCCAGATCCACAGAGCCAACACACATTGCGGCCCTCAGTCCAGTTTGCAACGATCGCCATCTCCAGCTCAGCCTGCTCACGTCCAATCACGCACAACCACAAGCTTCCTGACGATGGTAAGTGTCTGTCTCTGCTTTCGTTCCGTGTCCGTGGAACTCCCGTGTACTGATCTTTTTAGGCGAATACACTTCGACCGTATCTGAACTGTGTGCGCGCAAGTCTGACAGCCGCGCTATGTCTCGAAAAACTTCTCCAGCCAAGTCGTGGAACGACACAACATCCCCGAAGTCGAAGCCAAGTATCTCCCCTCCATATCCGACTTCCCAGCTAATTGACCAGAACCTCTGCCGAGATCATCCTGAATCCAATGCATATCGCCCGTAACGAGAATGAGCAGGTCCTGATTGAGCCCTCGATCAATGCAATCCATTATCCGCATCAGCATCAAAATCAAACAAGCCGACGATATAGAACGCATCCTCGCACATAAACTGACTAGATTCTTCACTGGTCGGGCAGAGAGTTTTATTATCTTACGACGGAAACCGGTCCCGGTAGACTAGACATTTGTGGAGGCAATGACTAATTTTTTGTTCAGGGGTACGATATTTCGTTTTTGATCACCAATTTTCATACAGAGGCGATGTTGAAGCACAAGCTGGTGGATTTCATTATTCAGGTAGGGGTCTTGCTGCGGGGGGCTGATGTTCTAGTTCATGGAAGAGGTCGATGCAGAGATCAGTGAGATGAAATTGTTCTTGAATGGGCGGGCGCGGTTTGTTGCGGAAGGGTATCTAGCACAGGTAATTGCGGTCTTGGCTTTATATGCTAACATGCCAGACTCAGTCCCTTTCTCACGCCGTCTTGATGAAATCGGGTCTGCAATGTATTAACACTCATAAATAAGGATATATACATGGCCACCAAAGAACTTGGCAAAGATATCGAAGGGATCATGCATGTGAGCATTATTTCCCCGTTGCTGTTGTTGTTTGAGACCTTCGGAGCCGTACCGATCGAAAATACTTCGCGATTCAGGATTGGATAAAACCTCGTAGGCTGGACAATGGATTAGTCGATGCTATGTAGTATAATTGCATGAGCTACCTTCCGCGACTTGTACAAACTTGTCATGTGCAGTTTCGTCCCCCCTGTTCTTATCTGGATGGAATTGTTTGCTAAGTTTGCAGTACTGCCGCTTGATATCTTTCTCTGAGGCAAACAAAGAGATCTGCAGGAGCATATCTGAAGATCGATATCACGAAATCTAAAACATTCACCTCACCAACTTCAATACCGATCCTACCCTTCGGGTCAAAGTCACAGCAGACCCTATCATGGTCACTTCAGCTGAAGAACCTGAACCTGGCGATGAAAATTTACAACCAACCCAGTGCGATCAAGTCCCGAACCAAATAGATCCCGTTCCAGCGGCCTCTGCTGACGAACAGCCTAATGGCACTGACAAGGAGAGACATATGGACTGCACAAAATTTGTCCTGAAGAAAATGGTCCGAAGAAGAGAGCGATGGTTCAAGCGCGAATACACTCCCAAGGATCACTATTGCAAGGTCGATTTTCGCCGGACAAGTGACGAGACGTCTACTTTGCCAACGAAACCGGAACACAAGGACTATGAACACCAAATAAAGGAGGAGGACAAGTCTATGGACGACAGTGTTACTACCGCTTCTAATGATATGTGGGTTGATATCCCTGAAGATACTCCTTCGCCTCAAGACAAGACCCCGGAAACCACATCAAGGAGTTCCTCTTTCAGCAGTGACGCAACAACGATCGGGAATATACTAGAGACTCCCGAAACAAGTTCAAAGGAGTCTCTGCCAAGGATAGCGACTCCCGAAGAGAGTTCTTCGAGACGCTGCTCAGGGGAGGATGCAACAGACAGAAAGGATGAAAGGTCTTTACCAGCGAATGAGGATTGGAAAGACAATTTATCTCTTGGAAAGACCGAGATGGACGGCAACCCGCTGAAAGGAGTTGATGGCACCGAGTTGCGAGATATCACAGAAGAGAAAGTGGGTGAAGAGAAAGAAGAGGAAGATACTAGAGAGGACTACAGTTTATTCGTGTTGCTGGAGTTATTACTAAGTGTCCTCAGTGCTGGTATATTTTCGATATTTCAGTTCCTGGGGGATTGTAAGTACTTCCTCAGGCGATGTATGACCATGCTCTAGCGACCGGCTCCATGCTCCAGCAACCATGCTCCAGGTCCTCCATGCGCTAGTGACTATACTTCAGGGTCTCCATGCGCGCTCGATACGCGTGCTGGAGAGGGAGCCGCTGAATGTCACAGCGATGTAATGGGAAGCAGCCTTATTTGTCTTCAAATACTGCAATTCCTGTTACATCGCTGAAACATCCATATCGCCACATGGTATCCACATCGCAGCTACAGCCTATGTAACAGGAAGCAGCCTTATTTCTCTTCAAACACTGCTATTCCCATTACTTCCTGTTACATTGTCATCTCATCCACATGAATTCACCAGCTCCTCAGCTCGGTCCTAGCTCGGTCCAAGGTCGGGTTGATCCAGAGCACCTGGATACCCGACATTCACCAGCTCGATCGGTTCTGACTTCTAGAAGGACCCTGATCGGCTCGATCTCACACTTGTACCTGGACAGGTGTGGAACCGGTCCCCTGATAATCGAAGCCAGTCATAACCAGGTTGGCTCGATCTGATGATGTACCCGGCCTCGAGCCGACCGTATCCCTTTACTGCAGGAGAGCGATATTGCGAAGGCGAAGGCATAGCAAGCCAATGAACCGAACGTTGAACAAGATGAGTAGGGATAAATCTTTGCTGAGTTGTAGTAGAAGGAGGATGGGAGTGAGCGAGCGAAGCCTGTTTTTCTCTGCTTCTTTCAAACTGTCTGTTGTCTATTTTGATGGCTTTTTCCATCAAAGCTGAAAGAGTAGCAGGCCTATCATCTTTGGCCAATTCATCCTTGACAGAATCCTTGAGACCATTGTAAAAGGCATAACTAAGGGCGGCATTATCCCATTTAAGGAATGAGACAATCTGTTGGAACGAAGTCGAATATGATGAAGCCGAAGAGGTTTGATGAAGCGAACGAAGTTGTCTTTCTGCTGTAGCTTTAGCATCAATGTCACCAAAGGTAGATTCCAGCGAAGTGATAAAGGTCTTGTAGCTGGTGATAATTGGGGGAGGGTTGTCTGAATCCCTTTTCCTAAGATTGGGTTCAAACCAGTCAAAGGCAGAGTCCCTGAGAAGCGAAGCTGCAAACATGATTTTGTTGACATCCGTATTGAAATCCTCAGGCTGCAGTGCAAACAGTAAAGGGATACAGTCAGCTCGAGGCCGGGTACATCACAAGATCGAGCTGATACGATGAAGATCGGCTCTAGTATGAAGCAGACCGGTTCCTTCTCGGCTCGGGTATAGGTCAAGATCAACCCGACTAGGTCCCTTCTAGGAGTCTGGACTGACTGAGCCAGTTAATATCGGTCTTCCAGATGCTCTGGACGGGTCTGACCTTGGACCGAGTCGAGACCGAGCTGAGGAACCGGTGAATTCATGTAGAGAAATGTATATGAATCAGCGATGTAACGGGAAGCACATTTATTTCTCCTGAAATAGTGCCATTCCCGTTACATCGCTGTGACATGATGTAATGGGATTGGCAGTGTTTGAAGTGAAATAAAGGCGGTTCCTGTTACACATCCAGCTCCTGGCCCATCCATCCAGCTAGCGCATCCATCCAGCTCCAGGTTCTCCATATGCTACCGACCATGCTTCAGCTCCTCCAAGCACCAGGGACCATTCTCCAGAGACCATGCACCAGGGACCATTCTCCTCCATGCGCCAGCGACCATGCTCTAGCGACTATTCTCCATTCGCAGCACAAGCTCCTGCCCCCAGCTCCAGCTGTAACTCGTGGATGTCACAATGATGTAACGGGAATAGCAGTCTTTAAAGCGAAATAAGAGTGGTTCCCGTTACATTCCTGTGACATTCAGCAGCTCCAGCTCCAGCGCGTGCCTCTAGCAAGTTAGCTAACATAACAATGTGGATACCATGGCGACGTGGATGTAACGGGATGTAACGGGAATAGCACTATTTGAAGAGAAATAAGTGCGCTTCCCATTACAACATGCCTGAAACCGACCGAGTCGCGGTTCGGGTAAGGACGTATTTCAACCTGACCTATTGACACCGGTCCAGAACTAGCTCTTGAACTCGGCCGGGTTCAAGGCTGCTGGCTCGGTCCTAATGGCTAGGGCGGACCAGGTGTTTTATTCTGGTTGTCGGTCTGGGTTTGACCTCACATCGGTTCCAGAAGCCTAGGAGCCGATCCGGCGATGGCTCTGACATAGCTGTGACTAATATCGAGTCGATAATCACTTGACCAGGTCGGCTCCGGTTTCGGCTCGGTTCCTGGACCGATCAAATCCCATTACTGAGTGTAAAGTAGATGGCGAGCTGACTGATAAAGGAGCGAAGCTTCGAGTGAGAGCTGTGAAAGGTATCTGGCTTTGTTGTCTTGATGTTTCTGGAGGAGGAGGAAGTGATTGAAGAAATAGGAGGCGAAGTTTCCAAGGCATTGATTTGAGATTGTAATTGTTCAATCAAAGCCAACAAGGAAGCAGCATCCATTGATTGATTGAGTTGAGAAGACATAGTGCGAGCGAATAGCGAAACGAACGGAATGAAACGAACGAACCGAGATCCAAAGGTGGTTTGGAGCTAGTTCAAAGTGTAAGAACCTAGTCACTGGAGAGTGTCTAAGTGGTGAGCGAGGTCGAGCGTAGTGAGGACAAACGAATAGATAAACTGAATTGATGGATTAAGGCGAGCGAGCAGGCGAACGAGCGAGATAGTTGATCAAAGTACTAGGTTGTACATAAGTTAAACTAGCTAGGGAACTTCATGATGGTGAAGTGGACTATATACCAACCAAAAACCAGCAGTCACAACACTAGACTAAATCATAACCTATAACCAAGCGAAGCGAATCAAGCGAAGAGATGAGTGAAGACAAGTAGCTTGGAGTCTAGCTGGAGTGAGGCATGACACTGGCATCCATTCTCCAGCTTCTACTGGCTTGACGTCGACGTCGATGTATGCGAGCGGAGAGTACTGGGTATCGGTGTCCAGGGCAGCGAAGGGGTTCGGAGATGCTAGTGTGGAGCTGAGAACGACTGTTGGGGGCGAGGATTTGGCGCGCTCACCTAGAGAGGGCCCCAAGGTCACTCCTGGGTGCTTTCTTTTTCCGTTGCCGCGAGCTCGAAAGATAGGAGGGGCCAGCGTGCTGGAAGTCCGGGTCTCCGACTAGGGGGCGGGCAGACGGGACAACGAGCTACGGAGTGTCCCTTTTGTCCGCAGTAGTCGCAAAGGCCGAGACTGCGGCGACGTTCCTTTTTGCGGGCTGTGAGGCGCTAGGCGCCTGTTGCATCGAGTTCCATGGGCACCGTGCCATCTGCAGTGTGAGATGGAGTACATAAGGCCAGAAGAGGTGTGTTGGAGGCAACAGGGGGCTGCGGAGGCGGTTGGGGGCGATTGGGGGCGCGGAGGTTGCTTGAAGGGTGCGAAGTATAGCGGTGCTCTCAGCGTCGTGAATCTAGTCGTGAATCTAGGCGCGTGGCGAGTTCCTTGAGCGCTGAGAGGGTCTGTGGCTGGTCTAGTGGCGCAAGTTCATCCTTAACGTCATCCCTCAGGTTGAGGTAGAATTGGTCTCGGAGTGCCGCGTCGTTCCAGGAGAGGTATTGTTTGAGGGACTCGAATTTGGCTGCGTAATCCGACATGGAGCCTGCCTGCCTGAGGCGTCGTAGTTTTCGCTCCGAGGTAGCTTCCAAGTTGGGGTCTCCGTAGATTTGCGTGAGTGAGCGCTGAAACGTCTCCCAATCCTTGATTTCTTCCGGGGCGAGGTTACTAGGAAGGTAGGCTGGCCATTTGCGGAAGAGGGCCTAGAACCAGATGAATGCTGGGCCCTCCAGGTGTGTACCGACATATAAGACTTTTGATCATTCACTAATAAACCGAGAAGGTTGACTCTCGAACTTGAAATAGCATTTAGCAAGGAAGGGAAGGAGTTCCTTGCGCTCGCCCTTGAACACCGACGCGTCCGGTGCCTCGAACTCAGAGGGAGCCTTTGATATGGCCCGGACAAAAGGGCTGTAAAGTACTCGCGCTTTACCAGGTTAGGGTTCAAGGTTCAAGGTTCAAGGTTTAGGGTGAACAGGTTAGAGGTGTGAGACTTCAGGGTCAAGCTCGGAGTTTGAGATCTAAGTTGATGTCTGGTTGAAATCTATCTACGTTCGAGGAGAGTAGTCCCTCTATTTATACTTGTTCTAGCCTACATTCATGTAACAATGATTAGAAATACAATCCTTCCAAGAATCCGCCGGAAGTTTCCATGCTTCCATGGAAACTTCCATTAACTTCCATAACTTTCCGTCACTTTCCATGGTAGTCTTCCAGAATCTTCCAGTATCTTCCAGTGTCTTCTTCCGTTTTCCATACTTTGTACGCTTACAAATGCCAGTACATTACAAGGGTGGTGTCGAATGGTTTGGAGCTCGTGTCTGAGCTCCTCAATTATGGCTTGTTGGCTAGCCAAGCGATTAAGGACGGTTTCCCACATCCCTGCCATCACGGTGATTGCCTCCTCGTGGAGCCTTAGAGGTTCTGGTCTTTGCGGAAGGGACGAAGGATCCAGGTACATGGTCTGGTGTGTGTCTTCCATGGTCATTGAGTAGAAGGAGCTCAACAATGTTTGGGAGGGTGTGGGGGAATGCAAAGCGTAAGAATGCAGGGTGCTGAAATGCGACACTAAAAAGGAATGCGAAGGTGCAGCAGATAGTCGTTTAGATCTCGCAAACTGTCATGAACGGGACTACAGGCTGCGAATAAGATGTGGTGTATTAGAAGTAACCTTGCGAGATGAAGAACTCTACAGCGTGGCGATGGGGCTTTAGCAGTCCCGTACGCCCTAACCTAACTATCTGCATGATATTGCTGTGCGACGTAGTTTGTGACAACGGCAGAGCTAGA
>Ga0302326_10024786_pt1 | contig 12178 bp, 13 predicted proteins | sample Palsa_T0_3_FD_202264 | JGI IMG/M metagenome (GOLD analysis project Ga0302326, IMG submission 202264) | Peat permafrost microbial communities from Stordalen Mire near Abisko, Sweden - Palsa_T0_3 | ecosystem: Environmental > Terrestrial > Soil > Palsa > Peat permafrost | place: Sweden: Abisko...
ATCGAGCCCGAGGCGGCGGAGACGCCCGTGGAGTCGCTCCCCGACGAGACCCTCAGCTTCGTCATGCCCAGCCGGTTCTGCCTGCCCGACGAGCTCGGGAACGTCGCTTGGCAACGGTTCGGCGATGTGCCACCGGGCTGGGGTCGGGTGCAGGCGATCGTCGATTACGTGCACGGCTACCTCGAGTTCACGCCCGGCGCGTCGAATCCGTGGACTACCGCCGCCGATGCCTACCGCGCGGGCCAGGGGGTGTGTCGGGACTTCGCCCACCTGGCGATCACGTTCTGCCGGGCCTTGAACATTCCCGCGCGCTACGTCTTCGGGTATATCCCCGATGTAGGCGTCCCCCCGCCCGCCGAGGCGATGGACTTCGCGGCCTGGTTCGAGGCCTATCTCGATGGTCGATGGCATACCTTCGATGCCAGGAACAACAGGCCGCGGATCGGGCGCGTGGTCGTCGGTCGCGGCCGGGACGCGATCGACGTCGCGCTGATCACTTCGTTCGGCCCGCACACGCTGACAGGCTTCCAGGTTCGGGCCGAGCAGATTTCCCCGGCGCGGCCCGTCGAGTAGACAGCCAGGACCCCTGGCGATAGAACTCGCGCCGATGACGTTGCCAGCGCCCGTCGTGCTCGTGCGTGGGAGCGGCGACGTGGGATCGGCCGTGGCGCACCGCCTGTTCACCTCAGGCCGCCCGGTCGTGATCCACGACGTCGCGCTCCCCGCCGCTCCACGCCGGGGCATGGCCTTCACCGACGCGATCTTCGAACGCGACTGCGAGCTCGAGGGTGTCAGGGCGCTGCGCGTGGACGACCTCGGCGCCCTGCCTGAAGCGCTCGCCGCGCGCGTGGCGGTCCCCGTAACGACCCTCGATTTCACCGCCGTGCTCGCAGCCCTGCGCCCCGACGTACTCGTCGACGCGCGCATGCGTAAGCGTGCCCATCCCGAGCGCCAACTCGAGCTCGCCCCGCTCACCATCGGTCTCGGTCCGAACTTCGTCGCGGGCCAGACCACGCATCTGGCGATCGAGACGAGGTGGGGAGACGAGCTCGGGACGGTGGTCACCAGCGGCCCCACCCAGGCGCTGGCCGGGGAGCCGAGAAGCTTCGACGGCCACGCTCGGGACCGCTTCATCTATGCGCCGGTCTCGGGCGTTTTCAGGACCGGGGCGGCGATCGGCCAACGGGTGGAGCGCGGCGAGATTCTCGCCAGGATCGACGGCGAGGAGCTGGCGGCGCCGCTGGCCGGGATCGTTCGCGGCCTGACCCACGACGGAGTACCCGTCGAGGTGGGGGCCAAGGTTCTCGAGGTCGACCCGCGCGGCGAGCTGAAGGCGGTGATCGGACTCGGCCCGCGCCCGCAGCGGATCGCCGACGGGGTCTCGGCCGCGATCAAGCTGGGAGCGCCCGCGCCGTGAGCGACCCCGAGCCCGCGCGCGAGAGATGGAACCGGCGCTACGAAGAGAAGGGACTCACACCCTTTCCCGAGCGACCTTCAGAGTGGCTGGCGGAGAATCGCGAGCTGCTCCGCGGCCGCCGAGCCCTGGACGTCGCGTGCGGCGACGGACGCAACGCCCTGTGCCTCGCGCAGCTCGGGTTCGCCGTCGACGCCGTCGACGTCTCCGACGTGGCGGTGGCGGCGCTGCGAGCGGCGGCGGACGAGCGTGGCCTCGCCGTCGAGGCCAGCCGGATGGATCTCGAGGTCGAGCCCCTCCCCGAAGGGCGCTATGACGTCGTGGTCCAGATCAACTACCTGCAGCGCGACCTCTTCGGAGCGCTCGAGCGCGCGCTCACGCCCGGCGGCATGCTCATCGTCGAGACGGTCACTCGAGCCCACGTCGAGGAGCTCGGAAAGCGCTTCGATCCGCGGTTCGTGCTCGACCACAACGAGCTCCTCCGCTCCTTCCCGAATCTCCTCGTGCGGCACTACCGGGAGGGCATAACCGAACGCTCCGGGAGGCCGAGGGGTGTCGCGAGCCTCGTCGCCGAGCGCCGGCCGGTCAGGCCCGCGCGAGGATGAGCAGGTAGCCGGAATCGACGGACATCGATCCGTCGGTGGCGCTGTTGGCTTCGGTGTAGAGCTCGCGGAGCTGGGCTTGCGCCTCGGGCCAGCGCCCTGCCGCCTCGAGCGCCGCTCGCGCCGCGATCAACGGCCCGAGGCGCTCCTGCATGTTCGCCACGTAATGCTCGACCGACTCGTCGCGGAAGGTGATCGTGGCGGGCTCGAAACTGAGCTCCGCCGCGCCCGAGAGCATCGCTCGCGCGTGCTCCTCGACCCCCCACAGAACCGGCGACTCGGCGCCCTCGGGTGGGGGGATGAAGGTGCCCTGGGCGGCGATCATCCGGCCCATCACGCCGCCGGGCACCCACGAGGTCAGAGCGACGGTGCCGCCGGGCCTGGTCACGCGCAGGAGCTCGCCGCCCGTCCGCTCGTGACGCGGCGCGAAGATCGCGCCGAACACGGAAAGGACCCGGTCGAACTCGTCGTCCGCGAATGGGAGCTCCTCGGCGTCGCCCTCGACCCAGTCGACGTCGAGGCCCTCCGCTTGCGCCCGCGTGCCCGCCACCTCCAGGAGCTGGGGGCTGAGATCGAGGGCGGTGACCCGCGCGCCGGCGCGGGCCGCCTTCAGCGCCGCGTTGCCACTGCCGGTGGCGACGTCGAGCACGCGCTCGCCCGCCTTCACGCCCGCGCGATCGACGGTCAAGCTCGCGGCGCCGTCGATGAGCTTGGCGAAGCTGGGGTAGTCCCCCATGCCCCACACCCACCGCTGGGCCTGCTTGAACTGGTCGAGGTCCATCACGCTAAGCCTAATGGTCAGCCGGGAAGCTAGCGACGACGACGGCTTTCTCGCCGGCCCGTGCGGCGAGGGCATTCTCGAGCTCCTCGAGCGCCTCCCCGGTGTAGACGGCCAGGTGCTGCATGTGGGGCAGGGTGTCGCGGCATCCGACGAAGCCCACGCCGAATCGTTGCGAGATCGAGAACACCGCGATGAAGAGCGCGACGCCGTGGAAGAGAATGGCGATGGGGGCGAGCGACTCGAGTCTCGCACCCGCCAGATACTGCGGCTCGAGTGGCCCCGGGACATTGGAGATCGTCACGTTGTAGGGCGACGGTACGCGCCCTCCGAGTCCGGCGAACTGCTCCGCGATGAACGGCGCCATGAACAACGCGGCCTGTTTCTCGACTACCGCCTTGGAAACCCGAGAGAGCTTCTCCTTGGCAAGCATGCTCGAGCGATGGATCGCCTGAGTCCGGGCGATCGGGTCGGCGATGTCGGTGGCCAGCTTCATGACGACGATCCCGAACGCGTTTCCGGTGTCGTCGTCCTCGGCCGAGCGGACGCTCACCGGCGTCCCCGCCACCAGACCCTGATCGGGGAGCTCGCCGAGCTCGCCGAGGTAGCGGCGCAGCCCACCGGCGCAGATTGCCAGGAACACCTCGTTGATCGTGATGTCGGCGGCTTTGGAGACGGCGCGGATGCGCTCGAACTCGTAGGTCTGGGTAGCGACCCGTCGTTGCTGACCGATCCGGTCGTTGAGGATCGATGGGGGCACCACGAACGGCGTCGCCGCGGCCTGGTCCAACGGCCGCCGAGCCTCTCTGATCATGCCCGCGGCCACCTTTCCCAGCCCGTAGGTGAGCTTCGCCCCTTCCGCCGTCCTGACCATCAGGCTCCGCTTGCGGGGGACAAAGGGCTCCACGCGCGGCTTCGGTCCGATCGACCACATCGGCCGGACCTGGCGGTCGGTCGAATCGGGGGTGACCATCTGGGTGAAGCGCTTGACGCCGCCGACCCCGTCGATCAGGGCATGGTGGACCTTGAAGTAGATCGCGAACCTGTCCTCGTCGAGTCCCTCGATGAGATGACACTCCCACAGCGGCCGCCGAGGATCGAGGGCGCGAGCGTGCAGGCGGCCGACGAGCACGCCGAGCTCGCGCTCGCCCCCGGGGCGGGGCAGGGCGTTGCGCCGGAAGTGGAAGTCGACGTCGATCTCGTCGTCGCCGAGCACGTCCCAGGCGGGGGCGATCGCCCGCAGGCTGGGCCGGCGCAGCCGGTAGTTGAAGGGCGGCGCGAACGTCCTCACGCGGCGAAGGTCCTTGCTCAGTCTGATCACGAAGTCCGCGTCCGCGTCTTCGGGTGGCGAGAAGATCGCCAGCGCAGCGATGTGCTGCGGTGTCCGGACCGCGTCAGCGATCAGGAACAGCCGGTCGGCCAACCCTACCTTCGGCATCTAGTACTCGTTCCTGGTCGTGGGTGCCCACGCGCCTGATCTCCGACGACCTCCCTTCGCCGCGATCAGCGTGCTCGTTACGTCAATGATGGCAGGGCGGTCAGCTCGGCCGGGCGCGCATACGATTGTTGCGCGGGGCGTGCTCGAGCTCGGCGAGCCCGAGGGCCTCCATCAGCGGCGGCACGTAGACGCCGAACCGCCCACGGAGCCCCTTCTTGAGGCCGTAGAACCCGCCCACGGGGTTGGACTCCGAACGCGCCCAGGCTTCGACCGTCCCCTCAGCGGCGGGCTTCTGCTCATCCGCGCCCCCGAGCGCGATCCAGTCGCCGCGCTCCACGAGCATGGCGTGAAGGTCCTCGAGGCAGCGCAGCCGGTAGGACAGGGTGGTCTTCCCGACCATGCAGATGAGCGCCGGCGGATCGGCTGACTCGTCGCGGTACATCCGGTACTCGGAGGTGCCGGGCGGTGTGTGCAGGACCCAGGGATCCTCGCGGGTACCCGTGCCACTGGTCATGCCCGGCATTATCGCGCTCCCCCTTCCTGCCCTTCGATCATCAGACATAGGTCCATGGCTTGGGTACTAGGCCGAGGGGAGCTCGACACGGACGGGGGCGGGCGTACCCAGGTCGGGTCCGACGGTGGTGAGCGTCCACGTCCGGCCGTCCTCGGTCCCCGCCGCCAGGCAGAAGCGCCCGAAGACGACCGCGAGCCCCCGCGACCACACGGCGGGCAGCCACCCGAAGGGCAGCTCGGCGCGCAGCACGCCCGCGGTTTCGGTGAGGGCCGGCGCTTGCCGAGCGTCGATCAGGTCGAGCTCCACGGTGGCGTCGGCCCGCCCGAGCCAGCTGCGTAATGCCGCCGAGAGGCGGCCCTGCATGCTCGCGTGCAGAGTCGCGAGGGTCCCGTTCAGGGCTGCGTCAGGATCGTCGTACCGCTCCGCCCACGCGGCGGCGACGGTCGCTACCAGCCGGTCTTGGAGCCCGCCGCCGAGACCGAGGAGGGCGACGAGCTCGGTCTCGGACTGCGTCTGAGTCGTGATCGGCCCGGGGGCGCCCCGGTTGTGACCGGGCCACCGGGGTACAGGCGGCGTGCTCGCCCGGCGGCGGGCGGAGAACCGCATGAGCTGTCGCGGCCGCGCGCGCGGCGGCGATACCGATGCCGCCGCGGCCATCGGCGCGCGCGGGAGGGCGGCGAGCTGGCTCGCCCAGTCGCCGTGCGTAGCGATCGTGTCCCCGGGGCCGCGGCTCGCGAGCACGAGCACGCGCGGATCATCTTGATGGCGCCCCCAGGCATCGACCACCTCGACGCAGGCGCAGCGCTGACCAGCGAGGGCCGCGAGCGTGCTCTCAGCTTCGAGATCGTCGTGGTCGATCGCGTGCAGGGCCCCTGCCTGCCATCGGAGCCGGTGGGTGTGATCGCCGCAGGTGATCGTCGCCTGGGCCGGAGGGAGCCCCAGCCACCAGCGGCTCATCGTCGTGTCCATGGCAGCGAGAAGGAGATCACGGCGCGGGTAGTGTGCGCCGTAGGGAGGAGCTCGAGCTGCGTGGCTCGGGGATCGAGCGCGGGATGGAAGTCGATCACACCGTGGCCGAAGTCATCGTTGAAGCTCCAATGGCCGCGCTGCCCGAGATAGTGGTTGTCGCGATCGTCCTTCGCCCACCACGTGAGCTGCCGCGGTCCCATGCCCCAGTCGAAGGGCATGCGGCCAACCGCGGGGGCTACCTCGACATCGACCCTGAACCGGTTCTCGTCGGATTCCAGATCTAGGATCGCGACGCTGAAGCCGTCGAAGGCGGGTGGCACGGCACCGAGGACGATCGACCCGGTCGGCCCATCCTGGACGCCGTCCCTCGCGAGCAGCGACTGCCACGGCTCGGGGATGGGGATCGTTCCCGAGGGCGGGACGACCCCTGGGCCGGGGCCCCGCTGCAGAGCTTCGAGCACCGCCCGTACCTCGTCGAGCAGTGGGTCTGCCGCCCACAGCGCCCCGGCGGCGACCAAGGCTTCGATGGCCGGCTCGATGCGGCTGTCATTGAGCTTGCTGGGCTCGGCGATCCGTTGCCACAGGTACTGGTGCGCGGGATCCTGGGCAGGCAGGCGCTCGAGCGTGGCGGCGAAGCGCGACGGTTCCTCAGTGAGCTCGAGCCGGGTCCCGTCGAGCTCGATCCACGCGGTGTCGGGCGCAAGCGGTCCCGTGGTGGTCAGGCGGCCCCGCATGCCCTGATTGGATCCGCCGCCGTGGAATGGGGCAGCCTCGCTCGTTCCCCGGTCGTCGGTGAGCACCGCCCGGGGGGGCCCACCGCCCCACGGACCCGACGAGCCAGGATGCCAGGTGACGGCGACGGAGGTCGACTCCTTGGACAGGCTCACGTAGCGGACCTGCATGGTTGCCTGCGCCTGGTCGATAGTGCGCGCGCAGGGCACCACACGTCGCGGCTTGAGCAGCTTGGTCTCGCTCGAACCCGGCGGGGGCACCGCTCGTAGCATTCCGGGACGGCGAAGGTTGGACTCATTGCGCAGCATCGTCGCAAAGCTGTAGTCGTCGAGAACGCTCTCGGCGCTCGGAGCGTCGATTGCTTCGACGGCGATGAGGGCGGCGGCCGCTTCGGCGATGGTCGGGCGCCCGGCCCCGTGGTTCTCTCCGCTGCGGTCGGTGAGCATCCGCTCGCCGATGAGCCGCAGGTATAGCTCTGCGTCGAAGTCCGACACGGGGGGGCAGGGTAACGGGTCCTCGGTCACGCTCGGTGGCTGTTGATCGTCGGCAACGGCGAAAGCGGTGGAAGAAGTCGCGGCGCAGGGATCCCATATGCTCCCGGCCATGAACCCCGAGGACGCGAGAGAACTGCTGGCCCGCGAACGGGCGCGCATCGAAGAGGCGCTTGCCGCGCACGTGAGCGGCGGGCCGCAGGAGTCAGATGAGCGGGTGGAGCCGGGCGATTTGGACTCCGAGAACCTTTACCAGGACGAGCTCGACGCCGGGCGCGCCGAGGATCTCCGGCGCGACCTCGAGGCGGTGGAGCGCGCCGAGGCGCGGCTGGAAGCCGGGACCTACGGGCTCTCGGTCGAAAGCGGCGAGCCGATCCCGGACGCACGCCTGGAAGCCGTCCCCACCGCCGAGCGGACGCTCGAAGAAGAGGACCGCTACCGCAGGAGCTGAGCGGGGGGGGCTTGTGTTCGGCGCCTGGCGCGCCGATAAGCCCCTATGCAGCGTCGCGGACCGGCGGCCTTCAACCTGCGCCCAAGGTTGATTTGGCGGCGCTTGCCCCTGGGCCCGAAGGGCAGATCCTGGCCGCGGGCGTCCTGGCGCCAGCTCCTACTGGTGGTGACCGGGGTCGGTGTGGCCGTCGCGATGGTGACGATCGCCGAGATGGCGCGCGAGAACGCCGACCGCCACCGGCGGGCGCAGGTATTCGTCGAGTCGATCCGGGCCTCTAGTGAGCAGTTGAGCGCGATCAGGTCTCAGGCCCTCGCGGACGCGCTGGACAGTCACACCGCTCGTGTCGAGGTGAGCGCCCCAACTGTCGAGAGCGGCTTCCGCGTGTGGAAGGAGCTCACCGGAGCGCTCACACAGCTCCGTTCGCTCGAGCCCGATGCGCGTACCGCGACCCTCCAGCGCGACACCGAGGCTCTGTTCAGGGTCGGGATGGAGACGCTTGACACCGCCGACGGCCGAACGGTCAGCGCGGGGCTCCGCAACGAGAAGGTCCAGTTCAGCCCGGTCCTCGACCGCCTTGAAGCCGACGCTCAGGGTGCGGCGACCTACGAGCTCGGGGTCGCCGATCGAGCCTCCGCGAACGCGCAAAAGGCGTTCGTCGGATCGCTCGTGCTCGGACTGCTGACGCTCCTGTTGATCGTCGGGAGGTTCCAGCGCCTGCGGCGCCAGGCGGTGGTTGAGGCCGAGCGACGCTCGATCGAGACGCGCAGCGAAGCGCGCCTGCGCACGCTCGTCGAGCACTCGACCGACGTCGTTACGGTCATCGGCACGGACCTCACAGTCCAGTGGCAGGCCGCCTCGATCGAACGGGTCCTCGGCTACGACCCCGATGCGGTGATCGGGCAACCCCTGACCGCCATCGTCCACCCCGACGACGTGCCCCTCGTCGAGCGCTTCCTGACCGCGAGCCTCGGACGCGTGGGAAGCCACACGCTCAGTGCTCGGGTCGCCCATGCCGCGGGCGGCTGGCGAACCGTCGAGACGGTGGTGAGCAACTGCGTCGATGATCCGTCGGTCGGCGGTCTCGTGCTCAGCATGCGCGACGTCACCCAGCGCAAGGTGCTCGAGGACGAGTTGCGCCACCAGGCCTTCCACGACTCGCTGACCGGCCTCGCCAACCGGGCCCTGTTCGAGGATCGACTCTGGCACGCCGTGGCCCACGCCAACCGGAGCCAGCACGCCTTCGCCGTCGTGTTCCTCGACCTCGACGATTTCAAGACGATCAACGACAGCCTCGGGCACCCGCGGGGCGACGAGCTGCTGCGAGCGGTGGCCGATCGCATCCGTGGCATCTTGCGCGCCTCGGACACGGCGGCGCGGCTCGGCGGCGACGAGTTCGCGGTCCTCATCGAGGCGGGAGAGGACGAAGCGCGCCGCGCGGCGGGCCGCATCCTCGAAGCGCTCGCGGTTCCCTTCCTCATCGACGGCCGCGAGCTTCGCATGACCGCTTCGATGGGAGTGGCACTGTGGGGCGCGGGCGTGAGCGTCGAGGAGCTCCTGCGCAACGCCGATATGGCGATGTACGCCGGCAAGGCCGACGGCAAGGCGGCGATTCGCACCTTCGAGCCGAGCATGCACCACCGGGTGCTCGAGCGTCTCGAGCTGACGGGGGAACTGCGAGAGGCGCTCGATGCGCGCCAGTTCGAGCTCGACTACCAGCCGATCGTCGAGCTCGAATCGGGCAACATCGTCGGCGTCGAGGCGCTCGTCCGCTGGCAGCATCCCCATCGCTCGCGTCTGCCCCCCGATCAGTTCATCGGCCTCGCGGAGGAGACCGGGCTGATCGTTCCACTCGGTCTCTGGGTTCTCGAGACGGCCTGCGCCCAGGCTCGCCGATGGCAGCTCGAGTTCCCCGACCGTCCCCTGCAGCTCAGCGTCAACGTCTCGACCCGACAGCTGCACGAGCCAGACTTCATCAGTTGCGTCGATGCCGTCCTACGCTCGACCGAGCTGCCCCCTGAGTTATTGGCCATCGAGATCACCGAGGGTCTGCTCCTCGGCGACCGCGACCAGGTGGTGGCCCAGCTCGAGGGACTCAAGGCGCTGGGGCTGCGCGTCGCGGTCGACGACTTCGGGACCGGATACTCGTCGCTCTCGCATCTGCGCCACTTCCCCATCGACATACTCAAGATCGACAAGTCATTCGTGGACGGGATCCACCATGACCCGGGCAAGGCCAAGCTCGTGCACGGCATCGTGAACCTGGGCGACAGCCTCCGGCTCGACGTGATCGCGGAAGGCATCGAGCATCAGGGTCAGGCCGACGAGTTCACCGGCATGGACCTGTCGTTCGCACAGGGCTTCCTGTTCTCTCCTCCCCTTCCCGGTGCCGAGATCGGAGCGCTCCTCGCTGCGGGGAGCACTGCTGTGGCGGGGTCGAGCGCGTGAGCTCGTTGACGGGCACCCATCCGCGTACCCTTGTCGGATGCGGCTCGAAGGCATCCAGGCCGGCGACATCGTCGAAGTCGATCGGCTCGGGCGTCGTTTCCACGCTTTGGTGACGGGGAGCGCCGCCGCCGGGCTCACCGTCCAGCCGCTCGATCGCCGCGTCACCTACAGGTCATGCCGTGCGCACGAGGTCGTCGCCCACTGGGCCAAGCGCGGGCGCCCGCGAGCCACCGAGGCGCCGCTCGAGCCATCTGTGCTCCAGCTTGAGTTCGATACCACGGTCCGAGACTGATCGCGAGCGACGCCGGCGCGTCCAGCAATGGCTTCGGTGGGGATCGTCCGCTCCCTCCGCGACGATGCGAACGTGACCCCCGCGGATCTCCACAGCTTCTTTGCCGCCTCGGCCGGCGTGGCGGGCGCGCTCGTAGGGCTGCTGTTCGTGGCGATCTCGGTCGCTCAGGAACGGCTCACGGCCGAGAACGCCGCCCAAGCCCACCGCGTGCGCGCCTCGGCAGCCCTGACCGCCTTCATCAACGCGCTTACGGTGTCGCTCTTTGCCCTCCTGCCCGGCGACGTGGGTGGGGCGGCATTGGCGGTCGCCGTCCTCGGGCTGCTCTTCATCGTCGCGTCACTGCTCTCCCTGCTGCGGGTCAAGCAGACGCAGCCGGGTGAGATGCGCGACGCCTTGTTCCTCGTCGGGCTCGCCGTCGCTTTCGTGCTGCAGTTCGTCTACGGCCTGTTGGTCCTCATCCACCCACACGACGCCGGCGACGTGGAGACCATCGCCGTCCTCGTGACCGTCTGCTTCTTCATCGGCATCACGCGTTCCTGGGAGTTGATCGGCGGACCGTCGATCGGGATGCGGCGCGAGATCAAGGAGATCGTCCACGCCCGAGGCCGGGAGGCGGGTCACGGACCGGCGAGCACTCCCGAGTGAACGCGGCCGCGTGAGCGCGCCCCCGCCCCTAACATTCCTGCTTTCCCGTACCGACGTCGGAGGAGCACGAATGTCAACGTCGCCGTCAGACTTCAACGCTTCGATCATCGCGGAGTTCCGCGCCAACGAGGGGCGCGTCGGCGGCCACTTCGAAGGCACCCCGGTACTCCTTATCCATCACACCGGCGCGCGATCGGGTACGAGCCGCGTCAACCCGCTTGTCTATCTGGCCGACGACGGGCGTTACGTAGTGTTCGCCTCGAAGGCGGGAGCGCCGACCAACCCCGACTGGTACCACAATCTCCGGGCCCATCCCGACGTCCAGGTCGAGGTCGGGACCGACACCATCGACGTAACCGCCAGCGAGGCAAGCGGCGAAGAGCGCGAGCGCCTCTTCCGCACCCAGGCCGAGCGCCACCCCCAGTTCGCCGAGTACGAGAGCAAGACCGACCGCGTGATCCCCGTGATCGTCTTGACGCGGGCGGAGGGAGGCTGAGGGGGGGCTGGCGGGTCGGGGGGTGGCTGGCGGGGCTCGGGTGGCTGGCGGGTCGGGGGGGCCGGCGGGGCTCGTGCCTCCCCCGGCGCCTGAGCCTCGCCCGGCGCCCCGACCGATGGGCAAATCAAGCCTGGTCGAGAAAACAGCCTCCACAGGCGTGTTTCTCGACCAGGCTCGGCCAACCCGTGACGTGCAGGTGACGTGTGTGCCGACTCTGCTCACGCGCTGTGTCAATCGCGGTCGCCCCATTGCCGTGGGGGTGGGTCGAACCCTTCACGCCGTCGAGCTATCTTGTCGCCATGCCGTCCACCGCCAGCCCGTCGGCCCTTGTCCAGCACGCGCGGCACAACGCCATCGACGATCCAGATGAGATCGAGCGCTTCTATGACCGCTGCAGTGTCCTCATGCGTGAGCTGCTCGACGGGCTGGCTGCCGCCCCCGATCGTCCACGCCCCTTTCCGGAGATCGAGGACGCGATCGGGTGGCCGCACCGCCGGATCGCGAGCGTGCTCGGCGGTGTCTTCCATTTGCGTCACACCGAGTTCGGCGGGCGCCGCCCCTACCGCTTCCTCGACACTCGCCAGTCGGCCTCCGGGCGCTGGGAGATGTGGATGGACGACGCCCAGGTGCGGGCGGTGCGGGCGGTGCGGGCGGCGCCGAGGCGGTAGCGCGTGAGCACGATCGGCGACGGTGGATCAGAGTCCCGGCGTGAACTTGCCGCCGTGCTCGGCGAGCAGGTCGAGTACTACTGCGCGGTCGCCGGGGAGTATGAGGAGCACGCGATCCCGGGCGCGTGGGGGGGAGGGCTGGAGGCGGCCCTCGACGCCTTTGCGCCGGCCGGACGCGTGCTCGAGCTCGCGTGCGGCACGGGACTCTGGACCGCCCAACTGCTCCGTCACGCTGACACCGTC